>Ga0164311_10000366_pt1 | contig 19237 bp, 20 predicted proteins | sample GuaBasSedimGuay2_FD_121796 | JGI IMG/M metagenome (GOLD analysis project Ga0164311, IMG submission 121796) | Subseafloor sediment microbial communities from Guaymas Basin, Gulf of California, Mexico - Guay2, Core 4569-9, 9-12 cm | ecosystem: Environmental > Aquatic > Marine > Hydrothermal vents... | reverse complement strand
TCTTTTTTCTTATAGATACTCAAACCTTTTTTAAGGTAAGATGCTGTAAGCTGCTTTTCAATTTTGCTTTTTAATTCATCGGCATCCGGACCAGCTTCTTTGGCCATGTTCAGCGCTTCGGTATAGGCATCAACAGCAGCAGCATAATCTTTATCGTTATACGCTGTATTGCCATCATTATACTTAACACCTGCATCGGCAACCGATTGCGCAAAAAGCCCTACGGAAAGCAGGGTAAATCCGATCATTAAGAATGATTTTTTCAACTTGTTCATTTTATTAAAATTTTGATTAATTGCTTATTCGGGCGGCGAATATACAAATATTTCGATATTCTGAAAACAGGCTTTCTGTTAAAAAATGGTAAACAACTGTTTTTTTGAATTTAGTTTTATCTTTGCAGCGCAAAATGATGCCTCCTTAGCTCAGCTGGTAGAGCAGCTCACTCGTAATGAGCAGGTCGTGGGTTCGAGTCCCATGGGAGGCTCTCTTCTTTTCATCTAACCTATCATCATGAAAAAATACGGTATTGCCACATTTATCAGCTTTATTTTACTGACCTCTTCTTCCTTTGCCCAAACGCTGAACAACATGGTTTACGATTCGGCAGTAGAACAAAAGGTGCTGATCGGTTACTGCGACAGAACCGGTTTGGAAGCGGGTGAATTCGGCACTTATTTTCTGCCTGAATACGAGGCTTATCTGGTCAACGACAGTCTGGTTAAGCTGCTAAACAAAAAAATCGATGAGTACAAGATTACCGTAGTATTCGGCTCATGGTGTTCCGACAGCCAGGAGCAGCTGCCCCGTTTTTATAAAATACTCGACAAAACCGGTTACATCGATGATCGTTTAACCCTCATTGCTGTGAACAGAGAGAAGCAAACCGAAGTAGTTGATATTAACGCACTGAACATTGAGCGGGTGCCAACCTTTATCGTTTATAAAAAAGGCAGAGAAATTGGCCGGATCGTTGAAACACCTGAAAACACGCTGGAAGAAGACCTTTGGAAGATCATCAGGTAACTTTCAATTCTAAATAAGAACTAAATAACACATTCATTATACCGAATGCTTGAATTAGCTGACGGAGCATCGTAACTTTGCAGTAAGAAAACGGAAATGTATATTTTCAGTACCATAAAAGAAACTTCGGATTATTTGTCGCGGAAAAAAGGACAGGGACTACGTATTGGTTTTGTGCCTACCATGGGGGCGCTGCACGAAGGGCATTTATCGTTGATGCGGCGGGCCAAAGAAGAAAACGATCTGCTGGCCGTCAGTATTTTTGTTAACCCCATCCAGTTCAATAATGCTCAGGACCTTGAAAAATACCCGAGAGACCTCGCAAAGGATAGGGCTTTGCTGGAACAGGTGGGATGTGACGTATTGTTTGCACCGGATGCGGACGAGATGTATCCCGAACCGGAAACAACAGTATATGATTTTGGCCCGTTGGAACAGGTAATGGAAGGCGCCAGCCGGAAAGGACATTTCAACGGAGTGGCTGTCGTAGTGTACAAATTGTTTGAAATTATTGAACCTGACAGGGCGTATTTCGGTGAAAAAGACTTCCAGCAGCTGGCAATCATCAAGGAGTTGGTGAGAAAATATAAACTACCTGTGGAAATTGTTCCCTGTCCGATCGTTCGTGAAAAAGACGGCCTCGCAATGAGCTCCCGAAACGAACGGTTGATGGAAAACGAACGGAAGATCGCTCCAAAGATTTCTCAGATTCTGAAAGAAGCCAAAACGAAAACAGAGGAATTAAATCCGGCAGAACTGAAGATATGGGTCACAGAACAATTTGAAAAAGAACCGCAATTCCGGCTTGATTATTTTGAGATAGCTGACGATACTTACCTTCAAACTGTCGAAAACTGGAACAAGAACACTGGAACAATGGGGTTTGTGGCTGTTTTTCTTGGAAATGTCAGATTAATAGACAATATCAGATTTATTTAATAATTTTGCCACTGATAACAAAGGATCATGCATATAGAAGTATTAAAATCGAAGATCCACCGGGCTACAATAACTCAGGCCGACCTGAATTATATCGGCAGTATTGCTATTGACGAGGATTTGATGGATGCTGCTAATTTAATTGAAAACGAAAAGGTAAGCATTTACAATATTACAAATGGTGAGCGTTTGGACACTTATGTGATCAAAGGGCAAAGAGGTTCCGGTATCATTTCGCTGAACGGAGCAGCTGCCCGGAAAGCTGCCATTGGCGATTATGTCATCATTGTATCGTATGCCACTATGGATTTTGAGGAGGCCCGGGATTTTAAACCCGTCATCGTTTTCCCCGACGAAAATAACAGCGTAAAGTAAGAACGCGGCATTTATGCTCAAAAAACGAATCATTTCCGTTGTTGAATACCTTTTCTTTTTAGGCATTGGTATTTTATTGCTTTGGTTAAGCGTCCGTAAACTTGATTTGACGGCTGTGTGGAACGACATTCTCGAAGCCCGCTACAGCTGGTTGTTTTTGGCACTTTTTTTTGCTTTGGTGTCGCACATCTTCAGGGCATTGCGCTGGAACCTGCTGATCAACACACTCGGCTATAAAACCAGACTCTCCTCCACGTTTTTTGCGGTTATGTTCGGCTACCTGGCCAATACGGCCGTACCACGGATGGGTGAGCTGGCACGTTGTGGCCTGCTTTCCAAAAAAGAGAAAATACCATTCAATGCGCTGTTTGGCACCGTTATTTCAGAAAGAATATTTGACCTGATCGTTTTAGCTGCCCTGATATTTTTCGTAGTTATTTTTCAACTGGATCTGCTAGGCGATTTCCTGAACCGGAATTTCGGCCCGTTGCTTCAAAGCATGTTTTCCTACAGATACAGCATCCTTATTTTGGTACTGATCGTGCTTGCAACGCTTGGCAGCATTATGTATCTGGTCTGGGCTTATCGTGAAAAAATTAAAAAGCTGAAGTTTTACGAACCGGTCCGTAAATTTCTGGACGGCTTATGGACTGGTATTAAGACCATCAAGAAAATGAAACAAAAAAGCTTGTTTCTTTTTTACACCTTCCTTATCTGGCTGTTTTATGCCGTGATGGTTTACTTACCCTTCTTTATGTTGCCCGAAACCAGCCACCTTACTTTTATTGACGGGCTTACTGTTCTGGCTATCGGCAGTCTGGGCATTGTGGCTCCGGTACCGGGAGGGATTGGCGCGTACCATTATATTGTAAAAGTTACGTTAACCGAATTATACCGGGTTGAAGCCAATGCGGCCATGTCGTTTGCCACCCTGTCGCATGCCGGACAAACCCTGCTGAATGTGCTGGCAGGTGCCTTATCCTATTTTTTAACGGGAATTTTATCTAAAAAACAAAAACCACGCAATGAATAATCTGGAACTCATTCAGGCAAAGATCCTGAACCGGAAGAAACTGGAAAACCAATTAGCCGTCTGGCGGTTTAAGGATAAAAAAATTGTTTTTACCAACGGATGTTTCGACCTGTTGCATCTGGGACATATCGATTATTTAAGCAAAGCCAAAGACCAGGGGGATGTATTGATCGTGGGTGTGAATACCGATGCTTCCGTACAGCGTTTAAAAGGAGAAAACCGACCTGTTACAGATGAAATCAGCCGTTCGACGATCATGGCTTCGCTGCAGTTTGTTTCGGCGGTTGTTTTGTTTGACGAGGATACACCTTATGATCTCATCCAACAGGTGCAGCCCGATGTATTGGTAAAAGGCAGCGATTATAAACCGGAAGATATCGTAGGCTACGATGTGGTGAAAGCCAAAGGAGGTGAAATTGTCACTATTGACTTCCTGAAAGGATACGCTACGACAGGTATTATCGAAAAACTAAAATCTGAATAGGTCGTAAAAATTTGTTAAGGAATATAAAAAGGCACAAAAATTATAAAGATTTTTGCGCCTTTTTGTAAAAAATGATCTTTTAGTTTTTATTTCCTGATACCCATCGGGCCTGTCTGCTCTCCTAACGGTTTGGGTGCTGGATTGTGTGTACTTTGGTTATGGTGTTCGTACATACCTACAGGCAACCCCAGTTCTTTGGATTTACCGTAAAGTTCCGGATGCAGGTAATGTCCTCTTTCCTCGCCTTTTTTCTCCACTTCGGGAACAACGCGGTGCGCATTGGCCCAGGCATCGTTACGTACACCGGTTACCTGCCAGCTTACTTTTACGTTGGGCTTGTCGGTTTGAATGGTAAACCGGTTATTGGCGATTTCTTCTTTAATAATAGCCTGTGCAAACTGCCCGATCACAGTCAGTTGGTATTTGAAATCAATGTTTTCGGCCTCAAAATAGGAAGGCAACTCTATAACAGCCAAACCTTCGGCATCAGTTACCACATTACCGTTGTACACATTCATCATATCCGGACTTTCCACAAAGCTGTGGATCAGATATTTATTGGCCGGATCCTGCGGGTGATCTATTTTAAAAGAGCCGCCGGCTTTTGAAAGTGTACCGGTAACATGAACATCACCGACAAAATACCCTGCATAGTTTGTAGATGCAGTTTCCACAACAGCACCATAAATAGCTGCATTAAAGCCGGAAGTGCCATTGGAATATCCCCAGATACCAAGAGAAAGAGATGACGACTGATTGGCTTCCCCATAAACGCCTGCAGTCAGGAAGCAATTTGAGGAGGAGGAACGCCCGAGAACACCGTAAGAATAATCAGAAGCACTAGTTGCATTAATTTCTTCACCATAAACAGCTGCAGAATGATTTGAACCCGGATATTGTTCTAACCCAAGGTCACTACCCACTACACCATCGCTTCCTGATTCAACTACATGCAATTTAACCAGCGGGTCATTGATTCCGACACCGACCTTGTTTTCTTTCCATGCCATTGTCTGGTTACCATTTTCATACATGAATATTGCCTGTGATGGCGGATTCCAATATAAAAATCCAACATCAACATCGTTTTCCTTTAACCAGAGGCCGGAATTTCCACTGGCATCTGCAATATAATAAGACTGGGTGCTTGTGATCAGTGTATTTGCCGGACCCCCTGCGTTATCAACATGAAAGAACTCGGCTGGGGCATCCGTACCAATTCCCACGTTTCCGTCATTATAATATATATCATCACCATTCGCGGTCCAGAGTGAAGAACCGCCACCTGGTAGCGTTACCGTATTTCCATCGCTGATGGAAAGATCGTTGCCACTTAAGGAAAGGGTTTGTAATTCGTTTACCGGATCAGCATCATCATCTTCGCCGTAAAAGGCATAAGGTGTGCTGGCCAGGTCGGAAGTACCCATGTAAACATAGCTTGTTCCACCATTAGGGTCAACTTCCACTTTTACCCTCTGGTTACCCAAACTCCAGTCAATTGCTGCAAAACTTCCGCTGATCGGTGCGCCTTCGCCGATAGACAAGGTAAACAGTCCGTATTCATCGGTTGTAAGTGTGTGTCGCTCCGCGTAAACGGTGGTAGCGCCTTCCTTAACAGTGATCTTGACAGCAATGTTTTGGTTCATCATCGGATTACCCGATCCGTCACGGGCCATAGCCTGAAAATCGATTCTTTGTGGGGCTTGTCCGTAGATGATTAAGGTTGAAAAAAACAGGGCTATAATAAGAAGTAAATTTTTATTTTTCATGATTCATGGTTTTGAGTTAGTGTTTGATTAATTTGAATAATTGTTTTTTTGTTTCGTTGTTTCGGTCAACAAAAGTTACCAGTAAACTGTACATGCCCGGTGCCAGTTGTTGCGTTTGCACCGACTGCCGGAAACCGGATACATTTTGACCAAGGTGCTTGTCGAGCAACAACCTTCCGTAATTGTCAAAAAGCCGGACGAACACATCCACCGGATCAGTTGTCTGTATATCCAGGTAAATCTGATCTCTGAACGGGTTGGGGTACACGGTACAGGATACCGTTGAAAGAATCTCATCAGTGGAAACCATCAGGTTATCAAATTGCTGAAAACCTGTGTTGAGCACCACCGATGGCTGAACAAATGTGCCAACCATTCCTGATTGGCCGATAGTCCAGGAAAGCTCTACATTTCCTGCACCACCCTGTCCTCCTCCGGCAGCAAAAACCCTGCGGGGCATTTCCTGCGCGTAAACACTTGTGGCTACAATAAAACCTGCAGCCAACAGTAAAAATTTTAACTGTTTCATAGTGAAGTTTTAGTTAATGGAATAAAGCGTTAATTGTTTGTTTTCGATGGGAAAGTTACAATAATTGTTGATATAAATCAATAAAAGAGGCTGTATTTGCACAAATTTACGGGATTAAGGACTTGGCCGACGCGGTTTAAATGAATAAAATTGTACATTTGATAGGTTTCATAAATGAAGGTAATGGCAAAAACAAAAACGGCTTTTTTTTGCAGGAATTGTGGTAACCAGTCGGCTACATGGCTGGGTAAGTGTCCTGTTTGTAACGAGTGGAATACATACGTTGAGGAGGTTCTTGTTACAAAAGAAGACAGGAAAAAAAGCTATCAGAAAGACGACCGGAAAGCGGTGCCAAGACCCATTCATGAAATCAGTTCGGAAAAAGAAGAAAGGATACCTACCCTGAGCACAGAGCTTGACCGCGTACTCGGCGGAGGTCTGGTGCCGGGTTCCATTGTACTGATAGGCGGCGAGCCGGGCATCGGGAAATCAACACTGTTGCTTCAGGTGGCTTTGCAGATGAAGCAGTTGAAAATATTGTATGTTTCGGGAGAAGAAAGCCACCGGCAGTTAAAAATGCGTGCCGACAGAATCGGACTCGACAACCCCGATTGTTACATACTGAACGAAACATTTACCGGCGAAGTGTTCCGGCATATCGGGGAGTTGAAACCCGAACTGGTGATCATTGATTCCATCCAGACGCTTTATACCGACATCATAGACTCATCGGCAGGAAGCATTTCGCAAATACGCGAGACAGCCGCCGAGTTACAGCGATTTGCCAAAACAACCAACATTCCCGTGATACTGATTGGCCACATTACCAAAGACGGAACACTGGCAGGGCCTAAACTGCTGGAACATATGGTAGATACGGTACTGCATTTTGAAGGCGACCGTCACTACGGCTTTCGAATTTTGCGGTCGGTAAAAAACCGTTTTGGCTCTACTTCGGAATTGGGTATTTTCGAAATGCAGTCGACCGGATTGCGGGAGGTAACCAACCCGAGTGAAATTTTATTGTCGCAGCGCGATGAGGAAACAAGTGGCGTAGCTATTGCCGCCATGGTGGAAGGACAACGCCCGATGCTGATCGAAACACAAGCGCTTGTAGGGCCGGCAGCTTACGGTACACCCCAGCGCTCAGCAACGGGGTTTGACCTGCGCCGTATGAACATGTTGCTGGCGGTACTTGAAAAACGCAGCGGCCTGCGCATCAGCTCCAAAGATGTATTTCTGAATATTGCCGGAGGTATCCGTGTAGACGATCCGGCCATTGACCTGGCGGTGGTGGCAGCTGTCATGTCGTCGGCAGAAGACCAGCCCATTGGTAACAATGTTTGCTTTGCAGGAGAGGTTGGTCTGACAGGAGAGATCAGGGCTGTATCACGTGTTGAGAACCGTATCAGCGAAGCGGAAAAACTGGGCTTTGAAAAGATCATGATCTCCAGATTCAACCTCAAAGGAATTGACACGAAAAAACAAAAAATAGAAATCGTTCCGGTAACCAATATCCGGGATGTGGTACGGCTGTTGTTTTAAATCCAAACTTCCGGCTGTCGGGCAGATTCTCCCGGCAACAGTGCGCCATACGTTTTTTTATCCTGTCACACCCACAGGAATAAATTCAAATACCTTCTTTTCCTCCAAATCATACTATCAAAAAGCAACAGGGCAAGCATAATAAAGAGTGTTCCGATAACAAGTTGTCCGCTGGTACTTATAGCTGTGTTTTTCAGCTGAGTTACTGAAAATATATTGGTAAGCTGTTGAAAGAAACCGGAAACATAACCGAAAAACAGGCGATAATAATTTGGGATAAATGAAGAATCAATAAAAGAAAGAATACCCAGGGCAACCAGTGCAGCACCGGCAACAACAAGCAGATAAGGCCAGTCGGACGGAATAGACTGCTTCTGTTTTTGTAATTCGATGGCTTCAAGAGTATCCATTACTCTTCCGGTAAAACCCTCAGGAGCTTTTTCTGTGAATTTGTCATCCAGTAAATTCTTTATGATTCTGTCTTCCTTTTCCATGGTTCAGTAACTTTAATAAATGACCGGCTCAATTGTATGTATATTTTTTGTTATTTCTTTCAGCTTATTCCTGATCCGGAACAGTTTTACTTTTACATTCGAGCTTGTGAGACCCGTAGTTTTACTAATTTGCTCTACTGAATTTTCCTCGTAATAATACAAGGTTAAAATTAATTTCTCTTCAGGCACGAGTTCATTAATAGCCTGTTCCATCAGCTGATGTTCGTTCTCTTTTTGTTCCAGTTCTTCCAGGGTTTCTTCTGAGTCTGCCGAAACCAGTTTTTCCGCAACATTTTCCACCGTCCTTATCTTATTTTTTTGCTTCCGTAACTCAGAAATAGCAGTGTTGTAAGTAATCCGGTAAATCCATGTGGAAAAACCGGCCTCTTTTCGGAATTTTTTCAATGAACTATAAGCTTTGACAAATGCATCCTGGGCTATTTCTTCGGCAAGTTCCCGGTTGCGGACAATGCCCAGTGCCAGACTGAAAACACGATCTTTATACCTGTCAACCAACAGAGCATACGCATTACGGTCTCCATTCATTACCTGCCTGATGATGTCTTCGTCAGCCGCTCTCATTTTTAATTGGACGCATTATTTCCCCTCCGGTTACAAAGGAATGCCATCGTACAAAGATATTCACCTTTTTGCTTTACATTTGTATGACCTTATTTTAAATTGCTGATATAATGAAGAATATAAGTGCCTTATTTCTGGTGTTCGTTGCTGTGGCTGCCCATGCCCAGTTCGACAAGTTTTTTACGGACAAAACCCTGCGTATGGATTATTACCACAGCGGGAACCATGAAACGGAATTTTATTCGTTTGACGAACTCATCGAAGAACCATACTGGGGCGGATCGAAAGTGAATCTGGTGGACACCTTCGAATATGGAAATTATTACATGAAAGTAATCAATGTACAAAACGACTCGCTGCTGTATTCGCGGGGGTATTCTTCCCTCTTTGGTGAGTGGCAGACAACCCGTGAGGCGGAAGAAACCTGGCGGACATTGTCGGAAGCAGTTGTTTTCCCTTATCCGAAGCAGGAAGTACGGATTGAATTGTACGGCAGGAACTGGGACGGGATTTTTGAAAAGAAATTTGAATATACGGTCGATCCTTCTGCTAATTATTTCATTAAGCAGGAAAACAGGCTGAATTATCCCTCTTTTGATGTGCATATTTCGGGCGATCCCCAGCAGAAAGTGGATATTGTCATTTTACCCGAAGGCTATACCGAAGAAGAACTCGGCCTGTTTATCGAAGACTGCCGGAAATTTTCTGAAGACCTGTTTGCCTTCGCTCCTTACACTGAAAACAAGGACAAATTCAATATCAGGGGAATACTGGCTCCTTCGCGGGATTCAGGAGTGGATATCCCTGCCGATACCGTATGGAGAAATACACTTATGAGTTCCGGCTACTATACGTTTGACAGCGAGCGCTACCTGATGACATTCGATAATAAGAGTGTGCGCGATCTGGCAGCCAATGCGCCGTACGATCAGATATATATTTTGGTAAACAGTAAGAAATATGGTGGCGGAGCTATTTACAACTACTACAACGTGAGTGTGAACAGCAACGTAAAATCGGCACAAATACTTACGCATGAGTTTGGCCACGGTTTTGCCGGGCTTGCCGATGAATACTATGATTCGTCCACTTCGTACGAAGATTTTTATAACCTGAAAACGGAGCCGTGGGAGCCGAACATTACTACGCTGGTCGATTTCAAAAGTAAATGGAAGGATATGCTGAAAAAGAAGACACCCGTGCCCACACCCGATACGTTACCGTATTATGATGTTCTGGGGGTTTTCGAAGGCGGTGGCTATGTGGCAAAAGGTGTTTACCGGCCAATGCACGACTGCATGATGAAAACATTCCAAAAGACAACTTTTTGTCCTGTATGTACGCAAGCTATTCAGAAGATGATTGATTTCTATTCGGAGTAAAACCGGCACTCTTTTTGGATGTCTTCGGCCTGCTATAATTCTTAAAATTTCTTAAAGAACACGTGTATTATAACAAATACGGCATATTTACGTATTATTACTAAACAATTTGTAAACGATATGACTATTAAAAATGATATAGCTATAAGCGATTCCGGCTTTGTGTTTGCACCCGGTACGGGAGAATCATTCACCGTGAATCCAATCGGAGCTGAAATTATCCAGATGCTGAAGGAAGAAAAATCTGTTCAGCAGATCAGCGAACGAATGCTGGAAAAATACAATACGGACGCCACAACGGTGGAGAAGGATGTGAATGATTTTATTTCGATGCTGAGGCATTTTTCTTTAATTGAAACGAATGACTAAAAGAAAGCTGACGATAGCGGTAACGGGCCTGAATGCGATTGACAGCCCGGGTCCCGGTGTGCCGGTAATACGTGCCCTGAAAGAGGCAACGGCATTCGATGCACGGATTATTGGTTTGTCCTACGAATCGCTGGAGCCTGGAATTTATATGCATGATCTGGTAGATAAAACATACCATATTCCCTATCCGTCCATGGGAATCGAAACTCTTTTCGAACGGATAAAATACATACATAATCAGGAAAAGCTGGATGTGATCATTCCTAATTTTGATGCGGAAATGTTCTCATTCATTAAACTGGCACCCGAATTGAAAAGCATGGGAATTCATACCTTCATGCCTACGGCAGAACAGTTTGAAGAAAGACAGAAAATGAATCTCCCGGAGTTCGGTAAGAAACATCAGATAACGGTTCCTGCCAGTGAAGCAGTATTTGCTGCAGGAAAAATTGCCGAAATCCTGAAAGATTTTGAATTTCCGGTCGTTGTTAAAGGTAAATTTTACGATGCTAAAATTGCCTATAATTTTGAACAGGTACTGTCGGCTTTTAACAGTATTTCTGCTAAATGGGGCGTGCCGATCATTTTCCAGGAATTCATCCGGGGTACGGAATTTAATGTCACCGGACTGGGAGATGGAAAAGGAAACACAGTGGCTGCCGTACCTATGCGCAAACAATACATAACCGACAAAGGAAAAGCCTGGGGAGGTATTGCTATTACCGATGAAAAGCTTCTGCAACTGACAAAGCATTTTGTAAAAGAAACAAAATGGAGAGGCGGATTCGAGCTCGAGTTGATGAAAGACGAGAAAAATGATTTTTACCTGATGGAAATCAACCCGCGCATACCTGCCTGGATATACCTGGCGGTAGGCGTCGGACAAAACATCCCCGAAGCACTGACATTGCTTGCCCTTGGCGAGAAGGTAGCGCCATATACAACCTACGAACACGGTAAAATGTTTATCCGCTATTCGTGGGATATGATCGTAGATCTGAAAGAATTTGAAAAAATATCCACAATGGGAGAGTTGTGACGGAACATTGGAATGGTGGAATCTTGGAAAATAAATAAAAGTGTCAGATATGACAGAGAGAAGAAATATTGCAGAAGGATATTGCCGTAGAAGTATTACCGAATACTTAAATTTTTTAAATATAGCACTGGGTTCCTGCGGTGAATTTCATTCCTCATATTATAGTTTGTACAAAGCCGATTTATTACCGGAAAAAAGTTATGAAACACTAGACGAATTACATTTTAAAGTTGAAAATCAATTATTGAAACTAATTGAATCATTACAAAAGAAGAAAGAGAATGGAGATTGGAAAGATTCATTTGTTTAAACAATCCATCATTCCATCATTCCAATATTCCAAATAAGTAAAAGACCATGGAAAAACAACGATATGAACGCCCGCTGATCCAAAAGCTGGAAAACAATATGCCCAATAAATTCGGAACAAGAACAGAGTCTGCTCCTATGACGCATATTGATGATGTTGCGGTAAAAGATTTGATGGACAAATACGGGTCACCTTTATTTGTTATCTCTGAAAAAACCATACGGACAAATATCCGCAAAGCACGGAAAGCATTTGAAACCCGCTATCCGAAAGTGCAATTTGCGTGGTCGTACAAAACCAATTATCTCGATGCGGTTTGCCGTACTTTTCATCAGGAAGGCTCCTGGGCGGAGGTGGTTTCTGGTTTTGAGTTCGACAAGGCACTCAACAATAAAGTGGACGGATCTAAAATCATTTTTAACGGTCCTGATAAAACCGAAGATGACATTAAAAAAGCCATTAGTAATAATGCGCTGATCCATATAGACCACCTGGATGAACTGTACAGTATTCAGGAAATAGCCGGAGAAATGAAAAAGAAAGCACGGGTGGCCATTCGTGTGAATATGGATACCGGTATCTATCCTATGTGGGACCGCTTTGGCTTTAACTATGAAAACGGACAGGCATGGGATGCGCTGAATAAGATCATGCGCTCCGAAGTGATGGTGCTGGAAGGCCTGCATACTCATATAGGTACATTCATGTTGTCGCCCAACGCTTATGCTGTAGCAGCAGGAAAGCTGGCAGACCTGGCTATAGGCGTAAAAGACAAATACCAGCATGAAATCCGGTATATTGATATGGGCGGTGGCTTTGCTTCAAAAAACAGCCTGAAAGGCACCTATTTGCCGGGTTCGGATATGAATCCTTCTATTGATGAATTTGCCGAAGCCATTACCAGTACGCTGATCAACAGTAATTTTCCGCCTGATAAACTGCCTTTGCTGATACTGGAAACCGGGCGTGCCCTGATTGACGATGCTGCCCATTTGCTGGGAACCGTCATTTCAAATAAACGTTTGTCCGACGGCCGGAGAACCACCATCATTGATGTAGGTGTGAATATTCTGTTTACATCTTTCTGGTACGATCACAAAATAACCCCGGCGCAACCGTTTACACAATACACGGAAAACACCGTGGTTTACGGTCCTCTGTGTATGAACATAGATGTTATCCGGGATAATATAAATCTGCCTTTGCTGAACAAAGACGATCATATCGTCATTCAGAGTGTGGGTGCATACAATATGACCCAGTGGATGCAGTTCATTACCTTACGGCCTCGTATTGTAATGATTGATCCGGAAGGCGAAGTACATGTGATCAGGGAAAAGGAAAATCTGGACCGGCTGCTGGAATTTGAAAACGTACCGGAACACCTGAAAGATTTTACTCTGTAATTACCGATTCCCTCGGACGGTAAATTTTTAACGGATGACTCTTTTCAGCCACATAATCAGCGACAACCTATCGGGATCGGGAAGTGTTCTTGATCAGGTGCAGTCGGAACTGATCGGACTGGGTACTGAAAAAAATGTTATTGGAAGCGAAGAGTTGTTGCAGGCGGTACAAAAGCTCCGGGAGTATTTTCCGCAGTTTGGCCTGCTGTGGCATTTTACGGGTGAACTCGCCGGCCGGCTGCATCAGGATCAGACAATCAGCGGCACGGACCTGAAAAATATTGTTCAGGAATACGTTGATAAATGGAAGAACAGCAGGGAGCAGGCAAGCCGTAATATGATCGAAAATGTTGATTTTTCAGGCAAGAGAGTTCTTGTTCACAGTAACAGTACAGCTATTCACTGCTTGTTTAGGCTGCTTTCCGAAAGGAATATTTTTCCGGAAGTCTGGCAGACTTATTCATCACCTGCAGGTGAGGGAATGATACAGGCTGAAATAATAAACGGATGGGGGTTTGAAATGCACTTCCTTCACGAGGACGCTTTGAGCAATTTTATGGAACAAATGGATATGGTGGTCTTCGGCGCGGATTTACTACTGGAAGATCGGTTTGTAAATAAAGCCGGTACCTTCCCCATCTCATTGCTTTTCAACCATTTTAAGAAACCTGTATATGTGCTTGCCGAACGAAGGAAACAAATCAGCATTTCGGAAGTGCCGGCAGATCTGGTTAAAAAGTTAACGAATGAAATAGAAAAACCCGCCGAAGAATTAGCTCCGGAACAGGTAAAAAACATCATTGTACATAACCTTTATTTTGAGTTTACACCAATGTCGCTGGTAAACCGTGTATTTTTGGACAAGTAAATATGGAAAAAAATACAAATCTTCTCTTGCAAAATTACGGGCGCAGCCTGATCAGCAGCTACGGACAGGTCTTTTTTTCTAAGAACCTTGTCTTCGCCGTTATTCTGCTGATAGTTACCTTTTTTGATATATATGCCGGTATTGCCGGGTTACTTGCCGTTGTCTTCACCAATACAACAGCTATGTTCCTGGGACTGAACAGGCAGAAAATATACGAAGGCGTTTACGGATTTAACTCCTTGCTTGTTGGTTTAGGCATCGGTATTTATTACCAGCCCGGGCCGGAGTTTTACATTATCCTGGCTCTGGTATCAATGATCACCCTGTTTTTTTCTGTAGCGTTTGAAGGTGTGCTGGGAAAATACGGCCTGCCTTACCTGAGTATTCCGTTCCTGCTGGGTATCTGGCTCGTGGTAATCGCCACCAAAAGTTACTCAACCCTGGCGATTAGTGAGCGGGGGGTGTATAGTTTGAACGATATGTATGCTATCGGAGGAATGACCATGGTCAGGCTGTACGAATGGTTCAATAACCTGGCGGTACCCGAATCGCTGCGTATTTACTTTAAATCACTCAGCGCCATTCTTTTTCAATACCACATGTTTGCCGGAATCCTGATAGCCATCGGTCTGCTTTACTATTCACGGATCGCTTTTCTGATGTCGCTCATCGGGTTTTACACAGCTTATTATTTTTACTTTTTTATCGGCGCCGACATCAGTGAATTAACTTACAGTTACATTGGTTTTAACTACATTCTCACGGCTATTGCTATTGGCGGATTTTTTATTGTGCCCTCGTGGCGCTCCACGTTATGGGTTGTTCTTCTTACACCGCTCATTGCTATTATATTAAGCAGCACTTCTTTCCTGTTTTCTATCTTCCAGCTTTCGGTACTGTCGCTTCCTTTTAACGTCATCGTTATCCTGTTTTTGTATGTGCTGAAATTCAGAGAGACTCGTATTGAATCGCTATCACCGGTGGTCATTCAGCAGTATTCGCCCGAAAAACACGCGTACAACCACAACAACTACAGAGAACGTTTCGGTTCGCTCCCGTGGTTCCCCATGAAATTACCGTTTTGGGGTGAATGGCAGGTGACACAGGGACACAAAGGAGCCCATACACATCAAAAAGACTGGCAACATGCCTGGGATTTTGAAATTGTGGATGATGATGGTAAGGCATTCGAAAATTCAGGTAAGCGGGTGGACGATTATTACTGTTTCAACAAACCGGTAACGGCCCCTGCCGATGGAGTTGTTGTGGAGGTGGAAGACGGTATCGATGATAATGTTATCGGAGATATGAACCTGGAAAAAAACTGGGGGAACAGCGTGGTGATCAAGCATGCCGAGGGCTTATACACTCAGATAAGTCACCTGAAAAAAGACAGTATTAAAGTCAGCACTGACCAGACGGTCAAACAGGGAGAGGTGCTTGGCCATTGCGGGAACTCAGGCAGATCGCCTGTACCGCATATACACATGCAATTTCAGAAAACTCCATCCATCGGATCGGCTACCATTAGCTATCCGCTGTCGGCCATTATCATTAACGATAAAAGCGATTACCGTTTTCAAACTACAGCCATTCCCGAACTGGATCAGATGGTATCTAACCCGGTGAGGAACGAACTGCTTTATGAAGCATACCATTTTATACCGGGGCAGACGCTGCAGTTTGAATTAACGGCAGAAGGAAAAAAACAGTCTGTTGCGTGGGTTGTGGAATCCGATATTTACAAGAATACGTATTTTCTGTGCAAACAGACAAACGCAAAAGCTTATTTCAGACAGCTCGGGGATGTGTTTTATTTTACCAGCTACGAAGGCCGGAAAAATACCCTGCTCTATTATTTCTTCCTGTCATCATTCAAACTGGTAACGGCCTATTATAAGGACATGAAAATTACAGACGCTTATCCGCTTTCCCTGTATCCCGGCAAATTTGTGAAGATCCTGCAAGACTTTTGTGTGCCGTTTTTCAGGTTTCTCCACACACGTTTTGAATTGGATTATGCTTTACTGACAGAAGACGGGGAAGATTCAGAGATCATCTTACATTCCGAAACTTATTTTACCCACAGGAAAACAGCATCGCCGGATATGCAATTCACAATAACGATTGGCGTAAACGGAATAAAACAGCTCAGTATCCAAACGGAAAAGAAACAGATCGAAGCAAAAAGAGTGTATTAGATGGGACAACCGAAGACGATCATAAACCGATGGCTGCTAATTATTTTACTGGCCGGTGTATTCCTGCCGGGTCGGGCGCAGATAATCGATTTTCCCTACATTGATTCGGTAACCTACCATCATTATGTAAATCATAAATGGGAAGCTGTTGTAGCCAATGGAAAAATAGGGCTGGAAAACCATATTGACTACTACTATCTGCGCATGCGTATAGGAGAAGCTTATTATGCCATGGAGAAATATGCGCTGGCCATTCCTCATTTTAAAAAAGCACTGGAATTCAGTCATCAGGATAAATCCGCCTCTGCCTACCTGTACTATTCATACATCAACATGGGTATGAGCAGCAGGGCTTACCGTTTAGGTATGTCGTTCAACGAACACCTGAAACAGTCGCTTGATATAAAGCCAAAACCGGTGGAATTGATCGATGTGTTTGGCGGCTATACGTTTTCGAATAATGAAAGCAGGAACAGTCAGATCAGCCTGCTGAGACAGCAAGATGATTTCGGTAAACAAACACTTATCGGTAATCAAATCTATATGCACGCGGGCCTGACGTTTCATTTTTCGCCCTCATTCAGCCTGTACCTGAGTGGAAGCTATCTGGATATCGCCCGTACAAACCGTTTTGAATACCGGATAGAAGAGCAGACAAAAGGCGTGCCTGTATATGCAAATGACGGATGGATTGTGAACCGGTTTGAAAGTGAAAAAGTTACCTATGATCAGTCGTTTGAAGGACGTATCAGGCAATATGAATATTATGCAAATGCTAAAATTCAAATGGCCAACGGCTTATCGCTGAACCTGTTTGGTAATCTGCTTTCCATTAACGCGCCCGTAATTGATAATGAGAAGATTTCGGTTATCAAAACCGACACCCTCACGTGGCATCCTGCCACCGGCGAAGTGCAAGCTTATGCATGGACGAAAGACAGTATGGTGTTTACCGAAACCGACACCTCTTTTGTAAACTGGGTGGCAGGAGTGAATTTGCAAAAGGATTTTAATACTGTTACAATCAATGTCTTTGGTACGTTTTCGCAGTTAACAGAAAGCTATCAGGGACAAGTGGGCATGTCGCTTTTGTATTATCCGCTGGGAAGCACCTTATTTTATGGTAAAACGGAACTGACCGGTTTTTTTGAGTCCGGTGAAATTTATGGCAACGAAAAACGTTTGATCTTTTGCCAGAAGCTGGGCATAAAACTTTTTAAAAATACATGGCTGGAAGGTGAATATATGGCTGGTAACCTGCACAATGTAAACAGAAACCAGGGAATGATCGTATATAATTTACCAGAGAAAATCAACTTTATAGCAGGGTTAAATCTTCATATATTTGCCACAAAACATCTGACTGTGAGCCTGATGTATAATTATTCCGATAAGCAAGGGAATTATAAAACAGAAAATATGAGTAGCGATACGGAAACGTTTTACTCATTTAAATATCAAACACAAAGTATTATAGGAGGAATCAAATGGACATTTTAAAGAAAGGATTGATCATTTTATTGGTTGCCGCGGCCCCAGTACTGAATGCGCAGAATAAGAGTACGCTTCAGGAAACGTTCAAACAATCATATGAGCTTGAATATGCGGGTGACTACAGCAAAGCTGTGAATTTGCTGAAAGAAGTGTACAATGAAGAGTCATACGAAATAAATCTTCGTCTGGGCTGGCTGACTTATTTATCAGGCAACTTCACCGAAGCCATTCCCTATTACCAGAAGAGCATCCAGTTAAAACCTTTGTCGGTGGAGGCCCGCCTGGGGCTCGTATATCCTGCTTCAGCCATGGGCAACTGGACTCATGTAGAGAAGATGTATAACGAAATATTAGAGATTGATCCGCAGAATTCGGTGGTGAATTACCGGATGGGATTGATCTATTACGGAAAAGAAGACTATGCAACGGCGGCCCGTTACTTTGAAAAAGTGATTAACCTGTATCCGTTTGGTTACGATGGTGTGATTATGATGGCCTGGACTAATTTCAAACTCGAAAAATACCGTGAAGCTAAAATTCTGTTTCAAAAAACCTTGCTGATCAGTCCCGGAGACGCTTCAGCATTGGAAGGGCTGGGGTTGCTGAAATAAAAATGCAGGGATTGCTCCTGGTCTGATAGACAAACACTCAAAATCAACATTAGATTTACGATGACCGTGTAAATATAAAATAATATATTATATTTGCACGGTTGTGAAAAAGATGTATTATTCAAGAAAACTTGAAAAAAACCTTATTAAAGGTTTAAATAATAATCCGGTAACTGCTGTTATTGGCCCAAGACAGTGTGGGAAAACAACACTTGTAAAACATATTATTAATAATATTCAAAAAGAAGTTGTTTATCTTGATCTTGAACGCCCCTCCGATTTACAAAAACTTGAATACGCCGAATGGTTTTTAACAAAACAGAAGAACAAGCTGATTTGTCTGGATGAAATTCAACGAAAGCCCGAATTATTCCCGTTAATTCGAAGTTTAATTGACGAATGGGGAGGTAATACACATTTTTTAATTTTAGGATCGGCAACTCGTGAATTAATCAAACAAAGTTCTGAAAGTTTGGCTGGTAGAATTACTTACAAGCAACTTACCCCTTTTTTATTCAATGAAATAAAACAAGATTTTACAATAGAGGATTACATGGTAAAGGGTGGTTTTCCGCGAAGTCTTATGAAAATGGATTCATTAGAATCTTTTGAATGGCGGGAAGATTTTATAACTACGTTTTTAGAGCGGGATTTACTTATGTGGTCTGGGTTTTCAACAGAAACCATGCGCAAACTATGGTTAATGATTGCACATCTGAACGGGCAGATCGTTAATTACCACCTGATTGCTTCATCTTTAGGTATCAGCGCACCTACCGTA
>Ga0164311_10000365_pt1 | contig 19283 bp, 25 predicted proteins | sample GuaBasSedimGuay2_FD_121796 | JGI IMG/M metagenome (GOLD analysis project Ga0164311, IMG submission 121796) | Subseafloor sediment microbial communities from Guaymas Basin, Gulf of California, Mexico - Guay2, Core 4569-9, 9-12 cm | ecosystem: Environmental > Aquatic > Marine > Hydrothermal vents... | reverse complement strand
TGGAAATCGCTTCGCCCCCCTGTAATGAAATCTGGAAAGTTTCATGAAATCGGAGAATTCTCCGGGTTCTATCCTTATTTCCTTCAGTAGGCTGCATTTCTCCGTCGGTTTGTTCTCTCTATAATGAACTTTGACGTCTGAGCCGAGGCCCTTCTCCACGTAAACGCTTGGGTTTAGGTCCTCAAGTAGGTCCCGGTGGCAGGTGGCAACCACGAGGCATTTGCCCAATCTCCTAGCGAGCTTCTGCACGTTGTACGCAACGACCCTCGCGGTGTCCCTGTCTAGGAGGGAGCAGAACTCATCGCACATCCAGTATTCAGAGTTGGATTCTAGGAGCTTCGCCATCCTATACCTGTATTTTTGCCCGTCGCTTAACTGCTTGTACGGCCTTAGGAGGGTGAAGGCGTCCCCCAGCCCCACGCTTGATAGTAGGCGAACCGCCTCGCCGACGCTTTCACCCACGGTCTCCACTATGGGCACATCAGGGTTTACCTCGGCGTCCACCTCATTCATGTCTACAGCCTCACCGTCCAGCGCCCGCCTAAGCTCCCTCATGAGGACGCTCTTCCCGGAGCCGCTATCCCCAACGATGTAGACGACATCCCCAGGCCCAAACTCGAGGACGAAGTGGTCGTAGACGGTGAAGAGCTTCTCCTCGTCTACGCCGAGGCCGAACGCCTCGGCCACCGCTATGGTTCTCTCCGTGGGGGTTACCGTCGTCTCAAATTGTATGTTGAAGGTGTAGCGTCGTCTCTGGGCGTCGAACTTCTTTGTTATGCGGGTGATTCGGAATCCGCGAGCCTTCTTGCGGTGCATGGCGCTTCAACCCACCCCTCACCTAGACGCGAATCCGATGAGGGTTCCCATTATCCCCCCGGCTAGGGCTACCATGGCGTTCAGGATCAGCTCGTTGACGGAGCCGAAGAGGAGCATGTGGATGACCTCCAGCATGGTGAGGAGGACCAACGCAACTATGGAGATAACCACGCCGTAGACGAACCTCCTGCTGGGCCTCCAGACGACCACCACAACCCTCTTACCCCTCCCCGCCGGGAGGAGCGTCCTCCTCTCGAGCCTACGCTCCACCCAGCCGATTAGAGCCTCAAACGCCCCACATCCCTCCCACGCTTCAACCTCTTCAGCGGGACCCTCTCCAACCTAGAAACGAGCTTCCTTGCGACCCTCCCCCTTAAAGCCCCACGGCGGATGAGAACCACCCGCTCAATCATCCCTATGGGTATGCAATTGTAGTGATTTTTTCCGGAATCACTATAGAGTTATAACTTCAAGATGAGCCGCAGCAGCCAACTGATTGCTGACTCACACATCCCCTCTCCAGGGAGGTAGATGAGAAAGAGTCGCTTCAATATTTGGAACGGTGCCCAGATGTAAAGGAACCAGACGACCCCACTCCGCCTGAATATTTCAACCAGCAGGAAGAACGTTATGACCATCAGAAGGACCTGCACCGCCTTTTTCATGGGCTCGGGCTCCTCGTCCACCGCTCCCGGAAGACTTGGTAGTATGGGTTGTCCTGGAAGATTGGGTGTTCCACCGGTCTCGCCTTAAATAGCTTCTTCAGGCCCTTCTCTCCTGGTGGCGCTGGTAGCGGAGACCTCAGCGTGACGCCTCGAGATATAGCTTCCTCTATCCGCTCCATGTGAGTGACGACGCGGTTGAGAGCGGATTTGACATCCTCTAGCTCCTTCCTCTGCTCCGCCAGCTCCGTCCTGAGGGACTCGAACTGACCAGCCCAGAATTCCCTGGACGGTGGGGGACGCGGGACTGTGCGGGGCTCCCCATCATAGTTGTCGAGCATGAACAACAGAGCATCAGCGTATGAGTTGACCGGGACGCCCTCCTCTTGCAGGACCTCTTTCAATTGGCGGATGAACTCCATGGTTGAGTTCCTCACGGTGAGGGTGGTGATTCCATCCTTGACCTTCCTCATCCGTTCTTTCGCCCTGCGGACGACTTGGGCGAGGTCTATCTTCTCGTCCATTCCCGAACCGCTCCACTAATGAATCGATTTACCCCCTTTAATATTAAAGAGTTTTGGAGAGTTGACGGGGAGTTGATTGGAATTTCCATCTGAGCTGACATTCTGACGGGTTCATTTCGGATAAAGTCGGACAGAGTTGAATATGCTGATGGCGATTGACGGTGGCGTTTGCTGATGGCGTTCGATGGGCGTTCCAGACCGGTCTGAGGGGGCGTCTGTCCCACCCTTACCCTGACGAGGAAGGGATGAAAGTGGCTGGATGGGTATGACGTCCTTGATGGCTCCAGGATGAATACCTGACAGCCCACGGCTCTCCACACCCTCTCTATTATACTATACACTTACTCTATCGCTCGCTCACTCGCTCTCTGCAGGGGCCCGAGGAGAGAGGGAGGTAGGCGTGTCAGCTCTCAGCCCTCAACCGCCGGAGCTCTCCCCTCGCAGCCCTTTCTGCGTCCTTTCTCGTTCCTAGCGATGAGCGCGGCATGGTTGCTGTCGAAGGTGAAGAGCAAGTCATCAGTGGCGAAGACCGGCTCGAGACCTAGAATCTCCACTAGCCTCCAGAAATCTCTCCTTGAGACTTCAATTACGATTAACCACTCTGGGATGACGATGTTCCTCGCCTTGAAGACCCTCGGCCGTCTGCGTCTCTGAGGTGGAGACGGCTCCTCCAGCACCTTCCTGACGAACTCCTCGAAAGAGAGCGGCTCCTGCCTCCTCAGCAACTTAGTGATGAAACTCACTCCTCTTCCACCTCCAGGACCGCGGCTTCCTCGGGTGGCTTGGGCACGTAGAATATTATGGACGTGATGAGGTAGAGCTTCCTGCCGTCGTCTAAGAGCTGGTGGACTCCTAACTTCCTAGCAAGCCACATGAGGGACCCTTGGGACTCTAGCCGCGCTCTGATGACTCCTTGAGGGATGTCTAGCTTCCTGACGCGGACCACTAGCGGTCCTCTAGGCTTCTGCCTCGCCACCGGCTGGACTGCGTCGCTCATTTCATCACCCCCAGCCACTTGAGGAACTGCTGCCAGACCCAGACTAGCGCCCTGAAGGTGGGGAACATCATCAGGACGGCGACGAGCAACGCTAGGAGGATGTTGATTATGATTACCCAAATCAGGAGCATTATGATTTTCGTCTTCCAGCCCACTATGCGCATCATGGACGTCACCCCTCGACATGGATGCTCTCTAGAGCCTGCTTGAAGATGATGGTAGTCTTCCCCTCGTTCTCCACTTTCAGCGTGTATTTGGCGACGTCTATGATTCTCGCGTTGATTTCCCTCCCGTCGAGGAATTTGATGGAGACATTCTTGGAGACCAGCTCGCCTAAGTGGTCATCTGGAAGGGTCTGGCGTCTCTGCGGCTTTCCTCGTGGCTTTTCCTTTCCTCTAGGTAGGAAGTCTTTCCTCTTCATTCTTTCTCCCTCCTACCGCGTGAGTGCGGTTCAATCTGCGGGGGAGCGGGGCATGGTGTGGAGGTGGGTCAGGAAGGAGGTGATGTCCATCCATTGGGCTAGGTGCCCCAGCTCCCTTTCCACATATATGGTTCTTCAGGACTTCATCAATCTCCTCCAGGACTTGAACCGCTTCGTCCCGTTCCTCCGTGAAGTGAAGTCGGCAGGTGAAGTCTACCTCAGTCTCGTTGAAGGTCGCGAGACCGACCAGCTCAAGACGTGAAGCGAGCTGCCTCACCAGCTCCAGTCCTTCAACAGTGAAAGTGAAACCTTTTCCCGGTAGGTACGTGACTCGCAGCGCCTTCTTCTCGAAGTCCACCTCCTGCCTGACCCGGAGGACTTCTACCGCCCTATAGTAGTGGGTCCATTCGCCTGTATCAACGAGGATTTCTTCCACCACCATCACCTCTCTCAAGCCTGCCCTGCTCAATCAAGGGTTGGAGAATCCAGTCCTCCCACCTCGGGTGGGTCCGGTACACCAGCCACATCCAAACCCACAGCTCTCCGCGGATGCCGAACGAGTTCGAGAAGAAGCGGCACCGGTGGAGGAAGCCCACGCCCTTGAACAGCCGCCAGAGCTTCCAAGCCTCCCTCCTGGTCCACCTGTCGTCGAGCTTGACCACGCAGTCGGCGAAGTCCACCCCGTCGATGAAGGCGGGGCTGGCTTCCTTCAGTCGCCGCAACATATCTTGAACCCGGGGAGAGGAAAGGTCAAGCGTCACCATGATGGGGGACCTCCTTTAATAGACTTTAGTAGTACTTTAGTAGTGAGAGCAGGGATTTTCATTTCTCGTGTCTTTTCTGGAATCCGTGGCGGATTGGTACCATTTGCGACTTTAATAGACTTTAGTAACTTTAGTAGTAGTGTGTTGTGTAGTAGTATAGAGTAGAGGCCTTTAGTAACAAATGTTTTGTAGTTACTAAAGTTACTAAAGTATACTAAAGTTACTAAAGTACCATCCATCATCTCATCTCACCTACCAGCCCATAGCATCATGAACTGTCGACAATTCGTCTCGTCATATACCACGAACTTCATCCCTTTCGACTTAAGTTCCTGCAAGAACTCCTCCAGGCACTCAGGGTAATCATCGGTGAAAACCCTAAGCCCCGGTCTCCCTGATGTCTCATACCGTACCACCTGAACTTCTCCGCGTCCCATCAGCGTCTCGAGGAGAGGAGCGAGTTCAGCCTTCGTGAGATGAGAACGCTGTATTAGCTTCTGCATCGACGTTCCCCTCCCGATTAGAGCTTTTATCCGCATTAACCGAGCTTGTGAGGACCTCAGAGGCTCATTTACTGAGGGTGTCAATATACGCAGGAGAGCCTCCTTCTGTTTGCGGTAGCACTTCCCCAGAAACCGGAGAGCAGCATTCAAGTGATGCGGCGCGACTCGTAGAACTGAACTACCTCCAAGGTCTGCCGGGTGGTTGTCCCATTCCGCCAAGGCCATAAGCGCCGTCAATTTGGCTAGGAATTCGGGATATGACGCATAGTAGAACCACCTCGAATCATCTGGGTTCTCCTTAGCTTTCCGATAAATCCTCTCATCTAAGGTGTTAATCCTCTCAGCCACCCTAGGCGGGAAGACTACAAGAAGAGGGCTTACCGCATGGACTTCCACCATCCTCTTCGCGACCTTCGCAGAGAACCCCTCTAATGCATTCCACATATCCACCCTGCGTTGGTCTAAAAACGGACGATGGCGAGTCACGTCCAAGTCTTCCAGACTCTGATAGACGAGGAGCACTCTGCGGAGGAAGCCTTGAGAGAGCATGAGATAGTTGAAGTAGAGGCTTACATCCTGAAGACCCGCCAGAAGGGTGAAGAAAAGCCCCTCCGGTATCATCCTTACTCCCTTCCCACCCTTCCTCTTTGACAAACACTGAATCACCCCCTCCCCGTAGTAGAGCCGGCAAAGAAGCCCGAGCATGGACTCCAGGTAGCGTCCCCTCTTAGTCCGTCCCAAGACAGCGCCAAACTCAGGCGAAAACAGATAGTAATCCCGAGCCCTAGTGACGTCGATGTGGTCCCCGAGTCCTTCTAACGTGAACTCCTCCACTCGCCTGAACTCTACATCCTCCTCATTCGGGTTCTGTCCAGTGCCTTCTAGAAAGTGGAGATACGCTCGCTTATACACGAACCGGGCTGCAGCCATCACGGTGGACCGTCGCATGAACGCTGGTGGGGAGCTGAGGACCACGAAAAGATTGGGCCAGCGATACCTGAGCGGCAGGTCTGAAAGGTGGACGAACCTCCCTAGGAGAGCCGAAGTGAGCCAGAACCCAGTCGCCTCCAAGAAAATTTCGGGTGAGTCGGTATATCGTTTCATCAGCTCCACGAAATCATCCACAAGATTTTTATCCGATGTTTCATTTATCATCTATTGCTACCTCCTTTCTTCCTCGCTATCCTCCTTCTCCGTTTTGACGACGAAGTGCATGTGTCCATGGGGAGAAACTAGAATCTGGACCCTCTCCTCAGCAACCAACCAAATCAGAGATGCTCTCGCAGAATAATAATTGATTCCAAGACGTTTCGAGACCTCAAGTGCTGAAAGTGGACGGCCCGTCCTCAGCAGTTCCTCGTAGACTGCCTCCTTAAGTTGGCTCCTTTCCTCCGAAGTTCGGAATTGAGACCTCATAGTTCAATTGTGTCATCATCATGTTAACATGTTCTGAACTCCCTATATAAACTTTACGGAAAAACACGCCTTCCTCATGGTGGATTGACCATAGTAGTTTATAAAAGTTTTGCTTCCTTTTAAAGCGAGGGAGGGCGCGGACGCGGTCGTGAGAACGTCTACCGGTTGAAGGTTGATTTCGATGAAAAGAACAGCGGGAAACCGTTAAAAAACGTACTTAACGTTTTAGACGCTACGACTGCAGAGAAGATGTTGAGGTCGTGGCTCGATGAAAATGTTAAAAATGTACAGGGAGTGTACCGGTACAGAAGGGACGGCAGTCTAGAGGAGATGGACCTTTCATATCTCGGTGTACATTTTACACATTTTTCTTCAAATAGTAAACCACTACGCTCTGAGGAAGAGAAAAGCAGTAAACCGTTAAGTACATTTTATAACGGTTTATCAAACGTCCTTGAGGATAAAACTGAAATGAAAGGCTCTGGTGAGAAGAAGAACGCTAAACCGTTAAAAGCATTTTATAACGGTTTACCGAACGTCTCTGATATCAAGGCGATAGGGGAATATAGTAGAAATCCCATCTACTATATTCAGTCACTGATTTCGTGTTGTCCTCAAGAGAGAAGTAGAGATTGGGTTGGAATCGAATATAGTAGAGAATATAGTAGATGGTATGTAGTAGTTTCTACTATATTCTTCCACAACTATACTACAATCTACTTTTCTACTTTTCTACTATATTCTGAGAGGGTACCAAACCCGTCCTCGCTCACTGAAAGAAAGTCAGAATGCTTGCGCAATATAGTAGATGAGAACCGGCTACTATATTCCACCGCGGCTACTATATTCCTTCCTCAGTCGGAATTGAGTGGCAGAAAAAACGGCAAAAATCGGATGCCGGGTTTATCGGTTACAACCACAGAAGAGAAGTTCAAATCGTGGCTAGAAGAAATAACCGAAACTCGGACGAGCGTAAGAGCGTACAGGTATGTAAGTGACGGGGGACTGGAGGAGATAGACCCTACTTCTATACTCCCTTCCGAGTTTCAGTATTTTTCTCTGCATAGTAAACCTACCATCTCTGGTGAGGAGAACAGTGATAAAATCGGGTTCCGAGTTTACCCGGGTTTTTCAAACTTTTTCAGTATCTACTCGAAAGCATGAGACTCCAAAGATTATATATAGGGAGAAGTCACAAAATATTCCATGTGGCATGCCATGAGAGGGAGGAGCGTCTTCAGAAGGAAGGGTAGCGTCTTCGGGCGGATGGCTTCCTTCATGCCTCCAGAGTTCCCAGAGGAGAAGGCACCTGAAATCCCACCTCCACCGGTGAAGGACCGGGACCTCGTCGTGGAATACGTGAAGATGCAGACGAAGGCTCCCGAAAGAAGTGAGGAGAAGCCTCAGCCCGGGGGAACCGAAACCGCTCCCGAGCCCCCGGCTAAGAGGAAGAGGAGGAAGGAGGAGGGAGAGGAATGAGTGTCTTCAAGAAGCGCGGTCGGTTCCCGACGACGGCTAGGCTCTTCCACGACTGGTGGCGGTGGTGGAGCGGCGTCAGCCGCTGGTTCTGGGGCTGGTTCAAGGGTCTCGGTACCGGTGCTTGGCGACCCCTGTTCTTCGGTCCGCGAGGAAGGAGGACCATAAGGGTAGGGGGGAAGAAGTACCTCATCGTGGATAGTGCGGAGACAGCCTCTTACCTGTTGAACAAGCCCGGCTTCCTAGAGAAGTTGAAGGGCAAGGGCTACGACCAGATTATCATAGCGAGTTCAGGTCAGGCGATAGACGTGAGTACGGGTGAGGTGACGAAGCCTGACTTGGACTTGGTGCCAGCGGGTGGAACGAGGACGACGGAGACGGCACCCGCTACACCCAAGGCACCTAAGACACCGAAAGCACCAGAGGCACCCGCTGCACCGAAGGCTGAAGCGGGTGGGAGGAGGACAGCCGCGGTCAAGACGAAGAGAGCGTGGGCACCAACCACAGACCCACTCAGGCAGTTGTTGGGTGATGACTTATACTTCGCCTTCAAAGACTTGAGGGGACAGAAGTACGTGAAGCCATGGGAGTGGCAGAGCAATTGGGCTCAAGCTAGAGAGAAGTGGAAGCACGGAGACATAGCGGATTTCGCTTGGATGAAGTTGCACGAGATGGGTGAAGTACCGCCTGAAGTGTCCTCTGCACTCAAAAATTACATACAAAATCCAAACGACAGTACGGCTAAGACGTTGTTGGACAAGCTCCGTCCCTACGCAGACGACACGGGTGATTATAGGAATTTGATAGAGGGGTATTGGGCGGTTGGTGAAGCACCACCAGCGGATTTAGTTGAGACGTTCAAAGCGGAGATGGCGAAGGTCTCACCGCACTGGAACAGAAAAGTGCCAGAGTATTACGCGAAGAAGTGGGCGGCGGACAGGGGATTACCTTGGGAAGTAGTGAAGGACTGGACTTATGGTGATTGGTTGATGTACGACTCATTCGCCCGCATTTACGGCTTGCAGAGGGGTGGAGCCTACGGAGAACCCGTGATAACTTCAAAGTTGGGATACTCAGTTGACGAAGTGTTGAATATGTTCGAACAGTGGTATCATCCGGGTGGCGGGGGAGAGGTCTACTACCCGACGACGGCACCGTCAAGTGAACTTCCATCCCCACCACCCCCACCCACGATAGAATCTGCTCATCCACCAACACCACCCCGGGGAACAGTTTATAGACCGGGTGAACTTAGCGGGGGCGTCTCAGGGAGACAAGCCACTATGGGCGTCAAGCCTGTGTCAACAGGGTATAGGAGCCAGAGGGAAAAGGAAATCATGGAGAGACCAGTTCCACCCATGCCACCAACAAGCCCAAGACCTAGATTAGGTAGGAGAGGCGGGGGTTCAACCAGAACATCAACCCGCACACCATCAACCGTGACTGGCAAACCTGTGCCTAGTAGACCTTCAACCCCAACGCCTAGAGCACCATCAAGACCCATCACGCCCACCCCTAGAATGCCAGAGAAATCCCCAAGTGCTAGGCTAAGCAGGCGTGGAGTCACACGCAAAAGCCCAAGCGGAAGGACGGCATACCCCATCTCAAGCAGTAGGAGTTCAAGCAGGTCTAGCAGAAGCAGGATGCCGCGTCCGCGTGGAGGAGCTAGGTGAGGAGTCCGCTTCATCCGGCTCAACCAGCGGCACGCATATTAAGAATTTCATTCCGCGTTTCTTTCCGTCAAAGCACAACGAAGTCTACATTACCCATCAGACGTGAAAGAGTGGCAGACTGAACTTCTTTCCCCCGAGGAACTTCGGTCTACTATATTAAGCGTTTACTCCGGAGTTTCGGACTTGACGGATGTAGGGCTCTCAGTCCTATTGCCTAGATTGCCTGCATGAACGTCAACGATACGCTCCCATAAATCGGCGTAATTCCGCAATATTTCCGCGAATCTCTTACTTAATCTGGCGGGCTTCCCCGGAGCTTCCCTCTCGATGAGACCCAGCTTCAGAGCCGTCTTCCAGCATCTGATGATGGTATCTACATGGAAGCCATTTTGAGACCTCGTCCTGCTCCTCTCGTATTTCTTTATGAGCTGGGCCAGGGTCATAGGTCTCGCGGAAATCTCCCTCAAGAGGACCATCATGAACCTCCTGGACTCTTCCTCACGCTTCCGAGGGAATGGGAGCCTGCTGAAGTCATTCAAAGACGCTGGGAATCCCTCATCTTCACTCCTTATCTCAATTACTGCCAGAATCGGCTTCGGCTTCCGCTTTGGCATGGTTTCTGCTATACGTCGCCGGGATATAACGCTTACTCCGCCAACTAGCGTGAATGTATCCCTCTAGGTGAGGAGGTGGCAGTCTCTCACTACCCGGCTCTCACCCGGTTCTTAAATGAATGGGTTTAATACACATGCCTCAATCATGTGGAGAATAGAAGCACCCATGGATGACATGCTAATTTAGTACAAGAAGGTCACCGAGAATCACCTAGGTGATGGGAGCTACTTCCTAACTAGTACTCAATCATCCAGGCCAACTCACCAATTGCCTTCGGCTTCTTATAGACCTTCCAGCGGTGGCCGCACTTCCTGCACTCTAGTTCCCACCAGCACCTGTCCTCTCCTGTGTACCACTCGCTGATTGTGATATCATCGCTCCCGCACTTAGGGCACTCCACCCCGACTATTTTAATCCACTCTGTCATGGTTCTAACCCTGAAAGTCCTATTTCAGCTTCTATTTCTTTCGTTCTCTTCAGTGCTTCATGCAGCCTCCATATAGACCTCCAGTTCACAATCTTAATTGCGTCCCTCATCTCATGAAAGGCCCCTTTGACGAGCCTTTTAGCTTTCTCCTCATATTCCTCCGTGGTTACTAAGAATGGTATGCTATTCCATGAGTCATGTGCATGCTTAAGTTTAGATAATGCCTCATAGAAGTTGCCTCTTATTTGGATTTCAAAGACTATGGACGGTCCGCCATCCTCAACCTTCTTCCACACGACATCTAACCTCATATCCTCAACTGGGTATTCAACCTCAGCCACGAAGCCTTTAATGGCTCCAATCTCACGAATCATTTCTTTTATAACTTCATGGCTTGGGGCAGCTCCCTTGTCAGTTATGATGTGTAGCTCGCCATCTGAAACCCACTTAAAATGCAACATCATTCCCTCTTTCAAACCTACATTATCCATCCTCGCTTTCCCAAGGAAAAGGTATCCATACTTATCGATTTTCACATTCTCTATCCGCTTACCGTCGATTACTACGCAAACCTCACGTGGAAGCGTCTCAGGTTGAGCCTTTTTCGGGAGGTATATAACTCCATACTCCACATCACTGTGTGGAAGCCTTTTTTCAACTTCTTGACTCATACCGAACCCAGTAATAGAAATCTGGAACCATGCTAATTAGATTTTCTGACTTTATAAGGTCCAGGCGTCCTTTTCACGGATGTGAAATAAGGTCTAAGATTTCAGAGGCTTTGATGATGAGGCCATGAATTAGACTAGCTTTAAGTTTTTCTCCTACGGTAAGTACACCCCTTCCCCGGTATGAGGCCTCGGTCTCCTCCGTCTGCGCCGCTTCATGAACCAGAATCCACCTACCAATATCGGTAGAACCAAGAGCGCCAGTAGTGGAATCCCCCACTGCGAGACCTCAGGGAGGCTCTCGACCGCTACCGGGCTGCCGGTAGGTGAGAAGTCGAAAGTGAGTGTCTCGTCCTGGATGAGGTAGACGTTCGCCTCCCTCTCCTCGTCCTCGTAGTATGCGATGACGCGGTACCTGTCGGCGGTGAGGGTGACGTTCAGCCACCCGTATTGGTTGGTGAGCCCGTCGTAGTAGAGCGCTCCCGTGTCCTGGTGGAAGATTTTGACTAGGACATATTTGAGGGGTTCTCCCCCGTAGAGAGTGCGGATGGAGAGGGTATACTGATTAGAAGGAATTCCTCCCTCCGGAGGCCCTGGTGATTCTGTTTGGGAAAGATATATGGTAATGATGCTATTTACCGTCTCAGTAGCCCCGCTCACGATTCTATGCCTCACCTTCGCAACGAAGTAGGTTGCGTTAATGTAATAGCACGACCTGTCTTCGGCATCTAGCTCTGTTAGGCTTGAAACTTGAACTGCATCGCCATCCACGCAATCGTCGATACTGACGCTGAAGCCCCCTATGTTGCTCGTGCTTCCAGCCACGCTGAAGTTCACTATAGCAAAATCACCACCTAGACTAGCATCGTAATGAGTTTCCATACTGAACGTGGTCGTTTTTTCATTAACTGCCCCGACATCTTTGACGAGTAAGTTTGCATGTTTGACGGAATACCAGACTACGTCATAATCCTCGGTTGCACCGTAGACTATGAATTTGGTGGTGGTTAATTCCAAGTAGTCCACGCTCCTCTGGGTGGAGAACTGCACATACGTCCCATATGACGGCAGGTAGAACCTCACGCTTGGGGTTACTGTGACTGTTGCCGAAACCGCCCCCACCTTTGCGAGAAATAGAGCCAGAACTAGGAGAAGAGTTAGGGGAATCCATGCCATTCGTTTCATGGCGTTTAGCCCCCTTACACCATCCTTTTTGCGGTTTCGTAGACTAGGCGTTTTCGGAATTCGGGGTTCTCAAGCATTTTCTCTATTACTTCCCGCCTTATTGCGAACACGCTATTCATAGATGTTCGTATCCTCCTCTAGCTCTATCACTATATTACCATCAGCTGGTGAGGTAACGCTTGCTCCATCGGCAGTATCGTAGACCCTGATAATCACCCGATAGTCTTCGCCCCGTGCTAATCTAAGACCACACCGTGTGCCAGTTGGGTCGTATTCGGCTCTAACGTGGTTTTGTCCGCTTGGAATGTCCACGCTCCAACTATCCACCCATGCCGTTCCATCCCACCACTGTATTACTATCTGTGCGTAGTCGTCTGCAACTTGCTCTTGGAAGGCTGTGCCAAAGTAGGCGTCTATCACCTTGACGTAGATATATTGATAACCCCCATGCCTAAAGTATATACGCCCTATTTCCGTTTCTGTTGTTGAGCCATCACTCGCCCCCGCTGAGCCGATTAGCGACAGGGTTTCAAACCTCAAGCCTCCACGAGACACCGGCGTGTCGGGGTATTCGTCCACCCACAGAAGCTCGCTGGAGCCATAGTTGTGGTTTCTTATTATTTTGACGTGGCTTGCATAGCCTATGTAGATTTTTGCGTTATAAACGGGACTATCTTCGAAGATACACTCCTCAATTACCACATTTGTTGGTGTTGTTCCACTTTCATTGTTTATTGTTATCATCTGGTTTACGTTGTCTGGGTTTAAATGCCCCGCAAATCGGCACCTCACCACTCTGATGTCCTTGCCCCCAACGATTGCTAGGTTGTAGGCTCCACCCCAGAAGTAGCATTCTTCAAAGGTGATTCCTGACCCAAGAATTCTGACCGCCTCAGTCCATCCTGCGTTTGCGTTGTCTAGGTTCTTGAAGGTGCATCGTTTAAACGTTACTTCATCTATTGATGCGGTGTCCTCTACCCAAAAGCGGTTTGGGTAATCGTTTGTGTAGACTAGGAATTGGCATTCCTCAAAGAGGCTCTTGTGGATTTCGTAGACGTTTACCGAGACGTTTTGGGTGCTTATTGGCGGGTTGTTTGGGTCATAGTTCTTTATGAATGTGCATTCCCTGAATGTGAGATAGCTGTTATCGTAGACTTTGTTGGGTGGGATGTAAAGCTCTAATGAGCCATCGTATCCATCGGCAAATACCCTCTCCACGTAGACGAATATTGAGCCACCTATGGCTATCGCCTTGAATGGCGACACTACATACTTGACATTATGGATATAGCACCCAACTATATGGATGTCTTCTGAATCCCTGACGTTTATGCCGTCGCCCCATGTGTTCTCAACCGCCACGTTCTCCACTCGGCAGTAATGGGATTCGTCTATGAGTATGCCGATGTTCCCCCCATCCGTGCTTTGATATGTGTTTTGTCCTGCATTTCCGTCTATTTTGAGGTTGCGGATTATGACGTTCCACCCATTATCCACTAGAATTTGTGGGTAATAAACCGTGATTTCGGGGTATGCGGTGTAATTGGTGTTGTCCGGTCTTTTTAGAACCGTTCCCCAACCTTCACCTTCAACTATGGTGTAGCTGTAAATTCTTAGTGTTGAATAGATTAGGTAGACCCCTTTCCTTATGAATACTTTCCCGCCCCCAGCGGTGTTGATTGCATCTAACACCTCTTGAATCTCATCCGCCCGTGTATCTCCATCGGTTACCACGTCTCCATCGGGTTTACGGTAGTAGACCACGCCATCTGAATCCTGAAACACTATGTATGTGGCTGTGGATTCAACGCTCCCCGGCTCTATGATGGTCGTTAAGCTCCCGGGTGAAGCTAGGGCGTAGCCGATGCCGAAGCTCACGGTGCAGAGTAGCATAACAACCAGGACTATCGTGGAGATTTTCTTATTCACTTGCATTTTTCCCTCACCTCCTTTGAATGAAGTTCAATCCAAAAGTCGATTAACCGACGGATTATGTATTCATAAGGCTCTCCTGGGTACTTCTCTAATTCCCTCAGCTTGTCGCGGGTCCTCACAGTGACGCAAATCGTGGTAGTCGGGTGGTGGTAGACAGGGACGTAGTTCTCGGCCTCAGCTCTCATTTAGCATCGGGTTCTATATATAAAATCCACACCTATAAGTTTTGGGATGAAAAGCCGGGAAATTTCATGTCATAGCAATCATACTTAAGGGAGGTTATCGCTCTTTTGAGGCTAGTTCCCTCCAGAGTTCCACGGCTGCTCTATCCCTCCACTCCATGTCCTCCAGTTCCGCTTCACGAGACTCCCACTCCACCGCGGCCCATGGCAGGAACTTCTCGAAGAAACGCCTCATCCTCTCCATGTGAGCTTTCAATTCCTTCACTTCTTCCTTGAGTTTCTCCACTTCATCCATGGTCTTGAGGACTTGGACGCTGCTCTTGAGCGGGCTGCCGCACGCGGAGCAGTAGAGGAGGTGAGCGTCATTCTCCTGTCCGCACTGCTCGCAGACCTTCACGGCTAGGAGGGGTTTGACTTCCGTCTTCGGTTCTATGCCGTAGGCTCTGAGTATCTCTCGCTCTAAGTCCCGACCGCTGAGGTGGATGTAGACTGATGTCATCTGCGAGTTCGGCTGCCACCCCGCGAACTTCTTGAGGTAGGATTCAGTGACGATTCCCGCTAAGTCGGTCAATCTCGTGTGTCTGAACAGGTGCGGGTGGATGTTCTTCTCTATCCCCGCCTTCTTCGCTATCTCTTTCAAGTTGCTCAATACGCTCGAGTATCTGAGCGGCTGCCCATACCGGTTCTTGGCGAGGCTGACGAAGAGCGGTGCATCGGGGTCGTTAGCCTTAGGGTGGACGTTCAACCACTCCCACAAGTACCGGGATGAATTGATGAGTGGAATCGTCCTATATGTGCCACCCTTCCCCCTCACTGTGATTCGGAAGCCATACTCGGTCGTTTCTACGTCACGCAATTTCGCATTAAGAAGCTCCCTTATCCTGAACGCTCCTTCGTAGAGCACGGCAATAATCGCCCTGTCCCTCTTGGCGATTTGGAGCGTGGGCGCTGATTCTGCCGCCTGCAACATAGCCATGATTTCTTCCTCAGTCAGCAAGTCGTGATGAGTGACGCGGACTATCGGGATGCGTGGGGCCAATTCCTTCAACTCTTCCACCCACTCCGGCTTATTGCTCTGGAAGAGCCAGCCATAGAAGGCGTACACCGCATATGCTACATTCCTGCGGGTGCCAGGTTTGACGGGGACTTCTATCCAGCCCTTCCTGCCGTCAGGTCTCCAGACGAGCTTCCGTCCCTTATAACCATTTATGAACTCGTGGAGCTCATCCTTAGCCACCTCTTTGAAGCTCTTCTTGCCGCGTTCAGCCAAGAACTCCCCTAACCGGACAGCCACTCTCAGGTGGAACTTGCACGTCTCTCTCTGGCGTTTACGTCCAGTCTTCGAGACATAACTGTTGAGATACTCCTCGTATTGCTCCAGCTCCTTCAGCATGGGCTCCGGCAGTCGAGTGGACGCCAGAAATGACTCATTATCTAAATTAGACGCCATTTCTGACGCCTCCTCCACGGTATAATATACACTTCAGCCGTTTTTAAGTATTACGGAGTCAAAACTGAACGTTGTAGTGAAACTCAACGTCCATCACGATCTCCTTTGCGATAACCACGTGCCTAGCCCTAGAACCCTTAACACCCAGGAAGTACCCCAAACTCACCACCGGAGTGTCGTACTCCCCTTCGTTCCTTGGGAGGGAACTCGTGGCCTCAGAGGCGTCCAGCCAGTAAACCTCAACGATGTCGCCTACCCTAATCTCCTCGATCGCCGCTTCTCCCGAAGCCTCTTTCCTCCTCCCTTTTAACTTGATTTTTGTTTCTTTGGCCATTTTCTAGGCTGTTAGCTAAGAGAGGTGGGAAAAAAGCTTTGTATTGCGAGAGGCTGAGAGTGCGGGCTTACGGTTCGTATCTGAATGGATGCCTCGCCGACTCCTTACGCTCCATGAGCTCCCCTAGGGTTGGCCTGTCCTCCAGCGCCTTCTTTAGGGCGTGGTTCACCGCCTTGTAGTTGTTGAGCATTATCCTCGTTGGGTTGCACGCCGTTGGGTGGACGAACACGTGGGCGATCATCACCAACTCATCAACCAGCTCCCTCGGTATGAGACCACCCTCCACCGCCTCCACCACAGCCCTCGCTACACCAGCCATGGCTGGCCCGTAGACAAGCTTCGCATGCCTCTCCGTTCTGATAGTGACGGTCGGTATGAGGAGGGTCCTCGGCTTCACCTCGCGGCCGTCAAGTTCAACAACCCTCGGCTCGTGCCCAGGCCTCGGATTCTTCAACGCATCCTCGAAGGCTTTCCCCACGGGTCCGTCCTTGCGTCCGAGCATGAGGTCTACGTGTGCGACATCCGCCATGCTCGGGGACGTGAACGCCTCCCCAACCCTCAAGGTGAAGTCCCTTATCCTCGGGTGCGTGTACGAGGTGGCTGGGTAGTCGCACCTGTAGACGCGGCCCGGCTCCAACTCAAACTCCACGGGCATCCTCGGTATGAGGCCGTAACCCTCAAGCCTCCTACGCATCTCATCCTCCACCTCATACGGATAGGCGCCCCCAACCATGAGGGGCCTCCTCACGTAGCCCACGTCAAGCCCCATCATCCAGAGAGCCCTCTTCACGGCCAAGGGCCCGCCGAAGCGAGCGATGAACCTGAGGAGGGTCTGGTACTTCCTGTGGAGTTCCCTAGCGTGGTCTAGGTCGCGTCTGTTCTTCACCGCGTCGTAGATCTCAACCCACACGTCCGGTATGACGTTCGCTGAGGCGAGGATGAGCCCGTCGGCGCCGGATGCCAGCGCCGCCATGGCGATTTCGTCGTAGCCGCATATTATGGATATGACGCCGTAGAGCTTCTCTATGAGGGTCATCATGTAGGGCATGCTCCCTGAGGAGTCCTTTATCCCCACTATGTTGCTGATTTCCTTCCCGAGGCCCTCGGCAACCCACCACGGAATCCAGACGCCCGTCACCTGAGGTATGTTGTACATGAGTATTGGGAGTTCAACGGAGCTGGCGATTTTCTCGTAGTGCTCGTAGACCTCCTTATCCGTCAACCCCATGTAGAACGGGGTGACGACGAGCGCGGCGTCGGCTCCAGCGTCCTCCGCGTACTTCGTGAGTTCCACCGCCACCTGCGTGGACGCGTCCCCGGTTCCGGCGATGACCGGGACCCTCCCGTTCACGTGGTCTATCACTACGTCGTAGACCCGTCTACGCTCCTCAATCTTCATGTTCACGAACTCGCCAGTCGTCCCGCACGGAACAACCGCGGAAACACCCCTCTCAATCACCCAATCCACTAGGCGCCTCAGCGCCTCCTCGTCGACCTCGAACTTCGGGTCGAATGGGGTCACTAGGGCGGGCATCACACCCTTAGGCCAAAACTTCTTCGCCACGGCTATCCCCTCCTCAACGCGCGCCTTAACGCCTCCCTAGTAGCCTCGTATGCGTTAAAGTAGAGGGCCCTCCTGTCTAGGGCCTCGGGCTTCACGGTCACCTCCACCAGCGCCACGTGGGTTTCCATCGCCTCCATGGGCACCCAACCTACCTCCACGGCGTCCTGAACAGCCCTCCCAACGGCGGCCTGCACGGGCCCATAAACCATGCTCGCCTGGCGCATGTTCCTAATCTCCACCGTCGGTATGATGAGCGTCGGGGGCCTAGCCATGAGGTTCGGCTCTAACAGCGCCAGAAGTGCCTCGTGCCCCGGCTCAAGCTGGGAGAACGCCTTGGCCCACGCATACCCAACTGGGCCGTCCTTCGGGCCAACCACAGCCCTCACGTGGACCTCCTCCTCGCCAACCCCGGCGGACGCCTCCCCAATCTCTAGGCTGAGGCACCTAAGTTCGGATGGTGAGAGCCCCAGCTCCTCCAGGAATTTCTTAGATTCCGGCGCCTCCTCCTCCGCCTTCAGCTTGCCGAGCTTCTCCAGTTCGAGGCGCATCTCCTCACGGATCTCCCAGCTTAGGACCCCGCCGCTCACCAGCGGCCTCCTCGCCTTCCCAACCTTCAACCCCATCATGTTCAACGCCGCCTTCACCGCCACTGCCCCCCCATGCCGGACGATTATCCTAGCGAGCTTCTGCACCCTCATCTGAAGCTCCCTGGCCCTCGCTAGATCCCCGCGTTTCACAGCCTCGTAGACCTCGATCCAGACGTCAGGTATGACGTTCGCCGACGCGAGGATCGCCCCGCTGGCTCCAGCCGCCAGCGCCGGCATCACCACCTCGTCGTGGCCGCACAGTATGCTGATTCTATCCCCGACCATGTCGAGTAGTTCGAGCGTGTATGGGAGGTGGCCGCTGCTGTCCTTCAGCGCCACCACGTTCTCCAGCTCGGCTAGGTCCTCCACGACCTCCCTCGCTAGGAAGCCGCCTGTGCACTGGGGTATGTTGTAGAGGATTATGGGGAGGTCTGTGGACTTAGCCACCTCGTAGAAGTGTTGGTATGCGCCCTTATCCGCCGGTCGCAGGTAGTAGGGCGTGACGACCAAGACGGCGTCAGCTCCAGCGTCCTCGGCGTGCCTCGTCAACCTCACAGCCATGTTTGTGGCGCTTGCGCCGGTCCCAGCTATGACTGAAACCCTGCCATTCACCTCGTCTACGACCGTCTCCACGACCCTCTTGCGCTCCTCCTCCTTCATGTAGACGAATTCCCCGGTTGTCCCGCATGGAACCACGCCGTGGACTCCCCTCTCAATTACCCAGTTCACTAGGCGTCTGAGAGCTTCCTCGTCTACCTCCCTTCCCTTCTTAAATGGGGTGATGAGCGCTGGGAAGATTCCCTCAGGCTTGAATGCAGCCAAAATCCTTCCACTCCCCCTATTCAAGACCGTCAAATCCGTATTTATCTATTGTGTGTAGGCCCTTAACCATCCTAAATGCGCTCCACGAATGGCATTCTTTGAGGGCTGATGTTATGGGGACGCTCGGAATTAAATATAAAAATATAAAGAGTGTTATGGCTTCGGTATCGCGAGGTCTGATGGCCCGACACCCGACACCTTCGCCTCGGGGTAGTATTTCTCTATGATGGATATGATGATCTCCGCGTACTTCACTTTCTCC
>Ga0164311_10000364_pt1 | contig 19289 bp, 20 predicted proteins | sample GuaBasSedimGuay2_FD_121796 | JGI IMG/M metagenome (GOLD analysis project Ga0164311, IMG submission 121796) | Subseafloor sediment microbial communities from Guaymas Basin, Gulf of California, Mexico - Guay2, Core 4569-9, 9-12 cm | ecosystem: Environmental > Aquatic > Marine > Hydrothermal vents... | reverse complement strand
GGTTAAAGAAGTCCATTTAGTTGGTGATGAAGGCTATGTTATAATTGCTTCGTCGCCTACCCTGTCTCTTATAGCCCTCGCTGGTTCAGATGCCAGAGCACAACTTGGTTTAATAATGATGAATCTAAGGAATCTGCTCGAATTCACAGAAAAATCTCTAAAGACCGCTTGATTTTTTTAATTTACAGTCTTCTAATCTAGTCTTTTTTGGACAAAACTTTATCCAAAACCGTATATAAAGGGTAAGTTCTACCTGTAACTCGAATAGCTTTAAAAACTATAGAAACTACTTTTATATGGGTGATATCATGAGTGATAGGTTGGATAAGTTTTTGAAGGCATTAGAAAGGGAATCGAAGTTTAAGGATAGCAGCGTACTTAGAATGTTTAAGCCTACGAGGCTAAGTATCTTCGATGTAACAGAGGAGGCAATTAAGGAGCAGCTCCGTAGATTGCCTAAGGGTGTCGTAGAGCTTCCTTGGCCCAAAAGCGTCTGCCTATACATTAAAACATGTTTGGATCACGGAGGTTTCAGCGTGAGTTTCTATCCGTTTCGGATAAACAACAGCTATTTCTGTCAAGCAAGATGTTTACAGCGTAAGCCAGCAGAAGAAAAATATGGAAATGTTCCTTCGATGATCTTTGAGATCCCAAGGGAAATGTACAGTTACATGAGGTCTAAGGTAGGCGAGTGGCGGGAAATATGGTACAATATTTGTAAAGGCGGTGAGATTTTAAAGGAGGGTGGTGAAAGTGGCGAAAGGTAAGGTTACAATTGCGATTTTAGGTTTCCTGGCCGCATCGATTTTTTACGGTGAGCAAATAGCCAACTATTACGGTGAGCTCGTAGCCTTTCTAAAGGAAAACTTTAATATGCTTATTTATTGGCTGGCTGCAACCTATCTGTATGGTTACCCGCTGCTACTATTAGTTTTGTTTGGTGTTGTTGTAGCTTGCATCATTGCATTGATCTATTTGGCTACAAGTCGGCGAGAAGTGATTTAATGGGAGAAGAAATTGAAATAATAGATGAGAAGGAGTTCGCAAAGCAGTTCGGGGAAGTTGTGGAAAAACTATTTAAATTTATGGAGGAGAATAAAAGCTATCACCCTATGGCGTTTATACTTGCTTTTCTACTAGTTAGCCAAGTCTACGTTAAGCACGCCGATTTAGTAGACCTTTTTTTAATAAAATACGCTGCAAAACAAATTCTAAAGGAAATCAAAAAGGCTTTGAAACATAAGAAAACAAAACAACACATCTAAAACAAATACCACAAACTTGACTAAGTAAAATTAGTTAACATCTAGGATTATGTTAGCGGACAGCGGAAAAGGGGGCAATAAGTTATCGCCATTTAACCTAGTAAAGCTGCTAGTTTCTTAATGTTTCCAGATTTGGCTTTTCTCGGTCTTTTATAGTACGGTCTTTCATAGTATTCTCTTTTAGTCCCCCAGTCAATGAATCGTAATGTAAGTTGAAACACTTCTTCGTAGTTTGGTACAATTTCTCCTCTCTTAGTTTTCTCCTCAAGTTTACGTAAATAATGCTGTAACGCTTCTCTAATAATCTCTATTTCTTTATCTGAAAGTCTAACTCTATGGATCTTCCCCATTTTTATCACCAATGTATGAAATGACATATTATATATAGGTACCTATATCAAGTTGTATAAAGGTACCTATAAAAATTCTATACGAGTTACGTCTTCTGCGTAGCTTAAAATCAAGGTTTTATCGTTGTTCTATAAGTGTAGAATACGTAAACCCCAAAATTTTCAAGGATTTTGTTGTAGCTGATAATCGGAGCTATGTGGTCACTTCATATTTTTGTCGGTTTTTCTTCTATATATTCTCAAAACTTTTAAGGTTTTACCTCAAAAATTTTAGTTAGGGATTTTGAAATGGGCTTAGAAGAGCTATGTAGCATAATTGCACCTGGATCAAAAAAGATTCAGGAAAAAGTCGCTTCGCTACTAATATGTCTAAGGGAAAAACCTAAGACAAGAGAGGAATTGATGGAAGAGCTGGCGATCCCGAGAAAACAATTGGAATATCTTATTTCAAAAGTTAGAAGATGTGGAATTGTTCAAGGACTTAGACAAAACAACAAATATTACTACTATCTAAGCTACGATGGCTTCTACATGTACTGGAAGCGAATAAAAGATACAGCATACAACCTTATCAAACGAGGGAGAATTTGAACACGCTTCTAGAGAAATCTTTGAAGAAATTATTGAGATTTCGATGATTAAAGTAATGTGTGTAGTTGGGGTGTGAAGAATGCGGGTTTTAGATGTGAAATGGGAAGAAATTGTTGAGCATCCAAGCGTTGCACTTATAACTGGTAGGCGTGGTTCAGGTAAAACCGCTTTGGGCTTCTTTCTTCTTGAATATCTAAGCGAAATATATGGTATTCCAGGTTACGTTGTCGGTCTACCTGAAGAAAAATGGCATCTGCTTCCAGAAAACATTCACGGTATAAGGGTAGGTGAAGATCTACCTGAACATGCTGTGATTTTCTGCGATGAGAGTGCCCTGCTATTCTACGCTAGGAGTTCTATGAGTGAACTAAACAAGTTAATGAACATCTTAATATCTATTTCAAGGCAACGCGACCAAACATTAATTTTCGCATCACACACAACTAGGAAACTTGACGTCGGAATAGTTTTAGACTGCGATGCCCTAATATTCAAGAGACCTTCAAAACTATATGCTAGGTTCGAGAGATCAGAGATAAGGGAAATGGTTCAACACGCATTGAGAATCTTCGAATCAATTAGCGACGAACACCAAAAATATTCAGTTGTATTTTCACATGAACTTGACGGTGAACTTGTAACAAACCCGCTACCATCGTTCTGGTGTGACGAGCTTTCAAGAGGTTTCGCTGGAATATCGCCCTTCAAAAAAGAAATAGATGAGAAAACAAGAAGGAAAATAGAAGTATTAAAAGCAATACTTAAAATAGAGGAAAACGGAGAATACGATAAAAAATTCGGATGGACAATAGATGAGGTCCCAGGTCTATACGGCGGGATGATACAGAAGCTTCTAGCGGAAGGCTACATAAGAAGAGGATACACATCAGCCTCAACAAAATGCTTCTATGGAAACATCGAGAAAATTAAAAGTTACCTCAGAGAAATCGGAGAAATACGATAAGCATATTTTAGCTCGCGATCTACAATCTTTTAAAACAATAGGGAAGGATAAAAGTGGTAGATTCATGGATACATGACAAAGCGTTCGAAATGTTGGTTAGAAATAATCTCCCCGAACCAGAGATGAAGCGCAACAGAAAGGTTTGGCTAAGAGAAATTTCCCTTGGCTTCAAAAAAACTTGGAATAAACATGAGAGATATTAAAAATTTTGCCAAAAATTTCTCATATTCGTTAACTATGTTTACGCAACAAAAAATCTTAAACAGTAACCCTGATCAAATTGAGATGTTACGTGAACATGGTTTTGTTGGGAAAACATTATACGAAAATTTTCTCGAGAAAAGCTAGTTTTCGGAAGAAAGATCTCTGAGAACCCTTTTACGTTGATCTTCTTGTTTTGTTCAAAGATATTTCGCGTGTTTGGATTATCGAATTAAAGGAGGAATTAAATTTAATATTTAGTGGATTAGAATGGGGCTTCTTATAAAAAGTTCACTTCTACGGTCGCTAAAGAAAAGTATCGTAGCACGAGCAATTTTTAAATTATTTTAGGATGCCGTGTTTCTTTAAAATTTTCCAAGTTATAATGACACTTTCAAAATCGGTGAAGCTTGTTTTCCTCGTGTTATCGTCTTGAAGATGTTTCCATGCGTAAAGCATACCTTTAACACCATGTTTTTCAGCAGCCGCAAAAATTCCAAAATCGTTATGAGTCAATTTCCTAGCAAGTCCATGGGGAAATCTAATTTTCAAACCATTAACATCTATGGTCATAAAATCTAACATATCATCAATATCCCTAGCTTCTTTCTCACTTAAACCAAAAACCTTAGCCCATCTACGATGTTCATACCACTTCAATAGAATCCCTCAGCACGCTATGAGCATTCCTACCTTATAATTTCTAGTAACTCTTTGTAAATATTAATAAGTGTATTAACTACTGACTCGTTTTCAATAGATAGATTGTACGAAACTGCTAATGCTCTTAAAATATCTAAATCATATTCTAATCTAGTCTTATCGGTTTCATTTAAAACATCTTCATACTGGTTGGGCAAGGATTTCCATTTAACGTTTACATATGAGTTAAAAACCTTGTTAAGATGATCTACGACCCTTAAATTGCTTAAATCTGGGATTGGAATCACTCTAATATGCCATCCATAAATGTGTCCAAATTTTTCTTCTAAAGTTGTGAATAAAACTCTTAAGTAACTTATTGTGAAAGTACTGTTCAGCCAAGCGCATAAAGCCTTTTCAAGTTTTTGGGGAGATACATTTTGGCTACTAGCTGCTCTAATCATGTGTGCTCTTGACGAAATTATCGGTTCTTGACTCCAAGTTGCTATCAATGGGGTAGTGTTAAACCTTAAAGCTTCTGGAATTAGTAGCCTACCTCCTTTTTCTTGATATACTCTCTGAGCCTGCTTGTTCTTTGGTATTATTTTTTCTGTTTTTGTTAAATCTAAGTTGAGGGAAGTCATGATATTTTTGCCTGTTTTTCTTAAAATCTTATATTTTCCGCTTGAAGAAAAGCTAAAATATCTGCCAAGGTTGCTTCCCCTAAAAGCTCTTGGATTTGTTATCTCTAACTTTATACCTATGTTCGGTAAATCAAGTATTTTATAGATGGGTACTTTTAAGCCCAAAATGTTTTCTTGTAGAATGTCATTTATTAACTCTGCAAGTGCTAGTGGTGCATCAATTAGTACTGAGAAGTTCCAGACAAAGTTTTCCAAGGTTTTTTTACTTATTGGGAAAAGTTCAGCTTCAGCAGATAAGACTCTAATAACTCTTCTTCCATTCATTTTTGGGGAATACCTTACAATCTCTTTTGCTAACAAAATACCTTCTAATGTATTACTTGGTTGCTTCTTCAAATTAATTATATAAGTATCTGTATTTTCTAATTCGTCTTCTTTAGAAAGTTTTCTCGCAACTAAGAGAATTTCTGAGAAATCTGTAGAGTAACTAAAGTTCGGGTTTCCTATTTCGGAACTTACAACTATATATTCGATGTGATAGTTTGCCAGTAACAATAACCTCAAAAGGAAAAACGCTGCACCTTCTGTTACTGTCTTAGGTAGAACTAGTGCTAGTTTTCCTCCCTCTTTTAGGTACTTGTCAACTAAGAAAACGAAGGGAAAAGATGCTCCAGCATTTAGAGGATTAATATTCTGAGGTAAGAAAACTTTTCCCTGTCCCACATACCGATCATAAACATTATGAATCGCTTTTTTAATTGTCGTTGCATTCGGCTTTAGTTGGTTCTCCATATCTTTGATTAATTTCCCATATGTTTTCCAAAGTTTTTTGAAAGACTTCTCACTAGCAACGAAGTCAAAAATTCTTGGCCTTGAATCCTCTTCTCCTGGAGCGGTGGTTCTTGAAAATGGAGGATTCATTATTATTAGGTCAAATTTTGGTACCGTGACAGTCTCTTTAATTACTTCACTTACGCTTCTCCTTTTTATAGGTAATAGTTGCGTGTTAGCCCACCACAGATTTAAGGAACCTAGAGACCCCTTTTCATCAACTGGAATGTGATACATATTCATTTTCGCAAGCGGAATTCCTGGCTCGTGCAGACTTAAAACGATGGAAGCTGTTTGAACTGCATGTTCTAAGGCATCAAAACCCCATATAGAATTTTCAAGCATAGTTTTGTGGAATTTTTTAAAATCAGGATATTCCCCTTTATCAAAGCAATCTTTTCTATATTTTGATAATAAAGCTTCGTAGGAAGCTGATAGCAGAGTCCCAGAACCACATGCAAAATCACAAACCATAAAACTCTTTAAAGACTCAAGATCGTTCCACTCAAAATTCCAATTCATGTTTGGCGTGTATAATGATAGATAGGCAAGAAAGTAAGCAATTGGGTGTTTAGTATAATAAGTTGCATAACCTTTCCTCATTGCTATATTTCCAGTAATTTTGTGATATATGTATCCTATGAAATCTTGTCTCAAAATAGCCTTATTCCCAACTACATGCTGAGAAATGTCAATTATGTTTCTAAAGTCTCTCATAATGGATGGATAAGATTGAAGCGCGAAAAAGTTGTCTAAAACAGCAATAGCTATATCAAAAGCGGGTTCATAATTGATATCAATTATTTCATTAAAGGCTTCTTTCATAGCCAACAATGGATGATTTTTATGTTTTGTCAACAATTTTTGTAAAGGATCCAATTCGTGTTGAGGAGCAATGGATTCGTAAAGTATTGAAGCCATTAATAAAGATATGTAGGCATGGGCTAAAAGAACATCTTCGGGAACATTTGGAACTATTACCTCTTCTGTTTCTCCTGATGGAGAGAACAATACTCTATAAAGTTCTTTAGTTAATTTATCGCTAATTTTTGGTATTTTTTTAAAAATATACAAGACATTTCCAACGAAGACATTGACATTTTCTTCTATGTATCCAAGTAGTTCAGAAAGTATATCTTCTTTAACTACAAACTCCTCAATTGAGTTCAAAAGCTCTCCGAACTCATCAACTCTTACAGTTATCCAGTCTCTAGTTACTTGTTCAGCAATGCTTTTCTTCTTGTAGATGAGTTGAAGAAGGCCTTTGCTTATATCTAATCCTTGAACAAAAACCTTTACCTCAAGGGGTTTTTCTAAGAGAATTTTTTTGATTTCTGGTACCAATTTAGCTGAAACAAAGTATGATGGATTATAGTACACAGCTATTGCAACCGTATCTATTAATCCTTCCTCAATTCTACTCATAGCATCTCTTATAGCATCATTTCTATCAAAAGAAGCTTCTAAAATATATTCAATGCCCTTATATTCAATCTTAATATCGAATCTACCTCTTTTACCCACTCTACGTGTTTTATCTTCTGGTATAACTAATGCGTTTTCTCCGAGAATTCCACTTAGAATTTCGGAAAGGCAAACGTTAATAGTATCCTCTTGAGGAATATTCATCAATACGCTAACCCCCATCCATTCCATATTCCTTTTTGTTGGAAACTGCTTTTTACCAGCCTTTTCGTTCTCTTCTCCATTTTATGAGAATTATGTCTTAACTAGGAATTGAAAATCTTCTTCGGAAATCATTCTCATGGGTAATCTTAGATATCCTGTCCATTTATCTTTGTTTTTAGTGAAGCTTAGTTTTGGAATTAATTGTTTGAATTCAATTGGTTCACTGAATATTTTAATTGGTTTAAGCTTGACTCTATACGAGTAAACGGCCTCTTTAATTTTGCTTTTAAAAATCCTACTATTTTCTCTATAAGGTTCAGAGACAACTTCGAAGACCCCAAAGATTCTTGAAAGAATAACCTCATCATCCTTCTCAGCCTTCATAATATATTAAAAATTTATCCCTAAGCTTAACTTTTTGAATGGTATTTCTCCACCTTTTATTAACACCTCAAACCAACTTATCTTTAATAACTTCCAATTATCTTCGCTTGTAACACAAAGCCAATAAGCTATTCAAACACTCTCCATCCACACTACTAAAGTTGCTAACCTTGCATCCAAGTTAATCTTATCTTCCAACATTATAAATTTTCTATGTCTTTAAATTATAGTTTGTTCATCTTTTTGTAGCATGCTAATAATATAAAATCCTTAGTATATGACAAATCTAAAACAATTAGAACATTTGGAAGTTGGGGCATAACTTAGTTACTTATTGGATGACATCAACTTTTAAAAAGAGAGAATTTAGTGGAAAGAATTGCTAGTCTCTTGTGTTTCAATCTATGGCACTTTTTCTATTTTTATACTTTGTAAAATTCTCATTGCTTCGTGTTTCCGTATTCATGTTTCAAATCTTTTGAGAATCAGGAGATGATAAATCTATTTTCATTTTGCTTGGATAAGGTGTTTCAATATCTTCTGCATAATATGACCTTCCAGTTTTTTTAATATAATTGAATCTTTGTAGCGTTCTAAGTATACCCTCAATGAAATCCTCACGTTCCTTCTTATTTAGCTTCTTCAAGTAATCTGATTTATTAGTAAGAATATTAACGAAGCTGTGGGCAGTGTGACGCTTATGTTTTTGATCGATTAAAAAACGGAAATAAAGTTCATCTAGTAGCATTATTTTTTCTCTAATAGATTTAGGCAATTCTATATTGCTTAATGTTCCAATTAGCTTAGAAGACTGCATAAATGCGTCTTTTAATGTACTTAAACTAGCAAATTTGAAAATCCCACGAACTTTTCTTAAAATGAAATTAAGTCTTTGATCTTTAAAAATCTTATCTATTTTCTTTTTCACTTCTTCAAATTCAGCCCTGTTTAGCTTTTCTCTGAGCCATGTTTTAGCATCAGCAGCGGTCTCCCACTCATCTAACTTATAAAAAATAAATGTATCACCTAATCCTGCTTCGTAAAAGATATCGATGAGTTCATCACTTGTATATTGTGTAACATTGTATCCTAGGTTGCAAAAGAAGCCTCCAGTCCTTATTAAGTAATCTTGCAATTCTTTTGAAAGGAAAGGTGCGATAAGAATAGGAGTAAACTTATAACCCTTATATGCGTCCAATTTTCGTTTTAAGTCTCCTCTCTTATAATTTAGACCTATGTAACCTGAAGGATTCTTGATTTCAATAGCAAATTTATTGTACGCTGCGTTTTCTATATAGACATCCAGTTTAAAACTTCCAATAGGTTTTTCAATTTCTATAGGGCCTATTGGAAATTCATCTGGGAGTTCTAGTTGTATTGCCCTTAATGCGAGTGCAATTATAAACTCAAGCATTGATGCATGCTTGTTTTTGTCAGTCAAGTGTTGATTGATTTTCTTTAGATTTATTTTAAATCTGCTATCTACTTTGAAACTCTTATGATGGAAAAATGCTAATGGTCTTTCATAAAATTTGAAGTTTCTACTGTTTTTTAAAATGTTTATACGTTCACCAGTTATTGAGGGATATATGCCATACTTAGACCATAAAAACCTTTCAAAACCATGTGTCAACCATATTTTTTCTCTTGCGTGCGACTTAATTTTTCCTTCTATATATTTTTCAGAGCGGTCTGCTGAGTCATAGTTCACTTTGACCACGCTTACACTAGGGCGGATAGCTATGTTCTAACGTTGTTATTATTTGTTTTATCACAAATATATAATATACCCCGATAATATAGGGCAACACCAGTGGCGGAATTAGTTGGTTGTCTAGGATTTTATTCTGCGATGGAATTGCTTGTTACCAAAATAGTGGGAGGGGTACTTTCAGAAGTTGAAGGGGTATTTTGTTTGTCCTTTTGCAACAAATACTTTGGCAACGATTTAACAATTCATGAAAAACTATTTTAAGTGAAAAATGCAAGGAAGTTGCGTAGCGAAAAACATAAACAGCGACGGCTCTTTCTCTCAAATCCCTGAGCTATCAAAACGGGAATAACTTGATTAAATTTGAATCCCAATTTTTGGAAGTGCTCTGCAACCCGCCTCTTCTTTTTGTTTAACCTATAAACAATTTTACGCATCTTATTTTTAGGGATAACATAGTTTTTAACCTCGCAAACAAACAGAATTTTATGGTTTTTGCTGAAAAACACTACATCGGCACGACATGGGTATTCCTTAAAAACAAGATAACCTCGCTCTTGCAAAGCTTTGTAAATATAGTTTTGCAGCTCCAGCCCTTTAACCCTAACTTCAGCACCCAAACTACTCGCCTTTCTCAACCTCAGCCATATACAAAATCGAGTGTTTTGGAATCAGTATTCTTCGACCGTTAAACTCAAGCAGAACATCGTACTTGTTGTATCTGTTTGTGTGAAGTTTTCCCATCAGTTTTTGCCCTGTGATAAGAGTTAACACGACCTCCTTATGGTTAAATCTTTCAAAGTACCCTTTGGGCTTCTTTTTCTTCTCGATTTTAACTTCTTTTTGCAAATCTATCTCCTCCTTTTTAAAAGTTTAAATTTAACATTATCATACAAAGATTTCAATTTTCTAATGTTTTTTACCTTAACTAGGCGGTCTTTCACGTTTTTCGGCAGATTTGGAGACAGTTTTCCGCAGAAAACGTAAATTTTCCGATCACCTACCTTTACTCCTAGAAAATGTGGACACTGCAAACATGTTGAAACATCTACGAAACCACGCTGACTTTTACGGCAATCGCTACGGATCCAAAACCTGTTTACAACACTATTAAACCAGACTGCCCTTCCCTTAATTTTCTCAACCAACATTTCCCCTAAAACCTCCCCAAGCAAGTGTTATTTCGATTTCGCTTACTCTCTTACCGTCTCTGAATACGGTGTTTATTTTAACGTCTTTTACAACTGTTCCAGGCAGAAGTTTGTTCCTCACGGTTTCAGCGACATCAACGGCTTTACTTATCAATCTGCCCCTAGCTCTCAGCAACACGCGGCTGGAAGTCTCCAAAGCCCGCAAACAAGCTAAGAGATATCTCGAAATCTCCTTTTTGCCGACAAAAATAATTGAAGGTTGCAAAACATCACCTCCATTTTTGTTTTTTGGGATATAGAAGCAGCAATCAGAGAAGTCATTATTTTTAATTAAGGAGTCAAGAGTAAGACCAAATATTTCGCAGACAAACTCATAACTCCTATTTCTCTTTTCGAGCTTCAAATTCTTACAGCTCGGACATTTGAAGTATTTTTGATGTTTCACCTAGCGTACACTCCTTTTTTCAAGTAAAATGTATTTTCTGTAGCTTGCACCCGATTCAGAAAGCAGTTTCTCAACTTTTTCTTCTAATCCAATGGGTACAAGTAGGGATGTTTGATCTATTCGCTGCACTCCCAACTTTCTAAGCCAGTATCTTAATTTTGCAGCGGCTGAAGTTTGACCTCGATGGTAAAATTTCCCATCTTTATATTTTGCATCGGTATATCCTTTGAAATCGTAAACGAACAGCAAAAAGATGCGGAAGCCATGCTTAAAAGCGAAATCAACTATTTCATCGAGGTTTTCCATGTTTCCCATCCTCCATAACCTTGAAAAACACGTTTTCTCCAATCTCAATTTGTTTTACTTTACCCTGCTCCAAAAGCTCACACAAAGGCTTATAGACATCTTTCCTTAAACCTAAATCGAAAAGGAAATTCCAGACATCACTTAAACTAGCTAATCGCTTATTTTTGATGAAAATAAGTAGTTTTTGCTTTACTTTTTCTTTTTCTTCTATGTCTTCTTCTCTTTCAAAAAATTTTAGATAGAAATCCATTTTCATTTGCTTAGCTTTCGTTTTTATCATCCCCCTTTTTAGGAGGCTTTCTAGGCTTCCTATAATAAATGACCATGTCGTATTGGTACTCTTCGATTTTCTCCTCCCTTTTTCCCTCCCCGATGATTTTATCTAATTCCTCCATCGAAATTCCATGTTCCTTAGCAAAATTCTCAAGCTTCCACCTCTCTAACGGGCCATTTTTATCAACATAATCGAAAATAAGTTGTTTCTTGCTTTCCCACGTGTATTCTTCCTTTGGTTTTTCGTCTCTCTTTAACATTTTAAGAAATCTGATCCCTTTAAGGGAGAGTTGGATTCCTTTACCCGTTTTTGTTGTTATTAACTCATGTTTACGTAAAACTTCGTAGTCTCTTTTAATTGTTCGGGTCGATACTCCTAAAGCTTCAGCTAGCTGAGTTGATGATTTAGGTTCAAGCTTCACCAATTCTAGGATTTCATAATGTCTCTCCTCAAGTTCTTTAACAATTGATTCAAACTCAGAATCAGTTAGTTCTCTTTTGCCTTCAACTTCAAACTTATATTCTTTGAGTTGAAGCATCTCCAAAGTTTTCTCGTAAAATTTAACTGCTTCCTCGACATGTTCCTCTTTAACAATAACCTTCTCGTGAGTTTCATCTGTTGAATGTCTAAGACATGCGTAAGCAACAGATAACCTTGTCAAAACATCTCTAAAACCATTATGAACAATAGGAATCTCAGGCAAACTATATTCAATCATTATTCTAGAAGATTCTTCAATGATTCTTTCCTTTGCTTTCTCAGTATAAATTATATCTTCAGGTTTTCGACTCCAAACCCAAAAGACGTGACGTATAAAAACATCATCTGGTACAGGTCTCTCTTTAGGCTTTGCTCTAGCTATCAAGTCACTACTAACATCCTTTAAACCAAAAGGCAGAAAAATATCCCATCTTGTGATATTGTAAGGCTCATAGAAAAACTTGGAATTCTCAACATCAACTAAAGCCTTACACCTATAATAGCTGTGTTCTAAATTCTTTTTAAGGTTCATAATGCCAATAATTCTAACTCTGCATGGTGCTTCACCTGAAACATATCTTCTAACAACAATATATTGTTGTTCTAATGCTTCTCTCATTTCTCTCATTTCGTCGCTTCGCAGAGCGTCTAAGCCATCAATAACAACGAGACCTAAATCGTTTAGTGGTAAAGCTCCCCAAATGATGGCACCTCTTTCCGCATCAATAGTATAGACTATTCCTGTTCTGCTACCTGTTTCGCAAACAACATAGTCGCCAAAATTGTAATACGTTCCAACAAGCTCCCTAGAAGCCTCTGTTTTACAGCATTTAGTGTCTCCAAAATTCATTAACCTCAAACATCCACGTATAATTTTACCGTTATGTATGTCTGGTATCTCAGGAAGGCTATGCAAAACTAGCAGTAGGGCTTCTTGGTAGATTTCTCGGCCAACCATCATAGGGGCTATCTGTGGTCTAATGTCCAATTTTTTGTTAAAGTATTTTGGAAATAGTTCTTTATCCTTCTCGGAAATCTTATATTCTTGGAAAGATTTTTCTAAAGGCTTAATTTTGTAGATTAAAAGCGTTAAATTATTGCCTTTACCGATTACAACTCTGCCTTCAATTTCAACCCGATTGGTTTCTGGTAGCTGTTGGTTTACTAGATGTGCTGTAACAACATCTCCAACTCTAAAACGTTTGATGGTTTTTTCAGGTAAATCTCGAATAAAAAGTAAGCGGTAGTCCATTTTTTCAAGGCTTTCCTCAACATCTATTTTCTTTTTCTGGCCATATTTCACTTTAAACTGTTGTCTAATCTTAGCTTTAAATCTTGAATTAAACAGAAACTCCCTTAAATAATCGAAACAATCTTCAGATGACAAATCTATGTTTTCTTCATAGAGATCATCGGCTATTACTCTTATTTTTTTAGGTAATGCTTTAGGATTACTTGAACCTGCAATTTGAACCTTAATTCTAACTTTTTTACCATGGTTTTGAGCCTTTAAAACATCGTCCAATCGTTCAAACTCCAATACTTCATTAGTGACGTTTTCTGTCACCATTTTGCTATTTGTAAAATTAGTGACATCTTTTGTCCCCATTTCACTAGACTGAGAGGTACCCCCCTTTTTTTCTTCAACTTGTTGAGAAATATGGGGGGGTATTCCCTTTTCTGGTGACATAGTGTCATTTTTTGTCACTAATTTGTCGTTTGTAAAGTTATCATGGTTTAGTTCGGAGAATTTATTAGTGTGTTTGTCGTCCTTATTTTTGGCTCCGTCTTTCAAGGTTTTTTTCTCTCCATTTATTTTTTAAGTAGAAATTGTTTGTTTTGATTGTTTGTTGTATGCGTTTTTAATATCGGTGATAAAACTAGCTGATTTAAGATAGCTAATGTAGTAGATTATTGCGTTTCTAATAAACTCGCTTCTAGTGACTCCGAGAGTTTGGCAGACATCGTCTAAAACCTTTATCAAAGATTTTTGCAGCCTTATGTTTACATTTGGCTTAATGTTTACCTTTACCATTCTGCGTCACCCGTGACCTACATACATTAAACATTTACTTTATCAAATTTAAGTTTTATTGGAAAATTAACGATAACTTTAAAAGTACTAGAGAATGTATAAATAAAGAAAACTTTAAAGTTCCAAAAGTGGCAGAAAATAAAAACGGTGGAGCAGCTTTTATCTTAAGAACAGAGACGACATAAAACCATAGTACCGAAAAATTTAAATTGTTGCATTATGCAACAATTTGTCATTTTAACATTGACGGAACGATAAATGATAAGCCTACCTTATGTAAACGGAAAACAGTAGAAACATCATAAACTTTCCTAGGTTTGAAATATTGGTCTAAAGTTGTTTGCTTGCTCATTATTTTACGCCCAGAAGCTCCTTGATCAGTTTTTCTCCTTCTTCGGTTAAACGGTAACCTAATTCTCGCGACCCTGTAGCAACCTTCTCAACTAGTTTTCGTTGGTGAAGCTTTTTTAGATTTAGGCGGGTGGCAACTTCGCTTATAGGCATAAGTCTGATGATTTCCGATGTTAAAACGTAGTTTCGCGTCTCTTGGTTCGCCCTTCGGTCAAACAAAATCTTAAGGATTTTTTCATCATTGCTAAGCTCCACTTCGGGTTTTTTAACGGTTTCAGCTATTGGCCGTGTTTGAGACTGCACAAGGAAGTAAAGCCTTAATACGTCTCCGCGGTATTCCACTATCAAGTGGTGAAGTTCACCAGAGCTCTTAACGTTTTTAAGCTTCGATAAGAAGGAGAAAACGGGGTTCAAAAAATGTTTGAAGTCGCTTTCCGTTTTTAAAATTGGTCGAGATCTACCTACTAGTCGATTAACTTCAAACTCGATTTGATTTTTTACCCTAGCTAGACTCCACGGATCCAAGTAAATTTCACTTATTTTCTCTATTTCGTCTAAAACACGGGGGAATTCTAATGTTTCTTCTGGCTTTGCTAAAAGCTCGTCTCTAAGATAAGTTAGGAATCTTAGCACGTTTGAGAGCCCTCTGTGATCTGGGCAGTCTTCTAGTCTTAAAATACTTACAGCGAAAGCATTTTGCAAACTTTCGTCGTCGCTGAGAAACATTAGGTGGCGTAAGTAGTTTTTTAGGTTTTGTAGGCCTTCTTCGCTAAGCTCGTGTTGGTGGGCGATCTGGGCGACAAGGTTTTGGCAGAGGGCACGGGCAACCTCCAATAAAAATACGCTGGTTTTTCCTTGGATTTTATCGGCGAACTGGGTTGTAATGTCTAGTTTGGCGTCGATGCGGGCGATAAGCTCATTTACCTTGGCTGCTAAGGTTTTAAGGGTTTTAGCGGTTTCACCGAAAAAACCATATTTGTTGTCTCTGCTGTAGGGGTTGTTGGGGTTGCCACTAATAGGTTTCCATCTTTCTTCTTGAAGCTTTTTTAGATGTTCGCCAAACATGTCCCAAAACTTCTTCCAGTCCCACCACATCTAAATATAGCACCTACCTTAACTTGTGGCTTAGTTTTTCAACTATACTTTTAATCTTATCAACTTTTATTTACTACTATTAATTTTATAATTTTTTCGTCGCCCCTACAAAGAAAAAACACAGAAGAAAAACCTCAACTTTGATGCAACTTAATAATTCTAAAGTTAATAAAGAATAACAAGGGATATGAGGGAGTTACGCCTATTAAGATAACTTAACTTAAGATATATAAAAAGATGTTTGAATAAAAGCATGTTTCAACAAAAATCCACGTATCACATATAGATAAAGGATATATAAGTAAATTTTATCGAATCTTGCCTGCAGCTCATCTAAGATTATCTCAGCTAATCTCAGCTATTTTCAGCATATTTCTGCTAAAATTCAAAATCTTTTAAAATAAGACTTTAAGATTTAAAATTTTAATCTAAAAAGATTAAGAATTTAGGATTTTTGAAGAATGGCTCTTGAGAATTGGAATTTTGCTTTATATTTTTTCTAATTAGAAAATTTAGAATAAGCCTGAAAGGCCTTTTTCGAAATTTTTTAAAATCTGTACGTAAATCTTTAATTCTAGGTTTTAATGGTTTTTCTCAAAAAATGAAATGTTTTCCAGCTCTTGGAGACATATCTATTGTTATATATCGTTATTATATTTTTTCTAATTTTTCTAATTAGAAAAAATAAAAGGTTTAGGGTTTTTCGATTATTATTTTGTTTTTGTTTATTGTTGCTACGTATCTCCATCCTTTAGCTAGGTATTTTTCGATTTCTTTTTCGCTGATTACTTTTTGTTTTGGTTTTGTTTTAGGGTTTTCTGGTTCCCTTGTTTTTTTACCTATATCATTTAGTATTGTTGCGAGTTGCATTTCTAGTTTCACTAATCTTTCTCTGAGCTCTTGGTTTTCTTTTTCCCTTTCTTCAAGCATTTTCTCTAGGTTTTTGCTGTGTTTTTCAATTTCCACAAATTCTTTTTCAAGTTTTCTGATCCTATTGATACCTATTCTGTCCCAAAAGCCTTTCATGTACTCTTTTTTGACGAAATCTTTGTCGTGGTAGTCGAAGTAGTTGCCACGTGATCCTGGCAGCTTGTGGCCCATTAATGCTTCAGCAACATCTGGATCCACACCGCTCTCATACAAAGTTTTTCTAAAGGCTTTCCGAAGACAATGGGGCCAAATCCTATCGCTTGGAATACCTATCTGTTTCGCTGCGGTCTTTACTATCCTTCTCACATCTTCTATGCTCATTGGATTGCCTTTACAGTTTTGGGCTTCCGTTACCCATATCGGGTCGCTGTCTTTCGGTTTCCATCCATCCTCCATTCTTGCATCCAGGTATGCTTTTAATGCGTGGGCTGCCTCTTTGTGTAAAAACGTGTAGTAATATTGTACATTGTATTTTGATAGTTTAATGTCTTGAGCGACGTCATAAACGCCTTCTGGTCGACTAGCAACTACTTTGATTTCTACGGGGATTTTTGGTTCAGGGTAAAGCTGGTTTTTAAAGATACCCCAAGTCCACGAAACCAGACAATTGTTTCTAACACCGCTTTGCCAAAGACAGAGGATTAAGGCTCGGTTTCTAAGCCATTGACGATAGTTAATCCTCGGCATAGAGTCTACCATGCGGTAAATGTCTTCCCGCGTCGGTATATATTGCTTTGCAATTCTTTTAGGCTTCTTTTTAAATAGCTGCTTTTTCTCCGTCCGTGTAAATTGTATAATCCTGTTGTTTACCGTTAGAAACCTTTGAACAACGTAGTAGAGAAATCTACTCATTTCGCCTTTCCCTTCGGCGGCCTTTGCAAGACATGCCTTTTTAATACACATCTTTATCTCGTCGTCCGACATGCTGAGAAGCTCCTCAGGCCCAACACTATTGAAGTCTAAAAACCACTTCAAAGTGTGGAGAGCTGAATTCCTCGCTCGATCCGTGGGATAGGTATCGGCGAACATCTTCACGGCTTCGCATCTCAGCAAAGGCGTAAAATTTCTCGGCTCTGGAAGAAGTCTCCCCATCTCATCTCTTTTCCTCTCTTCGATCGGCTTCACCTCAAACACCTAAAATAAGTTTGTACAATCAAGTATAAAAAGTTAACCCAAGCTGAAAACTCGGTTTATTAATGATGAACTTGCGGAAGATTTTTAATATATTAGCATAGTTATTTTAATCTCTTTGTTTTATTTACTTTTGTCTCGCTTAAAGTCATTAAAAACAAGAAATAATGTTATATGATGTAATATTTGGTTCCGAAATACTAAACTAACATCATAAAATTCTATTTACGTTTTCGCAACATTTATGTTTATCGAATTAGCATACTCGTGGTATCGGTTCTCCATACGGTTTTTCAAGTACTCTTACTCCGCCTACTACGGTTTTAAGGAAGACGTACCCAGGTTTCTCTTTTTTAACTTCTCCAATGATCTGCGCGTCTTTTCCGTACTTAGTTTTTCTCACTGCTCCTAGGACTTCCTCAGCATATTCAGCATTTACCCCGATTACCGCTTTTCCTTCGTTTGTAACTTCAAGAGGATCAATTCCTAACATTTCAGCAGCCGCTCTAACTTCTCCCTTAACAGGTATCGATTCTTCATCTATCCAGATGGAAACCTTTGATTTCTCTGCTAGGTCGTTTAATGCTGATGCTAGCCCCCCTCTTGTTGGATCTTTCATTGCTGTTATTCCTCCAATGTTTAATGCCGCTTCTATCGTCTCCCATATCGGGGCTACATCCGATTTAAGTTCGGTTTCAAAATCTAATCCTTCTCTAACCGCTAGCAGCGCTATGCCATGATCCCCTAAGGTTCCAGTTACGATAATTTTATCTCCAGGTTTGAGGCCTGCATCGCTTATAACTTGTCCTCTTTTAGCTAAACCTATCCCGGAAGTTGCTATCACCAATTTATCTATGTGATTTCTCGGCATTACTTTCGTATCACCAGCAATTACAGCCACGTTAGTTTCTTCAGCTACTTTTGCCATTGAATCTAATATTTTTTCAAGATCGCTAATTGGGAAACCTTCCTCTATTATTAATGCGGTGGTTATTGCTATTGGTTTAGCTCCCATTACAGCTAGATCATTTATTGTTCCGGAAACGGCTAGGGTGCCAATATCTCCACCTGGAAAGAAGAGAGGATCTACCGTGTGACCGTCAGCTGTGACAACTATCTCGTAATTGTCTAGTGGAATTGTTGCTCCGTCATCTAAATCATCCAAACCTAGACCGCCAACGGTTCTCTTTTTGAATTTAGGTACTATTATTTGCTTTATCAGCAATTCCATTAATGTCCCGCCAGCACCATGGGATAATTCGATGTTTTTTCCCACGTGTTGTCGCCTCCTTTCTGCATAGGATTGCTGAGATAAATTTATAAATTTGTTCTCAAAGGTCTAAATGCTAAGTATGCTGAGGGTGATCTTCGTTGGTAATATGGCATGGAAGGTCGCGTCGACTACCAACTGGAGCTAGGAGAAAGAAATTTAGGAAAAAGAGAAAGTATGAAATGGGTCGTGATCCAGCTGAAACTATCTTAGGTCCAGACAAGAGGAAAATTATTAGGACACGTGGAGGAAACACTAAGGTAAGATTGTTGTCCACTGAGTATGCCAACGTCGTTGATCCAGACAGTGGAACTACCAAGAAAGTGAAGATTGTTGATGTACTGGAGAATCCAGCAAACATAGATTACTCTCGCAGAGGAGTAATAACTAAGGGAGCAGTCATAAAGACAGAGATGGGAATAGCTAGAGTGACAAGCCGCCCCGGTCAGAATGGAGTTGTAAATGCTATATTGATTAGAGAAAAAGGGTAAAATAAAACTTTTGTTTATTTATTTACAAATTGTTTATTATACTCTTGTCCTTAAATTTTACTGAGGAGATTATTTATGCGTAAAAAGGGAAACTATATCATTTTGTGGCCAGCTTACT
>Ga0164311_10000363_pt1 | contig 19375 bp, 18 predicted proteins | sample GuaBasSedimGuay2_FD_121796 | JGI IMG/M metagenome (GOLD analysis project Ga0164311, IMG submission 121796) | Subseafloor sediment microbial communities from Guaymas Basin, Gulf of California, Mexico - Guay2, Core 4569-9, 9-12 cm | ecosystem: Environmental > Aquatic > Marine > Hydrothermal vents... | reverse complement strand
TATTTATCACTGCCTTATATAGTTTTAGACTATTTTTCTTGGTCTTCCACGGTAAAGAACGCTTTGATACTCATGGTGGACATGCACCGCATGAATCACCGGCAGTGGTGACTGTGCCATTGATTCTATTGGCTATTCCTTCTGTTGTGGTAGGTTACCTTATTGGTTCGATGGTGTTTGGTGACTTCTTTGGTAATGCGATCATCGTCCATGCTGAGCATGATGTTTTGGCTCATGTAGCAGAAGAATATCATGGTGTAATTGGTTTTATGCTACATGGCATGATGCAATTACCATTTTGGTTAGCAATGGCCGGTGTAGCAACTGCTTATTATTTATATATGATTAGACCAGAACTGCCTGCCAAAATACAACAGCGATTCCAGTGGTTATATAGGCTGTTGGATAATAAATATTATTTTGATGACTTTAATCAAAAAGTCTTTGCAGGTGGGTCACGCATGATAGGGCAGCTGTTATGGAAAGTAGGTGACCAAACTATAATTGATGGTGTTGTAGTTAATGGTACTGCCAAAACTGTTGGTATAGTTTCCAAAGTAGCACGACATGTTCAATCTGGTTATTTATACCATTATGCTTTTGCGATGATCATAGGTTTATGGTTATTACTTACTTATTTTGTAGTCTAGTAGAGGATAAAGACAGAAAAAATGTTTACTGATTTACCTTTATTAAGTTTACTTATCTGGTTACCTGTTTTCGGTGGTATTGCTGTATTGATCAATGGCGACAAGAATTCATTAGCTCGTCCATTATCATTAATCATTGCAGTACTTACATTGTTGCTATCTTTGGGCTTGTATACTGGCTTTGATAATGCAAGCTATCAAATGCAGTTTGCAGAGCAGGCTTCCTGGATTGCAACGTACAATATTAATTATTCATTAGGTGTTGACGGTTTCTCAATGCCATTGATCATATTGACTGCATTTTCCACTTTGATTGTCGTGGTGGCAGGCTGGGAAGTAATTCAGCATCGTGTTAGCCAATATATGGCGGCCTTCTTGATTATGGAAGGATTGATGATTGCCGTATTTTCATCATTGGATGCGATATTGTTTTATGTGTTTTTCGAAGCGATGTTGATACCACTATTTTTGGTTATCGGTATTTGGGGTGGGCCAAACCGCGTTTACGCTACGATTAAGTTCTTCCTATATACTTTGTTTGGATCAGTATTTTTACTGTTAGCGTTATTGTATTTACACCATGTCGCAGGTAGTTTTTCGATTCTGGACTTTCATAAAGTCAGCTTAACAATGCAGGAACAAATCTATTTGTTCTTGGCCTTTTTGATTGCCTTTGCAGTTAAAGTACCGATGTGGCCGGTACACACATGGTTACCTGATGCCCACGTTGAAGCACCAACAGGTGGTTCAGTAATTCTGGCTGCAATCACATTGAAAATTGGTGGCTATGGTTTGATCCGGTTTGCTTTACCGATTACACCTGATGCAAGCATGGCACTGGATTGGCTGGTGATTGGTTTATCCTTGACAGCAGTAGTTTATATTGGCTTTGTGGCACTAGCTCAATCTGATTTGAAGAAACTCATTGCTTATTCAAGTATTGCTCATATGGGTTTTGTGACTTTAGGTTTATTCATTGTATTCAGGATCTTTGCTAATTCAGCCACAGGTAGCGGGGCAGTTCTTGCTATTGAAGGTGCGATGATACAAATGATTTCACATGGTTTTATTGCTGCTGCCATGTTCCTGAGTGTCGGAGTTTTATATGACCGGATGCATACTCGCGAAATTAGTGCTTATGGTGGCGTGATTAATACGATGCCGATATTTGGCGGCTTTGCAGTATTTTTTGCGATGGCTAATGCTGGCTTGCCGGGTACATCAGGTTTTGTGGGTGAGTTCATGGTGATATTGGCAGCATTCCAAGCTAACTTCTGGTATGCCTTCTTTGCAGCAACCACATTGATATTAGGTGCTGCATACACGCTGTGGATGGTTAAACGAGTCATGTTTGGTGAGGTAGCAAATGATAATGTTGCTCAGCTGACCGATATCAACCGTCGCGAATTTTTGATGTTGGCCTCATTGGCTGTCATTGTTTTGGTGATAGGACTTTGGCCTGCACCTATTACTGAGGTGATGCATGCCTCGGTTGAACATTTGTTAACCCAAATTTCACAATCAAAGATTTAATACTATTATGATATTTGAAGTTGTAAATATGTCTTTTGCATTGCCAGAAATGTTCATGTTGACCATGGCCTGTGTAATTCTATTGGTTGTTGCATTTTTAGGAAAGAATGGTGCAAGTACAGCTTATGGTTTAAGCCAACTAACCTTAGCGATTACAGCCATATTGATTTATCAAGGCATGGAAGCTAGCGGAGGCCTAACATTTGATGGCACCTATATTAAAGATGCTTTCAGTGATGTATTAAAACTCACTATCTGTTTAATTAATATAGCCGTCTTGTTATATTCAACGAGCTACCTGAAGGCACGAGCCTTATTTAAAGGCGAATATTATGTGTTAGCAGTATTTGCTACCTTGGGTATGATGGTGATGGTTTCTGCCTACCACTTTCTGACTTTGTACCTCGGACTTGAACTGATGTCATTGTGTATGTATGCAATGGTTGCTATGCATCGAGATTCAAGTGTGGCGACAGAAGCGGCAATGAAATACTTTATTTTGGGTGCTATTGCTTCAGGTATGTTGTTGTATGGAATGTCGATTATTTATGGTGTAATAGGAAGCTTATCCATTGCCACTATTGCAGAAGTGATCCAAACCGGTGGTGTGGACAATACGGTACTAAGTTTTGGTCTGGTCTTTTTGATTATTGGTATCGGCTTTAAGTTAGGCGCAGTACCTTTTCATATGTGGTTGCCAGATGTCTACCATGGTGCACCAACGGCAGTGACATTGTTTATTGCAACAGCACCTAAAATTGCAGCCTTTGCAATGGCTATTCGCTTACTTGTTGATGGGCTTGGTGACGTACATCAGCACTGGCAAGGCATGTTGATCATGCTATCTGTATTATCAATGATTATTGGTAATGTGGTTGCTATTGCTCAAACTAATTTAAAACGCATGCTAGCCTATTCTACGATTTCACATGTTGGTTTTATTTTGCTAGGGATCTTGTCAGGCAGCCAAGAGGGTTATGCTGCTGCAATGTTTTATGCCTTAGTCTATTCGCTAATGAGTTTGGGTGGTTTTGGCATGATCATCCTATTGAGTCGTCAAGGATTTGAGGCTGATACTATTGATGACTATAAAGGCTTGAGTGAGCGAAATCCTTGGTATGCTTTGATGATGTTGATTCTGATGTTCTCAATGGCAGGCATACCCCCATTAGTCGGTTTTTATGCCAAGCTAACAGTGATTAAAGCGGTTGTAGATATCAACTTAATATCAGTGGCTATTGTGGCTGTATTAATGTCGGTGATTGGCGCATTTTATTATTTGAGAATAATCAAAGTGATGTACTTTGATCAGCCGGTGGAACAACATAAGCTTGAAGCGCCAGCAGATATGCGAGTTATGATTAGTGCAAATGCACTGGCAGTATTTGCCTTAGGAGTGTTCCCGGGTTCGTTAATGGCAATTTGTGTTGCTGTTTTTGCATAATATTTTTTTGTAATGTCACCAACAGCACTGATTTTATTGTTTTTAATTATCGCGAATTTACCGTGGTTAACTGAGCGTGTTTTTCTAGTATTTCCAATAAGTTCAATCAAATCAGTATTTGTCAGATTGATCGAACTAGTGGTATTTTATTTTGCTAGCTTATTGATAGCCATTGGCGTGGAAATACAGTTTTCTGGTGAAATATACCCCCAAAGCTGGGAATTCTTTGTCACTACTTTCTGCCTATTTCTGGTGTTAGCTATTCCTGGTGTTATCTACCGTTATCAGTGGCTACCAATGACTGCAAAGCTGAAATAGCACATAGTCCGTCAACTTCTGCAGAGTCCCCTATTCTAAATCTTCTTTATAGATGCACTGGATAAAAAAGTAGTGTAAAATTGTTGGGTTAATACACACGTAAATTACTATTAATCTTAATTTTAGAGACAGGACAATGGCTGCAGATTTATCCAAGTATAGAAATATCGGTATCTTCGCGCATGTAGATGCGGGTAAGACCACTACGACAGAGCGTATCTTAAAACTGACTGGTAAGATTCATAAAGTCGGTGAAGTTCATGATGGTGAATCAACAATGGATTTCATGGATCAAGAAGCTGAACGTGGAATAACCATTCAATCAGCGGCAACGACATGTGAGTGGGATGGACATCGTTTAAACGTTATCGATACTCCGGGTCACGTAGATTTCACAATTGAAGTATATCGTTCACTTAAAGTGTTAGATGGTGGTGTTGGTGTTTTCTGTGGTAGCGGTGGTGTAGAACCTCAATCAGAAACTAACTGGCGTTATGCGAATGACTCGGAAGTATCTCGTATTATTTTTGTTAATAAACTAGATCGTATCGGCGCAGATTTCTTCCGTGTTGTTAAGCAAGTTAAAGACGTATTGGGTGCTAACCCTCTAGTGATGGTTCTTCCAATCGGTATTGAAGATGATTTCATCGGCTGTGTTGACCTATTAACACGTAAAGCGTGGATATGGGATAACGAAAAAGACACTATGGACTTCCGTATTGAAGAGCCACCTGCAGAGATGGCTGATCAAATCGAAGAATACCGTGAAATGTTAGTCGAAACTGCACTTGAGCAAGACGATGACTTAATGGAAAAATACCTTGAAGGTGAAGAGCCTTCAATTGAAGATCTCAAAAAATGTATCCGTAAAGGTACATTAACAATGGATTTCTTCCCAACATACTGTGGTAGTGCCTTTAAAGACAAAGGTGTACAAATGATATTGGATGCGGTTGTTGATTACTTACCTGATCCAACAGAAGTTAAACCACAACCAGAAGTTGATGAAGAAGGTAATGAAACAGGTGAGTTTGCAATCGTTTCAACTGATGGTCCATTTCGTGCGTTAGCATTCAAAATTATGGATGACCGTTTTGGTGCTTTAACCTTTATCCGGATTTACTCAGGTATATTAAATAAAGGTGATAGCGTTCTTAACTCGTTTACAGGAAAAACTGAACGTGTCGGCCGAATGGTAGAAATGCATGCTGATGATCGTAATGAATTAAATACTGCACAAGCGGGTGATATCATCGCTGTTGTAGGTATGAAGGATGTGCAGACAGGTCACACATTATGTGATCCTAAACACCCAACAACATTAGAGCCAATGGTATTCCCAGATCCAGTTATCTCAATTGCGATTTCACCGATTGATAAAGCGAGTACTGAGAAAATGGGTATCGCTATCGGAAAAATGATTAAAGAAGATCCTTCATTCCGTGTTGAAACCGATCAAGAAAGTGGCGAAACAATCATCAAAGGCATGGGTGAGTTACATTTGGATATCAAAGTCGATATCTTAAAACGTACTCATGGTGTTGAAGTAACAGTAGGTGCACCTCAAGTAGCTTACCGTGAAACGATCACTAAACGGATTGAAGATTCATACACCCACAAGAAACAATCGGGTGGTTCTGGTCAATTCGGTAAGATTGAATACATCATTGAGCCAGGTGAGCCAGGTACAGGTTTTGAATTTGAATCAACTGTTACTGGTGGTAGCGTACCACGTGAATTCTGGTCTGCTGTTGAAGCTGGCTTTAAGAAAATGAAAGAACGTGGTGTATTAGCGGGTTTCCCATGTTTAGACTTTAAAGTGACATTGTTTGATGGTGCTTTCCATGCGGTTGATTCATCAGCAGTAGCATTTGAATTAGCAGCGATGGCAGCATATCGTCAATCTATGCCACAAGCGGGTCCGCAGTTGATGGAACCTATCATGAAAGTGGATGTGTTTACACCAGAGGATCATGTTGGTGATGTTATTGGCGATCTTAACCGTCGTCGTGGCATGATCAAATCACAAGATTCAGGTGTATCAGGCGTTCGTATTAATGGTGAAGTCCCATTGAGTGAAATGTTTGGTTATATCGGTTCACTTCGTACAATGACATCAGGTCGTGGTCAGTTCTCAATGGAGTTCTTACACTACAGCCCTTGCCCGCGTAATGTGGCTGAAGAAGTAATTAAAGAAACAAAAGAACGTGAAGAAGCTAAGAAGAAGAAGTAATATAGCTTTTAGCTAGAAAACAAAAAAGGGGCTGATTATTTAGTAACCAGCCCCTTTTTATGTCTAACGTTATTGCTTGCTAAAATAATAATGTTTAACTATTTTCTTTTTGATCTTGAGCTAATGTTTCAAGCATCTGTTGCATATCTGCTGGCAAATCAATTTGCCATGAGACTTCCTGTTCTGTTGCAGGATGAATAAAACCTAATAAGCCAGCATGTAATGCTTGCCTTCGAAAACCTTGTAAAGTTTCTATAGTTTGTTCACTAGCACCTTTTGGGAGTCGTATTCGACCACCATAAACAGGATCACCTAACAATGGGTAACGTATATGAGCCATATGTACTCGAATTTGATGAGTACGCCCTGTTTCGAGTTTACAACGGATATGAGTATGTGCTCGATAGCGATGTTCAACCCGATAATGGGTGATGGCATGCTTGCCTGATCCAATGACTGCCTGACGTTTACGATCAACAGGGTGTCGTCCAACCGGTTCATCGACAGTGCCACCTGCTGTCATCACACCCATTGCAATGGCTTGATATTCACGTAATACAGTATGTTCTTGCAGTTGATTAACAAGTGAGTTGTGAGCTTGTAATGTTTTAGCAATCATTAATAAGCCGGTTGTACCTTTATCAATGCGGTGTACAATTCCGGCACGAGGGATAGTTTCTAGTTGAGGTGCATGGTGTAATAATGCGTTAACCAATGTACCTTGATGATTTCCTGCACCTGGGTGAACTACCATACCAGCTGGTTTATTGATGATTATTACATCGTCATCTTCGTGAATAATATCGAGTTGTATTGCTTCAGCTGTCCACGTGTCATCTACAACTTCAACATGAGCAGCAATGACAATATGTTCGCCACCCGCAACAGAATCTCGAGGACGGAATTGTTGTTCATCAACAGAAACTTCGCCAGCTTTGATCCATTTGGTTATTCGACCGCGCGAAAATTCAGGGAACAGTTGTGCCAAAGCTTGATCTAGGCGTAACCCGGCAGATTCATCGGGAATAACGCCTTCTAGTTGTAATAGTTCAGACATGGGAAATCATTTTAATTATGTATGGTGTTATATTATAGCGTAGGCTTAATGGAGTGCCCTACAATAATTGACTCAGTTTAAGGTATTAATCATGCGCGGGATTATGTTTTTTGTCAGTTTATTATGTTGCCTGCTAATGGTAACAGTATCAGCAGCAGAAGTTAGAAATGTAGATTTATTGGTCTCATCTTGTGCCGCCTGTCATGGTACCAATGGTCATAGTGTAGGTGGTACACCTAAATTAGCGGGTCTGAGTGAATTGCATTTTATTGAACAAATGAAAGAGTTTACCAGCGGAGAAAGACCGTCAACAGTTATGTTTCATCACGCATCCGGCTACACGTCAGATGAAATTGTTCTAATGGCAGAATTCTTTTCCAAGCAGAATAATTAGCCAGTTTCGTAAGATCATAATGTGTCAGTTTTGTGATAACAGATAAAGGCTATGTCATTGACGTATAATAAGTTTAACAGACTAATCTTGTATTAGTTGCTATCTGATTATTATCCTGTTAGTGTACCGAAACCAGTTTTTTACTGGTAGCTATAGAACTATTTTTCAATAGCTGTATTAGGTGGTTTATAAATATCACCACGTTAAAATTTTTAAATTAAGAGTAATTTTGTATGTCTGAAAAAGTAACAGGAAGTGTAAAGTGGTTTGATGCTGCTAAGGGTTTTGGATTTTTAGAACGTGAAGATGGTGATGATGTATTCGTTCACTTCCGTGCAATCCAAGGTGATGGATTTAAATCATTAGATGAAGGTCAACAAGTTGAGTTTACCGTCACTAAAGGTGATAAAGGCTGGCAAGCAGAAGAAGTAACTGTAGTTAGCTAGATAGAATTCTGACACAGAGGGCAATAATATGTAGCCCTCTGTGTTTCTTTATAATGTTGTATGGCACTTCCGCAATGGAAGCATGCTTTATCTTTCCTGCCATAGACATTAAGTTCTTGGGCAAAATACCCCGGTTTTCCATCGTTTTTCCTGAAATCTTTTAAGGTAGTACCACCCGCTACAATAGCGTGTACTAATACGCTCTTTATTTCATCTACAAGTGTTGTGCATTGTTCGAGCGTTAGTTGATTAGCGATTGTTTTAGGGAAAATACCGGATAGAAATAAGGCTTCGTTTGCATAAATATTTCCAACACCAACAACGATCTTGCCATTCATAATCAAAGTTTTGATACTACACCGTCGTGACCGACTTTTCTGCCATAAATAATTAGCATTAAATAGTTTGGTTAACGGTTCCGGTCCCAGATGCGATAGTAAATGGTGTTGTTCAATGGGCTCTGAAGTCCATAAAATTGCACCAAAACGGCGGGGGTCGGTATATCTTAAAAGATGCCCATTATCCAGTTCGATATCAACATGATCGTGCTTCTCTGGATCAATGTGATCATCAATGGCTAATACTCGCAGTCTACCAGACATACCAAGATGGATAATTAATGTGCCAGAATCACACTGAAACAGTAAATACTTTCCTCTACGTTTAATGTGTTGAAATGTTTGGTTTTTGAGTGTGACTGCAAGATCAGGTTCTATAGGCCAACGAAATGAAAAATTCCGAATGGTAACGTCTGTGATTGTAGCCTCTTTGAGATAGGGCTCTATACCACTACGGGTTGTCTCGACCTCAGGTAATTCTGGCATTATAATTTTGCGCCTATAGTCATAGGTAGTAGCTGTAGAACTAAGGCCCGAGGAAATTGATACTTTAGTTGTTGAGAACAATCAATAATGAACAAGGCATGATCAGTGAGTTGTAATTCCAATTCAGCTGGCATATCCTGATTTTGGTACCAAACTTTTACGTGATAGCTCGGTATAACTGTTTGTTGAGTATCGATGTTTATCGGTTGTACTTGCAATGCATAGGCCTGTTGCCAAGCATCCACAAGTATTGTGAGATCAACGGCTGATTCTTGTTTGAGCTGGCTATCACTTTGCCAGTGGCCGTCGTTATTTTCAATTGTTACAGTAGCATCACTTAATGTCATATCAGCACTTAGAATAGGTAATTCTAATTTATTGATGATGTTACTCGATAGAATAAGTCTGTTATCAATAAAACTTATCACATTAGCATTGAGCAGTGCAGTGACCTGATCGTCAATTAAATGAATAATGTCATCATGTAAAACATAACGATGTTTGCTGATTGTTTCTCTATCACCAAATTGAAACATGTAGTCATTCAGCTTTAGACTAACTTTTGCTGGTGCCAGGCCAAATTGGGCTAGCATACTGTTACTACTGTCGTCAGCTTGTTGAGCATAGCTGTAGGTATTTAACAATCCCAATAATAACGCTATGCGTGTGTTGTTCGCTCTTGCTTTGATCGGATGGGTGATCTGCCAACCGGAGGATGTTTTTTCTATTGATATCTCACTAATATTGGATCTAGTAATCGTGATGAGTTGTATGTCATCACTATTTATTGCAGTGAGTCGTTCGCTATTATTAACAGGTGTACTACTCTGATTATTAAACCAATATAAGCCGATGATCAGCAGTAATAGGGTGATATTCCTCAAGTAACTTGATTTCATTGTTTGCGTCTATACCACCACAGCCAGAAGCCAATACTGAGTAGAAATACTGGTAAAATAATTAAAAAACCAAGCCCAATAAATAATGACTGCATCTGTGTTAATTCAAGTTGGTTGTCGATAGTCGTTTTTACTGGAATTATGATCAGATTATCATCACCCGCGAGCCAGTTCATTAGACCAATACCTAGTTCGAGATTGGACCCATTACCAATATAGGTATTGGATAGAAAATCACCGTCACCAATGATAGCAATACGTTGTTCACTATCATTTTCACTATTATCATCATCTATATGTGTTAACAAATAGCCCAGATGTAGTGGGCCGGCAGTATCTGTACCAAGTTCAAATGTTAATGTTCGATCTGTTTGTTGTTCAACGGAGTTTGTTTTACTCCAAGTATTCGATTGAGTGGTTAATAAAGGCAGGAACTGCCAATCAGAATTCTCGATAGTACTTTCTAGTGCTACAGCTTGTGGAAATATAGTTACACCTGAAGTAGCAACACCCACTGGATGATTAGCATAATCAGTAATAAGAACAAATTGTGGATCAGATATACCCAGCATTTCAGCATTGGGGTCGATAACTGTGCCAGGGATAAATTCTATCCCCAGCTGTTCGGCCAGACTAGTCAGGTATCGGTTACTTTCTGGCTCAGATAACCACAGTAAATTACCACCATCAGCAATATAGTTTTTGATGATATCAATTTCGCCTGCTAACCACTCACGTTCAGAGCTGGCAATAATAACTGCAGCAGTATTAGCAGGAATCTGGCTATGTTCAACCAAGTTTAAGAGCTGGATTTTAAACCCTTTTTGTTTAAGTTGTTCACCCCAGACGCTCAAATTGTAGTTAGCTGTGTGGAGAGGGCTGCGTTCACCATGACCTTCAATAAAAACCAACCATTGCTCTTGCTGCCTAGATACAGCAATAAGTGCGTTAGTCAGGGATTGTTCAGAAAAGTCAATAACATGTTGTTGCTGTTTACCTAGAGATATAACCATCTCACCCTGTTGTTGGATATTTAATTGGCGAACAAGCTCTGGTGAAAAATCTGGATTGATATAATTGACTTTTAGTTTGTCACTATGGCTTTGATAACGTGTGAGTAAATTTTCCAGTGAACTACGATATTCATGACTTGGAGTTATAAAAGCTTGGATATTAATATCTTGGTCGAGCTGTGTTAAAAAATCGGTAGTGGCAATAGACAAACTGTGACGACTATTTGCTGTCCAGTCTGTTCGGAGATCAGTTTTTAGTGATAACTGGGACAGTAAAATGACAACAAAAACCACCAAGAGATAAAAGATGATGTTTTGAACTTTAAGTTGTCGTTGTGTTTTTGGATTAATGTTCATAAATAATGTGAGCTTTGTTAGTTGAGTCGCTCAGAATCAAGTCGGCGAATAGTTAAGGCTAGAAAAGCTGTAATAATGATCAGGTAATAGGCAATATCACTCGTGTTTACTTCACCTTGCAGTAAAGGTTCAAAGTGTCGTAGCGATGATAACCAGCTAAATAATCCAGAAGATTCGGATGCCATTTGAGTGCTACCTGCCCAGTCAATAATCCAGAGTAAAAACAAGCAGCTAAATGTACTGATAGCTGCGATAGCAGGTTGTTTTGTTAGCGATGATAGATATAAACCGATAGCGGTAAAACTGGCAACTAATAAACACAAACCTAATAGTCCAGCTGCAAGTAATCCAAAGTCTAAATCACTACCTAGGGCGAGAGATAAAGGCATTAAACTTATCAGCAATAAAAGGATGATAAAAAAGCTAACTGTCCCTAGATATTTTCCCAGCACAATTTGGTGGATAGATAATGGTGCAGATAACAACAAAGGTAAGCTGTCATTGCGACGGTCTTCAGCGATCAGTCGCATCGTGATAAGAGGGGCAAGTAGTAATAAGATGGTGGCAGTATTGCTCAATAATGGCATTGCAATCAGTTCTGTTACACCTGGTGCACCTGGTATTGCAGATATTTTGGGCTGAATTTGAATAAAATAATCGATATGCGTTAAAAACAAATAGGCCAGAATAAGTTGACTCAGTGCCAGTATCACCCATGCGAGTGGTGATAAAAATAATCGGTAAAGTTCATTACGGGCCAGAGTAAACACTAGGCAGCCTGCACATCAGTTAATGATTCTTGTTGGATGATATTCATAAAAACATCTTCTAAGGAATGTTGTTCTGGAGCGAGTTCAGTCAGTTGCCAATGTTCTGACACCGCATAAGTAAGTAAATCTTGGGTTGGGTTATTATCTGGCTGATAATGTAGTCTGAAACGAGTTGAACTGATAGCTTCAATTGCAGTGACGCCAGATAATTGTTGTAAACGATCAATATCTGGAGGGTTATCAAGGCTAAGTATTAGACTGGATGCTTGCATCTGTTGGCTTAGGCTTGAGATGGTATCACTGAAGATCAATTTTCCATGATTGATAATCTGTACCCGGTCGCACAATGTTTGCACTTCCGGCAGAATATGGGTTGATAAAATTACACTATGTTCAGCAGCAATATCTCTAATTAAATGACGAATTTCTCGGATCTGGATGGGATCGAGACCTGAGGTAGGCTCATCAAGAATGACTACTGCAGGTGTATGGATAATTGCTTGGGCAATGCCAACACGTTGTTGATAGCCTTTAGATAAATGACCAATAAGGCGTTTGGTTACCTCATTTAAACCACAGCGTTCAATGGCGGTATTAACTGCTTTTGTGATCTTTGCAGAAGGAATTTGATTGATCTGAGCACAAAACATTAAAAATTCTTTTACAGTGAGTTCTTTATAAAGTGGTGGTTGTTCAGGTAAATACCCAATTTGTGCTTTTGCTTGTTTGGGCTGGCTTAGTAAATCGTAACCATTAATTGTGATTTCACCACGATCGGGTGCTAAATTACCACTGAGCATTTTCATGGTAGTACTTTTACCCGCACCATTAGGTCCTAAAAAGCCTAGGACCTCGCCCTTGTGAATTTCAAAACTGACATTGTTAACGGCATGTTGTGAGCCATAAAATCGAGAAAGTGACTTAGCACTGAGCAAGGTAGTGTTCGACATGGATATTATTGTGATAACTCGGTGTTAATTGTCCAGTAAGCCGCATCAACATAGGCTGTGCTAAGTTGTTCTTTGTCTAGGGGGGAGTCAGTAATATTATCCCACAGCCCTTGTTCATAGAGCATCACTGTTTTTAATAATGGACCAAGTTCGCCTGATTGATCGAGTAATGCTTCTTTAACTGAATCAGACAGTGGTATCAGCGTGAGTAATTCACTCATCGGATGAGCCATCAGTGCTTCAAGTACAGAAAATAAACCGACCAAAAATGCGGTTTCTTTTTCGACGCCAAACTCATCGGCAATCTGTTCGCACATCTTCGCTCTTACTAAACCAACAGTCATTAGTTCCGGTATATCTGTTTTTATCGAGCTCAGTGCAATTAATGTCGACCACGATCTTATTGCTCTGAATCCTAAAATAACCAGACCTTGATGAATTGAATCAATTTTTCGTGGTAAGCCAACAGCGGCTGAGTTTAGTAATTTTAGTAATTTGTAGCTTAAATTAAGATCAGTACTGACAATCTGTTCAATCTCATCAAATTCCACTCCAGGATTTTGTAATTTAGTGAGAAGGTTTAATATACTGACTTGATTTGCCGCAAGTGTGACATCCTGAACAAGCGTCGGCTTTGTGAAAAAATAGCCTTGGTAAAAATCAAAGTCTAATTCCTTGCACATTTCATATTGTTCTTGCGTTTCGACTTTTTCCGCTAACAACAATACATCTTCTTTTTTCAACATTTCAACATGTTGTCTTAGCTGTTGTTCATCGATTGCTAGAATATCAAGCTTGATAATGTGAGCAAGCTTAATTAAAGGCCACCAGGATTCATTAAAGATAAAATCATCTAATGCAATTTTATAGCCCTGTTCGACTAGATTCTTTACCCCGGCAACCACTTCATCATCAACAATAATATCTTCTAATATTTCTAAGACAACCTGATCTTTTACCATCGGCAGCGGGTCACTGTCGATAAGGAAGTTACGCGTCATATTCAAAAATGCGACACGGTTACCAACCACCCGGTCGAGACCAAAATCCATAAAGGTGTAACTAATAACATTGCTGGTAGCAACATCATCAAAACTACCATCAGCCTCAATATTGTCTGATTCTAGGCGTGATCTATAAAGCAATTCATATGCGTAGGTATTTAGATTTTTATCAAAGATAGGCTGTCTTGCAACAGTTATTTGACTGTAGTCTGTGCTCAAAGATAGTTCCTTAGTTTGGGCAACTCAGTATTGAAGCTAGATAATAGCGTATTAGGAGATATAAGAACACTGGTATAATAACCGGTGTCAGATAGTGGACTAAGTAAGTTGTTTTTAGACTGTTAAAAGCATTGGCGTGAATTTGAATCAGGCCAGTGTGAGGTACTGACTAATATAATGAACTTTGGGTATTAATTGTCCATTCAGTTGCATCGATATAGGCTTCACCAAGTTGATCAATATTCAGTGGAGAGTCAGTGATGTCGTCCCATAAACCCAACTCATAGAGCTTAACAATCTGTAATAAATGGCCAAGGTTTCCTGTCTGGTTGAGTAATGCACGCCCAACATCTTCAGTGAGTGGTAAGTTTTCAATCAATTCATCCATTTGATGTTTCATCATGGCATCAAGATTAGAAAACAAACCCACCAAAAAACCAGCATCTTGTTCACAGTTAAAGTGATCGGAGAGCTGTTCGCACATTTTTGCTCGTGTCATTGCAATGGTCATTAGTTCAGGTGTAGATAATTCTACATTGCTTAATGCAATTAATGATGTCCATGATTTAACTGATTTAAGGCCTAAAATAACTAAAGCTCGTTTGATAGAATCCACTTTTTTTGGCAAGGCTAAACTAGCTGAATTGAGTAGCTTAAGCAATTTGTAACTCAAGCTGGGATCCTGACTGATCAGCTCTTCTATTTCATCAAAATCTACATTTGGATCTTGCAGTCGGCTGACAATCCTTAATATATTAAGTGCATTTCCAGGAAGGGGGGCATCCTTGATAAGGGTCGGTCTACTGAAAAAATAACCCTGAAAATAATGAAACCCAAGCTGTTTACATAACTCATATTGTTCCTGAGTTTCAACCTTTTCGGCTAATAACTTAACATCGGAATTTTCTAAAATAGCGACGTGCTCATGGAGTTGTTGCTCATTAAGAGCCAGAATATCTATCTTAATGATTTCTGCCAGATGGATTAAGGGCCAGAGAGTCTCGTCGAAAATAAAATCATCCAAGGCAATTCTGTAACCCTGTGCGACTAGTTTTTCTACTGCATTAACAAGATCGATATCAGCGGCAACATCTTCTAAAATTTCTAAGACGACATGCTTTGGTGAAAATGGTAGCGGATCATCACTCATTAAAAGATTGCGAGTCATGTTTAAAAAGGCAATGTGATTGCCTGTTACTTTTTCAAAGTTATCTTCTACAAAAGTATGGCTAATAACTTGGCTGGTTGCCGTGTCACCCGTATCCATACCCTGTTGTGGCTGGTAATCACCTCTATACAATAATTCATATGCGTAGGTATTTAAGTTCCTATCTAGGATAGGTTGTCTTGCAACGGTAGTTTGATAACTAGTGGTATTCAAGAACGATCCTTTGCAGTTAGAAATTCCTCATTCATGTTATGGATAATAGCTGATCATAATGCATAAAAAAACCCGCAATAGCGGGTTTCTTCATTTATATTTGTAAAGACTGTTGATTTGATCTTAGATTCTTTATACATAACGTGTTTGCGAACTACTGGATCGAATTTTTTCATTTCCAGTTTTTCAGGCATGGTACGTTTGTTTTTATCTGTGGTGTAGTAATGACCAGTACCAGCAGATGAGACTAATTTAATTTTTTCACGCATTTTCTATCTCCTAGACTTTTTCGCCACGAGCACGAATGTCAGTTAATACTACATCAATGCCTTTTTTATCAATAATACGTAGACCATGATTGCTGACACGTAATTTAACCCAACGATTTTCTGATTCAACCCAAAAACGATGTGGGTGAAGGTTAGGAAGAAAGCGACGTCTTGTTTTATTGTTAGCATGAGAGACGTTGTTACCACTCATTGGGCGTTTGCCCGTTACCTGACATACTCTGGCCATTTTTAGAACCTACTTCTGATGAACGTTATTACTGAGGAATCCCTTAATTAGGGCCCAACTAAAGCTACAAAGCCGAGCATAATACCATTTCTGAAAATGGATGTGTAGCCAAATTACGATTAACCGGGAACAAGTCCCATATTGACTAGCTTTTCATGCAATCGATTAAAGTTTAAGGCCCCTATTTTGCGCATTACAATATCACCATCAGGATTAATCAAAAAGTGGGTGGGGGTGACACGGACATTATCAAAGGCTGTGGCAATACGAGCATCTTTATCCCAAGTAATAAGATAAGGCATCTGTCGTTTAATTTTCATGGCTTTAATATGATCGATGGAATCATGTGCCATTGCGACACCAATCATCGTCAGCCCTGAGTCAGCAAAGACATGGTATAGCTTGATCAGTTCAGGCATCTCTTGAATGCAACCGGGACAATCCGTTGCCCAGAAAATGACTAAAATTGGTTTTCCTTTATATTCTGTTAACTGGTGTTGGTGACCCTCAATTGTTGTGAAACTCAGTTCTGGCATGCTTTTCTGATGATCATTGTTCAACCAGTTGATCACAAATAAGGCAATCAATAAGGTAATGGCAAAAAGAGCATGGCGATTAGGTAGTTTCATAAGGGATGTTTTAGTTAGCTAGGGTTAGTTGACCTAGTGTCTCAGTTAATTTGAGATTTTCACGATAATCAACAGGACAATCGATAATTGTTACGGTATCACGTTGCAAGGCTTGTTGAAGTGCTGGCATCAGTTGTTCTGTCTGTTCTATTTTGACACCATGAGCACCGAAAGATTGTGCATACTGAACAAAATCAGGATTAGTGAATTTAACATTACTGGTGCGACCGAATTGGTTTTTCTGTTTCCATTCAATCAATCCATAGCTGGCATCATTCCAGATCAGAATTACAATGGCGATATTGAGGCGCATTGCAGTTTCTATTTCTTGAGAATTCATTAAAAAACCAGCATCACCTGTTACGGCAATTACTTTACGATCAGGGTATGCAAGTTTGGCTGCGATGGCTCCGGGTACAGCAATTCCCATACTGGCAAAACCATTTGAAATAATACAGGTGTTGGGATGTTCACAACGGAACATGCGTGACATCCACATTTTGTGAGCACCAACATCACAGATTACAATATCTTCCAAATCCATAGCGGTACGCAGATCCCAGATGATTTTTTGTGGTTTAACTGGAAACTCTGAATCATCACGGTGTTGATTCATCTCCTTGATTAAACCATCGCGTAAGGTGCGCATGGTGTTATCTTGATGTGGTGCAGTTTGTGCTGCTATACGGTTCAGGCTGTGATTAATATTGCCGATTACACCTAAAATTACACTGTAATGAGCATCAACCTCAGCATGAGTGGTATCGATATGAATAATGGTGCGATCACGTGATGGATGCCAAAGATAGGGGTGGTATTCAACCATATCGTAACCAACACAGATGATGACATCAGCATTGGCAAACCCACAGTTGGCATAATCATTTGACTGTAAACCCACGCTGCCTAATGCCATCGGATGGCGGAAGGGTATAACTCCTTTTGCCATAAAAGTATTTGCAACAGGAATGCCAAGTTGTTGAGCAAAATCAGCTAAAGCCTTTGAAGCTTTGGCGCGGACAACACCATTACCAGCAAGAATAATAGGATTTTCAGCGTTAGAAATAAGTTCAGCAGCACGTTTGACTTGTTCAGCAGCAGGCTCTGGCGGCATAGCATGCTTAACTCGCAATGGTGTGTCTTCAACGTCCATTTTAGCAATGTTTTCTGGAAACTCGATAAAGCAAGCCCCCGTTTTTTCTGTTTGCGCAACTTTAAACGCTTTGCGAACAATTTCAGGAATAACTTCTGGTCCAACAATACGGGTTGCATATTTGGTGATGGGCAGGAACATCGCTTCCAAGTCGAGCACTTGATGTGATTCTTTATGTAAGCGGTTGGTTGAAGCTTGACCCGCAATGGCAACAAGTGGCGCATGATCCATATTGGCATCTGCTACACCGGTAATCAGGTTGGTTGCTCCGGGACCTAATGTGGCTAAACAAACACCTGCTTGTCCAGTTAATCGACCATATACATCTGCCATAAAAGCAGCACCTTGTTCATGGCGGGTAGTAATAAATTGGATTTTGGAATCTAGCAGTGCATCCATGACATCCAGATTTTCCTCACCTGGAATACCGAAAATATATTCAACCCCCTCATTTTCGAGACTGCGGATAAATAATTCTGAGGCCTTCATAAAGAAATCCTATGTTGAGAACAATGTATAACGACACTCTATCATTAAGTGACTATTTAAGAATATCGCTACAGCTATATTGTTATTTATATTTGGTTGGTATTTGTTGATGCCAGTCAGTTACTTGTTGATAACGATGAGCAATATTGAGTAATCTTGCTTCATCGAAATAATTACCAATGATTTGAAGCCCAACGGGTAAATCATTAACAAAGCCTGCTGGAATAGACATGCCAGGCAAGCCAGCTAGATTTGTACTAATTGTATAAATATCTGCTAAATACATAGCAACGGGATCATCAGTTTTATCGCCCAAATTGAATGCAGTGGTGGGTGCTGTTGGTCCCATAATGACATCAACATCATTAAATGCCTGTTGGAAGTCATCACTGATTAAACGTCGGCATTGCTGAGCTTTTAAGTAATATGCATCGTAATAGCCAGCTGAAAGTGCATAAGCACCAGTCAGAATGCGACGTTTGACTTCATCACCAAATCCTTCGCCACGTGAGCGTTCATAAAGATCTTGTAAGTCTTTTGGGTCATCACAACGATGACCAAAACGAACACCATCCATACGAGATAAGTTTGATGAACATTCTGCAGGCGCAACTACATAATAGGTTGGTACTGCAAGGCCTGTATTTGGCAATGTTATTTCTTTAATAGTTGCACCAAGTGATTCGTAAGTTTTTACTGCCATTTCAATCGTTGCAGCTACATTTGAATCAAGACCTTCGCCAAAATATTCTTTTGGCAAACCAATTTTCAGGCCATCCAGTGAATCATTTAAAGTTGCACTGTAATCAGGGACGTCACGTTCAATGCTAGTGGAATCACGTTCATCAAAGCCTGCCATTTTATTAAGCAACAAGGCGGCATCTTCAGCGCTATTTGCCATTGGACCTGCTTGATCAAGACTGGATGCAAAAGCAATCATGCCATAGCGTGAAATACGACCATAAGTTGGTTTTAGACCAGTTAGATTACATAGCGATGCAGGTTGGCGAATAGAACCACCAGTATCGGTACCTGTTGCAATAGGGGCCAATCGGGCCGCAACTGCAGCCGCAGAACCACCTGATGAACCACCTGG
>Ga0164311_10000361_pt1 | contig 19389 bp, 24 predicted proteins | sample GuaBasSedimGuay2_FD_121796 | JGI IMG/M metagenome (GOLD analysis project Ga0164311, IMG submission 121796) | Subseafloor sediment microbial communities from Guaymas Basin, Gulf of California, Mexico - Guay2, Core 4569-9, 9-12 cm | ecosystem: Environmental > Aquatic > Marine > Hydrothermal vents... | reverse complement strand
TGAGCCTGTCGAAGGGGGTGCGATTTTACAACGTTTTACGGTATTCTTCGCACCCTTCGATACGGCCTTCGGCCTACTCAGGATGCTCCGCAGACTTGAACCACAGAATCCGTCAGAACTAGGAATTTTCTACCCACCAATCGAGATTTGATCTCATTGCGCAGCGTTTCTCAACGCGCAACCATCCATCCTGTGCTGGTCGAATCTTCTTTCTCCGTTTTACCTGGGCAGGCTAATTTTATTGGTTTGTTGGGCTGGCTACGGTCGCATCACCGCCGCCATAATCTCTGCTCGATCCGGCATCCCGACCTGCGTCAGCATCACCTTGCCCACGCCGTCCAGCAGTACGAAAGTGGGCACGCCGCGCACGCCGTAGCGCATTGCCAACTCACCGCCCACGCTGTTCATCACGTTCAACCGCAACACCTGTGCCTGGTTCTCCAGTTCTCGTTCTAGCCCGTCCACGACGGGCTTGGCCAACAGGCACGAGCTTCAGGTGTTCGAGTAGAACTCGACCAATGTGGGCGCGCCGCCGCTTACTTGTGCATCAAAGTCCGCTGTTGAAGCCAGATCGTCGCCCGGCGTGCGCAGGAACAGATAGCCGCCCACCATCACGGCGATTATTAGAATCACTGACCAATTCTCTTGCCAGAAACGTTTCATTGAATTCTCCTCACCGAGAGACCTTGTCTTGTACTGTCGCCTCAATCACCCGTACAATACCCATCGCGTGCCGTTCCACCCGCCGCACCTCGAACCCAACCTGCGCCACCGTCTGAGCCGTCTCACGGTTCAGGTGACACTCCTTGCTCCAGGCTTTCCAGGCTGGATGCAGTGTGTCTGTCAGCCAGGCCCCCAGGCCGTTGTTGCCTCGCGTGTGTTCCAGCAGCACCAATTTTCCTTCAGGGCGCAAGACACGGCGCGCTTCCGCCAGCCCTTGCGCCGGGTCGGTGACTGAGCAGAACACAAATGAAGCCGCCACCACATCGAAACTGCCGTCGGGGAAAGGGAGTCGCTGAACGTCGCTCTGAGCCAGCGCCGTACCGTTATGCGAGTGACTCTGTGGACGGCGGGCTGCCCACGTCAACATCTCTCTGCTGGCGTCGCTGCCTGTCACGCGCACCTCTGGCCTGTAGAGCGGCAGGTTGATCCCTGTGCCGCCCCCTATCTCTAGCACGTCGCCTCTGAGCAGCGGGAACACCTGCTGGCGCAACCGCCGGAACAATAGCCACTCTAGCGGCAACATCCCCAGGTCATAGATAGAGGAAAGTCCATCGAATACGCTCATTTAACACTAGCCGACCAATTCTCTCAACACCACCAGGTTTTCCCGATCCTCGTGCAGATCGTTGCTCTTGGGCGTCTCCAACAACCCCGGCAATCCTTCCAAGCGGGGATCGTTCAATAGGTTGCGGAACCCCTCCAACCCGATGTACCCCTGGCCGATGTGCTCGTGCCGATCCTTGCGGCTGCCCAGGTCGCCTTTGCTATCGTTCAGGTGGAGCGCTTTGAGCCGCGCCAGACTGATGATGCGGTCGAACTTTTCCATCGTGGCCTCGTATCCCTCCGCCGCGCGTAGCTCGTAACCGGCGGCAAAGACGTGGCACGTATCCAGGCAGACCCCCAGTCGCTCTCCCTCCGGCGCATGCTCGATCAGCCAGGCCAGGTGCTCGAATTTGTAGCCCAGGTTGGTACCCTGTCCGGCGGTGGTTTCCAGGAGAATCCGAGCGCGAAAGCCCGGTGTGGCGGCTTGAACCTCTCCCAGTGCCTGCGCCACTCGCTTCAGTCCAGCTTCCTCCCCCGATCCCACGTGCGAGCCGGGGTGCAGCACCAGATATGGCACGTCCAGCGCCTCGCACCGCTCCAACTCGACGATGAGCGTATCGCGCGATTTCTGCCAAAGATCTTCTTTGGGCGAGGCCAAGTTGAGCAGGTAGGAGGCGTGGGCCACTACCGGCCGGATGTCAGTCTCTTGGGCCTTTGATTTGAAGTGGGCAATGTCCTCCTCGGTCAGCGGCTTTACAGCCCAAGATCGATTGGGTTTGACGAATATCTGCACCGCGTCACAGCCCACCGACCGGGCGCGGTCGAATGCCTTGTGCAGTCCGCCACTGATGGATTCGTGAGCGCCGAGTCGCATCATTCCCCCAAGGGGATCCATCCCTCCGGGTAGCGCCGCGCCAGATCCACGTATATCTTTTTGAACTCGATCCACTGGGCCTTGTATTCCTCGCCCACGGCTTTCGCCAGCACTTTGGCCGGCACCCCCACCGCGATGTGACCCGGCGGAACCTCTTGCCCTTGCCGGACGACGGCTCCTTCACCCACCACGGCCCACTCGCCTAGGATCGCCCAGTCGGAGACCACCGCGCCCATACCGACGATGGCGTAATCGTGGATCATCGTCACGTTGTGGATCACCGCACCGTGGCCGAATGTCACCCAGTCGCCGATAGTCGTCCGCTCGCCGGGCCGGGCGTGGATGACGCAGTTATCCTCCACACTGCAATAATCACCCAGGACGATGGCGCCATAATCCCCCCGGATGCGCGCGCCAGGGCCGATCCAACACTCCGCGCCGATGGTCACGTCGCCAAAAACGTCGGCCGAGGGGTGAACGTACGCGCCCGCGCCGATGTGAGGGCTTTTGCCCTCGAATGATGCGATGGTCATTGTGTATCCTCCTGCCGCGCTTGTTCCAATTCCTCTTCCAAGTCGTCCAACTCGATGAGCATTGATGGAGGAACAGAGTGTTTGGGCAAGCGGGCCTTTAGGTCGTTGATACGTTTTTCCAGTTCTGCTACTCTTGCTGTTGTGTTCTCGCTCATTCTTCCCAGTTTCGCTTGTTGATCATCGCGCAGGCATCGTGGATCACGGCGATACCGTGCTCCTCGCAAAATCGAACGGCTTCTTCCGACTCTGAGCCAGGCTGCATCCAGACGCGAGGCAGTCCCAGCTCGTGGACTTGGCGGACCACTTTTTCTGTCAACGCTGGCGGCACCACGATGTCTACGACGTCCGGCTTCTCCGGCAGGTCGGCCAGGCTGGCGTACACTTTCAATTCCTCGATCTCGCCCTCTTTTGGATTGATGGGATAGACGATGTAGCCCGCGTCGTGCAAGTCGCGTGCGATCTTGTTGCCATATTTGGCAGGATCGTGTGACGCGCCCACGATGGCCCACACGCGCTTGCCTATGAACTCGGTGATGCGATTTTCAGTGCCGTTTTCCATATTCTCCCTCTTCCCGTATCATTCTTCTGGGTGCGGAATGACGCAGATAAAGCGCAGCGCCCCCGCCCCGGTGTTCCGATACCCGTGAGGCTCGTCGGGAGGAACGTAGAGCGCGACGCCAGGCCGCATCTCAACCTCTCCTTCTGTTCCCTCTGCCACTCCTTCACCCTCCAACACAAATATCTCGTGCTCGTAAGGGTGTTGGTGAGTTTCAAAGACCGCTCCCGGCTGAAACTCGATCACCCGCATAGCAAAGTTGGGCGCGCCTTCCGGCTTTCCGATCACCCAGCGGACAGATTTGTCCTCACCGACGGGTTCCTCGGCAACATCCAAATACTTTCGGCTTAACATATTCACCTCTCTGTTTTCAGAATCCTTATCGTAAGCGTTCAGGTATACGTATGATTTTCACCGCAGAGGCCTCTGCTATGCAGAGCACGCAGAGAACGCCGAGTTTTCTCATTTTATCCCTGTGAGATGATATTTTCGCCCGGCTCTGCGATCTCTGCGGTAAGAAAAACGGCTATGCCTGAACGGTTACTCCTTATCAACGTTCCTTTGTCTTGCGTTTTTTGTCATGCCCCATTATTATCGAACTTTACACGACGATGGCATCGTACGGGCAGGCCGGCAGGCAAGCCATACAGCCGTAGCAGAGGTTGCCGTCAATGAACGGCGGCTCTCCGGGGTCTATGGCGACGATGGCCTTGGTCCGGCACGCCTTACGCGCCACGCACTTGCGACACGCCTGGCACAGATTGTCGTCTATGCGGGGAATTTTGGACGGCAGTGGGTGATCGGGCATATCTCGACCCTTTTTCTACGGTTGAGAATGTTGTTCCAAAAACCGCTCCGCCTCTATCGCCGCGACCGCGCCAGAACCGGCCGCTATCACCACCTGGCGATAGAGTGGGTCCTGCACATCCCCGGCCACAAAGACGCCCGGCATATTCGTTCGCTGGCGCTGATCCGAGACAATGTACCCCTGCTCATTCAGCTCCAACTGCCCGGCGAATAGCTCCGTTACTGGCTTCATACCGACGTAGAGGAACACACCGTCGGTCTCAATGACCGAGGTTCCCCCGGTCTTTACGTTACGCACCCGCACGCTGTTCACCGTTTGCTCCCCCAGGATTTCCTCCACCACACTGTCCCACACAAAGCGTATCTTGGGATTCGCCAGCGCATGTTCCCGGTTGATCTTGGTCGCTCGCAACTCGTCGCGCCGGTGGATGACGATCACCTCGCTGGCAAAGCGGGTGAGAAAGATCGCCTCTGTGATGGCGCTATCGCCCCCGCCAACCACCACGACCCTTTTGTCCCGATAGAAGAATCCATCGCAGGTGGCGCAGGCAGAGACGCCACGCCCAAAGAACTTTTCCTCGCCGGGCACGCCCAGCCGGCGCGGCTCTGCGCCGGCGGCGACGATCACTGTTTGCGCCTGGTACGCGGTCCCGTGCGTGAGGACGGTGAAAGGCCTGGTGGAGAAATTCACCTCCGTCACGTTATCCACCACGATCTGTGCGCCGAAACGCCCGGCCTGCTCCTGAAACTTTTGAGCCAACTCCGGCCCCTCGATCCCTGCGGGGAAGCCAGGATAGTTTTCGACGATGTCGGTGTTGGCCGTCTGTCCGCCTGGGAGCGAACCAGTCAGCAACAGCGTTTTGACCCGCGCCCGCCCGGCATAGATAGCGGCGGTCAGGCCGGCCGGCCCGCCGCCAATGATGATCAGATCGTAGACCTGGTTATCCGGCCCGCTATCCGCGTCCTGTTGCGCTTCCTGTTGGGGCTGCGCCAATTTGAAATCGAGCATCAAGCCAACGCCTCCTGCAACTTTTCCAGCACCATCGCTTCCGGCGCGGCCCCTTCGAGGTGCGCCGTCTCGTTGATGACCGTGCGCGGCACGCCCATCACCTGGTACTTTTGCGAAAGATGAGGGAACTCTTGCGCCTCTACCATATCCGCCCGCACCATCGGGCTGGCGACGGCCATCTGGTGAGCCAGTATCACGGACTGGGGGCAGTAGGGGCATGTTGGTGTGACAAAAACCTGGAAATGCACCGGTTCATCTAGCCCTGTCAATACCTCCAGCGTATCCTCGCTCAACTCTGGTTTGCCGGCCGCCACCATCTTGATCGCGTGCAGCAAGGAGGAAAACTCGTAGCCGGATGGAATGCCATAATAGCGCACACCATAGTCCTCCGCTCCAATGACGGCGATGGCCGGAATCTTGTCTATACTCAATTCCTCGGCCTTTTCCTCATCGGCGACAAAATCGTAGACCTCGACAGTTATTTGGTCAGAAAGCTCCGCGACTTCCTCGGCCAGTTGCCGAGTCTCGGCGCAAAACTGACACTCGAACTCTTGAGTGAACATCGCCATCTTGACCGGCCCAGCCAAGTCGGCCAATTCTTGTTTAACCTGCTCTCTAATTTCTTCGTTCAACAAAGACATTCTTTATCTCCTCAATTTTAATTTAACTTTTGCTGCCGTGCACTTTTTTGCCAAGCAACCAAGCTTTTATCACGAATTGCACGAATGTTTTTTATCATTTGACGAAATTCGTGTCATTCGTCCATTTGTGACATTTGTGATGAAAAAGTGTACAGTAGTGAAATTTAACTCACAAACTTGCACACTTGCCACTTGCAGACTTCTCACGCCAATCGCGATAACGCCATTGCCAGAGCGTCGGCGACCTCCTCGGGCGAACTATCAGATAGCACACATTCAGCGGTATAGGCCCGCACCAGCGTTACTGTAGCCTGGTGGGCGGCGGAACGCACGGCGGCTAATTGTTGCAAAATATCGTTGCAATCCCGGTCTTGCTCGACCATTTTAGCTACCCCGCGCGCCTGCCCTTCCAACCGCCGGATGCGGTTCAATAGGTCAGCCTTGACGGATTGATCGCACAATTTCACCTTATTTGCTCCTCAGAGGCTCACGGCCTCTCACTATGTTCCTCAAGTAAAGCCCGGGCTGCAGGATGCCGCACTCGCTCTGCTGCTCCCACTCGCCCCGCCCATCCCAAACAGCGAGATTGCCCTATGCACTTTGGCGCTGTCGCACTTGGGGCAGGTAGGAGCTTGACGCTGCTTGGATGAGCGCACGAACAACTCGAACTTTTCGTTACATTCGTCACATTGGTACTCGTAGATCGGCATATTATCACCTCCTGGATACAATACTAGGGTATAGTATACCACAAGAACTCTGATTGTCAAGTCACCGTGAACCCCGTCGTTGCCGATCACCGTGTTTGTGGTATAATATAACGAAACGCTATATAATGAAATAGTACATAACGGAGTATGCTATGGCTAGTGCCGTGAGTATTCGTTGCTTTATCCTGGGCCTGCTGGCCCGACAGCCAATGTCCGGCTACGACATCAAGCGTTTTCTCAAGAGCCTGAGTTGGCTGATTGATAGTCCGAGTTTCGGCAGTCTCTATCCCGCTTTGCACGCTTTGCTGGAAGGTGGCTTGGTGACCGTAGAGGTGATTCCGCGCCACGATAAACCACCGCGAAAGATCTACAGTATCACGGAGACAGGCGGGCAAGTGTTGCGGGAGTGGATGGAACAACCGGTATCATCAGGTATCTCCTTGAAGGCTTTCTTGATGCGCTTGATCTTGGCCAGTAACTTTTCACACGTCGGGTTGCTCGCTCACCTACGGCAACGGCGTGTCGAGGTCGCTGCTCACCAACTTGCTCTGCAGCAAGCCACCGAGGTGATGGATGAGGGGACGGATTTGGGAGAACGCCTGGCGTTTGATTATGTGCTGGCCGTGGCTACTGTAGAGTTGTCCTGGCTGGATCGCACACTAGACCGGTTGTCTCAGCCGCCGTCGCCCGTGGAAGCTACCCAGGGCAACTCGGCTACCGTGACAGTTTGAGATACGTGCCTGGGGGAATCATTAAATCGAGGAGGGAATTGATATGTTTGAAGCAGGTGATGCGATCGTTCATCCTGTCCGTGGGGCTGGCGTGGTGGTGTGTATTGAGAAGCGGCGATGGCGTGGAAGTAGCGAGCGGTACTATAGGATCAAGCTGCTAGGACAGCCGAACACCAGTTTTTTGATGATCCCAGTCAAAGTTGCAGAGACGGTGGGGATGCGGCGTGCCATTCCACCATCCGAGTTGAAGCGAGTGTGGCGCGTCTTGCGCGCCGATCCCAACAAGCTGCCGAAAGATCACAACGAACGTTACAAGGTAGTCGAGGAAAGGCTTCACATAGGAGACATTTTCCAAGTTGCAGAGGCAGTGAGGGATATGGCTTGGCGGAAGCAGCGGGAGGGCAGGATGACCACACGAGGGAAACAAATGTACGATGAAGGTGTGGACCTCCTGGCAGGGGAGGTCGCCGCCACACAAGACATTGCCCTGGTAGATGCTGAAGCTCAAATTAGGGAAAGATTGTGGAAAATTGTGTCGCCAACCACCGCGATGTAATTTTTGGCATCCTCCTTGGCCAAAATGACATAGAGGTGGGAGATGAAGACGGTCGTCGCCAGTTCGTTGGGTGAGTGTGTCCACGTAGCTGGCGTGTTGAACTTTTTGCGGTTGGCCGAGTTGGCCGGCTGGCGGACCGTCTTTCTCGGCCCAGCAACGTCAGTCAACGCGGTGCTGGAGGCAGCGCGGCGCGAGAAGGCCGATCTAGTGGGCGTCTCCTACCGGCTGACGCCGGAGACGGGCGAGCGGTTGCTGGCCCGGTTCGCGGAGGAGGCGGACGACTTGCGCGCCTCTGGGGTGCGCTTTGCCTTCGGCGGGACGCCACCCGTAGCTGAGCGGGCGCGAGCCATCGGCTTTTTCGAGCGCGTCTTTGACGGCAGCGAGCCGGCTGAGGTGGTGCTGGCCTACCTGAAGGGCCAGCGCCACAGCGATCTCGCCGAGACTGACTTTCCCCAGGCCACGGTGGAGCGTATTGACTGGAAGGCTCCCTTCCCCATCATCCGCCACCACTTTGGCTTGCCGACGGTAAAGGCCACCCGGGCTGGGATAGCCCGCATCGCTGAGGCTCGGGCGCTGGATGTCATCTCGTTGGGAATTGACCAGGACGCCCAGGCCAACTTTTTCCACCCGGAGCGGCAGGACCCCCGCCGCCGTGGAGCGGGCGGCGTGCCGGTGCGCAGCCCCGCCGATTACCGCGCCCTCTACTCCGCCAGCCGGTGCGGGAACTTTCCTCTCCTGCGCACCTATTCCGGCAGCGACGACTTTATCCGCCTGGCCGAGATGTACGTGGAGACCATCCACATTGCCTTTTGTGCCATTCCCATCTTCTGGTTCAACCGGATGGACGGACGCGGTCCCTGGGACCTGGAGGGCTCCATCCGCGAGCATCAGAGAGTGATGGCCTGGTACGGCGAGCGGGACATCCCGGTCGAATTGAATGAGCCACACCAGTGGGGGTTGCGCGACGCTCCCGACGTGATTTTCGTCGTCTCGGCCTACCTTTCGGCCTACAACGCCCGCGCCTTTGGTGTGCGTGACTATATCGCCCAGATGATGTTCAACAGCCCGCCGGGCCTCTCCGATGCGATGGACCTGGCCAAGATGCTGGCCTGCCTGGAGATGATCGCGCCACTGGAAGGCCCCGACTTTTGCGTCCGGCGGCAGACGCGCACGGGGTTGCTCAGCTACCCGCTGGACCCGGACGCGGCCCGCGCTCACCTGGCCTCCAGCGTCTACCTGCAGATGGCGCTGCGCCCTCACATCCTCCACGTCGTCGGCCATACCGAGGCCCACCACGCCGCGGACGCCCGCGACGTGATCGAGGCCTGTAAACTGGCCCGCCGGGCTATCGAGAACGCGCTGCGTGGACAGCCGGATATGACGGCCGACCCCACCGTCCAGCAGCGTAAGGAGGAGTTGGTGCGGCAGGCCCGGGTGACCCTGGAAACTATCCTCGCTCTGGCTGGGCCGGATGCGCCTGACCCGCTGACTGACCCAGTCACCCTAGCGCGGGCAGTGACGACGGGGGTGCTGGATGCCCCTCACTTGCGCAACAATCCGTTCGCCCGTGGGCAGATCGTCAGCCGCATAGACCAGCGCGGGGCCTGCGTGGCGGTTGATCCGGCCACGGGACGGGCGCTCTTGGAGGAGGAACGGATCGCCGGTTTGGATGTTGGGGGCGATGGGAGGTTTTAGATGGAAGGAGAGAATGTATGACACGTTACACAGTTATCGGCGCCGGTCACGGCGGCAAGGCGATGGCGGCCGATTTGGCTGTCAGAGGCTTTACGGTAAAGCTCTACAACCGCACCATCGAGCACATCAGTGAGATCGCCTTGCGCGGCGAGATTGATCTGGGATACGAGAATGGCGCCTCTCGCCTCGGCCGCCTGGCGGGGGTCACCTCTGACATTGCCGAGGCGCTCGACGACGCCGACGTCATCATGGTCGTCGTGCCTGCTTCGGGTCACCGGGACGTTGCCCGCAGTTGCGCCCCCCATCTGCGCGACGGCCAGGTCGTGGTGCTCAACCCAGGCCGCACGGGCGGGGCGCTGGAATTTCGCCAAATCCTCAATCGTGAGGGCTGCGCCGCCGGCGTCGTCGTGGCCGAGGCTGGCACTTTTGTCTTTGCCAGCCGTAGCACCGGTCCGGCTCAGGCCCGTATCTTTCGGCACAAGAACGCCGTGCCCCTGGCCGCCCTGCCGGCCACACGCACCGGTCACGTGCTGGAAGCGGTATGTGAAGCGTATCCTCAGTTCATCCCTGCCCCTAACGTGCTCCACACCAGTCTGTATAATATGGGGGCGATCTTTCACCCGGCGCTGACGCTGCTCAACGCCGGGTGGATCGAGCACACCAAGGGGAATTTTCAGTTCTACATAGACGGTGTGACCCGCTCCACCGCTCACGTGTTAGAGGTATTGGACCGGGAGCGGGTGACCATCGCGGCCGCATTGGGGGTGCGCGCCCGGCCGGCCCTGAGGTGGTTAAAGGATGCTTACTCGGCGAAGGGCGACACCCTGTACGAAGCGATCCAGGCCAACCCGGGTTATCAGGGGATCAAAGCGCCGCGCAACCTGCGCCACCGTTACATCTTTGAGGAGGTGCCCTTCAGCCTGGTGCCCCTGGCCTCGTTAGGCAAACAATTCGGCGTGAAAACCTGGGCAATTGACGCGATGATTCGGCTGGCGTGCGTGATTCACGGCACCAACTATTATGAGCGCGGGCGCACGGTAGCGGACATGAGGTTGAAAGGATTGCGCGTCGGTGAAGTGATGCGCTACGTGGAGGAGGGCCAGATTGCCCCTGTACGAGCCTCGGCCGAGACGCAGAATGGCGGCTCGTGACCGGGCGCAGCGAGGTTCTTGACATCATACAGAATTTGTGGTATCATATTGCCTGGTTAGCACTCGCAGTGTGAGAGTGCTAATACGACAGGTAAATTTCAACATATTTCAAATAGGAGGTAATGAGATGGCATTGAACATCAAGCCGTTAGGCGACCGTGTAGTAGTAGAACCGCTGGAGAAGGACGTGGAAACCTTCGCCGGGGGTGAGTTGGTGTTGCCTGATACGGCGAAAGAAAAACCCCAGCAGGGCAAGATTCTGGCCGTTGGGGCAGGCCGCTTGGACGAGGACGGCGACCGCATTCCGATGGAGGTCAAGGTCGGGGATACGGTCGTGTATGCCAAGTACGCCGGCACGTCGTTCAAGGGGGAGGGCGGCAAGGAGATTCTCTTTCTGAAAGAGAGCGACATCCTGGCCGTCTTGGGATAGTTAATAATTAGTAAGGAGAATAGAAAAAATGGCAAAGCAACTAGTTTTTAGTGAAGAAGCTCGCCGTTCTCTCAAGAACGGAATTGACGTTCTGGCAAATGCCGTCGTCACCACGCTGGGGCCCAAGGGGCGCAACGTAGCGTTGGATAAGAAGTGGGGCGCTCCCACCATCACCCACGATGGTGTGACTGTCGCCAAAGAGATTGAATTGGAAGACCCCTTTGAGAATATGGGGGCGCAATTGTTGAAGGAAGCGGCCACCAAGACCAACGACATCGCCGGCGATGGCACCACCACCGCCACTTTGTTGGCTCACACCATCATCACTGAGGGTATGAAGAACGTAGCCGCCGGCGCCAACTCAATGCTGCTCAAGCGCGGCATCCTGGCCGGTGCGGACGCTGTGGTCGAGGCTATCGCTGCGCAGTCGATTGAGTTGAGCAGCGAGAACGAGATTGCCAACGTGGCCGCCATCTCTGCTCAAGATCGGCAGATAGGTGAACTGATCGCCGAGGTGATGGCCAAAGTTGGCAAAGACGGCGTCATCACCGTCGAGGAGAGCAAGGGGCTAGAGTTCGAGACCGAGTACGTCGAGGGTATGCAGTTCGACCGGGGCTACATCTCTCCTTACTTTATCACCGACCCTGAAGCGATGGAATCGGTCATTGAGGAGCCTTATATCCTGATCCACGACAAAAAGATCTCGGCTGCCCAAGACCTGGTACCCATTCTGGAAAAGTTGGTGCAGCAGGGCGCTCGCAACCTGGTCATCCTGGCTGAGGATATTGACGGCGAGGCGTTGGCGACGTTGGTACTGAACAAACTGCGCGGCATGTTGAACTGCCTGGCGATCAAGGCTCCCGGGTTCGGCGACCGGCGCAAGGCTATGCTGCGCGACATCGCCGCTCTCACCGGCGGCCACGTTATCACCGAGGAAGAAGGGCGCAAGCTTGATAGCGCTACCATCACGGACCTGGGTCGGGCCGACAAGATTGTCTCCACCAAGGACGATACCACCGTCGTAGGTGGTCGCGGCGACGATCCGGATATCAGGGGGCGCATGGAGCAGATCAAAGTCGAGATCGAAAAGTCCACCTCGGACTATGACCGCGAAAAGCTGCAAGAGCGGCTGGCCAAGTTGGCCGGTGGTGTCGCCATCATCCGCGTCGGCGCAGCCACTGAGACCGAGCTGAAGGAAAAGAAGCACCGCGTCGAGGATGCGCTCTCGGCCACCCGCGCGGCGGTCGAAGAGGGAATCGTGGCCGGCGGCGGCGTGGCGCTGATCAACGCCATTGCCGCGCTCGACGATGTCGAAATGGCCTATCCTGATGAGCAGACGGGCGTCAACATCCTGCGCGTGGCGCTAGAGTTGCCCATGCGCAAGATCGCCGAGAACGCCGGCAAGGACGGAGCTGTGATCCTCGATACCGTGCGGCGTGTTCAGAAGGAAAAGAAGAACGACAATATCGGCTACGACGTGCTTCAGGGTAACTTTATGGATATGGTCGAGGCTGGCATCATTGATCCGGCCAAAGTGACCAAGGGCGCGCTCTCCAACGCGGCCTCCATCGCGGCGATGGTGCTCTCTACTGAGGCGCTGATCACCGACATTCCCGAAGAAACACCGCCCGCGCCGGCGATGCCTCCGGGAGGGGGCGGGATGTACTAGGCCGACGCAGCCGGTTTGGTAAGTGAATGTACGTAACGAAAACCCTTAGGGTCTCGGAAGACCCTAAGGGTTTTTTTGTACCTTTTTCAATATTCCGGGGTAATTTGCCAAACCCTAAAATCTGGCTAGTCTCCCTCTTGAGTGTTGTTGACAAAGGCAGTGATCGTTCTGCACCGCAGAGTACGCTGAGAGCGCTGAGAAATAGAAAAAGCTCTGCGAACTCTGCGTTCTCGGCGGTAAAACGCCAACAACACTTTACGAGAAGACTGCCGAAACCTGCGTTGCCCCGGTTTTCTTCAAGTTATTGAAAAAGACACTTTTCCCGTTCCAGCATCCCCAGGAGCGTGACGGGCAACCCGCCTCGGTTCTGGTTCGTCACGGTGAGGACGGTCATCGCGCTCTTGGGGAGTTTGAGTTGCGCCTGCGCCACTAGTTCGGGACGGACGACGACGAGGGCTAGCGCGAACTTGGCTTTGTGCAGCACAGAAAAGGCCCGCTGCCAGCCCCAGCCTTGTTCTATCTCCAGCGGCCCCAGTTCATCCACCACGAGCAGATCGCAAGGCGCGGCGCGGGCAAGCACGTTGTTTCCCCAGGCCAGGGTTCCAGGGCTGAAGCGGAATCGCCCCTGGATCACGGCCGGGCTGTCACCGGGATCGAGCGTCAGCCGGCGTGTGGAACCGTCGCGCGCGTCGAGTACGTCCAGATCGTCTCCGGGGCAACGGAGGGTGATGAGGCCGCCGCATACGTATCCTTGTGCCTGCGCCAGGGAGACGGTCTTGCGGCAGACGGTGCTCTTGCCCGCGCCGCGCTCGCCGGATAGGATGATGATACAGGCGGTCACTTAATCCTCATACCCTGGAATCGGCCCGAAGGCATCCTCGATCTCGTCCTGCTCAAAGACCTCTAGCATACAGTCCCACCAGGTCAGGCCGTCGGTCTTGCGGAATCTCCACCAGCGGATGTCGGGCCAAAAGTAGCGCCAGCGCCACAGAGAGGGTGTTCTCTCCCAGCCATAGTCGGCGGCTAGGGTGGTAAAGTCCACGTAATAGCCCGATGGGATGCGCTTTTTGAGTTCGCCTCCCTCTACCATAGCGCGCCCGTCTTCCTGGCGGGCGGTCAGGTCCCAGGTCGCTTCACGCAGAGGCTCTCCCATACTTCCATCTTGTTTGGCGGCGCGGATAAAGACGCGCCAGTAGGTGGTGTTGCCCACGTCCTCTCGCACCAGTTCGATCTGCGATGGAGTATCTTTATATGGCTCCTGATCCAGGCCGATGGCCCGGCCGCAGACGTGCCAGCTCATGCGCGAGTGGCCCGAGTAGGGGGTATAGTCCATCGGCAACTGGACGATGCCGAGCCGGGCCAAATAGTCCCATCCCACCTCATCAATCATGCGTTGGCGCAGACCATTAAAGCTCTCATTCACTCGGTCGGAGAGGCGGGCTTGGCTTTCATTTTCGCCCTCTTCATCTTGGCTGACTTGAACGCCGGGAAGCGGAGCCAGTTTGTAGGGCGGGCCGGCGGCGGGGGTCGGTTGCACCAGTTCTACGTAGAGTGAGATATCCCTAGTTGGTACGTCGGCCTGAGCGCGGGCCACGACGCGGGACGAAAGCGCCTGGCTGGTCCACATCAGGTCGTCCAGGGGGCCGTCGGTGCTATAGACCTCGTGGAAGAGCGCCCAGCCCGTCATACTGGCAGCGATGAGATGGCTGCGCCCGCTCCGCTCGTAGGCGTAGACGAGGCTCTGGCCGTCCGGCGCCCAGGCCGGGGATGCGCCAGCGCCGAAAAGCTCGGTCTCCGCCTGGTCAGCCTCCAGCGTGTCCCAATCAAAGCTGCTGACCTGAACGTAGGGATTGCCGCGCGGCCCGCTGACGTAGGCCAGTTGCGTTCCGTCGGGCGACCAGGCCGGTTCGCCTTCATCCAAGTCGGGTGTGTTGGTGACGTTGACGGTTTTCTCTTCCTCGACCAGGTAGAGGTAGATGTCCTTGTTCCCCTCGCGGAAGGATGTGAAGGCGATGGCGCGGCTGTCGGGCGACCAAACCGGCTCGTAGTCGGGCGCGCGGTTGGTGGTGATGCGCCGTACTTCTCCCGCGGTGGTGCTCATGACGTAGATATCCAGGCTGCCGGTAACCGAATGTTGCCTGCGGTATGATTCAAAGGCGATGTACTCGCCGTCGGGCGACCAACTGGGGTTGGCGTCAAATCCGGGATCGTGTGTCAGACGGATCAGCGCGCCGCCGACCAGGTCCAAGAGGTAAATGTCCCAGTTATCGGCGCGGTTCGAGGTGAAGGCGATATAGTTGCCGTCGGGCGACCAGGCCGGGTCGCGCTCCTCGGCCGGGTCGTAGGTCAGCCGCACCAGCTGCCGGTCGGTCTGGTTGAGTGCGTAGATGTCGGCGTTGCCGTTGCGCCGCAAGGTGAAGGCGATGGCCCCGCCGCTGCCAAAGGGAGTCGGCGTGGGGCCGGGGATAGGGGAGAGGCTGGGGTTCGTGATGGCGCCCGGTTGGAGCAACTCGATGCTGACCGGCAGCGAGGCCGCCTGGTACAGCGCGACGACCAGCAGCGCGAGGACAATCAGGTTGCCCAAAATCAGCAGGACGAGCAGTCGCACGCCGCGCGGTCGCAGCGTGAGAGGTTTCCCAACCTCATCTGGCCGGCGCAGCCAGGAGAGGGCGCGCGCGAAGGGGTTCCAGATTCTGGCTACCAGCTCACTGAGTTTTCGGAGCAGTTTTTGTAGACGCTTTCGTAGACGCTTTCGTTGACGTGCCCAACGCTCCCGTCGCGTACTCTCCGGCGTTTCTGTTTCTTCCGAGGGTTCTGGTTCCGCCCAGGTTTTCTCTGGTTGTGGTTCGTCGGCCATAGCGAATCAAGTATACGCTGACTGGAGGGCTTGTCAAGCCTGCTTTTGGGAGAGCGGGCCTTGAGATAGCCACTCGGCGGCAGCCTCCGGCAGCAGCGCCACTGGTCCCTGGCGCACGGTGGGGTCGGGCAGTGAATCGAGGAATAGCTGGCCGTAGCTCTTGGTCAGCAGCCGCTTGTCAAACACGGCCACGACGCCTCGGTCGGTGCGGGTGCGAATCAAGCGCCCGAACCCTTGCAGAAAGCGCAGGATGGTCTCTGGCACGGCGTACTCGAAAAAGGGCTGCTCAAAGGTCTCGGAGCGGGCGGCAAAGACGGGGTCGCTGGGGACGCTGAAAGGCAGCTTGGCAATGGCCAAGCAACTGAGCGGGTCGCCGGGCACGTCCACCCCCTCCCAAAAGCTGCGCGTGCCCAGAAGCACCCGCCGCTTGCCCGTTCGCAGGTTCTCCAGCAGTTGCGCCCGCGAGACGCCCTCGCCCTGGGCCTGGGTGGTGATGCCGGCTTGGGCCAACGGCGCTTTGATGGCCCGCAGAGTGGCTCGCAGTTGGTTGTAGGAGGTAAAGAGCGCCAGCGCCCGCCCCCCGGTCGCCTTGAAGAGCGCGGCCATTCCCTGCTCCACCGCCTTCTGGTAGCCCTGCTGTTGGGGTTCGGGAATATCGTCCACCAGATAGAGCAGTGTCGAGTTGCGATAGTCGAAAGGGGAACCGACCGCTAACTCGTCGGCCTCCCAGGCATTCAGCCGCTCGCGCACAAAGTCGAAGGTGAAATTGGTACGCAGCGTGGCCGAGGTCAGTATCACCGCTTCCTTTTCGTGGAAGAGATGCTCCTCCACCAACGGCCCGACGTGCAGGGGGGCGGTGTGCAGGCTCAAGCGGTCGTGGTTGGAATCCGACTCTAGCCAGTAGATGAGGGACAGCTCAGGCTGTGTGATCATCCGGCTCGCTTGCCCCACGGTATCCCCCAGCCGTCGCCCTGCACCTAGTATCTGCGCCTGCAAGTCCTCGACGTCGGGGATGTCGAACTCGGACAGATTGTCCAGCCCCCCGACCAGCCGTTCCAGGCCAGCGGAGACGGCAACCAGCGGCGCGTTGGCATTGTCCCATGCGATCTCGACCCCGTCCCAGGATGGTTGCACGCGCGTTCCCGAGGTGATACGCAGGCGGAACGTATATTGGCTGCGCCGTCCCGCCTTTTGCTCCTCGACGAACTCTTCCAGGCGGTCGAAGAAAGCGTTCAGTTGGCGCATGGCCTGGTTGGACGCCAGCCCGACCTTGCCGACGGATAGTTCTATCTGCTCCATGACCTCGCTGGGCAGATTGGCTTTCTGGCAGTGGGCGATTACTTCAGATAGCAGCCCGCTCACGCGGCCCGAGCGTTTCACCCGTCCGACCTCGTTCAACATCCGGCGCAGGCGGGCGCGGTCGGCGGCAAAGCCAAGCCCGCTGGTGGTGGCTGCCTCCAAGTGATGGGCCTCGTCCACGATGAGATAATTGTACTCGGGCAGGGCGCGATTTTGCACGGCGACGTCGGCCAGGAGCAGGGCGTGGTTGACGATGATAAGGTGGGCGGATTCGGCGGCGTGGCGGGCGTTGTAAAAGTGGCATTGGCCCTGGTGAAAGCTGCGGCAACGTTCGGGGTTACAGCCCTCGTGCTCGGCCGAGAGTTGTCGCCATGTAGTTTGCTCGACCGGATTGGGCAGGAAGAGCGCGTCCCCGTCACCGTCGGTCGTTTCCGGCAGCCAGACGAGAATTTTCGCCAGCACGCGGGCCTGGTCGGGCGAGTTAGCGCCCCGGCGGCGCAGGGCCTGCAGGCGAGCCGGGCAGAGGTAGTGGGAGCGACCCTTGAGCACGCTGGCGCGAAATTCGAGCGGCAGGGCGCGGGACAGGTCGGGCAAGTCTTTGCGATATAGTTGTTCCTGCAAGTTGATGGTGTTGGTAGAGATGACGACTCGCTCGCCGCTCTGCACCGCCCAGTGGGCGGCCGGGATGAGGTAGGCCAGTGACTTGCCGACGCCGGTGGGGGCCTCGGCTAGCAGGTGCTGGCCCTGGTTGAGCGCGCGCGCCACGCCGCGCAGCATCGCTACTTGCTGGGGGCGGTGCTCGTAGCCGGGAAAGTGGGCCTCAAAGGGGCCGCCTTTTTCCAGGAGCGCGGCCAGTTGGTCCAGGTCTAGGGGTGTTCTCTCGTCGGCGGGTTGCAATGGACGGGCTTTTGCCTCCGCAGCGAATAGCGGACCGGCTGGGATTTCTTCTGCTCTGAGCATGGCGCGCCGTTCGCCTGGACGGCGCGCCGCTTCTTCTAGCGCGTGGTGGAAAAAGCTGACAGCGGGCCAAGCGGCTCGCTCGCCGTGCCCTATGATCTCTTTCAGCACGCGGGGGGGCAGTTCGGCCGCGCGAACGAGAAGAGCGCGGAAGAGGCGATAGGAAGCCTGGGCGTCGTCCAGCGCGCGGTGTGCGTGTTCCAGTTCGATTCCCAGCAGTCGCGTCAGCGCCGTCAGGCTGTACCGTTCGGCGCGCGGGACGAGCACGCTGGCCAACTCGAACGTGTCGAGCGATTCGTTCTCAAGCAGCAAGGAGTGGCGGCGCAGAAAGCTCAGGTCAAACCCCACACTGTGGCCGACGATGGGCCACTGACCGGCGAAGCGGCTCAGGCGGGGCAGTACGTCGTGCAGGCCGGGCGCGCCCTCTACGTCGGAGTCGCGGATACCGGTCAGATCGGTGATTTGGCGCGGGATGCGCCGGCCGGGGTTGACAAAGGTGGAGAATGTTCCCAGCGCCTCATCGTCGCAGAATTTGACTGCGCCGATTTCGATGATGGCGTCACGGTCGGCGTCGAGTCCGGTGGTTTCCAGATCGAGCGCTACGTAGGTTTGGGGCATATGACCTCATTTCTAATCTAGGCCGCGCGCGCAGCGGTGAGGGGATTATACCTCAGGGGGGAGGGAGGGGCAAGAGACGTGTTCTCACGTCCCATAGCGCGCCATCAGAATGGCCGTTTCAAAAAGTCAATAGCGCACTGCGAGTTCCCGCGCTCGTTGTACACCCTTTTCCGTCGCTGGTGTGCCCGATAATAGGCATCAAAATGGCCTTCCACTGCCCATTTGCATACACCAATTCAGTAAAATCGGTGTAAACCACCTGGAAAAGGTCAATTTCTTCCATCTGAGCCACCAAATTGGCCAGCCCCCCGCCTCGGTGATGGCCCGTTGGATACCGCTCGGCCTGGGACGGTGGGTGCTGCGCAAGATGGACAAGTCCCACGTACCCAGTAGTCGTTCCACGACTTTGTGATTGACGGTGGTTTTGTACTCGTCGCGCAGCAGTTCGGGCATGATCCGAGGCACACCGTATTCTGAATGGTATCGGGTAATTTCCTCCAAGGTAGGGCGCAGGTGAGTGAACTTCTCCTCGTAGTCCACTTTGTGCTTCTTGCGATAGTACCAGGTCGACTTGGGCAGTTCCACGACGTCCAATACGAAATTCAGGCCATACGTATCTTTAACTGATTCCACCAGAGCCACTTTGTGCTCCGTCGTCATGTGGCCCGCCCCAAGAAGTTTTTTAAAAGCGCGATTTCCACCTCTTTCTTGCCGATCAATCGTTCCAGATCAGCGATACGTCGCTCGTATTTGGCCACTCGGGGCCTTTCTCGAAGAACGCTTCCTTCCAAGCACCGACCGTATTGGAATGGATGCCATACACTTTCACTACTTGCCCCGTACTCTTGTCGCCCGTCAGTAATTCGGTGACCACCTGGGACTCTAGTTCTGCCGAGTATCTCTTTGCCATATTGGCCTCCTCTTCTATCCTTTATCCTGGAGTCTGGCGTTTTTGTTCGTAGTGACGGCTTCAGCCGTCCAAAAGGCTCAAAAGCGGCTAAAGCCGCTACTACGAACCCCCATATCTAGC
>Ga0164311_10000360_pt1 | contig 19410 bp, 23 predicted proteins | sample GuaBasSedimGuay2_FD_121796 | JGI IMG/M metagenome (GOLD analysis project Ga0164311, IMG submission 121796) | Subseafloor sediment microbial communities from Guaymas Basin, Gulf of California, Mexico - Guay2, Core 4569-9, 9-12 cm | ecosystem: Environmental > Aquatic > Marine > Hydrothermal vents... | reverse complement strand
GTATACAGGTCCAGAAGGGCTTGGGTGGGATGGGAAAGAGCGCCTGACCCAGCATTTATCACAGGAATACTAGCAAATTCAGCAGCAAGCTTAGCTGCACCCTCCATTGGATGTCTTAACACTATTATGTCAGCATAGTTCTCCACTACTCTAACAGTATCTGCCAGGGTTTCGCCTTTAGCTATTGAGGCTACTTTAGGTTCAGCGAAGCCAATCACACTTCCTCCTAGCCGAAGCATTGCAGCTTCAAAGCTAAGTCGAGTACGAGTACTAGGCTCAAAAAACAGGGAAGCCAAAATTTTACCTTTAAGAAGCTGAGAGCTTCTTCTAGCTAATGGCTCCATTTTGTCAGCAACTTCAAAAATGTGCTCGATTTCCTCTCTCGTAAAGTCCCTTATGTCAATAAAATCTCTACCTTTAAAGCTCACTGAAACCCTTACACACTTCTAGCACTTTTAGTATAAGTACTTTTACAAGACTATGATTAAGCTTAATAAGTTCAGGAATTAAAGTTCTAGTGGGCGTAATAGTTGGAGAGAGAAGAGCTGCGAATACGGAAAATTAAACACGGTACTGTAATAGATCACATAGCAGCTGGACATGCGCTAAGCGTATTAAAGATACTTAACATAACAGGTCGCGAGGGATATATAGTCAGCATAGCTATGAACGTCCCGAGCAAAAAGTTGGGAAGAAAAGACATAGTGAAGGTTGAGGGTCGAGAATTAAAGGAAGAGGAAGTAAATAAGATAGCATTAATTGCACCTACCGCCACAATAAACATAATTAAGGACTACAAAGTCATCAAAAAGAATAGAATAACATTGCCAGACAAAGTTGAAGGAATAATTAGATGCAGGAACCCCGTTTGCATAACAAACAGCCCCAGAGAGCCAGTTACGCCAAAGTTTAAAGTTATCAGCAGAAAGCCCATAAGGCTACGATGTGAATACTGTGAAACAATTTTAGAAGCAGAAGATATAGTAAGACAGTTCTAATTGTAAAATTATTTAAGGTGCTTCTAGACAAATTTCAAAGGTCTTAGGAGTGACGTGTCAATGGGCGCAATCGCCGAAAAAATTAAGGAAATATTAGAAGCAGAAGAAAAGGCTAGTGCAATAATAGCAGAGGCAGAAAGAAAAGCAGAAGAAATAGAGCTAAGCGCTAAAACTAGGGCGGAAGAGATTCTAAAAAACGTAGACTTAGTTGTCGAGAAAAAAGTTGAAGAATTGAGAAAAGAGAAGCTTAAAAGTACAAAGTTAAGCATTGAAAAAATCATTAATGAAGCGAAGAAAGAAGCTGAGAGGATAAAGCAGAAAGCCAAGTTAAAGATTGAAGAAGCTGTAGATGCAATGTTAAAGGAAGTTTTAGAGGTTGAGGGATAATGACTGAAAAAATAATTGGCGGAGAAAAAATTCACAAAATAGTGGACAGAATCTTAGAAGAGGCAAAGAAGAAGGCGGATGAAATCCTAAGAAAAGCAGAAGAAAAGGCTAGTGCAATAATAGCAGAGGCAGAAAGAAAAGCAGAAGAGCAAATACGGCAAAAAGTTGCTCAATCACTTGCATCAATTGAGCAGGAAAGTAGAAGAAAGATTTCTGAGGCAAAACTTGAGGCAAAACGGACAGTTCTAGGAGCAAAGGAAGAAGTGATAAGGAAAGCTTTTGATGAATTGGTTATGAAGCTAAAAGAGATTACGGACAAGCCAGACTATGCTAAAGTTCTTGAAAAGCTTATTTGTGAAGCAGGCGAAGCACTTGGCGGTGGAAAACTGATTGCTAAGCTGAATGAGAAAGACTCGAACATAAAGATGAACTGGGAGAAAATAGCCAAGAAGATAGAAAGCAAGGTTGGGCGAGAAACCGAAATACAGGTTACATATGGCAGAGTAAGTGACATTGGTGGAGTACTTGTAAGTACGGCTGACGGCAAGTTCACCTTCGACAACACATTTGAAGGTAGAATTAAAAGAATGGAAAAGAAGCTGAGGCTTATAGCTTCAAGAATACTCTTAGGGTGATAAAGCGTGCATATAGCATTAGTAGGAGATTACGACACAGTGATCGGATTTAAACTGGCAGGTGTGAGCAGAGCTTACACCGTAAGCAATGCAAGCGAAGCTGAAAACATAATAAGGAAACTATCTAGAGACCCTGACATAGCAATCATAGTGGTTACCGAATCAATTGCAAGCCAAATTAGAGACTTCCTGAGACAATTTTATGAAAAAACAAGGCCAGTGATTGTAGAGGTTCCAGATAAGAGGGGGCCGGTGCCCACCGTAGAATTTGTTAAAGACTTAATTAGAAGAACAGTTGGAGTTGAGATTATATTTGGGTAGGGGGAAATTATGGAGAAAGTTGGCAAGATAATTAGAGTTGCAGGTCCAGTAGTTGCTGCTGAAGGGCTTAGAGGAGCGAGAATGTATGAAGTCGCCAGAATTGGAGAAGAAAAACTGATAGGAGAAATCATTCGACTTCAAGGAGACGTTGCCATAATTCAGGTTTATGAGGAAACTTCTGGGCTAAAGCCTGGAGACCCAGTTTATGCTACTGGCAGGCCACTTTCAGTAGAGCTGGGACCAGGCCTTCTCGGTCAGATTTATGACGGAATTCAGAGACCATTACCTGAAATTCGGAAGAAGATTGGAGATTTCGTCAAGAGAGGAGTCACGGCACCAGCATTACCACGTGACAAGAATTGGCACTTCACACCTAAAGTAAAAGTGGGAGACAAAGTTCAAGGGGGAGATGTCATTGGAGTCATCCCAGAAACCCCATTAATTGAGCACAAAGTACTAGTCCCACCTGACATCTCTGGAAAGATCGTCGAGATAGTTGATGAAGGGGACTATACAGTTGAAGAAGAAGTTGCTAAGGTCGAAACCCCGAGAGGGGTAGTACCCATAAATATGATCCAAATATGGCCTGTGAGAAGGCCCAGACCATTTAAGATTAAGCTCCCGCCAGACGAACCGCTAATAACTGGTCAGCGAGTTATAGATGCCCTATTTCCGATAGCTAAAGGAGGAACAGCAGCTATCCCAGGAGGATTCGGTACTGGAAAAACGGTCACCCAACACCAGCTTGCCAAGTGGAGTCATGCCGACGTTATTGTCTACGTAGGGTGCGGCGAGAGAGGCAATGAGATGACTGAGGTCTTAGAAAGATTTCCAGAACTAAAAGATCCAAAGAGCGGGCGCCCACTAATGGAAAGAACAATACTCATAGCTAACGTTAGCAATATGCCCGTAGCAGCCAGAGAAGCGAGCATATACACGGGAATAACTATTGCTGAGTACTTCAGAGACATGGGATATGATGTGGCTCTAATGGCTGACTCGACTTCACGGTGGGCTGAAGCTCTAAGAGAGATAAGCGGTAGACTTGAAGAGATGCCAGGTGAAGAAGGCTTCCCGCCATATCTAGGAGCAAGACTCGCTGAATTCTACGAAAGAGCAGGGAAGGTAATAACTATAGGAAGTGAGGATAGAGTTGGGTCAGTAAGCGTTATAGGCGCAGTTTCTCCACCTGGCGGAGACTTCTCAGAACCTGTAGTACAGTGCACGCTAAGAGTTGTTAAAGTATTCTGGGCATTGGATAAATCACTGGCAGAAAGAAGACACTTCCCCGCCATCAATTGGCTGATAAGCTACTCACTCTACACAGAAACAATGCAAGACTGGTATGCTGAAAAATTAGCATCAGACTGGCCTAAGATTAGAGCCGAAGCAATGGCAATACTGCAAAAAGAAGACGAATTAAAGGAAATAGTACGATTAGTTGGACCAGACGCCCTCCCTGAAGCAGACAGAGAAATACTTGAAGTTGCCAGGATGATTAGAGAGGACTTCCTAATGCAGCATGCATACCACCCTGTTGACTCGTACTGCCCAATTGAAAAAACGTACCTCCTTCTAAAGACTATATTGCACTTCCACCACCAAGCCAAAAGAGCAATGCAGGAAGGAGTACCGCTATCTAGAATTCTAGCACTACCAGTAAAAGACGAAATTGCGAGGCTAAAAATCGTGCCCATGGAGAGATTTAAGGAAGCTTATGATTACATAATTAACGGGATTGACAAGCAAATTGAGCAATTAATAGAGGAAGTTAAGAAGGAGGAGGAGAAGTAATGGCTGCCACTTACGAGGAAGATAGACTTAAAGCAATAAAATACCGGACAGTCGCAGAAGTTTCAGGGCCATTACTGATAGTAAAAGACGTGCAAGGGGTATCGTACGGAGAGCTAGTAAAGATAGAAACACCAACTGGAGAGATCAGAACAGGAACAGTACTAGAGACAGGGCTAGGATATGCAGTGATACAAGTATTCGAAGGAACAAGAGGTCTGGACACCAGCAAAACAACAATAAGATTTACAGGAGAAACCATGAAACTCCCAGTTTCAATGGACATGCTCGGCAGAATATTCAACGGAAGAGGAGAACCTATAGACGGCGGACCACCAATAATACCAGTAGATGAGCTAGATATCCACGGAGCACCAATAAACCCAGCTGCAAGAGAATATCCAAAAGAATTCATACAGACAGGAATATCCGCAATCGACGGAATGAACACGTTAAGTAGGGGGCAAAAGCTGCCGCTATTCACTGAATCAGGACTGCCACACAACATTTTGACAGCGCAGATAGTAAGGCAGGCAACCATACCTGGCAAGGAAGAAGAATTCGCAATAGTATTCGCAGCAATGGGCATAACCACGGAGGAAGCAATATACTTCAGGCAGGAATTTGAAAGAACAGGAGCACTAGAGCGAGTAGTAATGTTCATCAACCTAGCAGAAGACCCAGCAATCGAGAGAGTTATAACCCCAAGATTGGCATTGACAACAGCAGAATACCTAGCCTTCCAGCAAGATATGCACATACTAGTAATATTAACAGACATGTTAAATTATGGAGAAGCTCTAAGAGAGATAAGTGCAGCAAGAGAAGAAGTTCCAGGAAGAAGAGGATTCCCAGGCTACCTCTACACAGACCTTGCAACAAACTACGAGAGGTGCGGTAGAATAAGAGGAAAGAAAGGAAGCATAACGCTGATTCCAATAGTAACCATGCCAGGCGGAGACGTGACGCACCCAGTAGTAGACTTAACTGGATACATTACTGAAGGACAAATATACTTAGATAGAGCGCTACATAGGAAGGGAATCTACCCGCCAATCAACGTGCTACCTTCACTCTCAAGGTTAATGAAAGAAGCAACAAGGTACACGCGTAAGGATCACCAGTCCTTAAGCGATCAACTTTACTACTGCTACGCCGAAGGAGTTGAGCTTAGAGGATTAGTAGCAGTAGTTGGAGAAGAGGCATTAACCGAACGTGACCGCAAGTACCTAGAATTTGCAGACGCATTTGAAAGACGGTTCATTGCACAAGGAGTCAACGAAAATAGAGATCTTGAGACAACTCTGCGAATAGGCTGGGACCTCCTATGCGAATACATACCTGAGTCGGAGTGGAAACGGCTAGACCCAGACATTATTCGCCAGTACTGCCCAAGATATGCAAGCATTGCTGCAGAAAGTTCCTAACTTATTTACCCTAAAGCCAAAAACTCCTTAATAGTAAGTGCGTATATTTTTGCTGCTTTCTCAACAGTTTTTAACTCTACGTACTCGTTTGCCATGTGGGTGTTCCCACCACGTGGCCCAAACACTATTGACGGAATTCCACCTTCACCAGTAATTACGTTGGCATCAGTGATGTTAGCATAGTAACTTAATTTCGGTGCTACGTTCATTTCTTCAATAAAGGCCCTACGGAAAGCTAGAACTATCGGATCGTCCTTCTTTACCACATATCCCTTGTACAGAGGAGGTCTAATTTTCACTTCAACTTTAGATTTTAAATCTACACTCTCAATAATGCCTTTAATCCAGGAAATTACCTTCTCTTCAGTTTCTTCTGGAAGTGTTAAGCGATTAACTTGAAAGACGCATTCTTCAGGCACTGTGACATTGTATCTTTCATATCCGCCCTCTATTTTTAAGACTGCAGGCTTAATCTTGCCAAATCTACTGTCAATAATTGGCTCCAAATCGGCGATTTTTGAAATAATTTTTGAAGCTTCTTCAATAGCATTTATTCCAAGCCATGGGCGGAAGGCGTGGGCAGCTTTGCCAACAACTTTAACTTCAAGAAGCAACTTTCCAGTAGCACCAATAACTGCCGGCCGCTCTATTGCAAAGTATGGCTCGCCTATAATTGCAGCGTCAGCATTAATCTCTCTGATTAATGCTTTGGCACCTTTAGAGAAGCCCTCCTCATCAACCACTGCAGAATAAATTACCTCGCCAGCAAAATCCTCAAAAGTGTCAACAAATGCTTTTAAGCCAAACAGTAGAGCTACTAGGCCAGACTTCATATCACATGCTCCAAGCCCATAAAGCCTGTCGCCTTCAATTTTTGGCTTAAAAGGATTGGTGCGCCAACCACTTGCAACTGGAACGGTATCTAAATGACCATTTAGAAGTAGTGTCCTGCCAGGTCGATCACCTCTGACTCTACATATGACATTATACCGGTCCCCTTCAACACGGTGAAGTTCGGGAGTAAAACCATAGTTCTTTAGGACTTCTGCGAGATATTTGGCTAATTCTCCTTCTTCTCCAACTATGCTAGGAATTTCAATTAGAGCTTTCAATTCTTTAATCATATCTTCAACATCAACACACATACGAGACAACGTATCACACCACCAACAGTCTAGGGTAAATTATTCTTTAAAGGTGAGAGTATCTAACGATTACTACTAATTTAACCGAGTATAGAGTGTTATTCTGCTCGACAAGTGACTATTATTTAATGTGTATGCTATCTTCATTGCTGAAGAGGCATAATGTGCGGAAGCAGTTAGAAATATATCGTTAATGATCAGTAGCATAGATGGGGCCGTAGTCTAGCCTGGTCTAGGACGTCGCCCTCGGGCGGCGAAGGTCGTGGGTTCAAATCCCACCGGCCCCACTACTCTCTGAAGGCGCTTAAATAGCAGGTTATGTTAATATCCAGAGTATTAAGAAAGCTATAATTGCAATAAAAGCTGCTAATGGAATTGCTGATTGTGATAAATTAAACAATGAAGATGTTACCCAGTACGTCACCACAAATACTAATGCACTTGCAGTGAGGATCTTTATTATTGGTTTGGACTTTATTTGTCTTGGTCCTAATTTTATCAATATTTCTTGAAGTCTTCTATAAAGTCTTAATGCATTCTTATATTCTCTTAACTTTACAGTAAGTTTCACGCCGTTCGTCAAATATATTTTAATGCAATATCTTCCTTTCCTGTCTTGGCCTTTCAGCTCAACTTTAGCTAGGTCTTGAAATGAAATTGTGTAAACGTCTAGAAGAGAAAGGTCTACCTTAGATATGGAAAAACACGGTCTGGGCAGTAGAATATGTCAATTTTGTAGCCAGTCTTCTTTCCTTCGTATAGCTTGTCAAATGCTTCAGGATTGAGTATCGCTATTTTCTGGTCTCGGTCTCGGATTATGATTACTCTTTCCGGGTCCTTTATTACTTCTCCAAGAATTTTAGCTCGTTGTTTGTACCTCTTTAGGATTTGAGAGAAGGTCGCTCCTCTAAGAAGGTCTACTATTGCATTGTAGAAACGTTCAGCTTCCTCTTCATGTAGCTCGAAACTTTCCCTTACAGTTCTGTAGATAACGTTGTCAACTGGTTCCTGCCAATATATCTCTACTGTTGATGAGCTTGTCCGCTCCACTCGCTTTATATCTCGTATTGGTATTACCTTCTTAGGCTCTCTTAATTCTTTTAAGCTACTAAAAGACAGAACTAATGGCATTTCAACGACGTATTTGAGGGGGGATTTGCAGCCTCTTTACCTACGTATATTTTTAGTTCACTTGACGATAATTCAAGTAGGCAATTTCTACCCCAGAATTCTAATACTTCATTTGTGGTTGAAGGATTTGTTTGCATTCCATGGTAAATAGATAGACTTACTAATTTTTAAGTTATTGTGCAATTGATTGTGATGTTAAGCTTAGCTGGATGTAATAAAGTTTAGATCTCCTTTCCTTCTTTCTTGAGAATGCTTCTTGCGGCAATTATTCCTGTTGCTGCTGCTATAACTATTCCTCTCGATAACCCTGCGCCGTCTCCAGCTACGTAGAGGTTTGGTATTGGTGTTTCTAGTTCCTTGTTTGTATGTATTCTATTTGCTGAGAACTTTACTTCTGGCGCGTAGAGTAGAGTTGAGGAGCTTGCTACACCTGGTATTATTTTGTCTAGGATTTCTAATCCCTCAAGTATGTCGGTAAGTATTCTGTGTGGTAGTACCATTGCTATGTCTCCAGGGGTGGCTGATTTCAGTGTAGGCTTTACGTGACTATGAGAAATTCTGTTCCAAGTTGATCTTCTTCCCATTCTTAGGTCTCCTAGCCTTTGTATTATTGGCTTCCCTCCTCCTAGGATTGTGGCTATTTTTGCTATTGAACGTCCATAGGCAGTTGTATCCTCTATTGGCTCTGTCAAGTTTATTCTTACGAGGAAGGCGAAGTTAGTATTTTGGGATTGCTTTCCAACCATTGAGTGTCCATTAACACCTATGAAGCCGTCGTATAGTTCTTGCACTACGAAGCCTCTATGGTTAACGCAAAATGTTCTGACGAAATCGTCATATGTTTTAGTGTATATGTGGAATTTTGGATCTCTACATACTTCAATTACAGGTTCCATGACTACTGCTGGAACTTCAACTCTTACACCAACATCAATGGGTTCATGCCTCGTCGGTATTCCTAGTTTTTTGGCTTCTTGAGCTAGCCAGTTTGCTCCTACTCTTCCTGGCGCGGCAATTATGTATTTTGCTTTGATTGAAGTCCCATCTTCTAATACTGCTTCTCCTGGATTTATTTTAACAACCTTCTTCCTTAGTAGGAATTTTACTCCATGTCTTTCTAGGTCTTGCTTGAAATTTTTGATTACTCTTGGCGCTAAATCTGAACCCATGTGTCGTTGAGGTATTGGGATAAATTTAGCGCCCACCGCTGCTGCGCGCCTTTCTAATTCCTCGATTGCAACACTATCTCCTAGATGTATCTTTTTGGGTGCACCGTACTTCAAAAAGATTGAGTCTACGTAGTTAACAAGTTCTTGAGCCTTCTCGTATGAGTCAACCAGACTTACTAAATTACCTCCAATATCAGGTCTTAAATTCAAGAGGCCCCCAGAAAGAGTGCCTGCACCACCTACTCCGCACATTATATTGCATGGGGAGCATTTTCTGCAAAAAGCATATGTCTTTGCTGGACAAGTTCGTTCGTCTACATCTGCTCCTTGATCTATAATGATAATTGATAACTTGCTCTTATGCGATAATTCATATGCTGCAAATAGTCCAGCTGGGCCTGCACCAATTATTACTACATCTACTTGCAAATTAGCCACCGGTGGCTTAAGATTGCAAAACACCAATAAAAGCATAATGGTTCAATTACAGTTCGGAGTTCACTGACAGTCTTTGTAACGTTGCAATCTCACCGAGAAAGGTTCCATCTAGTAGGTACACCTCTGAAGCTTGTATATGCATTATTTCAGCTTCTAAAAGTGGCCCTAGGAGAGAAGTTCTTTGGAACTTATTTATTGCAGCGCCTCGAAGGTAATCGTTAAAAGCCGGCATAATTATTATATTTTCAGTTCTGGGAGCAAATCCGAAGGTCTCTTTAAATGCATCAATAGAGCTTTCTGAAAATTTTATTTTCCTATACTTTAAGTAGTCTTTAATCAACTCTTCAGTAGACACTTTAACTTTAACCCATACTGGCTCTACCATTCTGAAACCCATATGGTCTCTTAGTTCTATTACAGGGTGAACGTGTCCCATCACGATGGTTTCAGCTTGAAATAGGGAAGGAGATGGCCAGGCATGTCCATGAATTAAACCTATTAGCGTATTCTTGAGGGTTTTCAGAAGGACTCCTCTTACCGAGTGTATTTTCACGGCTCTTGGGGTGAGAGGTTCAATGTTTCCATCATGATTGCCAGGTATAACTTCGACACTTATCTTTTCTTTTAGCAAAGAGTTGAAAAATTTTGGAATGTCGATCCATTCACTTGGAGAGATCTTTGCTATTTCATGCTTAATGTCGCCCAGCAAGATAAGTCTTGAAGGCGAGTAATCGCGAATTATTTGTTTTAGGGATGTCAGGAGCTTTTCTGCCTGTGAAGGCACTCTAATGCCTTGAGATGCTAATTCGAGTTCAAATCCTATATGAAGATCAGCTACGACTAGAACGTTTTCGCCGTTTTCAGCAGTTATTAGCAGTGCAGGTTTATCAGGCACAGGCTTTAACATGATTCTCAACGTCAAGTTAAATAGACACAGTTAATTATCTCTATCTGCAGGGCTATAGACATGACGATAAGCTCGCTCTATCAGGTATTCGTGAAATTGAAAGAAGAGAAGAGACTTACAGATGAGATAGCATCGTCGCTTTTAGAGAAATATGATGAAAGGTTTCTGAGAGCGCTGGATTTAGTTAATGCTAGAAAAGTCAAGAAGTACATATTTCGTCCGAGTGGAGTTGAACGATGGGTTGTTTTCGGAATGCATGGAGAATATCTTGTAATTCCCAGAAGCTTTTGCCAATGTGACGACTTCTATATTTCTGTTGTAGTACGCAAGAGTAAAGATACTTGTTATCATTTGATAGCTCAGACCATCGCAGAAGCGCTAGGAAATTATGAAGAAGAAATTCTAGATGATTCAGAGTATTCAAATTTCATGAGGAAGTTTCATGAAATTTAAGTAGCGACTTTTCTTTTGACCTCGCCTCTAACTTCAACTCGCTCAACTTTTCCATCTCTAAGCCAGACAATTCTGTCGCTAACTTCAATGATCTTGTAGTCATGCGTCGCGCAAAAAACTGTCACGCCACTTTCTTCATTTAGTTTTTTGATGAGTTTTATTATTTCTAGTCCAGTGTTTAGATCTAAATTTCCAGTAGGTTCGTCGGCAAGTATAATTGAAGGATCATTAGCTAATGCTCTAGCTATGGCTACTCTTTGCTGTTGCCCTCCTGAGAGCTCTGTAGGTTTATGGTGGAGGCGATCGCCCAACCCAACTTTTTCAAGAAGCTCTGTTGCTTTCTTTATTCGCTCATTTTTCGGTTTTCCAGCAAATATCATCGGTAGCATGACATTTTCAAGAGCAGTTAGTACTGGGATTAGATTGAAGGTTTGGAATATGTATCCTATTTTCCTGCATCGCAGCCAAGCTAGCTCGTAAGCGTCTAGCTTAGAAATATCTATATTGTCGATGTAAACTTTGCCTCTAGTAGGTTTGTCGAGCCCCCCAATCATATTGAATAGAGTTGTCTTTCCAGAGCCTGATGGCCCCATGATTGATAGGTATTCTCCTCTGTAGACCCTCAAGTTCACTCCGTCAAGCGCTTTTATGATGTAACCGCCTAATGTGTAGTATTTTGCTAGGTCTATGGTTTCAACAGCATACCCATAAGCCATGATTTCACACCTCGAATCTTAAAGCTTCCACAGGGTCTATTTTCGTTGCATAATATGCTGGGTAGATCGTAGCAACCAGGGTTACAAGTACTGAAATTGACATTGATATAGTTAGAGTTGACAGGTAAATCTGGACTGTTGGGAGACGTCCTAGCTGGATGTACATTATAGGCATGGTTATAATAATTGAAGAGAAAAAGCCAGCTAAACCACCTAAAATTCCTACACTTAGCGATTCAAATAGGAATAGCTGGAGGATCAGGGCATTTCGAGCTCCTAAACATTTCATAGTCCCTATTTCTTTGTACCTTTCGGCTACAGATATCAACATGGAGTTGAAGATTGTTATAGCGCATACTACTATAGAAATCAGAGAAACCCATAGTTGATAGTCGTTTAAGCTAATTGGAATAAATGAAGAAGCAGGTGTTGACGGCGCTAGTGCAAAGCTCATAATATTCATAGACGACACTAGAGCAACATTTAGCAATACAGTTAGCACTGTTAAAGTGATGCGCGTCTTTCTCTTCTTCATGCTCTCTAGCACTATGTGTAGCAAGTCTTTGATGCGCAATCCAGCGAAAACTTTTTGCATGAAAGACGCCACTAGCTTTTTCTGCATGAGAACTTTTAAATAACACGGCGGTGCATATCATGAGCTTTGACATGATCTTCAACATATTAGTTGCCATCTCCATTTTAACCACACTCTTAGGCGTAGTTTACATATTGTCTTCAGAAGAAGGAAGGCGAGAGATTGGCGATTAACGCGAGAGAGCTAGTCAAAAGAGCCTTTGAAAGTGCAGCGCCTTACCTCTCAAAACCCAGTTACATAAAAACGCTAATTGAAGACATTATCCTAAAAAATGCAAGCATTGAAGACCTCATTCACACTATTGAAAAATTATCTTTAGAGGAGAAGGAAATTCAAATAAGAACGGATTTTAGAATATTCCTTAATGCTTTAAAGAGAGAATTAGGAAAGAAGGGGGAACATTATGGGTCGGAAATATAAGAAGAAACTGCCCCTGAGGCCACCAAAGAGAATACCCACAGTATTTCAATGCCCAAGGTGTGGTAGAAAAGCCGTAAGAGTCGAATTGGAAAAAGATTCGGGAAAAGCAAGAGTTTCGTGTGGAAGTTGTAAAATTTATGCTGAAATAGAAATACCGCCTATATGCGGCGCGGTTGATGCTTATGGTAAGTTCGTGGATCTCTACTACGAAGGGAAGTTAGAGGAGGAAAAGGAAAGTGAATGATATTGCTGTCGGCAAAGTGGAAAGGTACTTGCGAGAAAAACTGCTCACCGATGGTGCAATACACATAACGTTGATAGATCCAGACAAAAGTAGAGATAATGCAAAGCACCTAGCTTTAGAAGCAGAAAAAGCGGGAACTTCCGCAATTATGGTTGGCGGCTCAATTGGAATTTCCGAAAAAATTCTAGATGAAACTGTACTTTCAATAAAAGAGGCAGTTAGCATACCAATCATACTGTTTCCAGGTAATATAACTGGGATAAGCAAGTATGCTGACGCAATATGGTTCATGTCTCTATTGAATTCAGCAAATACATACTACATAATTGACGCCCAAGCTTTAGGTGCAGTAATAGTTAAAAAATATGGATTAGAAGCCATTCCAATGGGCTACTTGATCGTCGGTGAAGGAGGAGCGGCAGGATATATTGGTCACGCCAGAGTCATACCTTATGACCGGCCTGAAATCGCAGCAATATACGCGCTGGCCGGAGAGCTTCTGGGTATGCGATTCATATACTTAGAGGCAGGGTCAGGCGCTAAAATGCCAATACCACCTCAAATGATAAGATTTGTTAAGAAGGCAATTTCCGTACCACTAATCGTTGGCGGAGGAATAAGAAGTGAAAATCAGGCAAAAAAGGCTGTTGAAGCTGGTGCAGACATAATTGTAACAGGGACGATAATTGAAACTGGAAATGTTCAGGAAAAAGTTGAGAAGATCGTTAATGGAATCAAAGAAGCAGTAAGGGAAAGGCGTTTAAAAATTGACAAATGACATGCGAAGCATAATAAAGGAAATCTTAAGAAAAGCTCTTCATGCATTTAGCTTAACTATATGGCTTGTATACGTAACTTATGGTTTTAAAGTAGCTTTCATCTACGTTTCCGCTTGCCTTATTGTTTCATTTACACTCGAAGTCATCAGACTTAGAAAGTACAAGTATTACCCATTTAAGTCCATAACAGAAAAACTTGCTCGAAGTCCTGAAAAATATAGGTTTGCAGCACACGTACACTTTTTTGCTGGCTCAACACTAACACTATACTTGTTGAAAAATGAATTAGGAATTATTGCAATTTTATGCTCAGCTGCATCAGATGCTATCGCTGCAATCATTGGCATGTTCTTCGGAAAACACCCTAATCCGTGGAATGAAAATAAGACTCTAGAAGGCACATTCGCAGGAATGATTACGGCCTTTCTCGTAGTTCTATTCTTGTCACAGAATGTATGTTATGGAATTTTAGTGGCAATAGTTTTTGCGATTATTGACTCGTTAAAAATCCACATAAATGATAATTTCATTCTCTCTCCATCCTTTGGTTGCGCATTAAGAATTTTAGAATTAATCGGCTTATAGTTAGATAGGCTAGGCCGGCGGGAGAATAATGATAGAGCTAAGCGAAGAAATGCAAGCATACTTTAGAGAGCTGGAAGAGGAAGTTAATCGAATTTACGAGAAAGCTAAGAGGGCCAGAGAAAAATCATTTGACCCTACACCTGAGCCAGAAATCTTCTTGGCGAAAGATCTCGCTGAACGCGTTGAGGGACTGCTTAAGTCCTATGGAATTGTCGGAATTGCTGAACGCATTAGAGAGCTGTGCAAGGAGTTTAAAAGAGAAATCGTAGCTCTAAAAATAGCTGAAGAAATCGTATATGGCAAATTTGGGACATTCCCGGAAGAAGTTGCAGCAGAACTTGCAATAAGAGCTGCATTGGCAATTTTAACTGAAGGTATAACTGCGGCGCCTCTGCAAGGGATTGAGAAAGTTAAGATAAAGCGAAATAATGATGGAAGCAAATACTTATCAATTTATTATGCTGGCCCAATCAGATCTGCAGGAGGGACAGAACAGGCATTAACCGTTTTAGTTGGAGATTACGTGAGACAGCTACTTCATTTAGAACGGTACAAACCAACGGATGAAGAAGTAAAACGATTTATTGAAGAAATCAGGCTTTATGAAAGACATGTCGGCAGATTCCAATACCATAATAGTGATGAGGAATTAGAAAAAGCTTTGAAGAGAATTCCTGTTGAGATAACTGGTGTCGCAACTACACCGCTTGAGGTTAGCATTCATAGAGATTTACCGCGTGTTGAGACTAATAGGATACGTGGAGGAGCATGCCGAGTAATCAATGATGGAGTCATAGGTAAAGCAGCTAAAATTAGAAAAATAGCTGAAGAAGTAGGGCTCGTAGGATGGGATTGGCTAAGGGAATTTATGAAAGAAGAGGGAGAAGAAGAATCCTCTATAAAACCAAGTGAGAAGTACTTAACAGATGTTGTTGCAGGTAGGCCAATATTTTCTCACCCATCAAGAGTAGGGGGATTCAGGCTAAGATACGGTAGAAGCAGAAATACAGGACTAGCTGCATTAGGAATACATCCTGCAACAATGGTAGTTCTTGGTGGTTTCCTAGCAGTAGGTACGCAAGTTAGAACGGAGCGCCCTGGGAAAAGTGGGGTAATCATGCCAGTATCATCAATTGAAGGACCTATAGTACGACTTAACGATGGAAGTGTTGTAAAAATTGAATATTTGTCTCAAGTTGAAGAGCTAGAAGATAAGATTGAGGAAATCCTATTCTTAGGCGACATACTTGTAGCATTTGGAGAATTTCTAGAAAATAATCATCCTCTTCTCCCTTCAGGTTATGTTGAAGAGTGGTGGGTTCAAGAAGTACAAAAAGCAATAAGTGAAAAATTTGGAGGAGATCTAGAAAAAGCTGCAGAACACATCAAAATCTCCAAGGAAAAACTTCAACGACTTCTTACCTTATGGTGGCAAGAAAAACCAAACGCAGAAGAAGCATTAGCCATTTCAACAACTCTCGGCATTCCTCTACACCCCAGGTTCACCTATCATTGGAGTGGAATAAGTGCTGGAGATGTTCAACTATTGAAAAAATGGATTGAAAAAACCACGAGAACTGGCCGAGGGATTATTGGGCCGGCAGAAGAAGACGTTAAAAGGATTTTAGAACATCTTGGAGTACCACACAAGCTAGAAAATAATGATAAGATGGCATTAGAAGAAGACCACGGTCTAATACTCATGAACTGCTTGGCAGGCGAAGATAAAACAATCATTAGTGCGGAAAACGGCCTTGAAGCAGTAAATATGATTTCAAATGTCAAAATAAGAAACAAAGCACCCACATATATTGGCTTAAGAATGGGGCGGCCCGAAAAAGCTAAGGAAAGAAAAATGAAACCACCAGTACACGTACTTTTCCCAGTAGGACTTGAGGGAGGAAGTAGCCGAAATATCATGGAAGCTTCAAGTAAGCGATACGCAAAAGTTAAAATCTCAGAACGAATCTGCCCAAAGTGTAAAAAAAGGACTTTTTACATTCGGTGCCCCTATTGCCTAAGTAGCACGATTCCAATAATGATCTGCCCCAAGTGCGGTAAAGAAACATTTAATGCAAAATGCCCCATATGCAAACAGCCGACGCTCCCATACAAAGAAAAGAACATAGATATCTACAGCGAATTAAAGCGCGCATGCATCAACTTGAAAATTCAAACCCCACCAAAACTGATTAAAGGAGTAAAAGGTCTTACAAACGCCGAGAGAACTCCAGAGCCAATTGAAAAAGGCATTCTGAGAGCGAGGCACGGCGTCTACGTATACAAAGATGGAACAATAAGATTTGACATTACAAATGCACCGCTAACCCACTTTAAACCAAGAGAAATTGGAGTGACCATAGATAAACTGAAACAATTAGGGTACACTAAAGATTATCTAGGCAATCCACTAGTCCACGAGGATCAAATTGTCGAGCTAAAAGTTCAAGACATCATAATACCATTAGAGGCGGCTGAATATTTAGTTAAAGTAGCAAGATTCATCGATGAACTTCTCGTCAAATTTTACAAAGAAGAACCATATTATAATGTAAAGAGGAAGGAGGACCTAATAGGACATGTAGTAATTGGAATTGCACCACACACATCAGCAGGAGTAGTTGGCAGAATAATAGGATTTACAAAAGCTAAAGTGTGCTTTGCGCACCCCTACTGGCATGCAGCCAAACGCAGAAACTGCGACGGAGATGAAGACGCCATAATCCTAGGATTAGACGCCTTCCTCAACTTTTCAAAAAGTTATTTGCCCGAGAAACGTGGAGGATTAATGGACACCCCACTTGTTGTCATGGTAACTATAGATCCAAGAGAAGTCGATGATGAAGTCTTTAACATGGAAACATGTAGCATATTACCCCTCGAATTTTATGAAAAGAGTCAAGAGTATGCTGACCCGAAGGAAGTAGGTATAAAAATTGAAAAAGTAAGTGATAGACTAGGTAAGAAAGAGCAATATGAAGGGCTGAAATATACTCACCCAACGTTGTCCATCGACTTAGGCCCTAAGATTACAGCCTACAAGAAACTTAAAACAATGCACGAAAAAGTAGAAGCCCAAATGAAAATCGCAGAGAAAATAAGAGCAGTAGATAGGAAAGACGTCGCTGAGAGAATTCTAACACACCACTTTCTACCTGACCTTATCGGAAACTTAAGAGCATTCACCACACAGAGTTTGCGGTGCGTCAAGTGCAGTACTAAGTACGAGAGACCGCCACTCTCCGGAAAATGCAGAAAATGCGGTGGAAAACTTGTCTTGACAGTTCATAGGAAAAGCATCGAGAAGTACTTGAACTCAGCTATAACACTCATTAGAAAATATAATTTAGGCGAGTATTACAAACAAAGAATAGAATTAATAGAAAAAGAACTTGAATTACTATTTAGCGGGGAGAAAGATAGAAAGCAAACCAGCTTACTTCAATTCTGGAGAAGTGATCAAGATGTCAGAAGCAAACTATGAAGCATTAGCCTTCCTGAGAACTATTAAAAACGTTAAGAAAGGGCTTATTACAAGAAGCAGAATAATAAGAATTTTAAAAACAAGATCATCAACAACAAAAGAAATTGCCAATGAAGTTAATCTAAGCTACAGTACAGTTAGGAGGCATTTAAAATTAATGGAGAAGGAAGGCATCGTAATCAGGATTTATCGGAAATGGAAACTTACGGGTAAAGGGCAACAAGATTTGCTTAAGTATTTAACCTAAAATTAATTATTTAAAAAGTATTTGCAACAGATCTACATCTCTTATCATACCAATTAAATTGCCTTTTGCATCCAGTACGGGCAATTGATCTATGTCATATCGACACATTTTCTTGGCGCATAAGCTTACAGGAGTTTGTTCTACTGCAGTTATTACTCGTTTAACCATAACTTCTTCAACAGGTTTGTTGGGGAGAGTTAGTTCGCGACTGCTTATGTATAATATTGTCACCGTATCCCAGTCCCAGTCTTGCCCCTCAGTGGCAGCCTTTGTAGCAGAAGTATGCTCCTTCAAGGTAATTTCACATACTGAAATTATGTCTGAATCAGAGATTATTCCAGTCAACTTTCCTTTGGCGTCGATTACTGGGAGAGCTTGAGCCTTAGCTAGCTTCATTATGGTGTATGCTGCAGGAAGTGGCGTTTTTTCCCAGACTGCTGTTATTTTCCTTGTAACGAAGTCTTTAATTGGCTTAATAACGTTCATGTTAGCGATTGCCTTATGGACAATGTCGGCAACAGTGATTATTCCTACAAGCTCATTATCGTTTATAACAACTGGAAGGCGTCTTATGTCTCGTTCCCACAATATGCGCGCCACTTCTTCGATTGAAGTCTCTGGGGTAGTTGTTATTGGATCCCGAGTCATTAATAGTGCAAGCTGTTCTTCCATCGGTTTTTCCATTAAGTCCGTTCGCGTCACAATTCCTACAACTCGCTTTGTGCCTTTTTTAACTACGGGCAATCCCATAACTTTATGCTTAGTCATTAATCGCAGCACTTGCTCTCTAGTTCCAGGTACTTCTGCGTAGATCACATTAGTAGTCATTATATCTTTTACTTTCATTTAAATTACCCTCCGAAAAACTACATGAGTGTAAAATTCAATGAATATCGTTTATTAAAGTTGTATTTATTTTTTCCTAACCTTCCCGGAATGGGCAAACACATGGAGATTTTTTGCAGCGAGGACACACATCCTTATATTTAGAGAAAGCTGCCTTCTCGAGATCTACTCCGACAAGGTTAGCTAATGAGGAGAGCCATGCCAGAACGTCTGCGAATTCACTCTCCATCAACTCATGGTCTCCGTCTCTAATGGCTCTGGCAAGCTCTCCAACTTCTTCTACGAGCCACATAAAGGTTCTCCCAATCCCCCTAGCATTGTCACGGGCGAAGTAGAGTTTCCGCATCAACTCTTGAAACTCTCTTAGGCTCATTTTGCACACCTCAATATAGCTGACAAATAAGTTATTAATAGGTTTTAGCAAACAGAAATTGGTGGTAGGGTCATGTCTAGAAGAAAGCGTAGAAGAGAGGGCGTAATGCCAGTAACTGGTGCAGGTTTAATACGCTTTTTCGAGGAAGAAGTGAAAGGATTGAAGATTAGTCCCATTCACGTCATTATAATGGCTATCGTGTTAATGGCATTCGCAATACTTGGAAACTTAGGTTTTCTGCAGTTTCTCAGATAGCTGCAATATAATTGAAGACCCAAATTTTAGCCTTTTCAAGTCTTCTTCTGACAACTTCTCCACG
>Ga0164311_10000359_pt1 | contig 19416 bp, 15 predicted proteins | sample GuaBasSedimGuay2_FD_121796 | JGI IMG/M metagenome (GOLD analysis project Ga0164311, IMG submission 121796) | Subseafloor sediment microbial communities from Guaymas Basin, Gulf of California, Mexico - Guay2, Core 4569-9, 9-12 cm | ecosystem: Environmental > Aquatic > Marine > Hydrothermal vents... | reverse complement strand
GGAGTATTGAATATAGATGGAGAAAAATATGGAGAGATATAAGCGGAGTTATCCGATTTCCTGGGAACAGCTTCACCGGGATTCAAAAGCCCTGTCATGGAGGCTCCATGACATTGAGAAATCATGGAAAGGGATTGTGGCAGTTACAAGAGGCGGCCTTGTCCCTGCCGCAGTGATTGCAAGAGAACTTGGGATATACTATATTGATACGGTCTGCATCTCCACCTATGACTGGAAAAAACAGGGGAAAGCAAAAATCTTGAAAAAAATTGAGGACTCAGGAAAAGGGTTTTTAATTATTGATGATCTTGTGGACACGGGCTCAACAGCCAGAATTGTCAGAAAAATGTTGCCCGATGCCTATTTTGCAACCGTATATGCCAAGCCTGCCGGTAAACCCCTGGTGGATGCCTATGTAACGGAAGTCAGTCAGGATACCTGGATTCTTTTTCCCTGGGATTCAGAGTCTCAGTTTGTTGAACCCATTGCCGGCAACTAAAAAAACTGCCCGGGAGTTTAAAGGCTATTCCCAGGCAGGTAATTCTATTTACTTGGTTTTATTGATGATATTTCTATGGGCCATCAATCGGATGGCATTAATTTTTATAAATCCTTCCGCATCTTCCTGGTTGTAACCACCTTCAATATCCATGGAAGACAGATCCTGGTCATACAGAGAAGAATGGCTTGTCCTGGCAATGGGATATGCCATGCCTTTATAGAGTTTCAGGGTAACTTCGCCGTCAATGACTTCCTGGCTTTTATCAATAGCCACCATTAGAAATTCCATTTCAGGGCTGAACCAGAATCCATTGTAAACCAGTTCAGCAAACTTGCCGGAGAGCATGTCCCGAAGACGCATGACCTCCCGGTCCATGGCAATGCCTTCAATATCTTTGTGGGCTTCATGGAGGATGGTGCCGCCGGGTGTTTCATAAACCCCCCGGGATTTAATCCCCACAAACCGGTTTTCAACCATATCAAGGCGTCCAATCCCATTTTTCCTTCCTAAAAGATTGAGGTATTCAAACAGCTTAAGGGCATCAGTTTTAACAGTATCATCTTCAAGATTGGTGACTTTAACTGGAATACCGTCCTTGAATTCTATTTTTATTTTTGTGGGGCTGTCCGGTGCGTCCTCCGGGGATACCGTATGGGAATAAATGCTGTCCTCACACTCATGGGCCGGATCTTCAAGAATACCGGCTTCATGGGAAATATGCAGCAGATTGTCATCTTCACTATAGGGTTTGGATGCGGTCTGTTTGGTCTGGATACCATACTTTTTTGCATACTCAAGAAGGTCGGTTCTCCCCTTGAAAGCGCTTAAAAATGCCGTATTTTTCCAGGGCGCAATCACTTTTATTTTGGGGTTTAAAGCATAATATGACAGCTCAAACCTGACCTGGTCATTGCCTTTACCGGTGGCACCATGGGAGACATACTCCGCATTGACCTTCCTTGCAATCTCTATTTGCTTTTTTGCAATGATGGGTCGGGCAATAGCCGTTCCCAAAAGATATCTGCCTTCATAAAGAGTGTTAGCCTTATATACGGGAAAGATATAATCCGTGACAAACTCTTTTCTCATGTCTTCAATAAATACCTTGGATGCACCGATTTTCAGTGCCTTTTGTTCTGCTGCTTGAAAATCTTCTTTCTGTCCGATATTGGCCATATAGGCGAATACTTCATAGCCTTGTTCCAGCAGCCATTTTAATATAACAGAGGTATCAAGCCCCCCTGAATAAGCCAGAACAACTTTTCCTTTTGACATTGGATCTCCTTATTATTTTTTTAATTCCGGTTCGTTTCAAATATTATGGCCTATTAATGAAGAAAAACAATAAAATAGTCAACAAAAAATGGCTTTGACAACGTCGAATATTCTAAAGGAATCGGTGGATTCCATTATGATCAGGTTTACCAGGTAATTTATCGGGATATTTTATATTGTGAAGCAGGGTTGATTTAAGTATGCTGGTGGTTAAAAATAGACAGTGTAGCAATTACTTATAAAAGACAGTAGTCATGATAGGATTTTATCATGGGGTTATATGAAACATATGTTTTACCAGGTCTGACCCATTGGGTCTGCAGTCATAAGGATTTATCGAAACAACGCAAAAAGGTGGTACCCCGGGCAAAAGGAAGAGTCCTGGAAGTGGGTATCGGTTCAGGGTTGAACCTGCCGTTTAATGTTGATTTTATCGCTTTGACAGGTGAAGAGATCCCGCTGGAAAATCATTCGGCTGATACAGTGTTAGTGACCTATACCTTATGCTCGATTCCGGATGTAAAAAAAGCATTGAAGGAAATGAACAGGGTCCTCAAACCTGGCGGCGAGCTGATTTTCTGCGAACACGGCAAAGCGCCTGATGATCATATTCGCAGATGGCAGGATAGGGTGAATCCTGTCTGGACAAAGATCAGCGGTGGCTGTCATTTGAATCGACCGATTCCGGATCTTATAAAGGAGAGTGGATTTGACATCAGATACCTGGAAAGCGCATACAGCAGTCCGTTGAAAATTGTCAGTTTTAATTATTGGGGGATGGCAGTCTGTGGATAATTTTTTTATTAAAAGAGTGAAAAAGGGTGAAGAAATTTATAGAGATCTTCAAAGACATCTGGATAGCCAGGCCGTAGGGTTCCCTGCGACTAAAACCGGAGCTGACATCAAAGTATTAAAACATATTTTTTCACCCCGGCAGGCAAAGATCGCAACTTGCCTGGATTTTAAACCGGAATCACTTAAAGAGATATATAAAAAAACCAGGAATCTGGTTGGGTCACCTGAAGAATTGTCTGATATCCTGTCGGCCATTGAAAAAAAAGGGGGGATAGAGTCAAGGGGAAAAGGAGATGAAAAAAGGTATTGCAATGCACCCCTGGTCGTGGGTATGTATGAATTTCAACTGAATAATCTGACACCTGAATTTATAGAAGATTTTGCGGAATACACGTCTGACATAAGATTTGGTGTGGAATTTTTAAGCACAAAACTGCCTCAAATGCGAACCATACCCATTGCCAGGAGTATTTCGCTTAAAAGTAATGTCAGTACCTTTGATGAAGTGGGGGAATTGTTAAAAAAGTCGGAAGGATCTTTTGCTATTTTTGAATGCATCTGCCGCAAGAAAAAAAGGCTGCAGGGAAAATCCTGCCAGGTTACGGATCGAAAGGAAACATGCCTTGCTGTAGGAGATTTTGCACACACAGCTGTTGAAAGTGGTATGGGAAGAACGATTGGCCTGGATGAGGCCATGGAGATTCTTGAAAAAAACCAGAAGGAGGGGTTGGTTCTCCAGCCATCCAATACAGAACAGGCTGACTTTATCTGTTCCTGTTGTGGCTGTTGCTGTGGTATGCTCAGCATCCACAAGAGTATCCCCAAACCGATGGATTTCTTTGTGTCTAATTTTTATGCCCAGGTCGACTCGGGCAACTGCAATGGCTGTGGTATTTGTGAAAAAAGATGCCAGGTGGGAGCAGCAAAGATATCTGAAAAGAGACAACAGGCATTTATTGATCTCAACCGGTGTATCGGGTGTGGTCTCTGCCTGCCTGCCTGCCCGCAAAAAGCAATAACCCTGCAGAAAAAAAATCCACAGATAAAGCCACCGACAACACGGGATGATCTGTATGATATTATTATGGCCAGAAAGAAAGGGAAAATAGGCAAATTGAAATTGACAGGTAAATTGATAATGGATGCCGTAGTAACAAGGCAAACCCATTTGTTAAAATAGTGTTTGAACGAAAACTCACTCATCTGCTTCGTTGCTGCAAAAAGTTGAAATCCTCATGTACTACAGTACACTCCGGTTTCAAATTTTTTTGCGCCTCGCATATGAGCAACTTTTCATCCAAACACAGGTTTTCGGTCGGGCACTGAATAAGTGGAGGAATTTATGGAAAACGATATTTATGCAGATCTGGCAAGACACATGTCTATGATGGGACTTCCTCTTACAGAGGGTCTTGTGGATATTTTAAAGGAAAATTTTACGGCTGAGGAAGCCAAAATCGTCATGATGCTTCCGGCTACCGACATACCGCTGAAACCGGTAACAATTGATGAGCTGGCTGACTTAAAGGATATAGATCAAAAGCACCTGGCTGACATTCTGGAGGGTCTGACAGAAAGAAAGCTCATTTTTTCAGGAGAGAATGGGGTGGGTGAAAGAGGCTATGCGCTCCATCAGGCAGGTTTTGGTTTTCCTCAATCATTCTTTTGGGACGGCTCAAAAAGCCCTTACGCAATTAAAATGAGCAAGCTGGTCATAAAATATTTTAACCGCAAAGTAACAAAACAAGCCTTTGGCGGTAATAAAACCAAAGCATATCGCTATATTCCCGTCCACCAATCGATAAAACCGGATGTACAGGCTGTTCTTCCCCACGATATGATGAAGAGTGTACTTGACAAGGCAAAACTGTTTGCGGTAGCCCATTGCACCTGCCGGGTCCAGGCGGGCCTCATGGGAAGAGCCTGCAATCACCCACTGGAAGTCTGCCTCAAGTTCGATGAAATGGCACAATATATCATTGAACAAGATCTTGGCAGACAGATTACCCGGGAAGAGGCTGGACAAATCGTTCACAAAGCCGCAGAAGCAGGCCTGGTCCATTTTGTTGACAATGCGGCCGGTAAGGTGAAGCACAATTGTAATTGCTGTGGCTGTGCCTGCTGGAATGTCGGCACTATCCGGAGACGAAAGATTCCCAGAGACGAGTTGATGGCAGTTTATTTTATCAGGAAAACAGACCCGGATCTCTGTGTGGGCTGCGGGGAATGTATTGATATCTGCCCGGTGGACGTCATAACGCTTGAGGATAATGTGGCAACGATTGATGAAGACTGGTGCATTGGCTGCGGTGTCTGTGCAACAAAATGTGAGTTCGATGCCTTAAATATCATCTACCGTGAGGATCAAAGCCCGGTCCCGGCAGATTTTGAGACGCTCCATAAGGAAATTCGTAAATTCAATGGGGAAAAATAAGATCAAGGCTATACTCTCTGATAAATTTGACGATGAGTATTTCTATTGATTGACAATTGAACAAACAACCTGATATTGAAAAAATAACAAATACTGATTTCCAGCATGCTCATGACTGTTTTAATGAAATAATATAGTGCAAAAGTAATAGGATTATCAATGAATACGCCTTTTGAAAAACTTGAAACCATTTTTTATGCAAAAAAATCGCTATCCAAAAACGAACTATTCTCTCTGTTTGACAGGGTAAAAATCCCTGAAGAAGTTTGTTGGCGCACCATTTACAGGGCAATTTTTGATGCCAGAATTGATCTTGACTCAAATAGAGATCGAAAAATAACCAGAACCCAGCTTGAGCCCCTTATGAAGAAGGCATTGAAGAATGCCAGGGATAATATTTTTTCAGAAAACAGACTTTTAGACCTGATCAAAGACTATAACACCATCTCTTTTTCCGTTTGTCACAAACAGATAACAGAGGTCTTAAAAGAACTGGGGAGTCTGACAAAAGAGTTCAAATCGATGAGTGTAAGGGGGCAGGGGAGGATAAAAAACCTTGAATCAGACACCATATCGGTGGTTGAATTGGATCTTTCCCTTGATGATAAGATCAAATTGATTAAATCTAAATTCAAGGAAACAATTGAAGTATTTCAGGACGATTTGGTAAAACTGGACCACCTGACTCATACGGATCATTTGACAAATCTTTATAATAGACGGTTTTTTGACGAACGGTTAAATTTAGAAGCTTCCCAGGCTTTAAAGAAGAGAACCTGCTTAAATCTTTTAATGATTGATATTGATGACTTTAAGTCGTTCAATGATACATATGGGCATCCCATTGGTGACCAGGCTTTGAAAATAGTTTCAAAAAATATACAGATTGTTTGCCACGATGAATCAGGCAGGGCAGGGATTGATTTTTTCCCCGCCCGGTACGGCGGGGAAGAATTTACCGTTATACTGCCTGAAGTAGATGAAAGTCAGGCTTTGAATATTGCAGAAATAATAAAGACAAAAATCAGCAATTATATGTTTGTCATCAGGAATAAAAAAGGCCGGATTCTGCATGAAAATTTAAAATTGACAGTAAGTACCGGGCTTGCCACACTCAATCACAAATATAATAAAAAACAAGGGATAAAGGATCTTGTCGAAAATGCCGATGCTGCCATGTTTGAAGCTAAAAAAGCAGGAAAAAATTGTGTAAAAGTCAGTATGGAATCTGATTTGCATACACCTGATTTGTAACAGGGAAAATGATGGATTTCAACAAAGAACACTTACTGGATTTGCTGGCCCAAATAGCGCCGAATCGATACCTGCAGGCACTATTGATTATCCTCTTGTTTTTAGGCCTGGCAAAGATCATGGATGTGATCATCACACGTGTTTTAAAAGGATGGATAGAAAAGACTCATCTTAAACTGGATGACCAGGTCCTTGAAATTTTTCACAAGCCTGTCTTTTTGAGTATCATTCTTTTCGGCCTTGTCCTGGCCACTGAAAGATTGGCATTTAAAGAGACCATAACCTTCATTACTTTGAGCGGCCTGAAAACCGTGGCCATATTTTATTGGGCGGCAGCTGCCGCTAAATTCCTCAGGCTTTTACTCAACCTGGTGAGTGACGATCAAAGCCGGTTCAAGTTGATACAGGATCGGACGCTGCCGCTGTTTAACAATTTATTGATTCTTCTGGTAACAGGTCTGTCAATTTATATTGTTTTTCTGGTCTGGAATATAGACCTGACAGCCTGGGTGGCCTCTGCCGGTATATTGGGCCTTGCCATCTCCTTTGCGGCAAAAGACACGCTGGCCAATTTGTTTTCCGGTGTATTTATAATGGCGGATGCCCCCTATAAACTCGGGGATTTCATAGTACTTGAATCCGGCGAGCGGGGTGCGGTGACAAATATCGGTATTCGCAGTACACGCCTTTTGACCCGTGACGATGTGGAAATCACAGTACCCAATTCAATTATGGGAAATACCAAGATTACCAATGAAGCCGGCGGCAGACATGAAAAATTTCGTATTCGTGTAAAGGTCGGTGTTGCTTCTGGGTCTGATATTGATAAGGTTCATAACGTTTTACTTGATGTAGTAACAAATTTTCCGGATGTCTGTATGATCCCCCAGCCGCGCGTACGATTCCGGGCATTTGGCGATTCAAGCCTTGACCATGAGTTATTATGCTGGGTGAAAAGGCCTGTGCTACGCGGCAAGGTATTGCATCTGCTCAATACCGCAGTTTATAAACGATTTATCCAGGAAGGCATTGAAATACCCTTTCCCCAGCGGGATATCCATGTCCATTCAGCATCGGCGCTTACTGCAGACATTGAACCTGTGTAAAATTCTATAAAAATTAAAAAAGAAGATGCAATTGAACTAATCGATAACCTGATTAAAAAGTGATTCTCTTAGGATATTTCCTAAATTTCCTGGAAGCATACAAATAATACCAAACCAAAAAATACAAGACACATGCCGGCAATGGAAATACTGTTGGGCAAAGGCGCATTCAGAATCAAAATCTCTCCCATGAGTGCGAATATGACCTCACTGGATTGGGTGGCATCCACCGTAGCCAGCTCACTTGGCTTGCAGGCTTTATTACGTGCCATTAAAAAAAGACTGGTCGCTATAACGCCGGAAAAAAGAGCAACTAAAAAAGTGTTAAAAATCTGACCGGTTGATGGCAGTTGCGGCCTTACAATCCCGACCAGTATCAGCCAGAAAGGCACAGAACCCCATGATAATAGCAACACTTTATTAAATGCATTTTCCACAAGGGGATCATCAATTTTGGGAAGAGATGGGTTCCCATTCGTTGCTTCCCATACAAGCTGGTTCCCTATTGGATAACAAAATGCCGCAACCAGAACCGGAAGTCCTCCCATAAACAATTCGCTTAATGATGACAATTGCGCATGACTCAAATTGATCATTAACACACCAATAAATATAATAATGGAAAAAAGCCATACTTTTTTGGGAAAGGATCTTCCAAAACCCATTAAAACAACCAGTGTGGCAATAATCGTCAGCTGCCAGGTCGCCGCAATGATCCACCCGGGTGAATGATCCGCACTAAAGCAGATTAAGGAATAAAAACCCCCAAACCCAATACTGCCGGTCATGATCCAGAATTTCCAGTTTTTGAAAAAAAGCCGGACCAGGCCCTTCATCGTATCAAATCCCTTAAACAAAGAGATAAATCCTGACAAAATCAGGATCATAAAGGCATACCGAAGACTAGCCGACCACAGCCAGTGACCGCATTCCAGACTCATCATTCGGTTCAGAATAAAGGTTGTACTGAAAAACAGACCGGATAAAAGACCAATTGAAATTAATGAAATCATATTTGTAGTTTTTATTTGTAATAAATTTTTGTGTCATTCTATCAATTCGGGTATATTATCGGATATAATACTATTTAGGAAATAACAAGGGGTTTGAACTCGCTGCTATATCTAAACAATATTTATTAGGATAAAAAATGAAACTGATCGCAGACAACCTTCGAATCACAAAAACAGACATGCAGGGTGCACTTAAAAACCGTGATTCCAAACCGATAAAGGAGCTTGTGAAGCTGTGTGTGGCAAAGGGATCTTGTGCCATTGATGTGAATACCGGGCCTTTGGGTAAATCACCTGAAGAGGATATGGCATTTTTCATTGAATCGGTGGAGAGTGTGACGGATCTGCCTCTGCTCATTGATACCTCTAATCCTGTGGCCATGAAGGCAGGGCTAAAGGCTGCAAACAATCACGTCATTATTAACGGATTTTCCCTTGAACCCCGTAAACTTGAAAAAATACTGCCCCTTGCAAAAGAGTATGACGTGGATATTATAGGGTTCTTATTGTATCCTGACAGCCGGGTGCCAAAAGACGAGGTACAAAGGTTTGAGATTGTGCTTGAGCTGTTTGAACAGGCGCAGGCAGCAGGGGTTTCAAAAGAGCGGATTATTATTGATCCCATTGTCCCGCCTTTGGCGTGGGAAGATGGTATTGTCCAGGCAAGGTCTGTTTTAAATGTTATCAGGACACTGCCTGATTTGTTGGGATTTGAGGTTCGGACCATTGGTGGGGTTTCCAATTTGACCACTGGTGCAGGAGATAAGGAAAAAAAGAATCTTATGGAGCAAAGTTATGTGGCCATGCTGGCTGCTGCGGGTTTGGATTATGCTCTGCTGGATATATTGAATGGAGAAGTTGTGGCGGCTGCCGGAGCGGCGGGTATTCTTGCAAAGGAAGAACTTTTTTCCTGGGGCATGGTTCCCGGATAACTAAAAAAATTGTCAGGAAAATATTATGAAGATGTTTAAAAAAATATTGATCATTATCCCCATCGTCTGCGGCATTATTTTTTTTGTGGTGATGAAAAAGAATAAAAAACCACCGGTTCGTCTTGAGAATAAAGAACGGGTTCAGACGGTTCGGGTGATCCCTTTAGAAAAAATGACGGTTGTGCCGCGGGTCATCACGTATGGATATGTTGAAGCAGACCGGACCTGGCAGGCAATTTCCGAAGTCAGTGGAAAAATTGTCTGGGTTAATAAAAATTTAAAAAAAGGATATTTTTTAAAAAAGGGTGAGATTCTGTTTAAGATTGATACCACCACATACGGTTTGGCTGAAAGCCGGGGGGTGGCAGATCTGATGAGCGTGGATGCAAGACTCAAGGAGCTTGAACAGTCTCGGAAAAACACAGGCCGCCTTTTGGCCATTGAGAAAAAATCCCTTGCCAGTGCTGGCCAGGAGTTGAAAAGAAAACGTGAATTATTCGAAAACGAGTATATTTCTTCTTCTGATCTTGAAAAGGAAGAAAGAAGTTTTCTGACCCATCAGACCGCAATGAACAATCTGCAAAATAAGCTTGACCTGATCCCCTCCCAGAAAAAGGCGTTGCTGGCCCAGAAAAAATCCGGTGAATCTATTGTAACGGAACGAAGACTGGATGTTGCCAGGACTGAAATTCGTGTACCTTTTGACAGCCGCCTGTCTGTCGTGAATATTGAACTGCACCAGTTTGCATCGGCCGGAACGGTTCTGGTTGAAGCTGAAAGCGTTGACCGGGCAGAAATACCGGTCTTCCTGACACCGAAAAGTTTTATGACACTTATGCCGGGAAAGTCTGGGACCGGTACAGGGACGATACCGGATATGGAAAGCCTCCGTCAGGCTATCGGTATTACAGCCAGGGTCAGGCTCCCCCTGGATGATGAAATGCCGATTGAATGGGATGGTACCTTTTCCAGGATCAGTGAATCCCTGGATCTTAAGACCGGGGCCATTACTATCTACATCTCTGTGGATAATCCCTATGAAAATGTTATTCCGGGGAAACGACCGCCTCTGGTCACCAATATGTATGTGGAAGTGGAATTAAGAGGCAGGCCGGTGTCCGATCGGTTTGTGATACCCCGAAGTACGGTCCACGACAAAAAAGTCTATATCAGCACCCCTGAAAACCGGCTTGAAATCAGATCAGTGGAAGTTGAGTCTTATATGGAGAACCTGGCAGTGCTGTCCCACGGGCTTAAAGAGGGAGAAACGCTTGTTCTCAGCGATTTGATACCGGCAGTAGAAGGAATGCTGTTAAAATCGGTTGAGGCTGTCGATATTTTAAAAGACTTAAAACATCAGGCCCTTGGGGAGGCCAGATAACGATGAACGTATTTAAACAAGTCATCTCTTATATGTGTGATCATCCCACGGCAGCCAATCTTTTGATGCTGCTGTTTCTCGCCCTGGGTGCCATCTCTGTGACCGATTTAAAACGGGAAACTTTCCCTGATTTTTCAGTCAATGCCGTTGAAATACTGGTGACTTATCCCGGGGCCACTGCCGATGATGTGGAGACCTCGATATGCCGGCGTATTGAAGATGCCATTGACAGTGTGAGCAATATTGTCGAAGTCAAGAGTACGGCCATGGAAAACAGAGCGTCTGTTATGGTGGAAATGGTGGAGGGCAATGATATCATTGAGTTTTTCAATGATATCAAAACACAAGTTGAGGCCATTAATGATTTCCCAAACGAAGTGGAAGATGTCATTGTCAAACGGATCAATCGGATAGACCCGGTAGTATCCGTTGCGATTACAGGACCCATGAGCCCTTTGCACTTAAAATTGTATTGCGAAGACTTAAAAGACCGGTTAAAGCATCTTAATAGAGTCTCCCAGGTGGAAATCTTAGGGTTTTCCGATCATGAATTTTTAATTGAAATACCGTTCTACAACATGATGCGGCTGGGCCTTTCCGTGTCTGATATCGAAGGGGCTGTCGCAGCCCAGAACATAGACCTGCCGGCGGGAAGTCTGGAAACCAGGGATTCAGATATCCTGATTCGGTTTTCTGAAGAAAGAAAAACCCTTTATGATCTGGAAAATCTCATTGTAGCATCTTCCCAGACAGGTGTTGAGATCCGTCTGGGGGATATTGCCTCAGTTACCGACCGGTTTATGGATGATGAGGATAAGATCCTGTTTGACGGAAAACGGGCCGGGCTTCTCCAGATTAACAAGACCAAGTCTGAAGATGCATTGAGAATCATGGATGCGGTAACCAGGTTTTTAGAAGAAGAGGAGGCCCGCGCACCGGCAGGTATTTCATTTACCACTACCCAGAATGTATCTAAAATTGTCCGGGACCGTCTCCAAATGCTGCTCAAAAATGCTGTAGCCGGGTTGATCCTCGTATTTATAGCCATGCTTCTTTTTTTCCCATTTGGTTTTTCCTTCTGGGTCGTCATGGGACTGCCGGTCTCTTTTTTCCTGACCTTTTTCTTTATGAAACACTTAGGGCTTTCCATTAATATGCTCTCCATGGTCGGACTTTTAATCGGCCTGGGTCTTCTCATGGATGATGCCATTGTGATTGCTGAAAATATTGCGGTACATCTTGAGAAGGGTAAAAATACCTTTAGCGCCACTGTGGATGGTGTCTCTGAAGTGGCAGCCGGCGTATTTTCTTCTTTTTTAACCACCTTATTTATTTTTGGGGCTCTTGCGCTGAGCATGGCAGGGGACATCGGGAAGGTGCTCTATGTCATACCCGTTATCCTGATCTTGACCCTGTCCGTAAGTCTTGTGGAAGCATTTTTTATTCTTCCCAATCACCTGTCCCATTCTCTTTCAAAACATGAGAATAAAAGCAAAGAAAATCAGAAAAACCGCTTTCGTCAAAAGATGGAAGCAGGGATCAACTGGGTCCGGGAAAAGCTTCTTGGCCCTGTTGTTGATACGGCAGTTAATTTCAGGTATCTGTTTGTCGGACTTATCGTCTTTGCTTTTATGGCCTCCATTTCCATGATTGCCGGCGGATACCTGAAGATTCGAGCTTTTCCGGATATTGAAGGAGATGTGCTCCAGGCAAGGATTCTATTCCCCCAGGGGACACCGCTTGAACGAACAGAGCATTATGTGGACCAGATGGTTGATGCAGCCCAAAAGATGAATGGCCGGCTTTCCTTATCCCAGCCGGCCGGGGCTGATCTGGTGGATCATATCAGCGTATTGTACAACACCAATGCGGATGCAGGAGAAACAGGCAGTCATGTGGCCACTATTTCTCTGGATCTGTTAAATGCGGAAAATCGATCCGGCACCATGGATGATATCATCAGTCAGTGGCGAAGTCTTGCAGGCGATATCCCGGATGCCATTGCCATTGCTTTTAAGGAACCCACAATCGGGCCTGGCGGGCTCCCCATAGAAATCCGCCTCACGGGGAACAGCCTTTCTGAATTGAAACTGGCATCCACACAACTGATCAACTGGTTTTATTCTTATGAAGGGGTCTTTGACCTGTATGATGATCTTCGGCCAGGCAAACCCGAAATCCAGGTAAAGCTTAAAAAAGGAGCTAAAATAAGGGGGTTTGATGCCAGAACCGTTTCAAAACAGCTGAGGGCTGCATTCTACGGTACCACGGCCAGTGAGATCATTGTCGGAGATGAATCCTATGAAGTCAATCTGAGGATGACAGGTGACGACAGGAACAGCATATCACACCTTGAAAATTTTTATCTCATGAGCGGCACTGGGGAGCGGGTGCCCTTAAGCACCGTAGCATCCATTACCCACAGCCGGGGGTACGCGGGAATTAAACGGGTGAATGCAGGCCGAACGGTGACAGTAACCGGGGATGTGGATACTCGGGTGGCCAATGCAGCGGATATTATCAAGGATACAAAGAATAGATTTTTGCCGAAATTAAAAAAACAATTTCCCGGAATCACCATCGGGCTGGAGGGCCAGGCAAAGGAGATGAAGGCATCCATGGGTGGTATGGTAAAGGCCTTTGGTATCGGTATTTTTGGTGTGTTCTGTCTTTTAAGTTTTCAGTTCAGATCCTACCAGGAACCCCTGGTGATCATGGCCATTATTCCTTTTGCCCTTATCGGTGTGATCTGGGGGCATATTTTTATGGGGCTTGATATCTGTATGCCCAGTATTCTGGGATTTGTATCCCTGGCCGGTATTGTGGTAAATGATTCAATTCTTCTGGTCAGTTTTATTAAACTAAACACGGCCAGGGGTAAGTCTGTGGAAGAAGCAGGAAAGATGGCATCAAGGGAGAGATTCCGGGCGGTGCTTTTAACCTCTGTGACCACTATTGCAGGATTAATGCCCCTTCTTTCGGAGAAATCCATGCAGGCACAGATTCTTATACCGCTTGCCTGTTCTATTGTGTTCGGGCTCTTGATGTCCACTATACTGGTGCTGCTGGTGGTGCCCTGCCTTTACACCATTCTGGCGGATTTTAATCTGGTAAGGCTTACTGATGACAATTCTCATTAAAATGAAATACAATCAGTACAAGTGTTATTTTTATTGTTCAGTATGATTAAGATTTAATGTTTGATCTTGCTACCTTGGCCTCGTCAAAGGATGCCATCTGACACATGATCTTACAGGCGGCATCTGCCATATCAATGGCAAGGGCAGCGCCTGTGCCTTCACCCAGCCGCATGTCAAAATCGATCAGCGGAATAAGATTCATATGGGAAAGTGCTGCTTTCTGGGCGATCTCCACTGATTTGTGGCCGGAGATAAGATATCCCTGGATTGCAGGATTAATGGCATAAGCCACAAGTCCTGCCGCCGTTGAAATAACCCCGTCAAGAACAATTGCGGTCTTTTTTGATGCAGCCGCAAGAACAGCTCCTGCAATACCGGCGATTTCAAACCCGCCGATTTTCTGTAGGACCTCAAATCCGTTGGCAGGATCAAGGGCATGGAACGCAAGGACCCTTTCAATGACGTCTGTTTTGTGTGAAAGCCCCTTGTCATCAATGCCGGTTCCCCTTCCTGTAGCCTGGGCCGGTGGTATCCCTGTAATAATAGAAATAATGGCAGAGGCAGAAGTTGTATTGCCGATGCCCATTTCACCAAGGCCTACAATGTCGATGGGGCGTTTGTTATAAGCATCCAGAAAGGTGGTCATCCCGTTTTCAAGGGCCATAATCATCTGCTGTTTTGTCATGGCATCTTCAATGGCAAAATTCCTTGTTCCTTTGGCAACTTTTTTTATGATCAGGTCAGGATGAGGTCTGAATTCCCGGCTTACTCCCATATCCACGACCTTCATCTCTATATCGTGGTGACGGCACAGAACATTTATGGCGGCACCACCGTTTAAAAAGTTATCCACCATCTGGGCGGTTACCTCGGATGGATAGGCTGAAACACCTTCTTCGGTAATGCCATGGTCTGCTGCAAACACGAACAGGTTTTTATGTTGGATTTTGGGATTGAGATCATTCTGGATCAGACTCATCAGGACGGCAAGGTCTTCAATTCGACCCAGAGCGCCAAGGGGTTTTGTCTTGTCATCCATTTTAGCCGTGGCAGCTGCAAGTTTGCTGCCCGGCAGGGGGCTGATATTCTCAATAATCTGCCTGCAAAGGCTGTCAGGTGCAAGATCCTCCTGGCTGATGCCGGGAGGTTGAATTTTTTGTGTTGCAAAGGCCGGCAAAACAGCAGATGTAAGGCTGAAATCAAGGATATATTTCAGATATTTCCCTGAGAGCACCTTAGTCATAAGCTGTGGCGCTTTCTGGGGAGCAACAATCTCTTCGATCAAAAGTTTAAACTCGCTTTCATGGGTCTGCATGAAGGGAATTGCCTTTCGCATGTGATCCTTTGTCATGCCGTAGACGCCGGAGAGTCTGGCTTCTTTATAGTGGAGAAGGTTTAAAAGGTTGGTTTCAATGTGCTCGTTTTTTGAAATCCCGCTGAAAAAGGAAATCTGTCCCCCTTTGCCAACCTTAACAATGCCCTGGCAAAAGGCAATATAATCGGCACAGGTATTGATCACCAGTTCAAATTCACTCTTATGAGTATCCTTGGTGCAGGGGATACCGGTTGCTGCGAGGAAGGGGGCAACATGGTTTATTTTGGCCTCATTTTTTTCAATGATGTGAGGAACAAGCCCCAGATGTTGTGCATAAAGGGCTGTGATCAGTCCCATGGTGCCGGAACCTAAGATCAGTATTGGGTCATTCTTTTCAAAGGTTAATTTTTCAAAGGCATTGATGACACACCCGACGGGCTCTGCAAAGCAGGCCACATGGGTAGTAAGATTATTCGGTATGGGGATCAGGCTGTCGTGCGGCAGGACGGCCTGGCTCGCAAATCCGCCGTCCGTATGGAACCCGGTGATCTTCATGTCTTCACAGAGGTTTTCACGGGCGGTTTTACAGAAACGGCAGGTTCCGCAGCTTTTTCCGGGCCAGACAATGTATCGCTGGCCGGTTGGATCCTTAACCACCATTTCATGGCCTAAAACCCTTGGAAAGACAAGGTCCCTGTGGCCCTGTTCCCACATTTTGGCATCTGTTCTGCAGATGGCACAGCAAAGGACATGGGTTTGGATAAATCCGGATTCAATTTTGTCTGTTTTTATATCTTGACTGATTTCAAGTTTTTCAATTTCAAGCTTTCCGAGACCTGTTAATATCATTTTCATTTTTTATAGATCCTCTTCGGTCAAAACGAGTTTTTTAATGCAGACATCGGTAAATCCCTGTTCTTTGATGTGGAACACATGCTCCTGCACTACTTCCATCTGGTTCAAAAGGAAGACGTTTGCTTTATCAATACTGACAAGTAGAGGAACATGATCCTTGAACCGGATATACTCCTGGCCGGATTTTATAATCAGTAATTCCATTTTATTATCCTTGATTTTATTGTACAAGGCTGTGAAGCCTTGCCAATCCTTTTTTCGGGGTTCTGTTCTGGGTCTCTACCCATTTTTCAAGGGTTTGAAAGGCAGTGCCGGATTCCAGGATTTTGGCGGCCTTTTCAATGCCTTCTTCAAGAGTTGTTGCCCGATCTGCTGCAAGGAAAATCAAGCCTGCATTGAGAATGGCCGCATCTTTTCTGGCGCTTTCTTCCTTATTACTTAAGAGAGCGGCAAATCGTACGGATTCTGTTTTAATATCTTTTTCAGGTGAAAGATCATTGCAGTCCTTGATTGAAAGACCGAGTTTTCTGGGATCAATGGTAAACTCATCAATTTCATCATTACCGGAAATTCTCGCGCAATGGGTAACCCCGCAGATTGAAGCTTCATCCATGCCCTTGTCTGATTCGTCAATGGAACCATGCAGTACAATAGCGCTTTCATAGCCGATTTCTTTCATGACATCTGCCACCGGTCGTATCATTTCTCTGGCATATACGCCCCGAACCCCAATGGAAGGAAGGGCGGGGTTGGCAAGTGATCCTGCAATATTGAGGGTGGACCCGAAATGAATTTGGGAGAGGATTCTGCCAAGGGCCATAGGATGGATATGGGGACTCATTCCGTTGAACAGCCCAAGCCCTGCTGTTTCAATGCTTTTGACAACAATATCAGCCGTACATTCCACATCAACTCCCAGGGCTTCTGCCATATCAACGGTTCCACAGATAGAAGTGATGGCCCTTGCTCCATGCCTTGCCATGGGGATACCGCCTGCAGCCGCAATAATGGATGCCGCCGTACTGATGTTGAATGTTTTAAAGGTGTCCATACCGGTGCCGCTGTTTTCAACGGTTTTAGCCCTGTCATCGATATCTACTTTAGTGGTGTCAAGATCATAAATGGCTTCCCATGCTCCGGCAACTTCTTGTTTTGTTTCTGTTTTGGATGTCAGGGCCGCAAGGAAAGCTCCCTGCTGCATGTCGGTGATGTCATTGTTCAAAACAGAGACAAACGCCTTTTTTGCTTCATTTCTTGTAAGATTTTTTTTCTGGATGAGACGGGTGATAATTTTGCCGAATTCTTTGTTCAATGTCTGGGACATATAAAAAATACCTCCTGAATAATAATATGCTTATTCAACAGGATCTTGTTCCAGCAAAGAATCCTAAAATTTTGGTTGAAGGCAGGCTTTCCGACTTACGGATCATCCTACTCACTGCTCGTCTTCCCCTTCCTAAAAAGAGTGACATATATTGCAGTTTTCGTTCCCGATCACGGCAACGGCTGGCATGTGACGGATTTTCACCATCTTTCCTTTTATCCCGGGATTTGAACTATGACAAATCCCAAAAGCACCTTTATACCTGGAAAGAGCTTATACCTTTTGGGGCTTTATTTTGTCAATTAATAAATAATTAATATTTTTCAATCGGGTACTAACCCAAAATGGTCAGGCATGCACCAGTCAGTGCCAGAAGGATGGCAATACTCTTATTTACAGTAATTTTTTCTTTTAGAAAAACAGCAGCCAGGATAAAAATAAAAACAGTAGACATCTGGTTTAAGATAGCCGCCCGGGAAGCTGTTGTATATTTCATTCCCGCCACCCAGAAAAGCAGAGCAAGGTAATTTCCTGTAACTGAAGCCGGAAAGGAAACAATCCATGCTTTTGAAAATTTGAGCTCTTTGAAATATTGGCTTCGCTTGGGGTGGCATAAAATAAGGACAAGCAGGGATAAGGTTCCGGCCACTAGTCGGACAAAGGTTGCCCAGAAGATATCGGTGTGTTCCAAAAGCTCCTTGATCATTACTATGCCGGCCGCCAGGAAGATCATGGAAAGAGAGCCCATCATAATACCGGACAATAAAATTTTGTCTTCCACTATTTTTTTTGTTACTTCTTTCTTTTTCATTGAGCCTACAAAAACGGCTGTAAGAACCAGAAGACCGCCAATAATGGCATTGGTGCTTAAATTTTCTCCCAACAGGATAAAAGAAAAAAAGATCACGCAGGGAAGATAGAGGCATTCCACAATGGCAACAAGGCTTGCGCCAAGCCTGTTTAAGGCAATGAAAAAGAAAACATCTGCCAGTGTAATCCCGATAAAGCCTGAGAGGGCAAGCAAAAGCCAGTCATTGATGGGCTTGTCCGGGAAAAAGGGGATATTTAAAATTACCATGGTCAGGGAGACGAGAATCAATGCGACAAAACTGATATAGATATTGAGAGAAACAGGAGAAAAGACTTCTCCGCTTTTTTTAAACAGGATCACAGCGCAGGCCCAGAAAAAAGCCGAAGCCAGAGCAAATACAGAACCCAGCATAGTTATTTACCTTGATAAATGTTGAAAAGTCTGCTTTTCAGGTGGGGCAGTCCTTTTCGTTCATCACAAAGTTTAAAATTGAGAGGAGCCGGTTGGTTTTTTAATGTCACGATCGTTTCCAGATCGCATAATGCTATCTGTTTGATATCTTGGTTGTTTTTTGCCATTTAATACGCTATACTCCGTTATCTTTGAGGAAAATTACTCTATCTTTGTTTGGGTATGAAGTCAATAAAAGGTTTAGAGAAAATAATAATAAAAATAGAAAGTTAAGTGTACATAGATATTGAAAAATCATATTTTTAAAAAATGCAGATTATGGTTGACGATGGATATCGCAGGGTATATTTAGCAGGATCGAGAATAAACAATGGCGTTTGTTCTTAAACATAAACAATGGTGTTTATACCGGGTTTAAATAATCCAAGATTTATTTTAAGAAGGAGGCAGGAGAGAAAAATGGAAACAATAATGGATATTGTCAATGCAAGGGATCCGTTTGAAAAAGAATTCCATCAGGCAGTAACTGAAGTTGTTGAATCAGTAAAACCGGTTCTGGATAAAAATTCAGAATACCGGCATGCCAGTATTATGCAAAGAATCGTTGAACCGGAACGTGTGATTCAGTTCAGGGTTCCCTGGGTGGATGACCAAGGTAAAGTTCATGTTAACAGGGGTTTTAGAATCCAGATGAATAGTGCTATCGGGCCTTACAAGGGCGGCTTACGGTTTCACCCTTCCGTCAATCTTTCCATCTTGAAATTTCTTGCCTTTGAACAGGTATTTAAAAATGCATTAACTACGCTTCCCATGGGCGGCGGGAAAGGTGGTTCAGACTTTGACCCCAAGGGAAAATCAGATAATGAAG
>Ga0164311_10000358_pt1 | contig 19420 bp, 9 predicted proteins | sample GuaBasSedimGuay2_FD_121796 | JGI IMG/M metagenome (GOLD analysis project Ga0164311, IMG submission 121796) | Subseafloor sediment microbial communities from Guaymas Basin, Gulf of California, Mexico - Guay2, Core 4569-9, 9-12 cm | ecosystem: Environmental > Aquatic > Marine > Hydrothermal vents... | reverse complement strand
GTCGCATTATCCGCTCAAGCAGCGCCGGATACGGCTCCCTCGCAAAATACTCAAGCGGCAACTCGTAACTCAAACTCTCTAACCTCTTAGCCTTTAAATTCCTCATCTCCCTAAATTATTATGCCGCTCCTTGCTAAAAATAAGAAATGAGAGGATTTACGGCGGCAAGTCGGAACGAGGCTAATTAGGCGAACGTCCAAGTGGCAGTGTCATGCGCCACGAAGCTTCCTGTTGCTGGGTCGATGATGGCAGCGTGCCACGTGTAGCTTCCTGAAGGCAAAGGCGGCAGCGTAAAACTCAGGAGCGCGGGGTTGTTGTAATTAAGCCCTGAGGGCAACGTCACAAGTGTGTTAATGACCACGACTATGCCGCCTGTTGGCATCTGGAGCCAGACCGCAAACCGGCAGTTGTAAGGTGTTGCCAGTGGGTTCGTGACGCTAAGTCCGACGTTCATGACGTCGCCCGCCGTATAGCTCGGCTCGTTCGTCCAGATCGACACTGTCGGAGTTGTCGGTCCTGAGATGGCATCGTAAGCCGCAAGGACGTCGATCAGGCCCGCTCCGTAGTTATTATCCTTGCCCGGCACCCCAAGGTCGATGGCGGTGTTCTCCAGATAATACTGGAGGTCGTCGGCAGTAAGCGTTGGATACGCGCTCTTCAGCAAAGCAGCAGCGCCCGCAACGTGTGGCGTCGCAGCCGATGTTCCGTAAAAGTTTCCGGCGCCGTAGGCGAACGTTGAGACGCCGTCCGGCGCAACAACGTCGGGCTTCGTTCTGCCATCGTTCGTCGGACCTCTCGAGCTAAAGTCTTCTAAAACACTAGTCTGCCAATAAACGGCACCGACGGTCAGAACGCCCTCGGCATCCGCCGGGATGCAGAGGCTGCTCTCAGGCACGTCGTATTCCGGAAAGTCGTTCGTGAAGCTGTAAAGCTCGAAGTGCACGTCCCTCGTGGCCTGATATTTTTTAATGGCGACGTGGAAGTGCCCACCAGTAACCACAACGCCCTCTATCGCCTCGGTCGGCGGCTGCGTTCCTGTCTGGCGATTTGCAGATTTTGCTGCCACTGCCAGTCCGTAAGGCGTCTCCACGTACAGATAGAGGTCATAGTCCTGATTTGAATAGGGCCAGTCGTCCCAGCTGAGATAAAGCGTCACGGGCGTCCCTGCGGGCAAGTAGCCGAGATCTATGGTTTCGTCAGGCGTTGCGAATTCGTGCCAGCCGTCGCTGTCGGCGTCTGTGAAGGTGCCTTCGTAATGCTTCTCAGCTTGATTCCCGGCGGCGTTCACGTAAAGGATGCCGTGCGCACGTGCGTCGTTTGCGATGTCGCAAATATGGCCGGTGCCGTCGTAGGGTCCGGCGTTCACCCAGCCGAAGCTCGCCGAAATGACGTCGATGCCCTTCGAAATGGCGTAAGCGACGGCGTTCGCGTATTCAACGTCGGTCTCGAAATTAAAGAGGTAAAGCTGGGCGCTGGGCGCCACGTCGTGGATGATCTCGGCGCACGCCGTCCCGTGAACCTCACCCGCTTCGATATCCCCATCCGCTCTGAAAGACTTCACCTCTGCAATGCACGAAGCCGGGAGCTCGGGGTTCGTGGCGTAGCCCTCGAAGCCCAAGTCTATAATCGCAACCTTCACGCCGCTGCCCGTGACGCCGAGAGCGTGCAGGTCGTCAGCGTTTATCATAGGAACTCCTTCGCTCGTGACCGAGAAGAGGCACGGCTTCAGCGGCGCCCGCACGTAAAGAACCTCGTCGAGAGCCGCCACGTCTTTAAGCCGCTCCGGCGGGACGAGCGCCTGAACGAGGTTTTTGTAGGAAGTCTCGACGACGCAGCCCAGCCTTTCAAGCTTTGGAGAGAGTGCTGCTTTCTTGCCTTCGTTTGCAAGCTCGAGGACGACTCTCGCCTTGCCGTCCACGAAGTCGAGAGCGTCGGGCGCAAACGCCTTTGCTTCGGCTTCTGTCTTCGTGATGCCGAGCGCCACACTCGCCACCGCAGCGTCCATCTTCACGGCTACGCCCTCAGTTTTTGCGATGTTACCGAGCTCAGCAGGCAAATCCTCAGGACCAATGCTCGCAGCGGCGATGACGCAGATGCCAAAGAGTGTAAATACCAAAGCTACAGGAATTACTGCGGCAATCTTTTTCATGGAATCACCTCCTAAACGTTGACGGGTTGGAAACTTGGTGAACTCCTCCTCCCTTACGGAAGGAGCTTCTCCGACCGTGCCTTCATAGCGTCGGGGGACTCCAGCACGGAACCCCTTTACAGAGACCTCGGTCCCAGGCGTCCCCGACGAAGAAATGTGTCACCAAAAGCATATATATAATTTGCGGACTTTCATCCCCTCCCTTTCGGAAGGGGACTTCTCGCCCGCATTGGTTAAAAATTTCGCTCGCAGACGTATCTTGGCACTACTACTATGGACTGATGTCTTTTTTTGTAGTGTTCGACAGTGGTTTCACATTTTTCTTGACGCAGCTACACTCCGTGAAATTCTGAGGCGGTCGTAACGTGCTAAATGCCCCTATAGCGGCGCCAGGCATCTCTTTAAAGTGGGAACGCCTCCTTTTCGAGCCCTACAACGCAAGTTACGAAAACGTCACGCTCTGGATTTACAAGATAAAGCTGGAGGTGATGTGATGCTTGGGCTCACCACATAATGCAACGGTGCATCCCCGTCGTGCTCATGGCGCTTCCCTAATGAACAGCATAGAAAACTTCTCGCTTAAAGCTTCCGAGCACGCATTGGCGAGGAACCAGTGAGGGCAGAACGCTTTAAACAAGCGGCTTCACAGCAAGCATGCCAGAAACTTTTTAAGGTTAACGCTTAAAGGGAGGATTGGGGGTAGGATGGGGCGTTTCAAGGAAGTATCGTTAAAACCCGAGTTTCCGAGGCTTGAGGAGCGGGTGCTGGCGTTCTGGGACGAGCGGGGGATTTTTGAGCGGAGCGTGGAGCGTCGTAGGGGTCGTGAGCGTTTTGTGTTCGTCGAAGGTCCGCCGACCGCGAACGGGGCGCCACACCCCGGACACATCATGACGAGAGCCGTTAAGGATTTAGTGCTACGCTATAAGACGATGTGCGGCTATTACGTGCCGAGGAAGGCGGGGTGGGACACGCACGGGCTTCCTGTGGAGATAGAGGTCGAAAAGGAACTGGGCATCAGCAATAAGCCCGAAATCGAAGCGTTCGGCATCGAGAAGTTTAACAAGCTCTGCAAGGAGTCTGTTTTTAGATACGAGCGGGAGTGGGTCGAGGCTACGAGGCGTGTAGGCTTCTGGATTGATATGGAGAACCCCTACATCACGTTTGAAAATTATTATATCGAATCGGTTTGGTGGTCGTTGAAGGAGATTTGGAGAAAGGGCTTGTTCTACAAGGGGCACAAGGTCGTGCCGTTCTGTCCGAGGTGCGAGACGCCGCTGAGCAGCCACGAGGTCGCTCAAGGCTACAAAGATGTGAAAGACCCATCCATTTTCGTAATGTTCTCTTTAAAGAGCGTTGAAGGCGCCTTGGACATAGGGGATGTTGAGAGCACATACGTGCTGGCGTGGACGACGACGCCATGGACTCTGCTCTCGAACGTGGCGTTGGCGGTGCATCCTGACTACGAATATGTAAAAGTTGAATTGAAGAGCGGGCGGCACGCCGGGAAACGCCTCATCCTTGCGGAGGCACGCCTGCACGTTCTCGACGACGAATACGAGGTTTTGGGCAGGTTCAGAGGCTACGAGCTTGAGGGCTTGCGTTACGAGCCATTGTTCCCCTATGCCAAGATTAAAGGCGACGCTCACAAAATCGTGTGCGCGACGTTCGTTACGCTTGAGGAGGGCACGGGCGTCGTTCACATTGCGCCGGCGTTCGGCGAAGACGACTACGAAGTTTGCAAAGAGCATGAGCTCGGCTTCACGCAGCCCGTGGACAGCAGCGGACGCTTCACCAACGAGGTTTCGCTGCTCGCCGGGCTCTTCGTGAAGGACGCCGACCCGAAAATCATCGAAATGCTGGAGAAGAATGAAAAACTCTACAAGCGAGAAACTTACGTGCACAAATATCCGTTCTGCTGGCGTTGCGACTCACCACTCCTCTACTACGCCAGAGAGACGTGGTTCATCAAGATGAGCGAGCTGCGGGACGAATTGTTGGCGAACAACGAGGAAGTGCGCTGGTATCCTGCGCATCTAAAGCACGGACGCTTTGGGAACTTCCTTGAGAACGTGGTGGACTGGGCGTTGAGCAGAGAGCGCTATTGGGGGACGCCGCTTCCAATTTGGGTCTGCGAGCGCTGTGGCGATGCGAACTTTATAGGAGGCGTCGAAGAGCTGAAGCGGAAAGCTAAGAATTTCTTCAAGGTCTTTCCGACCGAGGAGAGCTTGGACTTGCACCGTCCTTACGTTGACGAGCTTGTGCTGACGTGCGAGCGGTGTGGCGGAGACGCCCGCAGGGTGCCCGATGTCATAGACTGCTGGTACGATTCCGGCGCAGCGCCCTTCGCGCAGTGGCACTACCCATTCGAGGGCTACGAAGAGTTCGAGGAGAACTTCCCGGCGACGTTCATCACCGAAGCCATCGACCAGACACGGGGCTGGTTCTACTCGCTGCTCGCAGTTTCGACTGCGGTCTTTGGCGAAACGCCGTATCTAAGTGTGCTCTCCCTCGGGCACATCCTCGACGAGCACGGACGCAAGATGAGCAAGCGGCTCGGCAACGTCATCGACCCGAATCTAATTTTCAACAGGGAGGGGGCGGATGCTTTCCGCTGGTATTTTTATGTCATCAGCCCGCCTGAGGACGACAAACGCTTCTACGAGCAGGCGGTCCTTGAGAAGATGCGGAAGTTCCTGAGCACGCTTTGGAACGTTTACTTCTTTTTTGTAACTTACGCAAACATTGACGACTTCGACCCGAGGGCTAAAAACATTCGGACAAAGGAAAGAAGTTTGCTCGACCGTTGGCTGCTCTCACGGTTGAACTCCCTGATTAAGGACGTGCGGAGGCATTTAGACGAATACGAGCTTCATTTAGCAGCGAGGAAGATTGAGGAGTTTGTGGTTGAAGAGCTGAGCAATTGGTATGTGCGGCGCTCACGGCGCCGCTTCTGGGTGCCGGAAGCAAGCAACGACAAGGACTGCGCCTATCTCACGCTTTACGAGACGCTCGTGACGCTTTGTAAGCTACTCGCACCCTTTGTCCCGTTCGTCACCGAAGAAATTTACCAAAACCTTGTGAGGAGCATTTACGAAGATGCTGAGGAGAGCGTGCACCTCTGCGACTACCCAGAGGCTGACGAGAAGCTTATTGACGCGGAGCTTGAAGAGCGCATGCTTTTGGTTTCAAAGCTTGCGGAGGCGGGGAGATTTGCGAGGGCAAACGTAGGCATAAAGATACGGCAGCCGCTGAGCGAAGCTATAGTCGTCTGCGACGAGGTAACTGCGTCAAAGATAAAAAAGCTGCTGCCAATACTCCAAGACGAGCTTAATGTCAAGAAAATAAGGTTCGGCAGCGCCTCAGAGTTCGTGACGCACGTCGTGAAGCCGAAATATGCGGTGCTCGGACCGAAATACAAGGCGAGGACGCCTACCGTCGTCGAAGCTTTGCAGCGTGTCGACGCCGGCGAGGTGGCTTCCGCCCTCGAAAAACAAGGCTTCTTCATGCTTGAGGTTGGCGACGGCGAGCCTCTCGTGAGGATTACGCCGGAGGACGTCACCGTCGAGCTTGCCGAACGTCAAAACTTCGCAAAAGGCGAGGCGCTCGGCGTCGCCATATTCATAAATACTGAGCTTACGCAGGAACTTCGAGAGGAAGGGCTGGTGCGGGACGTCGTTCGCCGAATTCAGGAGATGCGGAAGGAGCTCGACCTCGAATACACCGCCAACATCAGAGTCTTCTACGAAGGCGCCGATGACATCAAAAAGGCAATACGGAAGTACGAAGACTATGTCAAAGAGGAAACGCTGGCGACGAGCCTCGTGGAGGGACGCCCCCCCGCCGAGCTACGGGCTTACGAGAAGACTTGGGACGTTGATGGCAAAGCCGTTCATCTGGGCATCCTGATCAGCCCCCAGGGTTGATCAACGCCGTGCCGATTGCTGCAATCTTCTAATTAAGAAAGCAATGAGCGCCGCTGCCATAACAGACAGGAGCTTGAAACCCGGGACTTCTTCGCTCACCTCTTTTTCCTCTTCGACTTCCTCGTAAATCTCGACTTGTTTCTCTACTTCTTGTGAGTATTCGTTCCCCATGGCGTCTTTATAGGCGGCTCGTGCGCCGACCTCGGAAAAGCCTACGCTTTCCGCCGCTACCTCCAGTTCGAACTTCCTCCCCTCCCCGGCATCCAATCTCGAAATCGAAAACTCGCTGCCGTCAACGACCTTCAGCCCCGGCGCCGTTGTAACAGTCACTCGCACATCGTGGGCGGCAACGCTGCCCATGTTCTCGACGCTTAGCTCAACAAGCGTCGTCTCCCCTAATTTCAGCCTCGTCCTGCCGAATTCGAAGTTTAATCTCAGCTCAGGCGCCTTTTCCGCAAAATATTCTGGTGAAATTGTTATCTCGGGCTCAAGCTCGGTATACTTACGAGCGAGGACGAAATCTATGAAAGCGTCAAAGCTTCCTGTCCCGCTTCTGGCGATGCCGAGGAATACATACGGCTGCTTCAGTTTGTCTGCCAAATCATCCGTAATTGTTAAAGAAAGGGTGCTGTGTGGGTCTTCAGACCGGAGAGTGTTAGTGCGCAGGTCTAATGAAAATTCTATTGTGCTCCATGCGTCTTTCTTAATGCTTGCTACGCGCAACTCCTGCTCGGCGTCTGCATCTTTGTCCGTCCACAGGACGCTATATTCGCCGTCAGAATCCAATTTTGCTCCGGCGTCGTAGCACGGTTGGTAATCTCCGGGCCAGTCGCTTAATCTTCTTAACGACTTGTCCGAGGTCAGGAGCATAAGCAGGCAGGAGCCCTGAGAAGTGCCACCAGCTACCTTCCCTCTCGCCCTAATCTTTAAAATTCCCGAGCTCAGCCTGTTTTTCGATGTGAGGAACACCGGGGCGTCGTCGTGCTGCGAGCGGTCCATGATGTATAGTTTCAAGCTGCCCTTCTCGACCGAGACTCTCCCGGTTCCGGAGCCGCCTACGTCCCACTTGCTCGTATCCAGATTCGTCCCTTCAAAATCATCAAAAAATTCGAACGTAGCGTCGCCGTTACTGACGCCGCTCGCTGCGGGGTTTCCATAATAAATTTTGATTCTCGCCTCGCCGTTTGCGGGTATGCGAGGGACCCTCACCCAAATCTTGGCATAACGCCCGAAATCCCACTCTTCTATCCAATATGGCAGTTCATTTCCATCTTCATCCGTAAAGCGGATGTCAGAGCCATCAACGTTGGCTTTAGAAAATCCAAAATTTGAAACGTCAAGAATTACAGGCATTTGAAAGTCAGTAAGCGTCTCGCCAGAACACTCCTTTATCGTGATTATCTTGTAGTATTTCCAGTCGCCGCCGCCTGAATTGGAAAGGCTTAAAGCGTGAACAGCACCACTTAGAATGCACAAAAAGCTCAATGCAATACATATTGAAACTCCAAATCGCATATGTACCGACAAACAGTCAGATTTACTACTATTTAAAACTTACAGCCCAACAGCAAAGTATGCCCTTGCGTTAATCCTCTAAGATACGGAGATGGAAGGAGCGGCGACGACCACGCAAGGCTTAGAAGAAATTGCGATAAGGGAAATCAAAGAACTTACCGGCAAAAGCGCTGAGAAGGCCCACTTGGGGCTTGTGAGGTTTGAGTGCAGCCAGTTTGACCTTTTCAAGCTGAATTTCTTGGGGCGCTCGCTCCATAGGGTCATCATGCTCCTCCTTGAAGACAATTTCGCAGGGCTGGAGGACGTTTACAGGAAGGTGAAAGGGGTGGACTTCTCCAGATGCATAATGGCGGAGCAAAGTTTTGCGGTGCGGGCGAAACGTTGCGGCAAGCATGATTTCACGTCGGTGGACGTCGCCGCCACCGTCGGGCAGGCGGTCATTGATTCTTACATGGAGGCAACTGGGAAGCGTTTAAAGGTAAATCTTGAAAAGCCGGACGTCATCGTGCGTGTGGAGGTCAGAGACGACAGTTTTTGGGTAGGTATCGACACGACGGGCGAAGAGAGTCTTGCGAGGCGTGGCTACCGCAGCTTCAAGCACCCTGCGTCGCTGAAGCCGACGATTGCGTATTCGCTCGTGAGGCTTTCGGGTTGGCGGTTCGACGAGAGTTTGATAGACCCTGTCTGCGGCTCCGGGACGATCCCGATCGAAGCCGCAAGATATGCGTGCGGCATCCCGAACACTAAGGAAGTAAAGCTTTACAGCATGCCGCTCTTCGACAGCGAGCCCTTTCTGGAGTTTCGCCGTAAATACGAGCCTATGAGGCGAGAGCTACGAGTTTTCGGCAGTGACATCAACGGACGCTATCTCAAGGGCGCAGAAGAGAACGCAAGGCTCGCAGGCGTGAGCGTCACGTTTTTCAAAGCGGACGCTTGCGAGCTCCTGCTGAACTACGACATCGTCGTCGCAAACCCGCCCTACGGCATCAGAATGGGTAGCCCCCGCAAGGTCGAGAAATTCTACGAACGCATCGCCGCAAATCTGCGACGGCACGACACTTGGCGGAGCGCCGTGATCATTACCGCCCGACCTTCGACGCTCGTGAAATATATGGGGGAGCCTGAGAAGGAAATAAGCGTGCTCTTTGGCGACTTGCCGGCGAAGGTTCTCATGTATTCGTAACCAAGGGCGAACACGTCCACGCCGGCATCGCCGCTAACGCCGGAACTCACGCCGAAGGGCGGTACCGACATGAATTAATTTTAAAAGCTGTAAAGTCGCTTGATGAAAATAATCGTGAGGGAAGGCGGCGAGATAATAGATGGGTAGTTCTACCGAAGGATCGGAAGTAATTTCCTTATCTTGCCTATCTCACTACGGTGCGGCATTTGAGGCGGCGAGGCGGCTTAAGGATACACGCAGACGACGTTACCCTTGATGGGAACTTCGCAATGCAGGCACGAGACGTTTTTAAGATGCTTTTTCGCCGACTTCACGGCGTCAAGCACTTCGGAGGGCGTTGCGCTCCGCCACTCCGCATGCGGGATTGCGGTGTAGCCATCAATCCTCAGCGGTATGCTTTTATCAATGCTCGCAATGAACGCCGCTATTTTCTCAACTTCACCCCTTTCAACAAGCCCCGGTATCAGCACGGTCTCCGCCCTCAGTTCCATCTTGCTCCGTCGTAAAAACTTGAAGTTCCTCAAAACTTTTCTGTTGGACTTCCCGGTGTAGCGTTCGTGGATTTCTTCGGTGACAGCCTTGATGCTGACGCAGACCTCGTTGAGTCCCGCCGCTTCGAGTCTCGTCGTCAATTTTTCGTCGAGAGCGTGCCCGTTCGTGAGGAGCACGGTGTGGACGCCGTAGTCTTTAAAAAGCTCAATAACTCTCGGGAGTGAGGGGTCAACAGTAGGCTCGCCGCCGCCGAGCACCGCACTTTTTACGCTCGTGGCGACGACGATGCGCTCAAGCTCTGAAAGCGTTAGCGTCCTCAATAGCTCGATGTCCAACGACGAGAGGCGACGAACATCCTCCTTTGGAATATGGCAGTCCCAAGGCGTGCTCTTCAGGATGCAACCCCGACATGCGAAGTTGCAGCCCTTGAAGAAAACATAGAGCGAACTACCGTAGTCGAAAAGCACGACGTGGTATATTTTCGTCCGCTCGTTCACACTCGTCCGTCCACTTGCTTCCATTAGCTCGCCCACCCCCTTGCGCTGCCTCACGCCGCCGCCTCTTCTCCAAACAGTTCAGGATGTATATCTTTTGCCAATTCTTCAAGAGCATCCACTATTCTCGGACCCGCTCGTGCGATGATGTCCGCATCAATCGGATAAACTCTGCCGTTGCGGACGGCGTCCACGGCTTTAAGGCGTTCATCGCTGGTGATGAACTCGTAAGGTGCCCAGCCTTCGACGCCGTGCCCCACAGAAACAATAATCACTTCGGGATTCCTCCGTATAAACTCCTCAAGACTCACGGACTTCCAGTCTTCAAAATCTGAGAACACATTCTCACCGCCCGCCAGCTCTATGAGTTCGTGCTGGAAGGTTCCGGCGCCCGCAACCCATAACGGGTCGTGCCAGCAGACGTGCGCCACTCTCGGTTTCGGCGCCCCTTCCACCTCGCTCTTGACAGCTTCAATCCTCGCCTGCATTTCAGCGACGAGGGTGGAAGCGTTCTCCTCAGCGCCCACGATGTTCCCGATGAGCAGAATGTCTTCGAGGATGTGGCTGACGTTCTGCGGGTTTATGCCAACGACGCTCACGCCTAGGGATTCAAGGAGGTCGAAGGTCTCTTTGCCATTAAGTTCGCATCCGAAGACGACGTCGGGACGCAACGCCACCACCTTTTCAACGTCAACAGTGGCGACGCCGCCGACTTTTTCTCGCTCCGCCGCTTCTTTCGGGAAGTTGCAGTATTCAGTCACACCCACAACCCTGTCGCCCACACCGAGCGCAAACAGGATTTCGGTGTTCGAGGGCGCCAGCGAGACAATTCGGTTGCTCCCGTGGATAGTAGCAACCCTGCCGAAGTCATCGACGACGGTCAGCGCAGCCGGCTGCGGCGACGGCGCTTCTACGGGCGTCGGTGTTGGCACAGGCGTCCCTGTGGGGAAAGAAACCTCCTGCTCAACGTTATCGATGCAGCCGGCAGCGAGCAGCAGCGAGAGCACACAGATGACGAGCAATACCTTTTTGTAAAGCATGATTTATTGAAGGAAAGCACGTCTTATTTAAGACTTGCGCAAGCGCTCTTGCGCAAACCGCTTCCCGCTTCGTGCGGCTTCGCACTCCGGGTCTATCCGCAACGCCCGCTCGTAGCAGCGCACTGCTTCCTCAAATAGCCCCAACTTGCAGAATGCGAGCGCCTTGTTGCACCAAGCAGTGGCGTCTTCGGGGTCGAGCGCCAACGCCCGCTCGTAACACAGTATTGCTTCCTTATACTCCTCCAGCCAGTAGAGAGCGATTCCTTTGTTGTTCCAAGCGGCGGCATCCTCGGGGTCGAGCGCCAACGCCCGCTCGTAGCACGCCAACGCCTCCTCGTAGCTACCCGCCCAGTAGAAGGCGAGCCCCTTGTTGTTCCAAGCGGCGGCGTCTTCAGGGTTGAGCCGCAGCGCCTCCTCAAAACAGGCGAGCGCCTCCTCATGCTTACCGAGCTTGCTCAGCGCCACCCCCTTATTGCTCCAGATAGCGGCATCCTCTGGCTCTATTTCCAATGCCCGCTCATAACACTCCACCGCTTCTTCATACCGCCGCAGCGTTCTGAGGGCGAGCCCCTTGTTGTTCCAAGCGGCGACGTCCTGCGGGTCAATTTCCAGCACTTTAGAATAATATAAGACCTTCTTCCGAGGGTCGCGCTCCTCAATAGCTAAGCCGAACCACCGCTCTTTAGCTTTGCTTTTGAATATTTCCTCAAGCTCCTTGTCCATGTCAGGTCTTGACTTTTCATTATATTTCAGCATGCCGCACTGAAACGCTTTACTTTCGTAAAATTTATTTAACATGCCCGTCTCACGCGCGCATAGTGGTCCGAATGATTGGAATAAAAGCAAGCATACTGGTGTTGAGCGTTGCGTTGTTGCTTTTGACGCTACTGCTGAGCACATGCGCATCGGCGGCGTGGCTGCAGTTCCAGCACGACGAACTCAACTCTGGGACGACTGCGGAGCTTGCGCCAGTTTCCGGCGTGGATGTCGCATGGAAGGCGCAGGTGCACTCCGACGATTGGCAAATGGCGGGCGTGGACATCGAACCCATTGTCGCCGACGGAAAAGTTTTCGTGCTCGACGCACAGGCTTACGTTACGGCGTTCGACGCTTGCAGCGGTGAGACGCTCTGGGAGACGCCGCTCTTACAATACGGCTGGCAATACGAGCTTTCGACACCCGCTTACGCCGACGGGACGCTTTACGTTGCAACGAAGGGCGGCGTCATTTACGCCCTCGATGCCGACAGCGGCGTCGTCCTCTGGGCAACGCCCCTCTCGTCTTATACCCCTTCGGGCGTTTCTACAGAGCTTAACTGCCCTCTGACCTACGCCGACGGCAAGATTTACGTCGGCTCCGGCAATTACACAGGCAAAACCGGCGCCTACTATTGCCTTGACGCTGATAGCGGCGACGTTCTCTGGGTGCGGCCGTCTGAAAGCGGCTACGGCTATTACTGGTCCGGCGCCGCCGTCGTCGGCAACTTCGTGGTTTTCGGCGATTGGGGCTCGCACCTCGTTAGCGTCTTCGCCGAGAACGGAAGCACGGCGCACGAAATCAACATCACGAGCGCCCTAAGCTTCAGCAGAGCCGACGCCGGAAAGATAAAATCGTCCGTCACTTATAACAATGGCTATGTTTACTTCACGTCAGAAGGCGGCTACCTCTGGAAAGTAGGCTTTGACGAGAGCACGGGGCACTTTTTTGATGACGGCTGGAGCGTCGAAATCGGCTATTCTTGCAGCACGCCTACAGTTTACGACGGCAAAATTTACATCGGCACCGGCAGCTTCAGCATACCGGGCGACGTGAAGTGCGTTGATGCTGAAAATGGCGATGTTATCTGGAGCTTCGAGCCGAACGGAGGCGTGAAGGCATCGCCTGCGCTCAGCGTTCAAGGCGACAACGTTTACGTTTATTTCACGACGAACTGCCAGAACGGCACGGTTTACTGCTTAAACGGAAACGGCAAGCCTCTCTGGAGCTTCACGAGCGACGAAGCCGGGGTGAGCGGCGGCTACATCTTGCAAGGCGTCTCGATAAGCGATGGCTACATCTATTTCGGGAACGACGCCGCTTGCGTTTATGCTCTGAAGACAGCGCCCGTTACGGCGAAAGTGCGGATTGAAACGCCTGAGGAAACCGTCTGGAGCGGGTGGGTCAACGTAAGCGACTCTTTCATCCCTGACAGCGAGGGCAACGTGCATCACTTGCCGCTGCCTACGGCGCTCGGCGCCCTTGACGAGGCGGCAAAACTCGGAAACTTCTCTTACACCGTCGTGAACACGAGCTGGGGGCTCTACGTCAGCGAGATTGCAGGTGTCGCCGAGAACTACACGACGATGCGGTTCTGGCTCTACAGAGTGAATTACGAGCTGGCGATGGTCGGCGCTGCTGACTACGTGTTGAGCGACGGCGACGAAGTTCTCTGGTATTACGGGGCATGGGGCGGGCAGCCGCTGCGGATAACGCTTAGTGCTTCCGAGGCTTACGTGGGGGAGCAGTTGCTCATAACGGTTGAAGTGCTGAACGACACGGCTGGCGTCTGGGAGCCTGCAAGTGCTGCTGAAATTCTTGCGACGGATGAAAGAGGCGTCCTTTACGAGTTGGGGACGACAAACGAGAGCGGACAGGCAGCGATCAGCATAAGCGTGCCGGCGGGGCTTTACGAAGTTTACGCCGAAAAAGAGAGTTGTGTGCGGTCAGAGCGCGCGTTGTTGCTCGTGCGTGAGGCGTTGCCGCCTTCGGTGGACATCTGGACGGACAAGGGCATTTACCGACCGGGGGACGTTATGACGCTGGGCGTGCGTATGGAGAATCCCGGCGTGCCGCAGACCGTGACTTTCGAGCTGTTTTACGTCTCTGGAGGCACGATTTTCAAGATACTATCGGCGAAGTTATCCTTAGGCGCAAACTGCACGCTTGAGCACTCTTGGCAGATAAACGTAGGTCGCTGGTCGCCGACGCCGTTCAAAGCGGCGTTCTATGCAAGACTCTTCGCTGAAGGCGGCGAGGCGCTCGACAGCGACGTTGCGTCGTGGGCTTACATACCAAGTAAAGCCTTAATCCCTAGCGATAATGAGGACAGCACGACAAGCGTGCTGATGGCGACGTTACGAGGGATACGCTGGTAAAAGGACAAACGGAGGTGCGTGAGGTGTCAAAAAATTTATTTCCCATTTTTTCCCTGCTGGTGCTCGTGGTGGCAGTGGCGACGCAGCCACTGGCCGCGCTACCTGAAAAGCCCACTCCTGACTTTACGAGCATAAATTTGGTTAAACACCTCCGGCGTTTAGAAACGCTGCCGGAGAAGGCACAGCTTGAAATTGCACCAAAAATGGTTATCGAGGGCGTAACTATGCCTGGGGCATTTTGTGCTAACGTTTCGAGGCGTTGCGGCGTGCCTGGGGTTTTCCCTGTGGTATTGCGGGTGCGGGCTTTGGAGGCATGCTCTTCATTTAACGTGTCAGTATTGATTTGCGGCGTTGAGGTTTGTAAAAGGGCGTTTGACGAGCCGCTCGGCATCGGCGAGAGGCGGAAAATCTCGCTGGTGTTGAATATGACGAACATTTTGGATGTGTTACTTGAAAATGCGGCTGCTGTGCCCTCGGAATTCAACATGTCCTTTTTAGTAGAGACGGGTGGCGGCTGCCACTCGGCTAACGTGAGCGTTCCGTTACGTGAGGTCTCTTATGATTGTAAGGCAGCACTTAACTCGGTGGAAGCTGCTGTTGCATATTTGAATGAGAGCTTTGGGCATTTGAGCGGCTGTGGCGACGTGCAGGCGAGGGCGCTTGCAGCTACCCTTTTTTCCTTAACCGCGAGCTTCACGGCGTTGTCCTCTCTGAATCTCTCGGCGGCGACGTTCGGCGTCGAAAATGCTGGCGAGCTTGCGGCTGCCGTTCTCACAGCAGTGGCGCTCGGCGAGCTGCCTTTGAATTTTTCAGGGCTGAATTATGAGGGTGCCTTGCTTGAGCGGGTTTCTACGGAGGAATTGCGAGCGGACGAGGCGGCGTGGGCGTTGTTGGCGTTAAGCGCGGTGAATGGCTCCAAAGCTTACGAGACACGGGCAGAAATAGCTGAAGGCTTACGAAGGCAGCTTTTCCAGTTTCTTGAAAGCGTGAATGAGAGTGGAACAGGCGACCTGACGGCGGCAGCGCTTGCCGTCCAAGCGTTAATCTCTGCTGGCGTGTCTTCTAAAAACTCCACACTTCATGCCATTTTGGGGCTTCTGAGGGCTGAGCAAAACGATGACGGCGGCTTCCCGTTTGAATTCGGCGGCGGCGAGTCGGACGCACTGCCGACGGCTTTAGTCACGGCAGCGTTGCTCGTTGCTGACGATGCTCAGGCTAAACCGAACATTACAAGCAGCGTTGAATACTTACTGAGCATGCAGGACGCCGACGGCAGCTTCCTGTCTTACGACCCGGTGAGAGCGACGGCGCTTGCAGCGCTCACGCTTCTTGGGCAGGGATTGCCGACATTCCGCCAATTTGTTTTCGAGCAGGAGCTTCCTGAAATCTTGCTCTTGAATATTTACGTGAGCCCTTACCTCAACGAGACGTGGCGAGGCGAGAGCGTGGCGTATGCCAACGTTACGTGCGGGGTCTTCGTCTCAGTCCGGAACAATGGCGGAGCGTTCAATGTCTCGCTTCTTGCGGATGGCGAGCCTGTTTCCGAACTTAGAGTTTTGGAGAGTCGAGCTTTGGCGCTTACGAACGTCTCGTTCATGTGGCGTCCGTCGCACGTCGGAGTTTTCAACCTCACAGCACTTGTGGATGTAAATAACGAAATTAATGAGCGTAACGAGACAAATAATGCGGCGAGCTTGAAAGTGAGCGTTGAACTTCCAGATTTGAGTTTACGGCTGTTACCCGAGCTCCCGCTATTGTTTTCGAATTTCACAAATGAAATTCCGCTGGAAGTCGTCGGTTTTGGTGAGAATTTTAATATTTCATTCTTTGCGTCAGCGAGCGCTACAACGAACCCCACTACTGCCGAAAACGCCATGAACGAGAGCGCCCCCAATAACGGCAACGCTACGAGCGCGACGGCTTACGCACCGTGCGAGCGTTTGGAAAACGTGACGTGCTATGGGCGAAAAAATGTCACGCTACGCTGGAGACCAAACGTTACGGGGGTTTTCAACTTCACGCTGACGGTTGATGCTGATGACGACGTTTTTGAGAGCGATGAAGCGAACAACAAAGTTTGCAGCACGCTTTCTGTGAGCCTCCCTGACATTTACGTGGCAAACTTTTCAGTCAGCAGGGTCGTGGTCGTGAATGTCAGCAACGCTGTTAATTTGGTCGTCGGTGGAGTTGCGGAGCATTTTAACGTTTCCATATATTGCCGCCGTTTCAGAGATGAGAACGGGAGCGTTACTAACGATACTTGGGGGTTGATCGAAAAGCTTCATGTGAGGCGTGTATTCGGTGTTGCAAACTTCTCTTTTTCTTGGACACCAACGGAGCCCGGAATTTACGCACTTGCAACTCTGCTGGATGCGGATAAAGATGTTTTTGAAACTGATGAAAACAACAACACGGCGTTTTTCATCGTAAAGGCGGTTCTCGGCGCTCCGAATGTGCAATTGTTGTTTCCAAGAGGTGGCGAGGTTCTGAGTGGCGTCATTTCCGTGCGCTGGGTGGCGAACGACCCCGATGGCGACGCTCTGAACATCACGCTGAAATACAGTCCTGACATGGGGCGTAATTGGCTTTTGCTTTCCGAAAATAAAAGTAATGACGGCGTTTACGTCTGGGACACGAAAGCAGTTCCTGATGGGAAGTATTTACTGCGGGTAGAGGCGAGCGATGGGAGATTTACGAGCTACGACGAGACTGTCGAGCCGTTCTTCGTGCACAACGTTGGGGAAGAGCCATCCCAATATCAAGGCGGCGACGCCGGCTTTTATGCGTCAGAGGCGCCTGACAAGTTCGAAATCGCATGGGAAACTGCAGATATCGGAGCGGTTCCGTCATCGAAAGTCTGCATTGGCAACAACAAGGTCTTTGCCTACTGCGACAACGCTTCAGGCACGTTTTTAACGGCGCTCGACGCCGGAAGTGGTGAAATTCTCTGGCAGACGCCGCTTGAAAAAAGGAGCAGTTATGGATCGTGGGCGTCGCCAGTTTACTACGACAATCGTGTTTACATAGGATCCGGCAGCACTGTTTACTGCATTGACGCTGAAAGCGGCAACGTGCAGTGGCAACAGCGCTTAGAAGGAGATATTGTAAATTCCTGCCCCTCGATAGCGAAGGTTGGCGACCACCGAACGCTTCTCGTTATCGGGAAATATGGGGCGGCGGGGGACCCCGCCTTTTACTGCTTTAACGCCAAGAGCGGCGAGAGATTATGGGTCTTTGACAGGAGTGATGAGCCAAGGCTGGAGTGTGGGCGGGCGACCTCAACGGCGGCGCTCAGCAGCGGCAAAGTTTACGTCGGTATTGGCGCATGGCAGCCTGAATTCACGGACACAGGCATCGGTATTTACTGCTTGGATGCGGAAAGCGGCGAGCAACTCTGGAACGCCTCCACGGATTACGGTGTCTGGGGTTCAGTGACGCTCGTTCACGGCACGCTTTTTTTCGGCACTTACAACCTCGAAGATCCGGGCGATGCTGCTTATTACGCGATGAGTCCTGCAAATGGCAGAGTCTTTTGGAGTCGTTCCGGCATCAGCACGAACTCCGTCCCTGCCTATGCCTTTGGTTACATTTATATTTGCGGTGGCTGTCCTGGATATTCGCCGCTCAAAACCTATTGCTTAGACCCTGAGAGTGGTGCAACGGTCTGGGATTTCCCAGAAGGCGGCTGGACAATTTCGCCGGCGGTTTCAAGTGATGGAAAAGTGCTCATCGGCACACTTGCAAGCGGTGAAGCATTAATGAACTTCGACACTGCCGGCGTTTACTGTCTTAATGCATTCACCGGCAAAGAGATCTGGAATTCAAGTAGGCTTGGCGGCTCCTCTCCTGCCATTTATGGGGGCAGAGTTTACACCTCGGGGCAGGGCAAAGTTTACGCCTTCGGACCGTCGGCGCTGCCGGACATTAATGTCAGCGTCGAGGTCGCAAGCGGCGTGGTCTTTGCTGGACTTCAGAACTACGTGGGCGTAACAGTCCGCAACGAGGGCAGCGGCGACGTTAACGAGAGCTTCACTGTGACGCTACGGGTTGAGGGCGAGACCGTCAGCACGCTTAACGTCGAGCCGCCGCTGCATAGCGGTAAGAATCGCACGCTCACGTTTAATTGGACGCCACCGTTAGAGCTTGCAGGAATGACGGTCAGGCTCGTCGCCGAGGCAGATGCCGAGAACAACGTCACCGAAAAAGACCCATTCAACAACATCGCTTTCGAGGACGTTAGCATCAAATTGCCGCCAGATTTGATAGTGAGTGACGTGGAACTTGAGAGGGCGAGCGTGGGCGTGAAGTGCATCGTCGAGGCGTTCGTGGAAAATGTAGGCGGTGCCGATGCCGACGCTTTTAATGTTGGTTTTAGGGTGATGCATGCCGGGGCGGAGCTTGAGAACGTGACGGTGCGCTGCGACGACGGTCTCGAGGTGGGTAAAGGTTTCACCACAACATTCGAATGGACGCCGCCGCTTCCAGGCGTTTACACGCTTGTGGTCGAAGCCGACGCCTCGCACGAAGTTCAGGAGCTTGACGAAGGAAATAACGTCTTTGAGCTTAACGTGACGGTCTCAAGCATCGAGACGCCAACGCCGCAGCCATCGCCGGCGACCAGAGGCGGCGGTGGACGCGGGAGTAAAGAGGCATGGAACTACACCATCCCGACGGTTGAAAGCGAGGCACCTGTTACCGAGGGGTTGAGCGGCAGCGAGCACCCGCCGGTAAACATGAGTAACGAGAGCGATGAAAAGCAGCAGCATGTAACAGGCATCCCATTCGGAGAAATTTTGCCGAAAGGCGGCATTCGTTCGAAGCTCAGTGTCGTGTTCGTCACGGCGGGCGTGCTCGCAATGTTCGCCGCCGTTGGCTTCTTGTGGGAGCGGCGTAAACACAAAAACTTGTAGAAGGCGCGCCTGCTTGGCTTAAGAGTCAAATCTTTATCTTTCAGCATCTAAAACCGAATCTAGACATCCTCAAGGATGAGGAAAAGCATCTGCACGAGCCTGTTGTAAGCTTGGCTTATGGCATTCAGGGCTTCAAGTAGGGGTCTCATGGACTCCTTAAACCTAGCTCCTCAGGCATGATACCACCCAATCCAGTGGGATGAGCTCCTTCGCTTCGAGGTCCAAGCCGAAAATCTCGACATTATACCCTTCATCCCTCCAATCCTTCCTGAAGGTGAGGAGGTCTCGCAGGTGCAGGAGGATGCTGACGTTCCGCAGCACGAAGTAAACCTTCTCACCTCGCCTGAACTTCCGCATCTTATCAACGAGCTTCGCCATCGGGTAGCCCACACCGTAAAACGTCTCAACTTCGTAATTCTCGTCGAGAACTCGCACGTCAACGCCTCTTTCGTCTTCAAGCTCCGGAATGACCCTTTTCTGATGCTTCTTCCAAGCATAGAGCCAGACGAAGGCTTTCATCGCAGAATGCTCCTCGCTCGCCGCCTCTCCCTTGTCGGGAGCGCTCGCTACCAGCTTGTCC
>Ga0164311_10000356_pt1 | contig 19447 bp, 17 predicted proteins | sample GuaBasSedimGuay2_FD_121796 | JGI IMG/M metagenome (GOLD analysis project Ga0164311, IMG submission 121796) | Subseafloor sediment microbial communities from Guaymas Basin, Gulf of California, Mexico - Guay2, Core 4569-9, 9-12 cm | ecosystem: Environmental > Aquatic > Marine > Hydrothermal vents... | reverse complement strand
CGTTTCTGCAGGCTTCGGCAACCGCACCTGCTCCTCCATTGTAGGGGTCAAGGTAGCAATGCCTTGAGTTACAGTCGCTGGAAACGGCGATGCCCTTGTCCTCACCGAGAATTCTGAGAACTGCCGCGTCTCCCTCCCCGCACTTCACCACGCTTCTGATCCCCACCTCGTGGTCGTACTGTCGATAGACCCACTCCTTGCTAGCGATGTTCTCGGAAGCCATAAGCTGTAAAAGTATTTCCGTCAGGTTGTCGGGCATTTTGGGTTTTTTAACCTCTCTCAGGGCGTCGATGTAGGACGGTTTTTCTGCTTTTCTCTCTATTGTAGGGGACTCAGCCAATAGTTTTGCGGGGACTCTGGCAACCAGAGAGCCGTCCAAATAGACGTTAACGTATCCTGATTCGGTGACCTTACCGATGATACTCCAACGCAACCCGTACTTGTCCAGTATTCCTGTTACGACTTCTACTCCCTTCGGATCCACGACAAAAAGCATGCGTTCCTGGGATTCTGAGAGCATTATCTCGAAGGGTGAGAGCCCCTTCTCCCTAAGGTGAACCTTTGAGAGTTCGATGTCGATTCCTGTTCCTCCTTTACTCGCCATCTCCGAGGAGGCACACGTTAATCCCCCGCCACCCAAGTCCTTCAGCCCGTGCACGAAACCGGTTTTCAGAATTTCTAGGGTGGCGTCAATTATGAGTTTTTTTGTGAAGGGATCACCGACCTGAACGGCTGGACGGTCTTCCTCGGATTCCTCGGTTAGTGCTCGTGAGGCGAAAGTGACTCCGTGAATGCCGTCTCTTCCGGTGGAGCCACCTGCCAGAATAACCACATCCCCCGGATACTTGGCTTCGGATAAAACGATTTCGTCCCTCTTGGCGACGCCGACGCAGGCAACGTTTACTAAACAGTTTGATTCGAAGCTTTCATCGAATTCCACTTCTCCCCCAACGGTGGGGATTCCCACACAGTTTCCGTAGTCTGCTATGCCCTTAACCACATACTTAAAAAGCCAGCGTGAGTGAGGGCTTTTAAGGGATCCGAAGCGCAGCGGGTCGAGGAGGGCTATGGGGCGTGCGCCCATACACAAAATATCTCTGATTATTCCGCCTATTCCCGTGGCGGCTCCGTTGTAGGGTTCAATCGCTGATGGATGATTGTGGGATTCGATTTTGAAAACCACAACGTAATTGTCTCCGATGTCAACGGCGCCTGCGTCTTGTCCAGGTCCGCACACCACTCTGGGTCCTTTTTGGGGAAGCAACTTCAAGACCGGCCTCGAGGATTTGTAGGAGCAGTGCTCGGACCACATGACGTCTATCATACCCGCTTCCACGGCGTTAGGCTTTCTTCCCAACATTCTTTCTGCTTTTTTCAACTCTTCCGGGTCTAGTTCTACCTGAACGTCATCAATTATTGTCAATTGTGCTTCCTCATTTTTTGATTGCGTTAATCATGGATTCGAAGAATAATCTTCCGTGGTCTGTTTTGTAGGGGCTGAGAATCTGCTCAGAAGCCCTTTCGGGGTGAGGCATTAAACCCACAACGTTTCCCTCAAGATTGCAGATGCCCGCTATGTTACCAATCGACCCATTGGGGTTCGAGTTGGCTGTTACTTCGCCGCGCTTATCCGAATACCTAAAAACAATCTGGTTATTTTCCTCCATCTCGCGGATGGCTTCCTCGTCGTTGTAGTATCGCCCCTCGTTATGGGCGATGGGCACTCTTAGGACCTGCCCTTTTCTCATTTTGTTGGTGAACGAGGTTTCCGTGTTTTCAACGCGGAGCGTAACCCACTTACACACAAAAGTTAGGCAGTCGTTCCTCAGTAAGGCTCCGTCAAGTAGGCCTGATTCCACCAGAATCTGGAAACCGTTACATATACCCAAAACTGGTTTACCCTCCCTGGCCATCTCTCTTACCTCCTTCATCGCGGGACTGTACGCTGCTATAACACCTGCCCTCAAAGCGTCTCCGTACGAGAAGCCGCCCGGAAGTATAACCGCGTCGAATTGCCCGTTATGGAAATCCCTGTGCCACACGAGTTCCGTTTCTACTCCTATAATATTTCTGAGTACGTACACCGTGTCTAGGTCGCAGTTGGATCCGGGGAACCGAATAACCGCTACTTTCATGAGCACCCTCTCAAGGGACAAATCAAACTGTTAGAGTGTGTATGACGTTTCAACAATCTTCACCATTAGAAGCCTCTGAGTTGGGGCGGAGTGAAACCGTTTACCGGGACAACGGCTTAATTTAATACGCTTACCCACCTTTCTAGTGATTAGAAGTAAAGGTGTTGTGGATGGTTTCTGTGAACCGAGTGGAGTTAGACTTTGCATGAATCCTAAACCTCTAAAACTTTAAGGTAAGGTGAAACTCTCTTACTCCTTCACGTTTATGGTGACAGTGTGAATAACCGGGTTGAAAATTCTTAAGTCGTTGCACATTCTGTATACGATGTCTTTGGCTTCCTCTTTGCTTTCTGCTTCCAGATTCACGCGGAGGAACTTCCCCGACCTTACGTTTTTAACCATTTCGAACCCGTTCTGGTTTATCAGGTCTCTGAGTATGGTTTCCCCTTCCGGGTCCCTTGCACCGGGCTTGTTCTCAATTTTGATTTCCAGCACATAATTGTTCAATCCGAACGCCCTCCGATTGGGGGAGGTTCCCCCAAAAGCCTCTCGTAAAGTTTGACATACGTGTCCAGAACCTCGTCGAGTGTTCCACCCTTTCTGTAGACGTCCTTATCTAGGATTTTATTTGTTCCCTCTTCCCATATTCTCATCGAGTCCCCGTTAATCTCATCGCCCACATAGATTTTGCCGTCGCCTCCCCGCCCGACTTCTATCTTGAAGTCTACGAGAGTGAGGCCTTTAGCCTTCAAAGCCTCTCTCAGAACTCTGTTGGTCTCAAGAGCGATTTCTCTGATTTTTTTAACTTCCTCTCTGGAGGCGAGTCCCAGGATCACAAGGTGATCGTCATTGAGCATAGGGTCGTGGCGTGCGTCGTCCTTGAGGTAAAATTCCACAACAGGCGGGTTCAGCGGGGTTCCCTCTTCTATGGGGTAATTCTTCACCAGGTGACCCGCGGCAATGTTTCTGCACACGACCTCCACGGGTATCATTTCAAGGTTCTTTACCTTCATCATGTTCGGTTCAATAAACTCTACAAAGTGAGTGGGGACGCCCTCTTTTTCCAACAGTTCTAAGAAGTAGGCTGATATGTGTGAGTTTATTATGGCCTTTCCTCTCAAGGTGTCCATTTTCTCCCCGTCGAGGGCGGTGATGCTGTCCTTGAATTCTAGGAGGACCACATCGCTCGATTCTGTTTCTCGCACGATTTTTGTTTTACCCTCGGAGAGTATTTTACCTAATGATTTGGACATATCCTTGTCTCCGAGCCGTTTTTAGGTCTGCCGGTGGAAGACCCAAGGCTCCATCACTTTCAACTATCTGTACTCCCAATATAAAACTTTTTATCATTTTTTATGTAAATAAACATAGTTGTGTAAAAAAGAAGCCCTAGGAACTAACTCAATAATGGTAATATTCAACTTATAATATTTATATTTTTAACATATACATGTAAATATTCTCTGTGTAACACCGTGTTAAGCTTTCCTCAATAAAAGGGGTGTGCCAGTAGCTTAATGCACCTAGGAGTAAAAGAACAGGTGATCTAGTGAGCCTGAGAGTTTTACCCCAAAAAGTTGCGGGGAAGCATCGAAAAAAAGAAGGTTGGTGGTATTAAATTCTGACTCTTAGTGCTCCCAGTAATGCTAGGAGTCCACCTAAGAATGCACAGCTAGGCGCCAGAGCGAGAATTATTCCCGATGTAAGGAATATGAATAAATCTATTATTCCCACTATTAGCCCTATAACTCCACCGAGTACGACTAGAATCATGGATACGTCGCTTGTATCTATGAGTACGCCGACCAGTGCGATTATGCCCATTATTAAAGCTAGAATTCCGAAGATGTCAAGCCATGGCCATACGATGGTTCCTGTGAATGATGGGAAGAACTGACCTGGCGGGGTCACTATTCCTACTCCTATGCTTGGCACGAATATAGAGACTATCAAGAGAAGCGAGCCAACCAGTGTTATTCCTCTGGATTTCTTCCTCGTGGCTCTTCTCTTGCTCTTCCTCTTAGACATTTTTCAACCTCATTACCCAGTGTTCTCGGTATCACTCATCTTTCCTTTGTTAGTTCAGTTTTTTTACATTTACTCCCTAATAAATATTTGGCGTTGTTTTCTCTTCCACTTCGAGATTTTTTTCTTCTGATTCCTGTTTAACCGCTAATCGAAACGCTTATCATAATCGATTCGTAAATAATTATTGTATCTGTAAGTGGTTTGGTTTGAAATTGAATAGATACTATTTTGCTTTTGAAATGAATAGTGGAAACGGTTTGTGTTTCGTTTTCGATTTGATGGTTCAGGCTTAAAGGGAGAGTGTGGCTTTGTCTGAGGAAGCTGAGAAGATTGTTTCCGAGGCCAGAAAGAAGGCGGATTCGATTCTGGAGGCTGCAAGGAAGGAAGCGGAGAATATTGTTATGAGGGCTAAGGAGGTCTCCGATGAGGTTAGGCGTGAGCGTGAGAAGACTGTCAAGCGGATTGTTAGGAATCTTCTCGTTAATAACGTGGATGAGGTTTTGAAGGGTTTAACTGAAATAGCCGGCTTTGATGTTCAACCAGTTTATGTGGAAGTGGACAAGTTGGTGGGTGCCCACAAGCGGCATGATTTAATAGATGCATCGCCGGTGATTGTTAACTGTGCCAAGTGTAACTCGGAATTCTTTTTGGATTCTGAGATAGAGGAGGAGCTGATCGAGACCGAAGGGAAGGTGTATGGTTCTTTTGCGTGTCCCAACTGCAATGCTTTGTGCAAGTACGAGTTTACCGAGGGGAAGGTGGTGGGCGCCCTCGAGAGAGATTTACCTGAAGATACTTTTCTGGGTTTCAGGGTGAGTGAACTTAGAAGAAGGGTAGAGGAGCTTTTAACACCTCTGTATGGAGAGGTTATAAAATTTGGGGAATCGAAACACTCTGTGTTAGCTGTGCTTATTGCTGATAAGTGTAGGATGATACTAAGACACGCTGCTAGGAAGAGTAGCGATGAGGAGAAATGGGAGACCGAGTGGATCAGCCGTCTGAGAGCCGAGATAGACCGTGGCTACGTGTGCAATCTTAGCGGTGAAATAGGTTTTAAGAGTAGGCGTGAAAGTAAGATTGGGCCGATAACATTTAGCCTTCCACTGAGGCTGGAGAAGTCTTTCATTTTGCCGAAGGGTGATCTTGACACTTTTGCGGAGGCTTTGGCTAACATGTTTTCTGATGTTAGTAGGGAGGCTACTATCAATGTGCTGGGATTGTTGGAGCAGGCGCCGCTTGTTTTGGAGTGGATGAGGCCGCTGAAGCGGGTGATGGCCCTTGAGCCTTCGGGTGAGTCGATCCCGTTTGTATCAGAGTTGGAAGAGAAAATCAGAGAGCGAAGAGAGAAGGAGCAGAAAAAGCCGGAACGCATTTAACGCACCTAGACTACGAGTTTTTCGATTGTTTTCTTCAGTATTTCTATGGTGTCTAGGAGCTGTTTTATTGAGATTTTCTCATGGTCTGTGTGGTCCAGGCGGGGGTCACCGGGACCATAGGTGACAGCTGAGGTTTTTACGCTGTTTCCGTAGATGTTCATATCGCCGGTTCCAGTCTTTTTGATTAGACGTGCGTCCTCTCCCGTGACTTGTTTTATTGAGCTTCTCAGCGCCTCGATCAGGGGTGACCTTTTTTCCGACTCGTAAGGCTCGGTTGCATCAATGAGTTTGGTTGAGCACTCAACATCGGGGTTTGTTTCATGGTACTCTTGAATGACCTTTTTTATCATTTCATAGGTTTTGCTGCAGTTCGTTTTGGGAGGTATCCTAACCCTTATTTCCGCTGAGCTTTGGTTATCTGTACCGCTTAATCGTCCGAGGGATACGCTCACTGAGTTATACTTTGATTTGGTTTGATGCTTTCCTAACTCTCCTTTTATTCTTTGCCAGAGGGTGATTAGTTCCTCGTTAGCGTTTCGCACCGTCGGGTTGGCCGGGTGGCCGGGTTCTGTTCTGATTTCCAGCTCGACGCTTAGGCTTCCCTTGTACCCCACCACGATAAATTTGGTGTTACTCGGTTCTCCAAAGATTGAGTAGTCCGCTCTTAATCCTTTTTCTACTATTTTTCTTATTCCAATGGAGGTACTTTCTTCCTGGACTGTGCCCACCGCGAGTATCTTTCCCCTGATTTTTTTACCGGTAAAACCCGCGGCGGCGAGTATTAGGGCGGCTAGGGGCGCCTTGGCGTCGACTGCGCCTCTACCCGATAGTTCACCGTTGACCTCTTTAACTGGGAGTTTTCCGGGCACGGTGTCCATGTGGCCGCAGAGAAGTAGGGTGGGTTTACCTTCGCCTATTCTTCCTATAACGTTTCCCACTTCATCTATTTCGGCTTCGAACCCCATTGTGCTCATTTGGTTGAGAAGAAAATTAGCCAGTTCGTTTTCCTGGCCCGAGGGGCTGTAAATTTCAAGCATTCTCCTCAGAAAATTCTTTGGGTTCATACCTCAGCTCTCCAGCACTTCAGCCAGAATCTCAGCAGTTTTGTCGATTTGTTCATCTGTAATGACTAGTGGTGGTAGCAGTCTCAGGATTGTCAGCCCGGAGGTTAGGACAAGCAGTCCCTTTTCCATGGCTTTAAGCACGTAGTCTCTGACTCTGAAGCGTAGCTCTACTCCAATCATTAGCCCCAGTCCTCTGACCTGCCTGATGGCTTTTGAGTTCTCCTTGATTGCTTCTAGTTTGCTCTTCAAGCGTAGCCCTAGTTCTTTGGATCTCTGGGGAAGTTTTTCCTCGACTATGACGTCTATTGCGGCGCTTGCTGCTGCGCACGCTAGGGGGTTACCCCCAAAGGTTGAAGCGTGCTCGCTTTCCTTGAGGGCGTTCATGATCTCTTCCTTGGCGATGGTTGCTCCCATGGGGACTCCGCCGGCTATTCCTTTCGCCATGGTCATTATGTCGGGGGTTACCTTCCAATGCATGCACGCGAACATTTCTCCGGTTCTGCCGAAACCAGTCTGAACCTCGTCGAATATTAGTAGTGTGTCTTTTTGGTCGCAGATCTCTCTTAACTCTTCAAGGTATCCTTCTGGAGCTGGGTTGACGCCTCCCTCTCCTTGTACCGGCTCTACTATAACTGCGGCCGTGTTTTCATTTATTGCTTCTCTGACCGCATCAGCATCTCCGAATCTTACGTGGTTAAATCCCGGGACAAGGGGTTCAAACGGTGTTCTGTACTTTTTTTCCCAGGTGGCTGAGAGTGCCCCTAGGGTGCGTCCGTGGAATCCCTTTGTCATGGCTATTATTTCCTTTTTTCCGGTGTACTTGCGTGCTAGTTTTATGGCGCACTCCACGGCTTCGGCTCCGCTGTTTGAGAGGAAGGTTCTCGTTAAGCCTTTGGGTGCTATTTTTGCCAGTTTTTCCACCAGTTCTGCTCTCGTGTCGTTGTACAGTATTCCGGGGCAAGTTATCAGTTTCTCGGCCTGTGCTTTTATGGCCTCCACGACTCTCGGGTGGCAGTGCCCTGTTATACTCACCCCGTGCCCTGCTACACAGTCTATGTATTCCTTGCCTTCCACATCCCAGACTAGGGCGCCTTTTCCTCTAACTATCATTATCGGCCTCTTGGTGTAGGTTTTTGCTAGGTAGGTGTCCTCCAGGTAAACGTATCTCGTTTTTTCACTCATTCGTGATCACCGTGCAGTTTTTCTCTTCTAAAGCGTTGAGGATAGGGTGCTCCTCAATTCCGGATGCTATTATCACCTCGGGCACCCCCTTGTGGATTGCCTCCAGTGCCGCGAAGATTTTTCTCCTCATTCCCGGGCCAACTCTCTCCATGATTTGCTTTGCTTCCACCCTGCTCAATCTCTCCACCACTTTTTCGTTTTCGAGAACTCCTGGCACGTCGGTCATAACTATTAGTTTGTCTGCTTTGATTGCTCCGGCGACGCTTGCCGCTGCTCTGTCTCCGTCCACGTTTAGATTTTCTCCTTCTTTTCCTATTGCCACCGCTCCGATTACTGGGACGTATCCTTCGCTCAAAAGTAGCTCTAAGAGGTGAGCGTTGACTTCTACGATTTTTCCGGTGTAGTCGCCTTCTATGAGAAGTATCTTGTTTCCCTCTTTCACCTTGATGCGTGATTTCCTTTCCGCTACTAGGAGTCCTCCGTCGATTCCGGAGAGTCCTAGGCTATTGACTCCCTCTTTCAGGAGGGTGGAGACCAGCTTCTTGTTTACTGTGCCTCCTATGACCATGGTGTAGATTTCTGCGGTTTCAGCGTCGGTGTATCTGCTTCTAAATCCCGCGGGGGAGGTGACGAACCTTTGTTCCTTGCCCAGCTTCTCTGCGATTTCGGTGACGATTTTTGCTCCGCCGTGCACCATAACGGTTTTGTGCTCTTCGGATAATTTCTTTACGTCTCGTGCCAATGGAGAAAGGTCCTCGTCAAAGAGGCTTCCGCCGATTTTTACAACTATTTTCATTTGACCGCGTCCTTAGTAGGGGTGAAGTCCTGGGAACGTTAATCCCGTGGTTTCATCTATTCCTTCCATGATGTTCATGCACTGAACGGCTTGCCCGGAAGCGCCTTTCATTAGGTTGTCTAGGGCGGATAGAACCACTATGCGTGGCATGTGCTCGTCTACTTCGAATCCTATGTCACAGTAGTTGGTTCCCGCGATTATTTTCGGGTCTGGTAACCTGTAGATTCCTGTTTTCTGTTTGATGATTCTTATGAATGGCTCGTCTCTGTAGAATTCCCGGAAAATGCCCCAGACTTCCTTTTCGGAGAGTTCTCTTTCCATGAACAAGTGTATGGTGGATAGGATGCCCCTCACCATGTCCACCGCGTGAGCGGAGAACGCAACCCTTACCTGCTTTCCCGCCACCGCGCTAAGCTCCTGCTCGATCTCAGCCGTGTGTCTATGTTTGGTTGCCTTATAAGGCCTCACGATGTTCGCTCTCTCAGGGTGGTGCGTCGCGAGGGAAAATTCTCTTCCAGAGGCTGAGGATCCCACTTTTGAGTCAATTACTATTCTGTCTATGTCCACCGCTCCTGTGCTGACAATCGGCGCGGCTCCGAGGATGGCGCTGGAAGCCAGGCAGCCGGGGCATGAAACCAGTTTGGCTTTCTTGATTTCCTCCTTGTGAAGTTCAGAGATGCCGTATACTGATTGGCCTAGTAGTTCTGGGTGTTCGTGTTTGCCGTAGTAGAACTCGTAGGTTTCTTGGTTTTTTATCCTGAAATCGGCGCTGAGGTCTATGACCCTTACTCCTGTTTCTAGTAGTTCGGGTACGATGTTCATGGATGCTCTGTGAGGTACCGAGAGAAAAACGTAGTCGCACTTGTCGGCAAGTGTGTTTGCGTCGTAGCTCTCAAACTTTATTTGGGTTATACCCCTCAGATTTGGGTGTACGCTGCTCAGATACTTTCCGGCAAACTTTCTTGAGGTTACACAGGTTAATTCTGCTTCTGGGTGGAAGAGTAGCAGCCTCACAAGGTCTCCGCCGGTGTATCCTGAAGCTCCAACAATTCCGACTCTCATTTCACTATCTCCAGACAGTAATCAATTATCATGCTCGGAATATCCACACCAGTTAAGGGCACCGTGGTGTGGTACTCCATTGTGTGGTTAACCTCGTTAACCAGCATGCCCTTCTCGGTTTCTAGTATGTCAACCCCAAAGACCCCCTCTCCAATGGCCTTTGCAGCTTTTAAACTTATTTCCTCTATTTCTGGGGTTACGGGGCAAACTTCAGCCCTCCCTCCGAGGGCGGTGTTGGTTCGCCACTCGCCCTGACCAGCGATGCGGTATATTGCCGTAACGACCTTGTCTCCTATGATAAAACTTCTAATGTCCCTGTTACTCACTTTTTCCACAAGTTCTTGAATGTAGTAGATTTGGTAGAGCGCACCCATTGACTCTCTGCTTTCAAGTATGGCCTTGGCTGATTGGGGGTCCTTTAGCGGTGCTACGAGTCTTCCCCAGCTTCCGAAAACTGGCTTGATCACCGCGGGGTACCTTAGCTCATCTAAAGTGTTTAGGGCTGCCGCGATGTCGAAGGCTACGAATGTTCTTGGGCAGGGGATGCCCGCCTTCCTCAGGGCCAGGGTTGTCAGAAGTTTATCTGCACAGACGCTTGACACAGCGTAGGAATTAACCACGGGGTAACCCTTACTCTCCAAAATTTTTGTAACGTAGAGGCCCTTAAATGTGCTCACCATTCGCTGAAGATAGATGTCCGCCTCTGGTATGTTGTCGAAGTCTCCCGTGGCTTCCAAAAAGATGCTTTTACCGTCTATGACTACAAGTTTAACGCCCTTCTTCTTCGCGGCTTGGATCAGAGCTTTCTCGTCCCATCTCACACGGTCGCTTATCATACCGATGGTTTTCAACTCATTCGCCCCAGTCCTCACCCTCAAGCTCTGCTACCTTCAGCTCAACCTTGTCATTCTCTATGCTTACAACTTCTAGCTCTGATCCACAATCCGGGCACTCCACTATTTCTCTTATGACCGGGTCTTCTAGGTCCAGTTCGGCGCCACATTCTGGGCATTTACACTTGACCATGGTTCAATCACCTCATGAGCCTTAAATAGAACTCTTGAGTCTTTTGGCGGAAACTACGGTTTTGTTTTAGTTTTATAGTTCTTTTGATTGATGAGTATCTATAGAAGTTTAAGGTTTGAACGGTACTTTTACCACTTCACCTTCTTTTTCGCGTCACATGTCCTTGTGTAATTGTATTTTGAGTGTTAAGTGTGGGTTAAAGATGCTTTTCTTAAATAATTTTTCCTCATTTGGGTGGTTCAGTTTCAGTGTTTTTCCCAATTGATTGTTTGGACTGTTTGTGGTGGTGTGGGTGGTTTCCCGCCGAGGGGGAAAAAGATAATAATTAAATCCTTCCAGTGGTTTTATACCTAAACGAGTCCGGGAAGGAGTCTTAAATGAGAATCGATAAAGAACTGTGTGGAATATGCATGGCGTGTGCGAGTGTGTGTCCAAGAAACGCTGTCATCATAACAGAACATGAGGCGATTGTAAATAATCAGCTCTGTAACGATTGTGGAGTTTGTATTAAGGTTTGTCCGGTGGGAGCTATAACCATCGACGAGAGTGCAGCATCCTAGCGAATGTTCGTTTCCCTCTAAAGATGCACGGTTTCCTCAGCGAGTCCGTTGTGTTCCGCTCGAAACTCTTATTATTATCTTGAAAACAGGTAGACTCCTCACATTTCACTCATAAGCGGTAAAAAGATAAATAAGGGTGTATTCTCACCTTTCATAACGTTGTCCTTGTGTCCGATTGTTGTTTTAAACCATCAGCAGGGTGCTATCATGAGACTCAAAACGGAACTCTTAGTTGTCGGAGCAGGACCAGGTGGTACTGCCACTGCTATATCTGCTCTCAGAAAGGGCGGCAAAGTGCTTATCGTTGACCGGAAAACCAACGTTGGTGTTCCAGTCCAGTGTGGAGAGGCTATAGGAAAAACAGGGCCTGGACTAGCTGAAATTGAAATACCTGAAAATTCGAAGGTTAACCCTATTCGGGGTTTTCGTATCTACAGTCCGAATCTGACCAAGGTTGACTACGCTAAATCGGAGCCGGACGGTTACATAATTGATCGGCGTATCTTCGACAAAGAACTCCTCGCAAAGGCCTGTGAGATGGGTGCAGAGGTTCTCGTGGGGGCGAACGTCACCGATCTACTCTACAAAAACGATAGAATCAGCGGAGTGGTGGCTAGAAGATTCGGTGAAAAGGTCGAAATCGAAGCCGAAGTGGTGGTTGGTGCGGACGGAGTAAACAGCACAATAGCGAAACTCTCAGGACTCAGGAAAAGCATCAAAGTAAAGGACATAGAGAGTTGTGCGCAGTACGAAATGGTTGGAGTCCAGATAGACGATGTCGACCTGCTCGAGTTCTACCTCGGAAAACAGGTCTCACCTAGGGGATACGTTTGGGTGTTCCCTAAGAGTGAAAATCGGGCTAATATAGGCCTAGGAATAGGCGGAGGTATGGGTGAGAAAACAGCCTTCGAATACTTACAACACTTCATTAAGCACAACTCCAGAGGTAAGGAGATCTGCAAGAAAGCCAAGGCGATAGAATTCAGAGTCGGAGCCATACCCTTGGGAGGACCCAACCCCAAAAACGTCCTAGACAACCTGATGCTGGTAGGTGACGCGGCAGGACAGGTTCATCCCATTACCGGCGGTGGGATGGGCTACGCGATGGTCTGCGGAAGCATAGCCGGGAAAGTGGCCGTGGAGGCAATAACCGAAGGAGACACTAGTGAGGAGGCTCTGTCCCTCTACGAGGAGCTATGGCTGGAAAAATACGGAAAGGAATTTGAACAAATGCTCAAACTACAGAGACTACTAGCAGAAGCAGAGGATAAGCTGCTTGATAAACTCGCCCAAGTGCTAACCGGGCAAAACGTGGTTGAACTCACCGCAGGAAAAAAGATTGGTGTTTTCTTGAAGGCTGCGGCTAAGGGCGACAAGCAACTTTTGAGACTACTCAACCAGCTCCGTAACCTTCAGCTGGTTCAATAATCCAATGCTTCCGCTGACCACTTGAGAGGCGCGCTACACCGCTAACAAAACATCCATGAAAAACTTCCATGAAAAAAGTTTTAGGGGATGGAGGCCGAAAAATGACTACAATCTCCTTTAAAGAGTTCCAAAAAATGGATCTAAGAGTAGGGAAGGTAATCAAAGCTGAAAAAGTTCCAACAACAAAAAAACTCATGCGTGTTGAGGTGGATATAGGTGGAGGAGAGACCAGGCAAATCGTCGCGGGCATGGCGGAGTACATTAAACCTGAACATCTCACTGGCAAAAGCGTTGTTGTTCTCGTCAATTTGGAACCAAAAGAGTTCATGGGCTTAGAGTCGAGAGGAATGATACTAGCCGCGGATTTAAACGGTCGTCCTGTACTTATAACTCCCGAGGAAGAGACGCCACCTGGAACAAAAATAAGGTAAGATGTCTGGTAAAAAAGGTACTCAAATGCAGTTATATGTGTTAATGCTTTCCAAGAGTTTGGCGCCTTAACTCTCCTCCTTTGAATCTTTGAGTGTGGAAACTACTAATTTTTTTATCATAAAACGCGCCTTTTTTGCGAATTTCTCAAAAATATTATCCATTTAAGGTTAAAAAACTAAAATATTTTTGCGAAAAACACAAAATGTTCCGAAAAATATATATATAACCAAAAAAGAACAGAAGGTAAATACGGCTGAGCCAACGAAAATGTGCATGACTTCCCCTCCTCCCAATTCACGCCCTCCTCCCCTATGTTTTATCTCCCCTCTCCCAGCATTTTGTTCGTGTTGGCGATGAAGCCACCCCTAGTTTTCTGGGCGGGCATCGGAATCAGTATCCCCCTCACGTTGCTCGTGGTGGGGGAAAGCGATTTTTAATGGTTTTATCTGTGGTTTCCAGTAATGATTTTCTGGCTTTGACCTTTTTCGGGTTTGCTTTTTTCAAAAGAGATATATATTTTACCGTTGTTTTTTGTTTTGACTAGCGGTTTGGGGAATTTGTATGGGCTTAGACGATACGATTTTGGAGTTTATGAAGAAGCTGGGTTTGAGTGATGATGAGGTTAGAGTCTATTTGGCTGTTTTGGGTGCTGGGCGTTTGGCTTTGGGTGATATTTCTTTTCTTACCGGGTTACCTCTTGACGCCTGTAAGGGTGTGCTGGATCGTCTGGTGGAGTTGCGTTTTCTGAGGAGGGTTCCCGGTGATGTGGATGGTTTTGTGCCTTTGAATCCTTTTCTGGCTGGTTTTTTGATTGTCTATGAGGATTTGGGTAATTTGTTGGAGGGTTTGCGGGAGGTTTTGAGCTCTAGGGTTGAGGATCTCTCTGAGAGGCTTGAGAATAGTAAGAGTTCGTCTTTGGATGAGATTTCGCGTTTGATTCGTTTGCGGTTGGATAATCTCAAGTCTTTCGTTGAGGAGTTTACATCGCTTATGGGTTCTCGGTTTGAGAAGTGTGCCGATTCTTTCAGGGATCTTAGTGTTTCTGTGGAGGAGACTATTCACTCTTTGCTCTCTACGGGTATTGTTAGCATGAGTGATGTTGAGCGTTTTGAGGATGTGAAGAGTTTCAGTCTTTCTGAGATTACCTCTGAATTTATCTCTAGTGTGGACGAGGACACAGGATCATTGGAGGATTTGGTAAGTAAGACCATTTCCGCTGTGATAGAAGAGGTTCACAGTCGTCTCGAACTCGTTAAGCTGCGTTTTTCGGCCGCTCTATCGGATCATCGTATGCGACACGAGAAAAGTAATTCTGATCTGGAAAGTCGCATTGGAAGTGTTTTGGATGAGGATTTGAATGCTCTAAAGCATTCTGTCGAGGAGATCGAGTCAAGTGTTCTTGGCATGCTCAGGATTGTTTTGGAGATAACGGATGAAAAGGTTGAACATTTCAAAACTAAGTATTTGGAAACCCTGAATGGATTGCTTAATGAGTATTTAGACGTTTTGACCTCATTTGAACCTAGGGTGAAGAGTATTGTTGATGGTTTGGAGAATGTTTCGTCGGATTTGATACGTTCTACTTCTGTTTTGGCTTCTCGAAGGAAGGCTTTTGCCAGCGTGGTTTTAAAGGGAGACGCTTTTCTGGAGGAATTGAACAATCAGACTAAGAACCTTCACGAGATGGCTAAAAGTTTGGGTGCAGATTTTCGGAGTATTATCTCGAATCAGATTGTTTCGGCACAGGAGATCACGGATCAGATTTCTAAAAGTTTTACCTCTTTTGTGGATGAGAAGACTAGCATTGTGAAGGATGAGGTGAGCAGGGTAGAGCAGAAAGTCAAAGAGAGTCTTGCCCAAGCGCCTTCCCGCATAAAGTCCAGAGTTTTTGATACTCTTTCTGAAATCATTAGATCCGATAATGAGGATTGTGAAAAAACGTGTGCTCAGCTTGAGCATGAGGCTGGAGGCTACATTGATGGTGCCTTTAAAAGCGTGAAGGATACTCTTGTATCGTTTGAGAGCGGGACGAAGGATATATTCTCAACTCACAAGAACAACATTAGAAACAGGATCAAACTCTTAGAGTATAGTGTTCTCCACCTCCGCAAAAAAATTGCTCAAATGTTGCAAACAAACGCTTTTGAATATGACCAGATGATCGACGAGCTTTACCACAACCTTTCTACTTCTGTAAATCAAAGAGTAGGAGTTTATATAAATGAGCTTGATCCCTTCGAGGAGAGATTAGCTTCAAGGATCTCTGAAAGCTACACGGAGTCATTAGATGCTGTAAACAGGAATGTTAATGACCTACTAGAGAGAACCGCAAGTATCCTGACTCAGATAGAGAAAAAAGAGGAAATTCTGAGAAAAATATGGGAAGCATCATATACCCTCCCCATACAGGATGTCAAAACGTGGTCTCTCATAGGTGAAGAGGCTATTGTTGCTCACATCAAATCTATGGTTAGACGAACCAAGAAAAATATACTGATAGTCTCCCCGGAGCTTATTCCCGAAATTTTGGAGGAGCTGATTAATGTTAAAAGACTTAAAGCGACTGTTGTTTCAAATATTGATCTCAAGGTTTTCGAGTCTGTTATTAGGCATTTTTCGAGACAGGGTAACGTGAAGTTCCTCCATTACCCGAATAAAGACTTATGGTGTGTGATAAGGGACAATGATGAAGTTCTGTTTGCGCCCGTATCCGCCAAGGAAGAAATGGTTGCGGTGGTCTCAGAACAATATGGATATGTGAGGTTTAACCGAGAACTGACGGCACCTATGGTTCTGACAAAGAGTAAGGAGATAAAAATTTCTTAATCTTCCGGTTTCTTTTCAAACTTTTCTTCTGATTCAGCGTCCGTCACGATGGACTTTTCTGAACTTTCCGATGTTTCCGTCCTAGGCTTTTGAGGCGTGTTTTTCGACTCTAACATTTAAATATATGAAATCTTTATATTTTTTTCGAAAAAATAGTAGACTTACGATATTCTATATGTTTTTTAGGAAAAATTTATAAGTTAGAGGGTCTACCTGTTTTTTCGATAGAAACGCTTCGGATTAAATACTTGAGTCCGAAGCTATTGTTCAAGCTTACCTCCCTCTCTCCCTCCTCCCTCCTCCCCATTCTGTGGGGGTGTCTTATGCTTACCTCCCTCTCTCCCTCCTTTCTCCTTTTGCTTACACTCTTCTCAGCTCCGAGTTCTAGGTTGTTTGATTCGTCCGTTTTTGGATTGTAAGATTGTGTTTGTTTTGGTTTTTTAGAAGTGTGGGTATTTTGGGTGTTTTTTTAGTAGGGTTCCTAAGTAGATTGCGTCTAGGAAGTTTTCTATGGTTGGTTCCCATTCTAGGGCTATTATCCTCTTGTTTCTTGGTGAGTATATCTGCACTCCTTGGATGCTTGCGCGGCAGCATCTTACTATGTAGAAGTCGTTTGCTGTGGTGTCTTTTCTTGCGTAGTGGGCTGGGCATATGTCGATTTTTTTCATTTGTATCCGTGGGTTGAGTTCTTTCACTGTTTCGAAGGTTACTGGGCAGCCGACCACGAGTGTTGGTTCTTTTAGGGATGCTATTTTTTCTGAATCGACGTCTAGGAAGAGAAATTTTCTCTTTGTTGTTGCTTTGCATGGGAAGATTACTGGTTGACTTGTTTCGGGTATTTCTTTGAGTATGTCGATTGTGTTGATTTGGAACTTTGTGTCTTTGCGTACCAGTTTCTGCTTTTTGGCGTTTAGGGCTTGGTACTCTAGTCTAGCTGGTGGTGGGGCGACGTCGATTATCCCCACTCTCGTGTTTTTGGGTTCGAATAGGGTTATTCCTATGTGTTCGAATTTTGATTTGAAAATTACGCTTCGTGTGTTCTTTTTTAGGTGTTTTATGGTGGTTTTGATGACTTCGATTTTTTGTGTTGGGTCGAGGTTTGGGCAGTCTATTGTTAGTGTTTCTTCCTCATCGCTTAGGAGAATGGCGCTTGATATTGTTCTTATTAGGCTTTTGCCCACCGTTTTGACTTCGTATATGGAGGAACCTGTTGGTGACTCTGTTATCACGTATCTTGTGGTGTGGTATACTCTCTTTCCTTTCAGGGTTTTCTCGTTTTCTTCGTGTTTGAGTTTTACGATGTTTACTTGTTGTGGGTGGACTACTCTCGGCACTCTGTTTCACCCTTTTAGAGATCTCTTTGGGGAACAACATCGCATGCTGTGCATTTGAGGCACATGGTTCTGAATTTGGTTACGTCCAGGCCTTTTTCTTTTAGTATTTCTTTGTGTTTTAATGCGTGTGAGATTAGTCTTTCGGCTGAGGGGCGCTGGGCTCTGTTGTTTAGTGCTTTTTGTAGTGGTGTTTCAATTAGGGGGTTTAGGTTTAGGGGTCTGAGGGAAGCTATTACTCCCCAGTCTGCTAAAACCTCTGCGCCTTGGTTTACTGTTTCCTCTTTTTCGCCGAGTCCTATTATTATGTTTGAGCATGCGTGGTTTTCTCCGAATACTTTTCCTGCGTATTTTATCATTCTAAGATTTTTTTTGTAGTCGAGTTCGCTGCAGACTATTGCAAAGATTTCTGGGTCGTAGCTTTCAACGTTTATTTTTATTTCATCCGCTCCGGCTTCATATAGCATGTCTACGTGTTTTTCTTCTTCAACGAGAGGTTCGACTCCGATGGGAAGTGTGTCGCCGAATTCATCGCGTATGGCTCTTACCACTCCGCACATGTGTTTTACGCTTTCAGTTGGTGTGGAGAAGACTCCGGTTGTGAGTGCAACACAGCTTAGGCCTTTGTCTGCTACTCGTTTGATGATTCTTGTTACTGTGTGGGGTTGGAGGGTTCTGTGGGTGATGTGGGACTGTATTATTGGGGTTGCGCAGAATTTGCAGTGGTATTTGCAGTTGGTGTCTAGGTTGAGGAATGCTTGTTCTGGACAGTGGAGTAGGCTCTCGACCTGTTTTGCGGGGTAGAGGTCTCTTCCTTCTTTTTGAATCATTCTTCTTTCGATGTTGTAGGTGTATGGGGTTTCTGACCGGGTTTCAGCTAGTTTGAGGCGCACTAGTCTTCCGTCATTGAGGCGGAGGAATATGCAGTCTTGGCCTGTGCTGGGTCCCGCGGTTGAGTGATCCGGGAGAAAGGGCAGCTTTTTAACGTCGTTTACGAGTATTGCTCCTTTTTCTAGGAGTTTTGCTTTTGCCCATGTTGTTTGGGGGATTTCTTCGGACACTTTGAACCCTCATATATTTATATTGGGTCAGCGTTTGGAGAAACACAGAAAGAATTTGTGTGTGAACAGAAGTGGGAGTACAGAAAAAGCTTGCGGCGATTCTCGACAGGGCTTTGGACGAGAGAATCAGTTTTCAGGAGGCGCAGAGCCTGCTAGGTGCTGAGGGGGAAAACTTTGAGAAGCTGTTGGAAGTGGCTCGAATAGTGACCGATCGAGAGGTGGGGAGTGTTCTGCGTGTTTATTATCCTGCGCGAGTGTTTCCTTCAATCTCTGTGACTGGAGGCTTCTGTGAATTAAGGTGTGCTCATTGTAATGCTCATTATCTTCAGCATATGATACCTGCGCAGAGTCCAGATAAACTTTACGAGGTTTGTGTCAACTTGTACCGTGAGGGGACTGTGGGCTGCCTTATTAGCGGCGGAAGCACTGTGGAGGGACATGTTCCTCTTGAACCCTATGTGGATGCGATTAAACGTATCAAAAGGGATACGGATCTTATTTTGAATGTGCACACAGGGTTACTGTCGTTGGACTTGGCTGCGAGGTTGTCGGAGGCTGGGATTGATGTAGCTTCAGTTGATGTGGTAGGTGATAATGAGACTATAAGCAGTGTTTACGGGTTGGACAAAACCGTTCGTGATTATGAGGAGGCTCTGAATAACCATTTAAGGGCTGGGATAAAGCATATTGTTCCTCATGTTTGCGTGGGGCTAAACTTTGGGAGAATAGGTGGTGAAATCAGGGCCATAAAAATGGTGGAGAAGCTTAATCCGGAGACGCTGGTTTTTATTGCAATAATTCCGACTCGTGGGACTCTTATGGAGAATATTGTTCCTCCCAGTGCGGAGACCGTCGTGAAAGTGATTGCAATTGCTCGGTTAATGCTAAGGGATACTTCTATATCTTTGGGGTGTATGCGTCCTGGTGGAGTTAGGCGGAAGAGACTTGACTGTTTGGCTTTGGGTGTGGTTGATGGAATGGCGCTTCCTACCCCTGACGCTTTGAGAAAGGCGGAGAGGCTTGGTTTGGTGGTTGAAAAGTACGGTTCTTGCTGTGCGTTGCCGCGTGAATTTGAGGAAAGGGTAAAGGTGGCGTGTGATGGCTGAAAATTTTAACGTCGGAAGTTCCATTCTCTTGTGG
>Ga0164311_10000355_pt1 | contig 19517 bp, 17 predicted proteins | sample GuaBasSedimGuay2_FD_121796 | JGI IMG/M metagenome (GOLD analysis project Ga0164311, IMG submission 121796) | Subseafloor sediment microbial communities from Guaymas Basin, Gulf of California, Mexico - Guay2, Core 4569-9, 9-12 cm | ecosystem: Environmental > Aquatic > Marine > Hydrothermal vents... | reverse complement strand
ACTCCGCATAAAATACGTGGTGGGGCGTGGGAGGGCTGGGGGCTACCACTCCTCCTCTTCCCACTCCTCCTCCCACTCTTCCTCCCACTCCTCCTCCCAATCCTCCAAGGAACGCCCCCTCCCTTCTGAACTCTGAACCACACCATACCCTATTTAAATATTTCCACAATTCTTTCCCCAGAAACTCCAAAGCTAAACCAAAAACACAACAAAAAGCTTGTTGGAGCCCCGGGCGGGATTTGAACCCGCGACCTACGGCTTACGAGGACTCACCGCAAAAAGCGGAAACATTTACCTACCACTCCCCGCTATCCCACCATTCTTCCAGCCAAACAGCTTAAATTTAGCCGCCGTCAGGGAGGCCGTGAAGGCTATGGTGGAGCCGCTGGTCGAGGAGTTCCACCGTGAGCTGGTGAGGACGTTCGAGGTCCTGGCCAGGAGGTACGGCTACACCCCCGAGGAGCGGCGGCCGCAGCAGCCGGGGGACACGGAGCCCCTAGACCCCCAGCAGCTCCTCAGCCGCTTAGGAGAGTTCAGGAAGTTCTGCAGGGTGGACCTATCGCTCGCGGAGAGGACGGTGGAGGACCACGTAGACAGGGTTGAGAGGTTCCTAGGGTGGTGCAGGGACTCCGGCGTGCCGGTCTCCCCGAGCGCCATCAGGGAATTCCTAAGCCAGTACGAGGCAGCCAACAGCCGAGCAAACTACATCAAGGCCTTCAGGAGATTCTTCAGAGACTTCCTAGACAGGCCCGACATCATCAAGAGCTTCAAGCTGCCAAGGCCCGAAATCCCGATCCAGCCGGTGCTGGAGCTACCCAGCAGGGAGGACCTCAGGAAGTTCTTCCGGGCGATGAGGAGCCCACGCCACAAGGCAGCCTTCCTCATGTACGCCTCAAGCGGCCTGAGACTCACGGAGCTGCTGAGGCTAACATTCGCCGATGTGGACCTCGACCGCCGGATGATAAACGCCACCAAGCTGCACAAGGGCAGGACCAAGAGGGGCTGGATAACGTTCTTCAGCGAGGAGGCCGCCGAATGGCTAAGGAAGTATATTGAGACGCTGCCGCCGGAGCAGAGAACCCCGGAAAGCCGAATATTCCCCGTGCGCTCAGACTCCATGCACACCGCATTCCGCAGAACAATAGAAAGAACCGGAATCAAAATAACCCCGCAGATCCTCAGAGAGTGGTTCTGCCAGCAACTAGCCGATGCCGGCGTCCCAGAACGCTACATAGACGCATTCTGCGGCAGAGTCCCCGCAACAGTCATCAGACGCCACTACTCTGACTACAAGCCGGAGAACCTAGAACGCATATACAAGCAAGCCGAACATGCACTAAAAATCCTATCATAGCACCCCTATTTTTTATGTTTTTTAAAAAAATAGTGCTTTCCTTGCATATGGGAAAAATTTTTATCCAGTTGGAAAAATTTTTATCTGGGGGGTGGTGCGGGTGGTTATTGAAAGAAAGCCTTTAGCTGAGAGGCTCTATATTGCTTTACAGCCTACTAGAAAGAAGATTCTAGTGGCGCTGTGGAAGTCGCCTGCACCGATGTATATCGAGCAGATAGCTAAGAAAATAGGGGAAGATAGAAAGAATGTAGCGTTCCACTTACTAACTCTACAGGAACATGGCTTTGTGGAGGGGGAATACGGGGTAATAGAGCCACCAGCAGAAAGGTCAGCCGCAATAGGTAAAGCAGGTAAATTCTTTAGATTAACGGATGAGGGCAGAAAAGTATGTGAAATGTTCGAAAAGTTGAATATCATTTAGGATCTACCCATTAGCTTCAATGCTATTTCAATCAGATCAACTACGACACGGATGAGCATTATAAATCTAAAGAAGTTATCCTGAAAATCTTTAGTTGGTCTTCCTTCTTCATCGAATTCTCCCGGTGTGAACTCATAGTAAGCAATTTCAGGTATAGTAGTAGGAGTAAGATCTAACTCTTCAGAACATCGGAAGTTTTGAATATAAATTGCATTTCTTCCACGTACCCGTACAGGCACCCAAACAGAAATTTCGCTTCCTTTAATTTCATCCACTGATTTAACAGACTCATATATTACTATTGGTTCAGAGCCAACTTTCCTTTTAATTGTTGGTAAACTAGTAAATTCTATTTGAAGAGCCCCTCCGGTCATTTCCTTAAGAAAATCGGCTAGTTCTCTCAATACGCTTAAAAGCCTCCTAGCAAATTCCTCGACTTCGTCCTCTGGCATTTCAATTTTTTGATATCTCTGAAGAAATTATTTTAAGATTTACGGGAAATTCCCACCTTATAAGGTAATAAAAACTCCTAGTGGAAACTCCTTGACAGCCTAAAAATCTTACCCTAGCACCCCTATTTTTTATCGGCTTTTTCGAGAAGCCTGAGGCCGGCAACTATGAGGCGTGCAGCCCGGGCGTAAAGGAACATGCGGGCCGAATAGGCGTCATCGAGGCTGCTTACTGCCTCCCTGAGAAACTTCCTTGAGAGCCTCTCAAGGCGGAGGCGATGCTCACGCAGATGTAGAGTTGAGCCTTCGCGCACTTCACGCCTTGAGGCATTATGCGCCTCTGGGCGCTTTGAGCGTCCAGGCGCCCTATGCCCGTTTACCGACATGACCCTGTAGCCTCCCCGAAGGAGGAGGCGATCTTCTCAACAATCCTCAGAACCCACGTACCAATGTTTCGGGTTAAGTGTGGGGAAAATGAGCGTAAAACCCTGCCCCACCATACCTAACTATCTTCTAGGTAGTAGTAGAATTGTCCATCCTCCTTGTTATAGTACCTCGTTATCTTTACTCCTTTCCTCTGCTTGAGATGTGCTATAGCGGTTAACACGGTCTTCCTTCTCACATTAAGCTCCTCAGCGATGGCATCGGCAGTCATGGCATTCCTCCTAAGAAGGTCAAGTACACGGTAGATGACGACCTGCCCGCCGGCGGGCGTTCTTACGACTTTACCATTCTCTATCATCTTCCTGAAATACCCCCTCGGTATCTTGCCACTCCTTACCATTTTCCACTCACCACATGCCACTAGCCATATGCCAATATTTAAACCTTCCCCACACTTAATCTCCCGCCAACTCCACGCTCCTGCGGCTCCTCTTCACGGCCATCCTCAGGGCGTCCTTCTCGTTGGCTGGAGGCAGGGTGGCCACGAGCGGGGCCGTAAACCGCAACTTTATATAAAATCTCTCAAACATCCTTCCCGATCACCTCCTTTCCCTTTTTTCCCTTCTTGGGGAGGCCTCCACGCAGGAGAGCCTCCTCTCCAAGAAGGCTGTCAAGTCGATTGACAAGGACGTACCTGTGGATGACTTCCGTGGTTTCAACGTGCGTTAGATCCGTCTTCAAAATAGCCTCCCGGCGTAGCTCGTACTGCTTCTTCAAGACTCCCCGGTGGTGGAGGAGCTTTACCACGCGGCGTACATGGCGGGCTGAGAGGCCCGTCTCGATGCTGAGCTCCCTGACAGTCAGGCCCTTAGGGTGCCTCCCTAGGGCCTTCAGGACCTTCCTGATGGCCGGGGTCAAAGGCCGCTTGGGAACCCAAGCCGGCTTTTTGGGGGCCTCCTCCCGGATCACCGGCCTCCCGACGGGCGCGGTGGCAAGCCGGCAGCTGAAGTAGTTCGGGCACATCATGCAGAGGCAGCCCTGCCTGTAATGCACGAAGCCCGTTGGGTTCCGCGGCTGCGTGGTAACGTGCCTAGAACGCTTATGCCCGTCTACTGACATAGCCTAATCTCACCCCTCGGGGGTATGATGCGGTTCCTACGGAGCCACGCCAGGGCCTCGTTCAGGCTCCCGCTGTTTGGGTGGTAGCCCAGCCTCCGGGCCAGGTCCGTCCGCATGTAGCTGGCAGCGGGGTTCTCCTTCAACAGCCGGAGAATGCGTCTGGCGGCACCCTAAGTTGGGTGCTGGCATAGTAGATATCTTCAGCCCCGGCGCTCAGTCTATTGCGTGACGCAGATATCGTAATCATCGTGACAACCAGAGAAGTCCATGAGAGTGTCAAGTCAGTAATTAGCAAATACCAAGAGAAAGGAGAAAGAAAAATCTATTTGATTAAATCAAGGATCGCTGAAGAAATACGTTCAGAATATATTAAGAAAGGAGAGGGAGAAATACATTGAAATGGTGTTTAAGCCTGAGACTATTATACCTCGTGTGTTTCGGAGGCGATTAATTGGAGTATGAGACGAAGAATTCCCTAATTGCTTTTTTACATGATGCTTAAGTTTACCTTATGCGTCGTTTTTCCTTTGCGTTTTTAATAATTTCTCATCTTCCTTAAGAGTATAAAGCTCCAGATTGCTCTGTTACACTCTTGGTTTTGGTTGAAATCTGCAATTTTGCTAATAGAACTTCGGAAGCCTTGTATGTAGTAAGGTGTTATAAAGGCAAAGTTCAAATTGTTCTTGTCTATACTACAAAAACATGTCTAAAACTGTTTGTTTAACCATTTTCTTCAGGAATTTCCAGTAAGCTTGGAAGTTTGTTGAAGACTTTATGTAGATCTTATCGAGGTATTTTTCGTAAGCTTCCCATCCCTCTTCTATAAGGCGCTTAGCTTTTAAGGCCTCCGCCTCAAGCACATACTTATTATGAAGGGCCCTAGCAATCCAGCTTCTCCAAAGCAAGCTTCTATCTAGACTACAGACTGGGCACTTACACTTTGCCAATAATCGCCAATCCTCGAGAGAGAGCTTTCTAAGGCCAAACTTTGCATCCCCCCGTCCTACATATCTCTCACCAGTACCAGGTAACACTATCTTGCCGAAGGCCGCCTTTCTTCTATACCCTGTTGTATCGGTGCTCTTAGCACCCATGTAATATGCCAAATGTAGCGTTAGAGGGGAGGAGCCGAACCCCATTAGATGAACTTTAAAATCCGTATACGCCTTAATAATTTTAATGGATAGTAATAGCATTTTTATGGTTCTGAGCCTGGGTTGCCTGTCAGCAAAATAACCTGTGTAAAAAGTAAAACTTGGATCCACTATAGTGCCTAATGCTATATACTCCGCATCAATGTGCCGGTAAACCCATAAAATATTCTCCTTAATGGAGCTGCGGTTCCATGCATGAATGACTGGGACGATCTCCCTTAACTTCGTGGTTTCCTGCCATTCAAGCATATTAGCCTTAGTTGCCTCCCAAAGCTTTTTCATCATTTTAAGCGGCTGACCAGGCTGAAATGGATAGTCCAGTGGTACAGCCTTATCGGGATCAAGCTTCTCCTGCACTTCCTTTATCCGCTCCTTATCCACGCTGATATTTTTCCTGGCTATTGTGAAGGCGCCGCTGTCCAAAAAAAGTTTCTTATAGCTATAGGGAATTTTGGGGTTATCTGATAGGTAATTTATAGCAGAATCTAAAACGTTGGAATGTAGTTTTGCTATAGGTCTATTTCCCTCACCGATCCAGAACTCTAACTTCATCTTTCCTCACCGTCACTCAAAGCGTTAAGTAATAAGGACCTGAGGTATTCTTGAGCTATTGGATGCGCCACGCCATACATGTCCCACGCAAGGCGGCCATTTTTAGAAACGATTTCTGCGACAACTTCTTTAGGTGGGTGAATATATACTTGAACGTTAGCTATTTTAGAAGCTAACTCAATTATTCTCCTATGAGTGTGATCCTTTCGTTTCCTTAGTCCTGAAGAATAAGTCCTAACAAAAGCTATGATCCTTGAGTAACACTCTTTTAGCTTCACTCTTTTTAAAAAGTTAGAGATGTAATAAGCTAAGATTTGAATACATTTCTCCAGATGCTCCTCCTTATAGATTTGTCCATGTTTAAGGCACCACCATTTGAAAAGCCCAGGGCAATCATACCACGAACTTTCCCAATCGTGCCACTTAGTCTTTTTTCCATAAAACTCCTCAGGAATGAGGGCAAAGGGCTCGGAGATCGTTACTAAATGTATTTCTTTTCTCAAATCTCCAAGGCTGGAGAGTGTTTTAAATAATAATCTATATGATCTTGACTTATAGTATGGTTTTCCAGCAGAGCAGGGGTATATGAGCAGAATGCGATGTGGTTTTGGCATATATTGATTTGAAATGTAATTTAACCATCGTAATACTTGTTTATTCCTCGTTAAAGCATCTAACACTTGGGTTGGATTGTAAAGGCGGAGGGATACATTTACGCTAGCATTTCCTTGTACACGAGGCACTATACATACACCCGTGTTCTCATTAGCTTACGCTAGTATAAATAATTTAGCCAAAGGTTCTGTTAACTTATTGTCATCATAACGTTTCGCGAATAAAAGAATTACCAAAGGTAATTTGGGGAAGGTGTGAATTGCCGCAGCCTTTTATACGCCGTTAGCTGAAGACTACAATGGTGCATTGCAAAAAATTGCATCTCTGTGAGTGCAGTAGCACGGATTATGAACCCATTTCCAACATAGACTACTCCTCTTAATATACGTGCAGATAATCCTTTGAGAAGTTGGTTCCCTGAAATGTTTTCTATACTTTACATCAGGAGGTAATAAAGGTACTTACGTGATGCTCTATAAGTTAACAGAACCGCTAAAAAACTGAAGCAATGAGATCTATAATGATGTCATCAGCTGAACAACGAAGCTAAATATGTTAATTGTTCTTGATTTAACATTTTCGTAATAATTTCGTAATATAACTTTTCTGCAACGCCTTTTCGTATATTACATTTATCATGCGCGATTATAACTGGTAAGGGGATATCAAAGCCTGGAAGACTCCACAGATCAATTAACTGAGCAACTTTCATATATTCTCTGTCAAGTTCTTCTTCGCTAAGTTCGTCCTTCGTGACTAACTCTACCCGATAAGCTTTACTTCTCACAGAGTTTTTGAAATAAGAGTAATAAATATGGATTCCCTCATTTAAGTACATCTTATAGAGTTTGCATATTTTATTATCATAATCACTTAAGTCCGTCTCATCACGAGGATACTCAAATGGTTTAGTGAACACTGGACGGTGTTTCTTCTTTATAAGGTAATAACTAAGTATGGGAGATATGAAATCATGATCACAAACATATCCTTCAAGTAGTCTATGATTAACTAATTCCTGAATTTCACGTAAGAAAATACTTCCCATTATTCTTTTAACTATCCCTAGAATACGAATCCCTGAAGACAAACTTTCCTTAATTACCTCTACTCTATTAGATATATAATCTTTGTTGAAACACCACCATGGATCCATTATTGGTCCATCTATGAATATATTTCCCCTTCTTTGCACAGATAGTTCACTACGCAATTTCCTAATACATTTAGTCTCTAAAAGCATCATAAAGATTTCAGCTTCCCTCCTAATAAATGATTCATCAGGATACCTTTTGGGCTTTATATCTGCATCAACCTTATAATTTATAGCTCCTCCGAAGCCATTAGGTATAGTCACATATGCAGCGCCTACAATCATATACCACATACCTCCCACTCCACCTATGACCTGAAAACTTCCATCAACAGATCCTACCGGTATGTTTTTCACTTCATCCACATTCCGTGAGAAAATAGCCCTGTAAAACTTAAGTTCATCCAAGCTTTTAGAAAGTTTCACTACTCTTTCACCGAGTCTTCTAAGTCTTTTCTGCTCGGTCTCGCCGAGGGTTTTCGCTTTATCGATAAGATTCGACAGAAGTTTATGCTCGGTCATGTCGACTTCTATTTTACGGACCAATTTTTTTAACTCATCAAGAGAGTAAAGGGCTGACAACTTCATCACCTTATATGATCTTAACTTTGATCTGTATAAGACCCTTTACATTTAAAGAATATAAGCTTTTGAGTATTACCCCATATTCTATATCAAGTTTATCTGAAATAACCTCTAGAATCCCCTTTAACTCCTTGCTCTCATCGCCTACCAATTCCACCAGCTTTTCATAGATTGCGAGCTCTTTTTCATTTAAAAGTCCATATTTAAGTATTATTTCTCTAGTGCATCTAATGAGTTGTTTTAGATCAATTAAGATTCTTTTATACAATCCTTTAATATCTATCTTTTCAGAAAGCTTGGGAAGTTCGTGAAGCGAATTAGGAATTATATTCTTAATTTTTCCCAATTTTACACATACTTTTCCTACTTCATTCCTAATTTCTAACTTTAACTTTCCATTAATATATTCATTTAACGCCTTCTGAGGAACATTTAATAACGTTTCTAATCTTGCTAACAATATATGAATAATAGTGATTTTATCCTTAAAAATCTCATTCAATTTAGGGAATACAGCGTTCGTAAATCGTTGAGTTAAATCGTCCATAAAAGTCTTTAAATTTGCCATGAAGTTGCAAAAGAGACGCAAATCTGATAAATCCTCCTTTTTAATCCTTTCAATCAGTTTCAGGTATTCTTTAAGAATATCATTAACATCATCTGAGATTTCCTTTACGATCTCTAAAGATTCTTCATCCCCTTCTAGAAATAGCTGCAAAACTTTTAAAAGATGTTCATTCTGACTTTTGTGATCATCAAATATCTTATCTGCGTTATTAATATCGATAAACTTACTATCAAGTTCGTCTAATAATCCCCTAATTTCATTGAGATATCCGCGTTGTGTTATTAACCATTTTTTAATCATTTTTAAATCAATCTCTTCAGAGCTTGAATCAGAGCACTTATTCCAATTAAGATTAAAGGGGTTTTTGGAGATTCCTTCTTTAATTTTCATTAAAACGACCCGCGCCATGGGAGTTCTAGCTTCTCGCTTAAACAATTTATGATCCTCTATATTAGAAATTATTTCTTCCAATTTTCTCGAAATTTCTAAAGTGTCCTCGATCGATTTAGATATTTCATTATATAAGTTCTCAAATTTGTCACTTTCCTCTTTTATTTTAAAGAGTTTAATATTAAGATAACAAAATTCTTTACTGTAAAATGGACATCTATGAATCGCATTTCTGTATCTCATCCACTGGTCATAGATAAATTTTTCGCATTCCTCTTTAGAGAACTGCTTTTCATATAACTCTTCTATGTTTTTAATGGCATCCCTTAACGAATATTCCTCCTTAATGCTGAATTCATATGGAAAACCTAAGAATTTTAGGTTTTGTTTTAGTTCCTCCAAGCTTTTCAGACATCCTCTACACTTTAATCTCGCGTTTGAAAGGATATTCTCTATTTCTTTAATTGCCGGTCTCACTAACTCATTTATTAGTCTATTAGTGTATTTTAGACATCTATCTAATAGCATAAATCTTCTACGGAATAGCTCTGGGTCCTTTACTTCTAAACCATGTAATTCTTTAAGGATGCTTTCAATTACTTTGCAGCAGTGGCTAAGAATTATAGAGTTACATCCCTTTTTCTTTACTGAACCTAAGTACCCTCCTTTCATCAACTTTTTATCTTGTATAATATTCTTCAGTATATCTTTGAGGTTCTTAAGCTTGTATTTAAGTGATTTTATATCTAATAGTTTAATATATAAATCTCTGTGGATTTTATGAACATCAATGATACCCTTTTCTACCATTACGTCTACATAAGGTTTTAATTCTGCATCATTAGGCACAAATAATGTTGAAAGTTCATCCAGTTTTCTTTCACCAAGTTCTTTAAGAATCACCCATATTCTCCTCTCAACAGGTGTATCTACTGCCTTATAATATCCGTTAGAACATTTAATGAAGCCACTTTTTTCAAGCTCCTCCAGGAGATCTTTAAACTTACTGAAGCTTTCTATATCTACAGGTACGGCCCCGAAATCGAGTCCTTTAATGAATACCGAGAAATCCTTCTTTAACTCCTCTGTATAACGGAAGAGTTCTTCCGCAGTGGCCCCTTTGCCCGGATAATTAAGGAAATATCTAATGCCTAGTAGGTCTTTAGGTGGAGACTGCACCCAGTATCCCTTCTCTCTACCCTTCTCAATCCACTCAGTTATACGATCCTCAAAGCATAATTCTTCTAAAATTTCGGCAGCTTTTGTTTTCCATGCATTTTCATTTACACTATAATTCGACTTCTTAGCATATATATAAGCGACCACTTGTTGCGCTCTGATCATATTTAATGGAAAGATAAGGTATTCAAAAATGGTACCGCAGAACATATTCAGGTGAGTCATAAAATCAGTCGGAGGAGACCCATAACTGAAAATAAGTAATAATGGAACCTCAGCTTCTCTCACTTCCTCCATTAAACGTTCGTATCCTTCCTCCTGGTACTTTCTAGCAGGACTAAGACTAAATAAAGGATAAAAGTAAAAGGTTATTTCCTTTTCCAGCTGTTTATATTTAAGCTCACCCAGTATTATAGTTCTTGTTCCAATCCGCTTATACTCTTGGTTTATAGAGATAGATTTGCTACCGTCATTAATCATTTTAAAAATCCCCTCATAGAATTCTCTCTCATATTCTATGAGCTTTCGTCTAGTCTCTATCCATACTTTAAACCTTTCATCTGTTTTCTCTATAAAGTCGAAGAATTCTATGAGAGGAGACGGATATAAATTCTGCAATACTCTGTGAGAAGTTACTATATATATTTCTTCGGATAGCTTTAAACTATCATACAAATGTACCATAATTATTCTAAGTATATTTTCATCGAGTTCTGGAACATATGCAGTTAAGTATTCAATCACCTGTTCATATTCAGCTTTGTCTACCATCTCCAGACGGTCTAACCTATCTGCTGTTAAGAATACTTCCTCTTTTAATGATCTTTCCGCGTTTGAATATCCATAGAAAGTTAATGCATCTATGAACTTAGGCAATGCCTCTTTTAAAACCTCCTCTTGTAGATGTATATTTCCCATTATCTTCTCTAAAGTTGAAATGAATTCATTGTAATTACTTAACACTTTTTTCAATCTAATGAAAGGAGTCATTACACCTAATTGATAAAATGTCTCTTTAATCTTCCCTAAATAATCCTTACCGTAGGTTCTTTCTAGTTCTTCTAAATTCAAGGGTGCGGTATTAGTAAGTAATGTATTTAATAACTCTAAGCATTTATGATCTTCGTATAATTTTAGAGTAGTGTATATTTTATTTAAATAGAAATCGTCAATGATAGGTATTTCACCACCATATATTAGAAGTTTTTCTCCTCTAAGGTAATTGAGCATGTCACTAGGAGTTATTATCTTTAACTTTCCAGGTGGACAAAACTCAGTAGCCTTTTCCAATAACAGTTTAAGGATGCTTACCATAGCTCCGGGATTACCCAGAGACGCTAAGTATATCGTGTTTACGAGACCTATAGACGTAAATGGAAGTTTGGGCATCTGGCCATTATAGCAGTAATTAAGGCAACCTATCACAAATTTGTATCCTTCCCGTCTATTCAATCTCTTTAAATCTAATAGTTGAATTCTTCTTCCCATTCTTCCAAGAGTTGGACCTAATTCAGCGTATATGGTCTGGAATGCAGCAGGAGTGACAGATATTATGAAGTGAACTTTACCTGCAAATTTCCCTCCTTTGCTTAGCATTTCAGGGGTTCCATTTATTATATCTACTAGCCCAGATATCATAATATCCCGGATGTTCTGAGGTTGACGAAGCAGATCCTCAAATTCGTCTATGAAAATTATTAAGTTAGCCTCTTTTGGATATCTTCTAAAGAACGAACTAAGCCAATTATCTATGAAATCTAAAGTGGACTTGAAGTTTCTAGGGCTTGGTAGATATACTTCTCTTTTAGCCTTTAGCACATCACTTAGTGAAAGTAAAATTGTACCGAAAATCCTTAAGCCACTTATTCTCGTGTCATTGAAGATTTTTCCTTCAATAACATCTTTGAGCCATTCAAATATAGTCTTAGCGCCCACCTTTACTACGATATCGTTATCTATGATATCTCGCTTCTTTAGATACCCTTCGTAGACACTGGTTTTCCCTTCACCCCACTCAGCTCTTATGAAAGCTACACATACCTCTTCAATTTTTCTAGATGCACCAAGAAACGCCTTTAAGTCGCTTCTACATCTTTCCCTCGATTCAAGCTTAGTAAATTCTTCAAGTTCAGCTACATCTCGGCCAACTATACTTGGATAGCGACTTGGAGCGTCTATGCACTCCTGATTACTCATATGGGATATCCCCCTCCTATAGACATGATAGTACGTCTATTCCACCTATCCTAGGTTCTATTTCCCTCTTCGGTATACTTACTATAACCGGAAAGCCCAACTTGTTCATCTGCCCCATCACTATAGCATGTCCAATTGCCAGAGTTACGAGTCTTCCCTCTATTGATCGTGGCAAGGAGCCAGCTATCCTTTTTATGAAAGGTACATCACCAGCTGAAATCCTGTGAACTATGAATGTGTTAACCATGGAAAGGGCTATTGGGTCAATAAATGTCGGTCTTTGGGAGATTAAACACAGGCATAGTCCAAACTTTCTTCCTTGAGTTGCGATGTTCACTATATTGTTCCTCGCAAGGCTATACCCAATGGGATAAGTTGTAAGGTTAGGACAGTAGTTTTGCACCTCTTCAATCGCTAGAAGCAGTACTCTTCCTTTTCCAGATACTTTATAATCCGTGAACTTATTATATAAAAGTTTGGTTAGATAAGATATAATAAGTTGCTTCATTTGTAGAGAGACACCCGGCGCACCTTCCGTTGAGAAGTCAATTAACGCTAAAGAAGCGTTACCAGGATCGGTTAACTCGTCTATAAGTCCCTCGCCTAATGTTACTTGACTTTTATATTTAATAAGACTGTACTTATCCATGTCATCCTTAAATTTTCTTAATGCGCGCTCTATAGCCCTTCCTGTTTCGTGATGAATCTCTTTCTCATATATAGCCTGATGCAACTCTGATATCAACTTCTCTTCAAATAAGTCGTCTCTAAGAAAGAGTTCAGAAATATCATAGCCGTCTTCTTTGAGGCCTCTTAATATCTTCTCTATCCCGTATGCCTGACGCTCATTTAGCTCTCCACCTGAGTAGTATACAGTTATCAATTCTGCTACTTCGCGCGAACTAAATGGTGATAAATCTATCGAGATAGCTGTAGCTCTGAAGCCTGGCTCTAACAGTGCGGGAGAATTTTTAAACACAAAACGGTAAACTTTCTTATACCTTTTAAAAGAACCTTTTTTATACTCATAGAAGAAATCTATATAATCTCCATTTGCATCTACAATAATCATGGGTAAAGCTTTTTCTGTTTCCTTATCCTTAATCTTGCTGAATAACTCGATAAGGTATCCCATGGTGTAAGACTTCCCACTGCCAGTAACCCCAAGTATAGCCATATGCATGGGTATGGCTTGAATATCTAGTGGCAGTGGCATGCGTTCATAACCATATAATGAGCCGAAGTGTACTATGCCGCCTTTTTCACCATTAAGCCCGCATATTTCTTTAAGTTCATTTATGCTCATTTGATAGACCTCGTCACCAGGTTCTGGCGGTCTTGCAATGTCACTTAAAGATCCCTCAGCAATCGAGCCTAAAAGCTCAAGCTCCGCTATTACATATTTTCTGGAGACATCTACGGGTATAGGGGCTTTCTTTCGTCTGGCCTCGGACCAGGCATCTCCCTTTTCATAGAACTCGTTATGAGGTATTATCCTATCAACCCGACATAAGATTCGCTCACCATTATTACACTTTATAACATACAATTCTCCTTCAGAGATTGATCCCTCATACTCCTCATAGAACTGGGTGATAGCTCTTGTGCTGGTGGATCCCGATAGAATAAGACCTATAGGCTCCACCATAATCCCTTTTTATTATTTATGTAAATTTACTTAATAAACATTAGGGTGTTTTTGCTCTTAAGGCTGTAATCTCACCTGAGAACTTAAAATCACTTAAGCCTAAGTTTTAATGAGAAGAAAAGTGCAATTCTACATTAAAGATCGGTGAGAGCGAAAAGATTAATTAAATAATACATTTATTTGCAGGAGAAAAGCTTAAGATACGTCAAAGAGGAAGTAATTTGGCCGTTAGCCGGAATTTTAACCTGTAGCTTCTTTTACGTTATGTGCTATAACTTTGTTATGTTACAGAATTTAAACCCACTCTGTTGATAGTCTGAGGCATCCTTCTCAGAGTTCCCGCTTCTCCTGGGTGATTATTAGGGTGGATCCTCCCCGGGCGCAATCCATCCAGTATAGCTACTTCTAATCTTAGAAGTAGCTGTAAGGCTTTCTCCCTCGGTGTCTAGGCTTTAGGTGCCTAGCTGGAAGGGGGAGGTGCGGGGTGGCGGCGCCGGATGAGGGGTTGCCGAGCTATATGCGGGGTTGAACTCTTGCTGCGTCTGGGTGGTAGACTGTTCTGCGTGCCTAAAGAAATTGTGGGGGTGAGTAGGTTTCTCTCTTTATTTATTTCCTTTCTAGTCTGCGTCTTAGGGTGATGTAGAGGTTACCCATAATTACGAGTGAGAAAAGCCTTACAGCTACTTCTAGGATTAGTGGGAGTTTGTCCGAGAGTGCGACGCCCTCTGCTATTTTTATGTCGCTGAAGGACTTTACCTGAAAGACTACGGAGGCCGCCATCCCTATGCTTTTTGGGAGATATGTTAGGAATTGTGTTGGTGTGGATATGGTGTATATGGTTGTGGTAATTAGTGTGGCTAGCCCAATTATTAGGAGTGCTAGAAGGACTAGTGGGCGTGTTATGGATTCCCCATACTCTGACAGTGCGGAGTAGATGATGTGCGCTGCCTTTTCGGCGGTGCTCGGCGTAGCCTCTCTCGTTAGTGCCATTTCCCTCTTGAAGAGGTCTGCCGCCTGAGTGAACATCCTGTTGCTTTCTAGGTTCTTTCTCAGGTTCTTATATTCGGCGATAACGGAAATCTTATTCAAATACCTCTCAACCGTTTCGTAAGCTCTTCTAAGTGTTGGATTCGCATCCAATATTTGCTCTCTTTTGCTCGGTTCTTTCTCTCTTATTCTTAAGAGTTTTTCGTCTAGGATCTGCTTTGTTCTTCCTTCCGGTTTTTCTGGTATTAGGAATATTCCTGCTGTGTCTGTTCTTAGGAAGGAGAGGTTTTCGAAGCTCCACCCACTTATAGATACGAGCTTTGGCTGCCTGAACCTCGTAAAGAGAAACACAATAGCAGAATCTCTTGTGCCTCTTCTGCTCAATTCCTCTAAGTGCTGCGCCAATCCTTCTAGTTGTTTTCTAATTTCAGGTATTTTCTGCCTATTTGCCTCCTCTCTTATGATTTGCGCTCTTTGTCTGAGGAGTTCTGGTTTTGACGCTTCGAATATTGCTGCCTCTTTAAATTCTGTGTGAGTGAATGATGAGAATTCAAAAAATGTTTCGGTGAATTCGGCTAAACCGTTAAAGACTACCCGAGAAAAATCTGCAAATCGTAAAATTGCGTGGTTAAAGTCTGCCCTAGAGAATGTTGCGCGGTCGAAGTACACTTGCCCAGAGAATGTTGCATGTGTGAAGACCGCCCGCTCGAGGAATGTTGCGCCGCTGAAGTTCGTCAGCTCAGAGAATGTTGCGCCTCTGAAGTACGCCTCAGAGAATGTTGCGCCGAAGAAATCCGCCCACCTAGAGAATGTTGCGCCGCTGAAGCCCACCCACTCAGAGAATGTTGCGCCAGTGAAGACCGCCCCGGAGAATGTTGCGTCGCTGAAGTTCGCCTCAGAGAATGTTGCGCCGCTGAAGTACGTCCGCTCAGAGAATGTTGCGCCAGTGAAGTCCGCCTTAGAGAATCTTGTTTTTTGGAATTCGACGCTTTCGTGGAATTTTGCTAGGCAGAAATAGACATCCCTATGCCATGCGTTGTCATGTAATATTTTTGTGAAGTCTACCTTTGGAAAGTGATAGCCAATAAATCTCCCCCTACCACGACGAATTTCATTCTCTAACCTAGAAATGAGCTCTTCCGGATGCTCCCTCCAGTAATCAGGATCATGAAAAATACAAAAACCATTCTCAGTTTCGGCTTCCAAATCGCAGTCAAGCCCACCTGGAACCAACCCACGCAAATAATCTATAAGCTTCTTTATCTTCTCTTTTTCTTCTGGTGTTTTTGCGTATTGCATTTCTATTTCGTAAATCTTCTCTCCTCTATATTTGCACTTCATTACTATGCTATGGTTTTTCTTTTGCTTGTGGATAAGTTTTGTGGAAATGTCCTGCCTCCCGGAGTTCCCAGCGCTCAGGCGTGGTTGGAGGCGTGAAGCCCCCCTGATGCACTCCATGTAGTATAGCTCTAGGCCCTTTCCCAGACGAGTTCTCGAACCCTACGCCAGAACCCACCCATACACCAAGCCCCCAACGACTTTAGCTTTAGTGATTTGACGGAGACAAGCCAAGTTTTGTGAGGTTTCACTGAGATTGTTCAGGTTTATGCTTGTTTCCGGCAAAGTATTATATACCCTCGGTGCCTTAGCTATAGGCGCTTAGCGGGAAAGGAGGGGAGAATACATGGAGGCGCCGTCTGGGTTGCCGAGCTTCATGCGGGATAACCCGTGGCTTGAGATTCTCTCTAGGCGTGGCAGCGAGCCGGGGCCCGTGGCCGTGGGCCTGCCTCCGGCGGTGGACGCCCAAGAGGAGCTGGCGTCGGCCCCGCAGCCATGCCCGTCTACCGACACGGATGCCGGGGAGGTCCTTAGGGAGGTTCGGCAGCTCCTCCAGAGTTTCAGGGTTCAGACGAACGTTCAGAGCCAGCCAACGGTCATCGTCATACCCGTCTACGTCCCGGTCCCCGGATTCTACCCGGTGCCTTACGCGGCGGGGCCTGAACCCGCCGGGGAGGCCTCCAAGCGTATGGTTCTATGCCCGAAGTGCGGGAAGTACGGGACGGTTCACGTCAACAGCGTTAAGGGGAGGCGTTATCTCCACGTTAGGCACGCTGGCAGGAATAGCTGCTATATAGGCCCGGCGGATAAGCCGGAGAGCTGGGCTAAAATTGGGCTAACCAAGGCACCCACAGAGAAAGCTCCAAATCAAGCTCCTTTCCAAGAAAACGTGGAGCCCCGGGCGGGATTTGAACCCGCGACCTACGGCTTACGAGGCCGCCGCTCTAACCAGCTGAGCTACCGGGGCATCCATTAATGATGAAATCGCCACTAGATAAATAAGTTTCCGCACCTTGCATGCCTTCACGTCTTATATACCGGGTTGGCGTAAGAATACATCCGGGTGTCCGCGTTGAGCCTCTCGGGTAAGAGGGTTGCCATCCTACTGGCAGACGGCTTTGAAGACTTGGAGTTCTTCTATCCATATTATCGGTTGTTGGAGGAGGGAGCCGAGGTCGTCGTAGTAGGCGTGGATAAGAAGGCGGCGTGCGGTAAGTACGGGTATAGCGCAGAACCAGACGCGTCCATCAGGGAAGTAACGGCTGACGAATTCCATGGATTGGTGATTCCCGGCGGCAAGGCCCCAGAAAACCTCAGAATACACGAGGACATAGTGAAATTCGTCAGGCGCATGCACGAGCTTGGGAAGCCGATAGCCGCCATCTGCCACGGCCCACAGCTCCTCATATCAGCCGGGGTCCTCCACGGCAGGACGGTCACATGCGTCAAGAAGATTCGGGACGACGTAGTAAACGCCGGAGCCAGCTACGTAGACGAACCCGTGGTTCGAGACGGCAACATCATCACCTCTAGGGTTCCCCCAGACCTGCCGCACTTCTGCAGGGAGCTGATTAGGGCGTTGAGGGAGGCGTAGACGGGTAGGTGCCACCACCAAAGATGCGGGTGGAGCTGCACAGCGGTGAACTCACGCTAACGGGAGAAGTGCACGAGCCACTAAGAAGCGTAGACCCGGATTACGGCGTTATCCTATGCCACGGCTCCACCCAGATGGGAAGACGCTACCCCCTAATGCAGTTCCTCGCCTCAAAACTTTCGGCATACCACCCCGTCCTTGCGTTTGACCTTCCGGGGTTCGGCTCCTCCCCACCCCTAGTGGTAGACTCCCTAGACGATTACCTAATGGGCAGACACCTCCAAGCCGCCACCAAATTCCTGTGGGAGGAGTTCGGATTGGACTCGGCGGTGGTCGGCCACTCCATGGGTGGTAGGGTGGCCATTCAGGGGGCTGTGGGGGACTCACGCGTGAAGGCGCTGGCGCTCATAGCGGGTCTCTACTTGTTCCCAAGAGATGTAAACGTGGTGGTCAGGTTGCTGGAGTCTTTCTCCCGCGTTGTGAGGGCTGAGTGGAGAATCGGATTTAGAGAGCTAGCTGAGGAGCTAGTTCACAGGGAGCCGCAGTCAAGGGCGCTCTCCAAACTCGGGAGGCCCCTACTAGCGGTGCAGGCGGGGAGGGAGCAGTACGACTTCATCCGGAGGACGCAGTGGGACGCCCTACGCCTAGCCTCCGGACCCGCGTGCATAGCGATTATGGACGATGCAAACCACAGCTTCCATGGCAAATACGAGGCGGTCTACGAAATCACCTACGGATGGCTCCGAGGCACTCTCAACCACGATAAATAGGAACGCACTTCACAGGCAAGGTCAATTTTTTAAATGCGTTCCGCAAAAAGTTAACATGATACATCATGAATGGAGGATGCATCCGAAAAGAGCTCATACCGATGCTCGTCAGTGAAACTGGCGAGGATTTATGCATGATAGTCGTAAAGGATAGGAATGTTCCCGGGGTCTGGGCTGAGGTGTGCAGAGTTGCGGCTGAAAACGGCGTAAATATAATCGCCATAATTACAACGCGCGCCAAGCCCCACATGCCTAAGAGAGGTAGTAGGACGCTTACCCGGTTCATATTTGAGATGGCGACCAGCAAGATCGATGTTGAGGAGTTGGCGAAGCGTATAAGAGAACTTCCCGTGGTTGAGGACGCGTGGGTCGCCATCAGCCCTAGGAAGTACCTCGTAGACTCCATTAGCTTCCCCGTCACGTCGCTTGGGGAACCAGCTATCATACTCCCTATTAGGGGTCTCGCGGAGCTTGAGGAGGGAATTAAAAAGCTCCTTAGGGCCACAGCTAGCATTTTCCTCGCGGCGAGGAAACCCGGGAAAACCATTATTAGAAGAGTCGCTGATATCACCGGATTAAGCGATGAAGAATTAATTAGGCTGTTTTTAGGAATTCTGCAGGCGACTGGATGGGGGAGGTTCACCCTCACCGAGTTCGATGCTAAGTCATATTCCGGAAGGATTACCGTGGAGGATTCGGCCGAGGCTAGGTATCGTAGGTCGAAGGAGCCCGTATGCGTGTTCCTGAGGGGCATCTTAGAGGGGGCGCTAACCGAGGCGTTAGGTATAGAGGTTAAAGTTATGGAGTGTAAGTGCGCCGGAGCTGGAGCGGAACACTGCGAGTTTCATTTCGAACCGCGTGAGTGGCTGTAGCGCTCAGTACGCTGAGGGTTAACCGGGGAAACTTTTTAGGCAAGCCTAAGTCAGTTAGGCTGTGAACCGATTATGGCCGAGATTGGGCGTGCACCCACCGTCTACGGTCCGGTCCCCTCTTGGCGTTTGGGTCGCTCCCTCGGCGTAGACCCCCTGCCACCCCCAAAGACCTGCACCTTCGACTGCATATACTGCCAGCTGGGGCGGACAGCCCGCAAGGTCTCCATTAAAAATTGGAGGGTTGTGGGT
>Ga0164311_10000354_pt1 | contig 19522 bp, 19 predicted proteins | sample GuaBasSedimGuay2_FD_121796 | JGI IMG/M metagenome (GOLD analysis project Ga0164311, IMG submission 121796) | Subseafloor sediment microbial communities from Guaymas Basin, Gulf of California, Mexico - Guay2, Core 4569-9, 9-12 cm | ecosystem: Environmental > Aquatic > Marine > Hydrothermal vents... | reverse complement strand
TTATAATGGTTTATATTTTTATAAAGTTAACTTTATAAAAGTTGATACTTTTGTAAAAGTGGTGCTATAATTTGACTGTGAATAAATACAGAATTTTAGAGGAGAAAATTAAAGAACATTTTAAAGTCAATAAACAAATAGTTGTTTTATTGGGGGCTAGACAAGTGGGAAAAACCACTTTGTTAAAAAAGTTGTTTCCTGATGCTTTGTATTTGTTAGTAGACGAGAAGTCGACGATTGATAGTTTGGAGACATATAGTTCTGATAATTATAGGAAAATGATTGGAAATTACCAACAAATATTGATAGATGAAATTCATTTGATTGAGAACCCTGGTCGAGCGGTTAAGATTATTTATGATCAGCTTCAGGGTATTCAAATTATCATAATAGGTTCGTCGTCTTTGCGAATAAAAAATAAAACAGCTGAAAGCATGGCAGGTAGGGCTTTTGATTATTTTTTATATCCTTTGACTTGGGGTGAAATGTTGTTTCAGTTGGGAATAGAAAAAGAAACTAAGCTGGTGTCGGTTTTAGATAAAATTTTAAGATTGGACGATCAACTGACTTTTAAATTGTATTCGATAGATAATTTGGTGGCTGAGGTGTTGAGGTATGGGTTGTATCCGGAAATTGTCCAATCTAAAAACAAGGAAGATTATTTAAAAAATTTAGCTCAAAAGGTAATTTTTAAAGATATTATTGAGTTAGATTTGATAGATAATAGGTCAAAGGCGTTGGAACTGTTGAAGGTTTTGGCTTATCAGATAGGTAATGTGATTAATTATGCTGAGATTTCAAGAAAAATTAGTTTGTCTATACCAACAGTCCAAAGATATATTGACATATTTGAACAGAGTTTTTTGTTATACAGATTGTTTCCTTTTAGTAAAAACAAAAGAGACGAAATTGGCAAATCGCCTAAAATATATTTTTGGGATTTGGGTTTGAGAAATGGATTAATAGAAAATTTTGATAATATCAATTTAAGACAAGATAGAGGGGCGATGTTTGGAAATTTTATTATTTCTGAGGTTAAAAAAGAATTGGGATATAGTGGTTCAAATTTGAAAGCTAATTATTGGAGAACTAAGTCTGGTTCAGAGGTGGATTTGATTTTGAGTAACTATAAAACTTTAATAGGAGTGGAAATTAAGTTTAAAAAAGGTAATTTTAGTTTGGCTTTTAAGAATAGGTATCCAGATGCAAAAAAAATAGTAATCAACTCGGAAAATTTTTTTGGTTAAGAAAAGATGGTATTAATTTGGACCAGGGATTTTAAATTGGGTGACATTGAGCCCAGTTATGTTTTCTATAAGACGGAGGATTAGCCATGATCCGATAATGCCGATAACTCCAAAAATAGACATAGTTAAGGCAGATTGTATATTGGCAAGTTGTTTTTGATCAGAACTGGAAAAAATATAACGGAATCCGTTAATTACAAACATAATAAAGAAGGAAATTCCAGCTATAAAAACAATAATTTGGAGGATATTATAAAACAGACATTCTAAACCTTGAATAGTGGCGACTTCATTGTCGAAAGTGGCGACACAACGACCAGTCCATTTTTTAGGGGTTTGGGCGTATATTTGTTGATAGGGGTGAGCTAGGAGAAAAAAGGTGAAGAAAAAAAAGATTAAAAGTTTTAGCATAGAAAATTATAACAAAGAAGAGATAAACAAAACACCCCGACATAAGTCGGGGTGTGAATTGGTAAATTTGTTGTTAATTGAAAGTTGGAATACTTAATCCGTCTAAAATTTGAACACCAAAAAGTGTGCCAATGAGTTTCATAATGGCCCAAGCGGCAAAGACAATAGCTAGACCAATAAGAGCATTAGTGATTTGATTGCGGGCATTTTCTACATTAGTCTTGTCTCCTTGCGACATGACCCATCTTAGTCCTCCCCAAACTAACATAAAGAAGAACACTAAGGCAACAATCAACATAATTAGACTAATTCCACCCGAAACCATTCCCCCAACAGTTAGGTTTTCTAGTTGTTCGAAATCTTCGCCGGCGTGGAAGTTAATGTCTTGAGCAAAAATGGGAGTAGCGAAAGCCAGTAATTTATTTTTTTGGATTAGTTTATTCATTTTTTATAAAAAATCTGTAAATTTGTAATTTGATGATTAATTATAATAGAAAATGCCTTTGTTTAGCAATAGGTAGATATTAAAGTGAAGGTAATGATAATTTTAGGTTTTCACTAAGACTATTTATACCAAAAACAATACCGATTAATTTTAGAATGGCGAAAAGTGAAAAAAGGATTGTTAAACCAACAAAAGCGTGGGTTAACTCGTCTTTGGCGGTTTGGAATTTGTTTTTGTCACCTTGGGTGGCAATTAGATGATAGGCGCCCATGGCGAGATGCCAGAGGAAGTAGAGAATACCAACCATAAAAAATATACCAATAGCCATTTTTAAAAATCTGTTTAAGAAGATGGTAGGGTGATTGATATTTTGTTTAGCTTTAGGTAGTAACGGATTAGTAATTTGAGCTGATACGGGATTGGTGAATGAGAAATAGAAAATTATAAATATAAAAAAAGAATTTAGGATGGTGGTAAGTTTGTTTTTAATGTTTATCATAGGCCCATTTGGTTAAATTGTCTGTTTAAATCAAAAATATTTTTAAATCCGGCTAGTTTGGCAATTAGAGCACCAATGAAAATGGCTATCAATGATATAACTAATCCCAGTATGCCTTGGGTTAGTCTTTTGCGGGCAGTTTCCAGTTTAGTTTTGTCGCCTTGAGAAGACATGTAGGCGTAGCCAGCAAAGATGACTTGAAAAATAAACCAAATAACGGCAACCACAGACAAAACCCCAATAATTTGGCTAATAATTTTTTCTAGATTTTGTGTTTGTTCAACTGGAGTATCTCCTGGTTGTATACCTATACCTTCAAGTTTATAGGCGAGTATTTTATGGACCATAAATTTCAGGGTTTAAAACATCTATTTGGGTAAGACGACCAATGACTCCAGCAATGACAAAAGCACTGGCAACAATTACTAGACCAATGATAGCTTGCCAAATTTTGGCCCAAGCTAATTCGATTTTTTTGGGTTCGCCACTAGCACTGATGTAGGCGAAGCCAGCCATAAGAAATTGGAAAATAGTAAAAATGCCAGCTACAACTCCAATTAATTTAAATATGTTATTCATGAAAAGAAAAAGGGCGTTACCTTTGTTGCCGGCGGTGCCGATGTATTTATCTATTCCTTGGGGGGCTTTGATGCTACCAAATATACCAGCTAAGATGAATTTTTTATGTTTTTTTAGTTTCATTAGTGTTTATATGGTTGGATTTAGAATTTCTAAACCAGTTATGACTTGAACTATTTGAACTATAACATAACTTAAGAAAACAACAACAAAACCAGTGACAGCGCTTTGAACTATTTTTAAACCTTTTTCGGTGTTTTTTTGATCTTGACTACCAGCACTGATGATGTATATAAGTCCACCGACAATTAGGAGGACGACTAAAATGACACTGATAACAGTGATGGAGTTTTTGACTAGAATATTAAGAAGAGAAGCGAAGTTGGGATATTTTGAACCCAAAGATCCTGTTCCCAAGGGGGTATCAGAACCTATATTGACTTGGGCAAGAACGGGAGAAGTCAATATATTTTTGAACATAATTAATTATAACAGAATGGTTAAGTTGGTTAAAAGCATTGGTTTGCTTCCGATGGGATGAACAATCAGTTATTGACAGGGTTTGTGCTTGGTTTAAATGGGGCTATGGTAAAATAGGGGTATGAAAAATTTTTTTTTGGTGGTGATAATGGGATTAGTTGCTTTTTTGTGGACTAAAGAAAAAGCAATGGCTATAGTAGACGAGGTGGTAATTCCAGTGGAAGAAAATAAGGTTGTTGAGATGGACAAGTTGGAGAAAACTGGAGACAAGACTTTGGTGTTTGAGTTGGAACGATTGTTGGATCAACAAGAGGTGGGCAAATGGAACGGTTTGAACACAATGAGAAAATTAATTAGATTGGCAGTAGCTAGAGGGGTGTCAACCAATACAATAGTACTATTATTATTGTTGCCGGTGGTGGCAACCTTAGTTTCATTTTTACATTATGTTTTGGGTTTGAGGGGTTATGGTATTTTTACCCCAACTATGGTGGCGGTGACTTTTTTAAATACAGGTATAGGTGGAGGTTTGTTGTTATTTGCCAGTATTTTGTTGATTTCTTTGGTTAGTCGATGGTTGACCAAGAGATTAAGATTGCACTTTTGGCCAGCTAGGTCAATGAACTTATTGTTAATTTCAGTAGGGACTTTTTTTTTGATGGCTATGTCCTCCTTTTTGGGTTGGTTTAACATTAGTCAAATTTCTATTTTTCCAGTTTTAATGATGATTATGCTGGCGGAAGACTTTGTTAGAACTCAGTTGGCTAAAAGTAGAAAAGAGGCTAAGAAATTAACTTTTGGGACTTTGGTTTTGTCGATTTTTGGAGCCATTGTGATGGATATTAGGTTGGTTCAGGAATGGTCATTGTTATACCCTGAAGTTTTGTTTGTGTTGGTACTGGTACTCAATTTTTGGGTAGGGAATTACAAAGGAATTAGATTGACGGAGATTGAGCGATTTAAAAAAGCAATTCGTTAGACATGATCAATTTGAAGCAATACAGGAGGTTTTTAACTAAAAACGAGAGGAATAAGGTCTATTTGAAAAAGAACAGCGCTAGGGGTAGGGCGATTGCTGATAAAAAATGGAAAACTAAAAAAATTTTAGCTGAGGCGGGAGTGGGGGTACCTTCTTTAATTAGAAGGTTTAAAAATTACAAACAAGTGACTGATTTTAAGTGGGAAGAATTAGAGGGAAATTTTGTGGTGAAGCCAGCTTCCGGCTATGGTGGTGAAGGAATTGTGGTGGTTAGAAAAAGAGCTAAATGGGCAGGAGAATGGAGAAAAATGGATGGGGAAATTGTGAATGTAGCTGATTTACGATTACATTGTAGGGAGATTTTGGAAGGTAGGTATAGTTTGCATGGAATGAGAGATACGGTTTTAGTGGAGGAGAGAATTAAAATACATCCTAAATTTTTGTGTTTAACCAAAACAGGAACACCTGATGTTAGGGTGATTGTTTACAATAATGTACCAGTTATGGCTATGCTGAGAGTGCCGACAGCCGAATCAGGGGGTAAGTCGAATTTACAACAAGGGGCTGTTGGTTTGGGAATAGATTTGGCAACGGGTATTACGACTTTTGGAGTTAAAGGAAAAAAAGAAATGATTCGTAAAATTTATGATTATAGAAAAAAGAAGAAAATTAAGGTAAATGGAATTAGAGTGCCAGAATGGGAAGAAATACTAAAGACGGCTATTGAATGTCAAATGGCTATTTCTAGTTTGGGTTTTATGGGAATTGATATTTTATTGGATAAAGATAAAGGACCGATGGTGTTGGAGGTAAATGCTAGACCTGGTTTGTCAATTCAATTGTGTAATAGGGCTGGTTTGGGGTTGAGGTTGAGAAGAGTTGAGGGAATTGAGGTGAGAAATGTGAGACATGGAGTGAAGTTAGCCAAGTATTTGTTTGCCGAAAGTTTTTTTGAAAAGGTGGAGGCTAAGGATAAAAAAAGAAACAGAGTTTTGGAGGCTTTAGAAAGAGTTAAAATAAAGACAGGTAAGGGAAGGAAAAACAGGGTAGAATTGAGGGCTAAAGTAGATACTGGTGCCTTTAGGAGTTCGATTGATGAAGATTTGGCTAGACAGTTGGGTTTGTTGGGGGAGAAAAATGTGTTATATTATCGACATTATCGATCTTCTTTGGGCAAACACAATGACAGGCCTGTGATTGCTTTAACTTTTTGGTTGAAAGGCAGGTTGATAAAGACGGCGGTTAATGTGGCTAATAGAAGTAAACTTAGGACTAAGTTTTTGTTGGGAAGAAAGGATTTAAAGGGTTTTTTGGTTAAAGCGATTAAAGATTGAAATAAAATGGAAAACAAAAAAATTAAAATTGCGATTTTGTTTGGGGGTAGAATAACTAAGCATTTGAGATTGATAAAAAAGGCTGGGAAAGAGTTTGGAGTAGACTTGGATTTGGTCTCTTATAATAGGATTGTTTTTGACAGTCAGAATGGTCAAGTGATGATCAGAAGAGGTTTAAAAAGTAAAAAAGGTTGGATGCGGGCGGATATTTATGATGTTTTATTTTTTAGGACTACAGGTAAACATTGGGAAGAAGTTGATTTGTTGTTGAGGACTTATAGAGATAAAGAGGTGGTGGTGGTTGATCCTTTGGTAGAGATGGGGAAATCTTCTAGAGCTTGCAAGGCCTACCAAATGTTGGCTTTGAAAGGAGCTGGTATTGAAGTTCCTAGAACTATTTATGGCAGTTTGATGTTTTTAAAAAAATATGCTCATAATTATTTTGACTTTCCTCTAGTCATAAAAGGGAGTGGAGGAGATAGGGGCAGTCGGGTTTTTAAAGTTGATAATCAATTAGAATTGGATAATTTGGTTAAAGAGTTGAGGTGGATGGAGATTAAGGAAGGTAAAAGATTTATGGCTGAAGAATATATAGAAAACGATGGGGATTATCGGATTATTGTTTTGGGTGATAAGGTGTTAGGAGTGATGAAAAGAAGCAGGCAAAAGGAAGGTGAATTTAGAAATAATTATTCGGCTGGAGGAGAAGTTGAGGTGGCTGATTTACCTGAGGAAATTAAAAAATTAGCCATTAAAGCTAGTAAGGTTTGTTCTTTGTTGGTGGCAGGAGTAGATGTAGTTTTTAGAGATGGTGATATAAGAAAACCAGTAGTTTGGGAAGTGAATAAAGGACCGCAGTTTAGTGGCTTTATGAAGGCGACGGGTATAGATGTGCCAAAAGAGATGGTTAAGTTTTTAGTTAGGTTGGGGGAGAAATGAAAAAAAGAATAGTAATTTTTACTTTATCTCAGTCACAAAGCAGTTACGAGGTGGGACGAGTGGTGGAAGAAGCGAAGAAAATGGGAATTGAGGCAAAAAGGGCTTTGTATAAGGATTTGAGTTTTGTTTTTAGTGGAGGGAGGGTGGTGGTTAAGTTGGAAGATAAAGAGTTAAATCAGGAGAATACTTTTGGGGTTTGGTTTAGAGTGGCAGGGACAATTAGTGGAAAATATGTGATAGCTAGGAATGTAATGATTGAACAGTTGGGATTGATGGGGGTGAGATGTGTTAATAGTAAGTCTTATTTACAGTGGCCAAGAATGGGGAAAATTAGCCAACATAACCTGTTTGTTAAAGAAGGTATTTCGGTGGTGCCGAGTTGGGTTTTTTATCAAAAGAAGGATGTGTTAATAAATTTAGATAAAATGGGGGAAAACTTGGGCTGGCCAATGATTGTTAAGAATTCAATGGGTTATCAGGGTAAGACAGTGTTTAAATTAAGGAATGAAAAAGAGGTGGAAGATTGGTTAGAGAGGAAGGATGAGAAAGTGTTGGGTTTGTATATGTGGCAAAAGGATTTGAAAAATCATTGGGATGTGAGAATAGTTGTGATTGATGGTCAGGTGGTGGGGGCGATGAAGCGAATAGCTAAAGGGAAAGAGTTTAGAAGTAATTTTAGTTTGGGTGGAGATATAGAACTGTGGAATTTGTCAGAGAAAGAGAAAGATTTGGCGGAAGAAACGGCCAGGGTGGCAGGTTTGGATTATGTGGGAGTGGATTTGATGAGAGATGAAAAAGGAGAATTGTATGTTTTGGAAGTAAATAGGGCTTGCCAGTTTAAGGGTTTTGAAAAGGCGACGAAAATAAATGTGGCCAAAGTGGTAGTTGAAATGTTGATTAAAAACTGATTGAATTAAGATGTGAAGTTAATATTGAAGATTTTGGGGATTTTTGTGTTGGTGGGGGCTTTGGTTGGGGCCGTTGTATTGGTTAAAAAGAGTCAGGAAACCAGAAAGAGTGCTCATTATGCCTCAATAGAGGCTTTATTTTTACCAGATAAAAAAACGGTCAAAAAAGGAGATTTTTTAATTTCCACTTTAATGTTGGATAGTAAGGGTGAAAAATTGTCAGCGGTTGATTTGAGAGTTAAATATAATTCTAAAGTGTTAAAATTGGTGGAAGTTAACCCTGTTTTGAGTAGTGGGGGGGTAACGGCTCTATTTAAATCGGAATCTGATATTTTGGTTAAAAAAATTGACAATACAGCTGGTCTTTTTAGTTTGGCTGGGATTTCAATGGAAACAGATGGCACTAAAATGGCTAAAGGTATCGTTTCTTTGTTTAAGTTGAAATTTGAAGCTATAGACAGTGGAGAGTCTGAAGTGTTGTTGGATTCTACTTATGATAATCAGGTTAGTGGTTATAATCCGGGAAAAAGTGATCAAAGTTTAAATATCTCGAGTGCAAAAAAAACAGTTTATAAAGTTAAGGTTGATTCTGTGGAATGTAAAAATGGAGAAATGGCTTGCAATGGAGATTTTTCTAAGATGTGTGAGCAAGGTAAGTGGGTGGTGCGAACGACCGCTTGTTCTTGTGGTTGTAGCCAGGGAATATGTTTGCCTTGTGAAACACCTGAGCCAACAGTGGAACCAACAGTAGAACCAACGGTAGAACCAACAGATATTCCAATATCTGCGGTTGGTGATGTAAAGGTGGCTTTTGTTATCGCATTTAAGGGAGTAAGAGCGAGTTCTAAATGCGCAGTGGATTGGCCGGTTAAAGTAATTTTAATGGGCGGTGGGGAAATAAAAAGCTATGAGGGAGTAATTGCTCATAGGACTGAGTTTTTAAATTCAAAAGGAGAAAATTTGTATGAGGTGGAGATAAATGTTAAAAAAGAAGATTTTAGCCCTAGAAAGAATGTGGCGATATTTGTAAAAGGCCCAAAGCATCTGCAAAGTAAGTTTGGAATAGACGAACAGGCTGGTTTCTACGGGAAAGCAGAAGGGGAGTTAATTTTAGACGATAATTTAATTTTTGATTTTTCGGAGAGTCCGGTTTTGCCAGGAGATGTTGTCTCGATTGTGGATGGAAAGATGGTGATTGGGGCTGATGGTTTTGTAAATGGAGTTGATTTTAAAGCGGTAAAAGAAGCGACTTCTGCTTATAAAAGTGTAGAAGAAGGTGGATATTTGGCGGAAGATTTAGATGGGAGTTGTCAAGTGAATGGTTTGGATACGACTTGGTTGGTGAGGTCTTTGGACGAAAAACAAGAACAGTTGTATTAGTTTAGTGTGGGTTTTAAGAATTAAAAATGTGTTATACTCGTTATTATTGGGTGATTAGCTCAGTTGGTTAGAGCACAGTCCTGATAAGACTGGGGTCAATGGTTCGAGTCCATTATCACCCACAGATGTTATGATGAGGTGATGAAAAAAAGGTTTTGGTTAGTTGGTTTGATTTTGTTGATAATTGGTTTAGTGATGGCGGTGGTTGATTATATTGATGATAAGGAGATGGAGATTTTGAATCCTTTGTCGGGGCAGAGTAGATTGATTAAAAAGAATAATTATAGAGTGGTTGCTTTTTTGCCACCATGGATGATAAATAAGGTTAAAAAAATAGATAAAGGAATTGATGATTTGATTTTTTTGGGAGTTGAAGTTGAAGAAAATGGTAGTTTGAAATGGGATTTTCAATCAAAAAAAATATGGTCAGATAAATATTTGTCGATGAAAAAAAACATCAAAAAAAGAGGAGGAAAAAATATCTTGGGACTTAAATTGTTTGACGATAATAAGTTAAATAATTTTTTTGGTAGTGAGAAAAATCAAAATAAGTTTTTGTCGGAAGTAAAAGAGTTGGTAAGTAATGGTAATTTTGATGGAGTTAATTTGGATTTTGAGTATCAAGGTAATCCAATGGCGATTTTAGAGAGAGAAGTTTTGTCGTTGGTTAAACAATTAAGAGAGTTAGATGTAGGTGAAATTAGTTTGGATGTTTTTTGTAATACGGTGATTAGGGGACAAAAAGAAGACTTAGAGAGATTAATAAACGAATTGGATTGGTTGATGATTATGGCTTACGATTTTCATCGACCAGGGACGACTAGGACTGGAAGTGTAGCTCCTCTTAAGTCAGATTTGGGTAAGAGGGATATATGGGAAGTGTTTAACAAGATTTCTGATTTAAAAATTGATAAAAAAAAGACGGTAATGATTTATCCTTTATATGGTTATGAATGGAAGACAGTAGGAGAAAAGATGAATGCGGTAGTTAAAGGTAAATGGTGGCAGATGGCTAGTTATGGTCGAATTAAAAAGGAATTAAAACAATTTAGGGATAAATTGTATGATTTGAGACAGGTTGATTGTGATGGTTTCAGACCGCTAAAGGAGGGTGAAGCCAAGTTGTGTTTCGATGAGTTGTCGTTGACTCCGTGGTTGGTTTTTAAGAGAGATGGGGAAATAAGACAGATATATTACGATGATTTGAATAGTTTGGAAATAAAAGTGCAGGTGGTTAAGGATTTGAATTGGGGTGGGGTGGCTTTTTGGGCTTTGGGTTATGAAGGAGAAAGCGGGGAGGTGTGGAAGATGGTGGAGAGGGTGTTGAGATAAAAAGATTAGTAAGGTTTAGTTCGAATTTATTTGCTGTAGTATTTTGGATGGGTGTGTGGAAGATGATTTAAGTTGTTGACAAGGACATTACAAAAGATAATATGGTATGTTATATTATCTTTATGAAGCAATATGTAGCAGGGCAATTTAAAAGTACTAGTGGAATTTTTGTGAATAAGTTGGTGTTATAATGTTTGTTGTTGGTGATGGTCGGTTTTTTTAAAATGTTAGCTATCTCCCAAAAAGTGTTAATATGTATAAGGTTGATATCAACGGTAAAAAGTTAATCAGATTGTCTTCAACACGATTCGAGACACTTAATCTCAAAGAGAGATATGATATTGAAGAGTGGATTGAAAAGACGCCGGAAATTCTAGGAGAGGAACTTTTAATAATTGGTAAAGAACTTAGGCTTTCGTCAGGAATAAGATTGGATTTGTTGGCGGTCGATAAAAAGGCTAATTTGGTTATTATAGAATTAAAAAGAGACGATTCTGGGAGTGGTGTGGAGTGGCAAGCAGTAAAATACACTTCTTATTGTTCTAATTTTTTGCCAGATGATATCTTTAAATATTATGCAGAATATTTGGAAACAGACGAATATGGAGCTAAATCAAAAATTGAAGAATTTATTGCTGAAGAAATTGACGAGTTAAACAAAAAGCAGAGAATAATATTGGTTTCTAGAGAGTTTCGTTCAGATGTTATTTCTGCGGTTCTTTGGCTTAGGGACTATGAGATAGATATTGAATGCATAAAATTAAAACCACATCTTGATCCAGAAAATGAATCATTATTTGTTACATCTGACTTAATTATTCCTCTACCAGAAGCGAAGGATTATATCCAAAAAAAAGTGACTAAACAAAAAGAGTCGAAACGAAGTGGTAGGAGTTCGTTTTCATTAGAAAAGAGCCATTTGCCTGACGGTGAATTGAGAGATAGGCTTATTAATACATTACAGAGACAGACTCGACTTACTCCACGACTAATTGTGTTTTTGGATATAATTTCTTCTGAAGAAAGAGTGTTTGAGCGAGAGGATATAAAGTCTGAATTGTTTAAAATGGGTGTGGGGGAGAATATCGGTCAATGTGGTAGGTATTTGAGTGGCATTTCTCAGTTTTTGACAAAGGAATCTAATTCGCACCTTAGGCAAGTTATAGATTTTGGAAGTGACAATGGGGCACTTGGGGAAAGAAAAAATAATTATAGAGTTGTTCCGCAGTATTATGAATTGTTGAGGTCAGTATTAAAAATGGTTAAGTCCAATATTGAGAATGAAGAGAATTAAAAAAGTGTAAGTTGAATTCCAACGGGATTATCACGGATTTTTTTATAAAAATCCTCATAATGACGGAGTATCAAGTTTTGTTGTAAGGTTGGGGATAAATAAGAGAAAGAAAAACATCGTCATTGCGAGGAGTGTAACGACGTGGCAATCCCGTGGGGAATGTAAAGGCAGACAGTTAAATAAAAAACATGAGTAAGTGTCCGACGGGATTATCACGGATTTTTTTACAAAAATCCTCATAATGACGGAGTATCAAGTTTTGTTGTAAGGTTGGGAATAAATAAGACAAAGAAAAATTATTGTCCCGTGGGAGGTGTAAAGGATGGGTTGATTAGTTAAAAAAAGCAGGTTTAGTTTCGACGGGATTATCACGGATTTTTTATAAAAATCCTTATAATGACAAGTTGTTTTTTTGGTGATTGACGATTGGCTTGGGTTTGGGTAAAATATGACACTCGCGATGCTAGAGCTTAATTTATATATAAAACTAAAGGTGGGTGATTGTGGTAGTTAAGTGAAGTTGCTAAGGAACGAATTAACCCGCGAGTAGCGGGTTTTTTGATAACGAGGGCCTGTGGCTTAGCTGGTTAGAGCGCCTCGTTTGCAACGAGGAGGTCGGGAGTTCGAATCTCCCCAGGTCCACAGGAGACCTTTAAAAATATGCAAGAATAGGAACATTTGCAAAAATGTTTCTAAATTGTATATTTGCACTTTAACAATTTATTGAATTGAAGTAATTAAATTTTTTGGGTGTTTTTGGCAATCAAATTGAGTTGCTAAAAACAAAAAAGTTTTAAAGAAGCAAATGGTGGATGCCTTGGTCGCTAGAGCCGAAGAAGGACGCGGAAGACGGCGAAATGCGTTGGGGAGTTGTCAACAAACTGTGATCCAGCGATGTCCGAATAGGGAAACCTCGATTGTAGTAATGCAATTGGAGCATGTTGCTTATGTAGCATGCTGGGTAAGCCGAGGAACTGAAACATCTTAGTACTCGGAAGAAAATAAATCGAAACCTGCATAAGCAGGCTTTGGTAACTTAGGTTATCAAAGGAGATTCCGTGAGTAGCGGTGAGCGAAAACGGATTAGTCCAAACTCCGACTTGTCGGAGGGTTGTAGGATATAGAATAAAAAGGCATGAAATATAGGAGAATGTTGTGGAATAGATAGCCAAAGAGGGTGAAAGCCCCGTATTCGAAATTGAGTAATGTCTGGACTGTATTCCTGAGTACCACGGGACACGCGAAATGCCGTGGGAATCTGGGGGGACCAACCTCCAAGACTAAATACTCTAGCGGACCGATAGTGAACTAGTACCGTAAGGGAAAGGTGAAAAATACCCATAGTATGGGAGTGAAATAGATCTGAAACCATTTGCTAACAAGCAGCCAAAGCCCCGATTTATCGAGGTAATGGCGTGCCTATTGAAGAATGAGCCTGCGAGTATTTTTAATTATCGAGTTTAAGCTCGTCAAACGAGCGAAGGCATAGCGAAAGCGAGTCTGAATAAGGCGCTAGATGATTAGAGATGACCCGAAACCGGTTGAGCTAACCATGGGCAGGGTGAACCTTGTCGAAAGACAAGGGGAGGCCCGCACCAGTTAGAGCTGCAAATCTATTGGATGACCTGTGGTTAGAGGTAATATGCTAATCGAAACCGGAAATAGCTGGTTCTCTCCGAAATATATTTAGGTATAGCGTCTAGTGTTGAAAAATGGGGGTAGAGCTACTGGATGAATATTTAGGGAGCAATCTCTGGTATTTAACCAAACTCCGAATACCGTTTTTTTATAGCTAGGCAGTCAGTCCAGCCGGGCTAAGCTGGTTGGGCGAAAGGGAAAGACCCCAGACTCTCATCTAAGGTCTCTAAATTTTTGTTAAGTGGGAAAGGAAGTGATTTACCTAAGACAGTCAGGAAGTTGGCTTAGAAGCAGCCATCTTTTAAAGAAAGCGTAATAGCTCACTGATCGACTCGTCTTGACGAGTTTGGTAGATTGCGCCGAAAATGTAAGGAGGCTAAAACAAAATACCGAAGATGGAGGTTTTGACTTTATGTCAAAGCGGTAGGAGAGCGTTCTGATGGCGGTGAAGGTTAAGGTGTAAACCAGGCTGGAGCTGTCAGAAGTGAGAATGCAGGCATGAGTAACGTAATAGCGATGAGAATTCGCTACGCCGAATACCTAAGGTTTCCTCAGCTACGTTGTTCGACTGAGGGTTAGGCGATCCTAACATGAGCTCACTGTAGTGGTGGGGTAGTGGATGGATAACCGGTTAATATTCCGGTCCTTTTTATTATTCGTTTTAAGTTGGGGCGTGACGGCATATGGAAATTTCAGCAACTATGTGATTGGTTGTCTAAATGTTAAGTTAGAAGAGGTTGGAAAATCCGCCTTTTCGTTTTAAGGCGAGACATGAATGAAAGCTTGATGAAAATCGGGCGATTGAAGCAAGTCTATGTGTCCAGGAAAAGCGTCGCAAATAGAATAATAAGAATTCGTACTAAAACCGACACTGGTAGGTAGGTCGAGTAGACCAAGGCGATTGGGAGAAAGATGGTTAAGGAACTAGGCAAAATATCTGGGCGTAAGCTTTGCAAGATGCCCTTCCTGGGATAAGATCCGGGATACAACAAAAGAGTGCACGGCGACTGTTTATCAAAAACACAGGTCTCTGCAAACCCGTAAGGGGAAGTATAGGGGCTGAAGCCTGACCGGTGCCAGAAGGTTAAATGAACGGGTGTTTCGACTTGTCGAAATGCTTGCGATTGAAGCCCTGGTGAACGTCAGCAGTAACTCTAACTGTTCAACACCTTTGGAGCAGTTGTAAAATTTAGCTATATGCTGGAAAGACTAAGTATGTCATACTACCGAGGAGGTAAAAATGTATGAATGTAGTCAATCAGCAGGAAAGACGGATAAGTAGAAGAAAATATCTGTTTTACTATATGGCTGGTTTTGTTGAAGGAGATGGTTGTTTTTCTGTATCAATCAAAAAATACAAACAAATGAAGTTTGGTTGGGTGGTTGATCCTATGTTTTCTGTATATCAACATAAGAGCAATAAAATTATGTTGGAATTATTTCAAAAAGAGTTGCATTGTGGCTATATTGTTAAGAAAAAAGGTAAATCAGATGTACTGGTTTATGTAGTTGACAATAGAAGAACACTAGAAGAAAAAATACTTCCTTTTTTTAGGAAACACGTTCTTTTAGGTAAAAAATGGAATGACTTTTTGATTTTTGAAAAGATAGTATTGATGATGAAAGATAAAAAACATCTACAACGACAAGGTTTAAAAGAAATTGTAAAATTGGCCTTTAAAATGAATCAGCAAGGGAAAGGTAGAAAATATAGTGAAAAGGAGATATTGGAGGATTTATCCGAATCCCCAGAGACTATACGCTAAACTCTTGAAAAAGAGATGAGATAGTCCGAACTGTATGGCGACATACAGAGTGTGAGTGAGACGCTGAAACTCACAATTAACAAGAAGTCTAAGGTAGCGAAGTCCTTTGTCGGGTAAGTTCCGACGCGTATGAAAGGTTTAACGACTGTGCAACTGTCTTGACCATTTACCCAGTGAAATTGAAAGAGCGGTGAAGATGCCGTTTAATTACTGTTGGACAAAAAGACCCCGTGAAGCTTTACTGGATCTTTACATTGATAAGAAAATAATAATTGTCGAGAATAGGAGGGAGAGCTTGCTCGTCAGTGGAATACCTCTCTTTATTGTTTTTGAGTCTTACCTACTCCAATGAATCTTGGAGGGGGACGGTGTATGGTTGCCAGTTTGCCTGGGGCAGGCACCTGCTAAAAGGTAACGCGGGTATACAAAGGTTGGTTTGATCCGGCTGGAAATCGGATTTAAAGTATAAAAGCAAAAACCAGCTTGACTGTGAGACTTACAGGTCGAATTCTGATAATTTTTTCGGAATTTCAACACGTTTTTGATAGTTGAAACAGGGTCGAAAGACGGTTTTAATGATCCTCGTGACTCATTTGGTATGAGCACGGGCTTACTGGATAAAAGCTACTCCGGGGATAACAGGCTAGTCGCATCCGATAGTCCATATTGACGATGCGGTTCGGCACCTCGATGTCGACTTGGCGCATCCTCCTGGTGAAGAAGCCGGGAAGGGTTGGTCTGTTCGCCCATTAAAGCGCTGCGTTAGTTGGGTTCAGAGCGTCGTGAGACAGCTCGGTCCCTATCCACAGTAATCGTTCGATTCTTGAAGGGATTCGTCTACAGTACGAGAGGACCTAGACGAGGGAATCTCTGGTGTGCCAGTTGTTCTGTCAAGAGCACTGCTGGGTAGCCACATTCCTATTAGATAACTGCTGAAAGCATCTCAAGCAGGAAGCTGACCCTAAGATAAGGAATCGTTGTTTGATTCGTCAAACTGAAGATTGCCGGGAGACTACCGGTTAATGCTTTACAGGTGTAAGTGTAGTAATACATTAAGCTTAGTAAAAGAATAAATCGAAGAAACTTTTTTGTTTGCTATTAGCAACTTGATTTGGTTACCAAAAATATGACTTAGTTTTTTTGTTTCGGTCATTGGAGCGAGGTGGAACCACCTTTTTCCATTCCGAACAAAGAAGTGAAACGCCTCAGCGCCGACAATAGTTCTACCGCAGGGTGGATTGAAGATAGGTCGTGGCCGGAACAAAGAAACTAAGTTTACTTCAATCCAATAAATTGCAAATATAAAATTAATAATTTTTTTGGGGTAAACAATCCCTCGTTTTACCCGACTTAGTCGGGTTTTTTTATAATAAGAATATGGCAGGAAAAAAGAAAAAGTCTTTAACAATGGCTGATTTGTTGGCTAAAGATAAAAAAGTAGAAGTAGGTTTTAAGAGTGGTCAAAAAGTAGAAGGGATGGTTAGTTCAATTAAAAGCAAGATGATTTTTATTGATATTGGGGGTAAGTCAGATGCGGTGGTGATGGGTAAAGAATTTGAGTTTGTTAAGGATTATGTATCTGATTTGAAGGTTGGTGATAAAATGGAAGTACAGGTTAGGGTGCCAGAAAATGATAAAGGTCAAATTTTAGTGTCTTTGAGAGATTCGGCTACTGGTTATGGTTGGAATTATTTTGAAGAAAAAGTTAAGTCTGATGGGGAGGTGGTGGTTTTTGCTAAGGATTTGAATAGAGGTGGAGCAGTAGTGATTGCTCCTTTTGGATTTTTTGGTTTTATTCCAGGGTCTCAGATTGGTAAAAAATATGATGGTGATCCGGAGAAAATGTTGGGTAAAAAAGTTAAGGTTAAGGTTTTAGAGGTAGATAGGACAAAAAATAGGTTGGTATTTTCGGAGAGATTGGTGTCCGAGCCAGATAAAGTAAATGAAGAAACTAGTGCGGTTGACAAATTGAAAATAGGTGATGTGTTTGAGGCCAAGGTAATGAGAGTTGAGGGTTTTGGTCTGTTCGTTAAGATATTTATGGATAAAAAGAATAAGAATTTAACTTTGGAAGGTTTGGTTCATATTTCGGAAATTTCGTGGGAGAAAGTTAATAAGATTTCTGATAGTTATAAAATTGGCGATGAGATAAAAGTAAAGTTAATAAGCAAGAATGATGGTAGATTGCAATTTTCGATTAAAAGGTTAGGAACTGATCCTTGGGAAAAGATTGGAGAAAAATATAGTAAAGATAAAGATGCCGAAGGTGAAGTGGTGAGGTTGGCTAATTTTGGAGCTTTGGTGAGATTGGAAGCTGGAGTTGAGGGTTTGATTCATGTATCGAAGTTGAATACGGGAGTGGATTTGAAAGTAGGAGACAAGGTACAAGTTTATATAGAATCAATAGATTTAGACAGAAGAAAGATATCTTTGGGTCTAGTTCTAACAAAAAAGCCCTTAATGTACAAGTAATTTTTGATGGCTTCATTAGAAGGCCTAGAAATGAGTTTTGTGACAGTGATGGTATAAATTAGTTAAAAAATAAGTAAAATTTTGATAGCTTTTATAATTTCAAATATAATTTTGCAGTGCTCACGCGTTGCGTAAGACTTACATGATTGCGCGCTTAAAATTACATTTGAAATTATGAGTTAGGCAAAAGCGTGGGTAAGATTCCGGTGGGACTCACTTTATTCGTTGGGAATGTAAAAGACATTATGCTTTATAATGAAGCAATGAAAGATAAAAACGGAGTTTTGTTTGTTTGTTCCAATTGTGGCAATGAGTTTAGTAAATGGCAAGGTCAGTGTCCTAGTTGTGGAGAGTGGAATGGATTGAAAGAGGTAAAAAATTGGGGAGGAGAGAAGGTAAAAAAAGGAAAAAGACAAATAAAAGAAGTTAAGGTTTTTAATTTGAAAAATGTCAAAGCTAATTCTGGAAAATCTAAGATGGTTTTTTCTAGTAAAGTATCAGAGTTTGATAGAGTATTGGGTAAAGGATTTGTTCAAGGGTCAGTAATATTATTTAGTGGAGAACCAGGAGTGGGAAAGAGTACTTTGTTAACAGAAGTTGTAGGTAAGATAGGTGGATTGTATGTAGCTGGCGAGGAATCAGTTGATCAAGTGGCTTTGAGAGTCGATAGATTAGGTTTGAAAAGAGACAGGTTTGAGGTTTTACAGGTAAATGATATAGAAAGTATTATTGACTACTTAAATCGAGTAAATGAGTTACCCAAAATAGTGGTGGTGGATTCGATTCAAGTAATGAGATCAGAAGATTTGTCAGTTGGAGCGGGTAGCGTGAGTCAAATTAAAGAATGTACTTTTAGATTAGTGGAAGTGGCCAAGAAATTAGGAGTAGTGATGATAATTGTAGGTCATGTGACTAAAGAGGGGAATATTGCCGGACCAAAATTATTAGAGCACATGGTTGATGTGGTCTTGTATTTTGAAGGAGACAAGAAAAGCGAGTTGAGATTTTTAAGGTCAATAAAAAATCGTTTTGGGTCGGTAGATGAGATTGGGGTGTTTGAGATGAAAAAAGAGGGGTTGATAGAAATGAGGGGAGATAGTTTGAAATTGTTGACTGAAAAAGAAGAGGTGCCGGGTTCGGCTTTGACAGTGTTGATGGAGGGTAAAAGGCCGATTTTGGTGGAAGTGGAAGTTTTGGTGACGGAAAGTTTTTCGCAGATGCCAAAAAGAGTTTTTTCGGGGGTGGATTATAACAGGACTTTGTTGATAATGGCGGTGGCTCAGAAAAAGTTGGGCATTCCTTTTTATAAATATGATGTGTTTGTGTCGGTGGCTGGGGGTATAAAAATTAAAGATAGAGAGGCTGATTTGGCAATTTTGGTGGCTATGTATTCTAGTTATAAAAATAAGAGAATGAGGAGCAGAAATGGAAAAAGGCAATTGTGGGTAGGAGAATTGTCTTTGTTGGGTAAGGTTAAGATGCTGAAGAACAGGAGTAAGATTAAAAAAGAAGCGGAAGCTTGGGGAATGGAGTTGAGGCAGGTTGAAAGAGTGGTGGATATAAAAAAGATGATAGAATAGTGGCTATATGAAAAAGATAAAGAAGAAGATTAACAAGAAGATGTTGATTAATGAGGTGGTGGATGAGTTTCCGGAGTTAGTTGAAACTATGACGGAAAAATTTGGCTTACATTGTGTTGGTTGCCCGATGGCTGGTATGGAAAGTTTGGAGGAAGGGGGGATGGGGCATGGAATGGATGATGAAGAAATTGGTGAGATGGTAGAAGCGCTGAATAAAGAAGTAGAATGATGTATAAGTT
>Ga0164311_10000353_pt1 | contig 19544 bp, 17 predicted proteins | sample GuaBasSedimGuay2_FD_121796 | JGI IMG/M metagenome (GOLD analysis project Ga0164311, IMG submission 121796) | Subseafloor sediment microbial communities from Guaymas Basin, Gulf of California, Mexico - Guay2, Core 4569-9, 9-12 cm | ecosystem: Environmental > Aquatic > Marine > Hydrothermal vents... | reverse complement strand
CTTTGAGTGTTTATTTTAAATGGAAAATGTTAGAGAAAATATTGGAGATAAGTTTCTTTCTGGCAACCCCCCCCTACTTCACCTTGGAGAGCTTCTTAGGTGTAAATGTAAGATTGTCGTCGTCGCCTACATCCACCACTATGTCAATATTGTCGCCTATCTCGCCCATCAGCATCTTCTCTGCTATCGGGTCCTCTATATACTTCTGGATTGTCCGCCTCAACGGTCGGGCACCGAACTGCGGGTCATAGCCCTTATCAATCAGAAAGTCAATCGCCTTCTGCTTTAGCGATATGCCGATTGCGTGCTCCGCCAGCCGCCTTGATACATCGTTTATCATCAACTTCACTATGTCATTCAGGTGGTGCCTCTCAAGAGAGTGGAATACAATTACCTCGTCAAGGCGGTTCATAAACTCCGGATTGAATACCTTCTTCACCTCGCCCAATACCATCTCCTTCATACGCTTATAAGAAAGTTCAGTATCCTCAGGTGCAAAGCCAATTGTGGTGCCGTCTTTAATCTCCCTGGCGCCGATATTGGAGGTCATAATCAAGACCACATTCCGGAACGATACAACTCTGCCGAAACTGTCTGTTAAGCGACCATCTTCCATTATCTGCAACAATATATTGAATACATCAGGATGCGCCTTCTCAATCTCATCTAATAAGACAACCGAATAGGGACGCCTCCTCACCTTCTCGGTCAGTTGTCCACCCTCCTCGTATCCAACATAGCCAGGAGGTGAACCGATGAGCCGTGAGACGGTGAAACGTTCCATATACTCACTCATATCCAGGCGAACCATAGCGTCCTCATCGTCAAACAAGAACTCCGCTAACGCCTTGGCTAACTCGGTCTTGCCAACGCCTGTTGGTCCAAGGAATAAGAACACACCAATGGGACGCCTTACATCCTTGACACCCACTCTGGAGCGCTTTATGGCTCGTGCTACCGCATCAATTGCCTCGTTCTGCCCGATGATGCGTCTGTGCAGTGCCTCAGGCATCTTGAGCAGACGCTCGTTCTCGCTCATCTCCAGCTTGTGGAGTGGAATACCTGTCCACTTGCTTACTACTACTGCAACATCCTCGGGCGTCAACACCTTCTTTAATTTACCGTTTTTCTTCAAATCGTTCGTTAAACTTTGATACTTCTTCTTAAGGTTTAGTTCTTCTTTTCTCAAATCTGCTGCCTTCTCAAAGTCCTGCCTTGATATTGCCTCCTCCTTCTTGATGCTGATGTTTCTAATTTGCTCCAAAATATGCTCTGTCTCGGGCGATTTCTGCTCCTCTCTAAGACGAACCATTGCCATCGCCTCGTCTATCACATCTATCGCCTTATCTGGAAGATGGCGGTCGGTGATGTATCTGTCGGATAACCGAACTGCCACCTTTATTGATTCATTTGTTAGGGATACCTGATGGTGGGATTCATACTTCTCCCTCAAGCCCATCAGTATCTCCTCGGTCTGCTCCACAGTGGGGGGGTCTACCATTATGGTCTGGAAACGCCTCTCTAAACTGCCATCCTTCTCAACATGCTTTCTGTATTCATTGAGAGTAGTAGCACCTATGCATTGTATGTCTCCCCTTGCCAGCACGGGTTTAAGCATATTGGAGGCGTCTATGGCTCCCTCCGCTGCGCCTGCACCTACAATGGTATGTAGTTCGTCTATGAAGATGATTGTGTTTTTGTTCTTCGTCAGTTCATTTATGATTGCCTTCAGACGTTCTTCAAATTGCCCCCTGTATTTGGTGCCCGCCACCACACCCGATAGGTCAAGGGTCAAAAGTCGTTTCTTCTGCAAACTTGGGGGGACATCTTTGTTGACTATCTTCTGGGCGAGACCCTCAACTATTGCGGTCTTGCCCACACCCGGCTCACCCAGAAGAACTGGATTGTTCTTCTTTCTGCGCGAAAGAATCTGTATAAGACGTGATATCTCGGTCTCTCTGCCGATGATGGGGTCTAATTTGCCTTCCTTCGCAAGTTTGGTCAGGTCTCTTCCGAACTCATTCAGGGCAGGGGTTCTCTCTCTGGGTGCCTCCTCCCTCTGCTCAATACCAGCACCCCGGCTTACCAAACTTATTATCTCCTCCCTCATTAATTCTACTTCCAGACCAGATTTACGGAGAACCGTCGCTGCTATTCCACCGCCCTCTCGCAACAGTCCCAGGAGGAGGTGCTCGGTTCCGACATAGTTGTGCCCCATCGCCTGGCTCTCGTCCCACGCCAGTTCAAAGACCTTTCTTGCCCTGGCGGTGAAGGCAATCTCCTTTATGGGGCGCCCTTCACCCATCATTAAAAGCGATTCAACCTCTTTCCTCAATTCCTCTATGTCAATGCCTAAGTTCTCAATCGCCTGGATGGCTATGCCCTCACCATCACGAAGTATTCCTAAAAGTATGTGTTCTGTTCCAAGATAATTATGGTTGAAGCGCTCTGCCTCATCTCGAGCCAAAACGATAACCTTTCTTGCTCTGCTGGTGAATTTCTCAAGCATCTCTTTTTCCTATACTCAAATTTATATTATCATAGTTTCTCAGGATTTTCAATAGAAGTAGAAAACAATTGTTTTTATTGTAGAAAATTGACTTTGACATTTCTTTATAATCTGAAATATTAAGGGTGTTATGTTAGAATTTATTTAAGGAGGGTTATTGCATGAAGAGAGGGTTTCTTTTATATGTAAATTCCTATTTTATACTGTCCTGTCTGGTTGTCTTACAGGTTTATGCTGTAGGAAGTTATAACGATATACCAAGGTTGTTCTGGGTGGATAAGGAGCATGTCCCACCAATGAGCGAGGAGGAGCTGAAGGCACTTGCCTATTTTAATGTGGTCAGCCACCACGATGTAATATACAGGAGCGGGGGTAATAGGTTATATGAGAGGACCGATGATGGTTCGTATCTGCTATTGATGATAGTGAATGAGGAGTTATATAACGATATTAGTGACAATCTCAATGAATTTATCACCCAGACGGAGAGCAATGGCTATACTGTAGAGTTGTGGACTGCGGAGTATGCAGATGCGGAGGACTTGAGGGCTGAATTACAGGACTTCTGGGCTGAGAATGGTGATTTCAACTGCTTTATGATAGGGACCCTTCCTGTGGCGCTCTCCGAGATTGGCTACTTTGAGGGTGAGGGAACGCCATATCCAATTGACCTGTTCTTTATGGACCTGGACGGTGAGTGGGAAGATACAGATGAAGATGGCTATTATGACAACCATGATGATGGTGATGGGGATGTAGAACCTGACATCTCATTTGGCAGAATCTATGCAGAACCGCTGACATATCACAGTAGCACAGAAGCGGAGTTGACAAACAATTATCTGGAGAAGGTGATGGCATATTGCGATGGCGAGTTCTACGATGTTGAGCAGAAGGGGCTTGCATTTGTTGATGACGACTGGTTTGACTCGGCTGATGAGTGGGGTGGTGCACTTTATTACTGCTATGACGATGTGGATATTATTAAGGGTGCGGATACAGTTGATGAGATATATGAAGAGAAACTGATAGAGAAGTATGAGACCATATTGCTGTGTGCGCATTCTAACCCCAATTATCATGCCTTCAAGATAGGCAATGATTGGACTGGTGGTGAGACATGGTTTTATGAGGTCTATAATATAGAGCCAATATGTCATTTCTTTAATCTGTTTGCGTGCTCTAATTGCCAATACACCTACACCAACTGCATGGGGTCGTGGTATATATTAGTGCCCTCCAACTATGGCTTAACATCGGTCGGAAGCGCCAAGACCGGCGCTATGCTTGAGTTTGACCAGTTCTATTCATGGCTCGGAGTTGGCTATAACTTTGGAGATGCATTCAGACACTGGTTTGAAGATGTTGGAATCAATAATAAGGACTGGCATTATGGCATGACCCTTTTGGGCAACCCCCTGTTGAAGATATCTGAGTATATGAACGATGTTGAGATGGTGGTATTTAATGCGAGCCCCCTTAATGACGCCATTATGCTTGAATGGAAGGTGGATGATGAGGAGGGTATCACCGGTTATTATATCTACAGGTCACCAGCGACTATGGAACTATGTGATAGAACCGAACTTGATGTGGGAAGGGGTGTATTTGAGTGGAAGCGCCTTAATGATTACCCGATAACCGGTAAAAGCCCCTACAGTTATGTGGATAGTGATGTCAACGAGGGCACCAGATACATATATCGCCTTGATGCACTATACGGGGAGAACGCTGTCTCACTGGCGAGAACAAGCGGTAGTATTAGCAGTTCATCACCGTTATCCATCGTGATGGTATATCCCAATCCGGTCTCAGAGAAACTGCATATTGTTATAGAATCGGATATAGATACAGAGATGGACATCAGTATTTATGATATTGCAGGAAGGGTGGTAAGGAACGAGAGTATCAAGACGAAGATGTTAAAGGGTGATTATGAGCTTAGCACAGCGGAATTAGATGATGGTGTGTATATTATCAGGGCGAGCAGTGATAGCGGTTCTGATACGGTAAGGGTTGTGGTTCAAAGATAGGGTTGTAAATCAGGTTGTCCTGTATGATATATTTAGGTTGGTAGTAAAACTATATACGATGGAGGATTTCTATGGAAGATGAGGGCAGGTTGATAGGTATAGATGATGAGGTAGTATTATACAATAGGAGTCAGCATATAACATCTATTCTTGTGGATATAATTATATCCTCGGTTGTGTTTATCGGTTTAATAGTTGGTGCGGTGATGTTGAGTGACCTCAGTTTATATTTCATTATCGCTTTGATACTACCTGTGGCTTATGTTATCTTCAAGTTATGGAAGAGGGAGAGATATATTGTGACCAATAAGAGATTTATAAACCATAAGCCAATGGGCTCTACGAGGGCTATTTCGTTGGAAGATATTATTGAGGTAAAACTGGAGAATGATGGTGACAAACGCAAGAAAGGTTGTGGGAAGGTTAACCTAATAACTACAGTTAGGGCAGGTGATAGGTTGATAATTGGTGATAAGGAAGAGTATGGTATAGTAACTATTAATCATGTTGACAGTCCGGCTATATTCAAGGAGTCGGTAATGAGTGGGAAGATAAGTTCAGGGGGTATTCTGAAGAAGTAGATATGGAGCACAGGATTGAGAGATTTGTGAAGGGCGATTCCCAGCTGATTCGCTTAAAACCCGAGAGTGACCTGCTGGAGACATTAAACAATCTGGTTGAGAGGGTGGGAATAGAGGTAGGGGTAATTAGTGGCATTGGTTCGGTAGGTCCTGTTAATATTGGGTATTACGATTTCAATAAGAAAGAGTATAGGAAGAACCACTTCAAGGGGATATACGAACTTGTAAGTTTGATGGGGAATATATCGGTAAAGGATAACAAACCATTCTGCCATTGCCATATTGTGATAGGTGATAAGGATGGTAAGGTCTATGGAGGTCATCTCCTTCCGGGGACGATAGTAAAAGTAGGCGAATTTCATATTGATGTTTTGAAGGGGACTCCACCTGAGAGGATATTTGATGTCACCACGGGGCTTCACCTCTGGAACCTTAAACTTTAGAGTATGTTGAGGAGATTGTTTATAGTTGGGGTATTCACCGTATTGCCCCTCGTTCTTATACAGGCATCTGGGAGTGAGAGGGCTACCATAAATGTTATTCATGTTGATGGAGTTATAAGCCCCGTTATCTCTGAGTATATAATCACAGCGATAGAGCTTGCTGAAGATGAGAACGCAGTATGCCTCATAATAAGGTTGGACACCCCCGGCGGTCTTGACAAGTCAATGAGAGAGATAATAAAGCGGATGTTTTCATCAAGGGTGCCTATAATCGTCTTTGTAGCACCTCAGGGTAGCAGGGCTGCCTCTGCAGGCACATTTATAACTCTCGCCTCCCATATTGCTGTGATGTCACCATCAACAAGTATCGGTGCAGCCACACCGGTCTCACTTGGGATGAGCGGTGCGGAAGACCCTGCATTGAAGAGGAAGGTAACCAATGACGCCGCATCATATATTGAGGGTATAGCAAAGAAGAGAGGCAGAAATATCAAGTGGGCGAGGGATGCAGTCATCCAGGGTTCATCCATCACCGCTGAGAAGGCATTAGACAGAGGCGTTATAGACCTCATCGCCAATGATGTGAATGAACTGATTGAGAAGATTGACGGCTATGAGGTGGATATAGACGGTAAGATTGTTACCCTTCATACAAGTGGTGTGCCAGTCAAAGAGATTAAGATGGGTTTTAGAACCAAATTTCTCTCAATCCTCTCTGACCCCAATATTGCATATATTCTTCTGATTCTCGGTTTCTATGGTCTGTTCTTTGAGTTCTCAAATCCGGGCTCAATATTGCCTGGGATTGCAGGGGTGATATTAATCGTTCTCGCATTTTATTCGCTCCATACTCTGCCCGTGAACTATGCTGGTATGCTTCTGATACTCTTTGGTCTGATATTGTTTATCGCCGAGGTGAAGGTAACAAGCCATGGAGCCCTCACGCTGGGTGGAATAATCTCCCTGGTGCTGGGGTCAATTCTTCTAATTCGCTCGCCCGCACCATATCTCAAGATTTCATGGTATGTCATTGGACCAACTGTCGCTATTACCACTCTGTTCTTCACATTTATTGTAACGATGGGGTTGAAAGCACAGTTTTTGAAAACTGCTACCGGGCAGGAGGGCATAATAGGTATGGTGGGTGAGGCGAAGACGGATATAACCAGGGATGGTGGGACGGTTTTTGTCCACGGTGAGTGGTGGAATGCTGTATCAACAAGAGCCATAAAAAAGCACCAGAAGGTGAAGGTAGTTGGCAAGAAGGGGATGGTATTAAATGTGGAGAGGTTGAAGGAGGAATAAGGAGTTGTTTGGGGTGTTAGGTTGGTTCTGGTTGTTTATTATAATATCGGTCTTTGCTGGTGGGTTGGTTATTGTGATTATCTATCTTGTTCTTAGAGCCCGCTTAGAGAAACCCGCTACAGGTTATGAGGGTATGGTGGGTGAGATAGGTAGGGCTGATACCGATATAACCCAGAATGGAGGTAAGGTCTTCATCCGTGGTGAACTGTGGAATGCCTGGTCACACAGAAAGATTAAGAAGAACACACGGGTGAAGGTCGTTGGGATTGAGGGAATGGTATTGAAAGTTGAGCCATATTATGAAGATTAGATGTGAGTGTTTATTATGAGAATTGTGAGAAATGTGTGAATATTATTTTTAGGAGGGATGTTTAATGATTGCGGTAGAAAATTACTTTCTTTGTTTCTTCATAGGTATTGTTATCTTCTTTCTACTTGCTTCTGCAATTAGAATACTGAGAGAATATGAGAGAGGCGTAGTGTTCCGTCTTGGACGACTCATAGGCGTCAAGGGTCCCGGTCTGATAATCCTCATTCCAATCGTTGACAGGATGGTCAAGGTTGACCTCAGGATTGTAACTCTTGATGTTCCACCACAGGATGTCATAACCAGAGACAATGTAAGTGTGAAGGTTAATGCGGTAATATACTTCAGGGTGATGGATGCAGCTAAGTCAATCGTGGAGGTGGAGGACTATCTTCTGGCAACCTCTCAGTTAGCTCAGACCACATTGAGGAATATATGCGGTCAGGTAGAATTAGATGAGGTTTTAGCAGAGAGGGAGAAGGTGAACCATATGATACAGAGCATACTTGATGAGATGACGGACCCCTGGGGAATAAAGGTCTCGGCGGTTGAGGTCAAGCATGTTGACCTGCCAGCAGAGATGATAAGGGCGATAGCAAGACAGGCAGAGGCAGAGAGAGAGAGGCGCGCAAAGGTAATCCACGCAGAGGGTGAGTTCCAGGCATCTCAGAAGTTAAGGGAGGCAGCGGATGTCATCTCTGAAAACCCTGCTGCCATACAACTGCGTTATCTTCAGACCTTAAACGAGATTGCGGTAGAGAACAATTCGGTTACTCTGTTTCCTATACCCATAGACCTCATCAAGCCATTCATAGATGCATATACCAAGAAGCCAAAAAAATAGTAGAAGCACTGTTGAGGTATAGGTATGGTCAGGTCAGCACTCTGTTTCCTGGGAATACTACTTATTGTTGTTGGTTGTGGTGATGAGGATATAATTGGTGAGTGGGTAAATTATACCACTGAGGATGGTCTGCCCGGCTTAATTGTATATTCGGCTACTGAGGATGCTAATAAAACCACCTGGGTCTCTTGCAGTGGGGGTATAGCTCGACTGGAGGGCGCCTACTTCATCCCCTATACAGAGGAGGACGGTCTCCCCTCCAATGAAGCAGTTGTAATAGTTGGTTATAACAGTGGTGTCGCTGTGGGGACGGATAAGGGTCTTGCCCTGTTTGATGGCGATGAGTTCATTGTGTATAACAGAGGTGATGGATTGCCATCCAACAATGTGCAATCACTTGCATCTGGTTCAGAGGGGCTGTGGGTGGGGACTGATGCCGGTCTCTCCTTCTTTGATGGCAGCTCTTTCACCACCTATAATACCGAAAACAGCGACATCGCCGGCGACTGTATATGGGCACTGGCACTTCTTAATGACGATGTGGTAATTGGAACCGAATCCGGTCTATCCATATTCACACCACCTGATGACTGGAAGAACTATGATAAGGGCGACGGTCTCCCATCCGATGTCATATACGCATTGTGGGTTGATGATGGGGTAATCTGGGGTGGCGGTGCCTATGGTGCATTCAAGATTGAGGGAGGTGATGTCTTCGCATATACCCCTGAGAACAGCCAGATTCCATACAGTGATGTGATGGGCGTCTGTGTGGATGATTACGGCGATGTTTGGTTTGCTACCTACGGCGGTGGTATCTGTATGTTGTCGGGGTCTGAGTGGCATATATATATGAGCGGTGAGGGACCGATATCTGACTGGGGTCTGTGTGCCTTCTGCAGTTCATACAATACCCTGTGGTTCGGAACGACTGATGGATTGTCCAGGCACATAAGATATAGAGATTAGGAATTTTTTAGACACAGAATGATAGTAGATTTATAATAATTTTATTTCTTGAATAATAGTATTTGCTATGTTTACATTGTTTCGGAGGTGAAGATTATATGACGAATGGACTTACAAAGCCCCCGGAGCCGAAATGGCTTATGTATCTGATTTCATTCCTGGTCCCTCTGGTCGGGATAATTCTCGGTATAATATACTTGACCAAACCCGAGGAGGAGAACAAACATTTCGGTAAGAGATGTTTAATGTGGGCAATTATCGCCATAGCACTTTTTATTGTATTATGGATTATCTATGCTGTGGTTTTCTTCTCCTGGTTCGCTACAAATGCGCCTGTTACATACTAACAGAGAGTTGAATTTTCGGGGTGACCATTATATGGTCACCCTTGATTATTTATATTAAAATATTGGACGGATGAGTGAGAAGAAGAGATTATCACCTTTGATTATATTTGTTGCAGCTGTGGTTCCATTAGCTGCTCTGTTGCTTGTCATTGGTATGCTTCGTCAGAATGTGCCCGCAGAAGACAGGAGATTTCGCATCCTGCTCATCTTGGCAGCCATAGAGCCGTTTATCTTACTGTTTATAATTCTATTGGCTTTCAAATATCTTGGCTATATTTAAGATAGGGAATTATACCACTGATTATATTATCAGGTGTTTCAATAGATTAAATCCCTACTATTATGTTTTGCTTTTGTAGGAGCTTGATTTATCAATCCCTGGTGATAATTATAAATACCCGCCGAAAAATATAAGATAGCCCGCTATGAGCGGTGCACCTCCAAACGGCATATCATCACCCCTGCCGAAGTATGAGCCATCAATGTATATGTCGCCATCGTCCTCAATCCGCCCCTTATATGAGCCGTCTATGTAGATATCACCATCATACTCAACTCTGCCGTAGTATGAACCGTTGACATATATGTCGCCATCGTCTTCAATGCGACCAGAGTAGGAGCCATCTACATAAACATCACCGTCACTCTCTATTCTTCCCCTGTATGAACCATCTATGTAGATATCTCCATCATCTTCAATGCGACCCTCATATGAACCGTCAATGTAGATATCTATCTCGGCAATTGCAGTAAAGGTGATAAGCAGTATGAAACCAATGATAACTGTAAATTTCACATCCGTATTTTCCATATAGCATCTATTTAATGGTCCTGATATAGAATCTACTGTTCTGATATTCTACCTCTCTTATCTTCTCTTCCTCTAACAATTCATCAACCACCTCCCAGACGGCGCCTACCTTCCTCAAAAACTCCTCCACAGCATCCCTCCTCATTGGGTGAACCGATAATATGCTTAACAGGTCCTCAACCACATCTCCTGTGTGTCCGAACTCCGTCCCCTCAAAACCTATGATGCATTCTGTATTGATGCCTGCTTCTTTGAAGGTCTGGAAAGCCAGGTTTATCTTCTCTTCGTCTGCGGGTCTAACATAGCTCTCAGCGGGGGGGCGTGTGGGGATGGATATGTATGCAGTGGAGGGAGAGACATCTTTTATGAAGCAAGCAATCTTTTCTATCTCTTCAATGCTTTCGTTTACGCCCTCAATCAGCATGGTCTCTGTTGCAATTTCACCATCGTAATTCCCTGAGAACGCAATAATGCCTTCAAGAACACTCTGATGATTGAGCGCCTTATGCGGTCTGTTTATTCTTCGCCAGATGTCATCACTCACCGCATCAACTTTGAGTGAGACCCAGTCCGCCATCATCAGGTCGTTGACAACGCTCTCGTCCCATATTAGAGAACCATTAGAAATGACTGCAATCTTAATCCCAATTGGCTTTAAAAGTTCAATCTCCACACCAAGGTTCATATCAAGAGTGGGTTCGCCGTCGGGAACGAAGGTGAGAAAATCAATCCTCTCCCCCTTCTCCCTTATCTTCTCCACCCTTGATTTCACACTCTTTGATATATCTTCAGGATTGTAGAACTCTCCCCGCTCTACCTGAAATCTTGAGGTTCTGCCCACCTGGCAGTATATACAAGAATAGGTGCATACCTTAGGTGGTATGTTGTTGATACCCAAGCTTCGCCCTAACCGTCTTGATGGTATTGGACCGAAGGTGAGCGATGGACTATTCATATCGTTCTCCAAATATTGCCCTACCTATTCTAATCATTGTTGAGCCCTCCTCAATGGCTATCTCAAAGTCATCGGTCATACCCATAGAGAGGTGGAACACCTGTTCGGGTTTTACTATCTTCTGTGCTCTTTCACCGAGTTCTCTTAAGAGAGAGAATGCTCCCCTTGTTCTCTTCTCGTCGGTGGTAAGTGGTCCAACTGTCATCAGACCGATTATGCTGAGAGTGGGTAATTGGATTATCTTTTCAATTAGGTCTATTGCCCTGTCCGGGCTTGTTCCATACTTGGTCTCCTCTCCAGAGGTGTTGACCTCTATGAGAACCGGGAAGGGGCTTTTGACCTCGGATTTTCTGATGCGCTTATCTAACTCCAGGGCTAATCTCTCAGAATCTATTGACTCTATCACATCATAGAGGTATATAGCATCTCTTACCTTGTTTCTCTGCAGATGACCTATCAGATGCAGGGTAAGTTTGTCTTTGATGTCCATAAGCTCTCCCCACTTCCTCTCCGTCTCCTGAACCTTATTCTCTCCGAATATGCGAATGCCCACCTCATAGCCGGCGCGAATTATTGCAGGCGGGAGGGTTTTGGTCACTGCAACTATGGTTATATCCTCTGGTTTTCTCTTTACTCTATTGCAGGCGTTTTCAACCCTCTCTATCAATCTGTTATAATTAATTCTTATGTCATCTTTATCTATCATAATAAGGTAATAGTATATCATAATATAGATACCCGCAGTTTGCTTCAGTAATTGAACCTGTGAGGTGTGATTTTTACTATCACTATGATAAACTCATTGGTAATTGAATTTCAGCGTTATGAGAGAGAAGGACTTAGAGAGGAGATTGACCGAGTATAACTACCCTGAGGGGATCGTCTCAACAATAAAGGCGCTCCGGGGTGCTGGCTATGATGCGTTCCTGGTTGGTGGCTGTGTGCGGGATATAATGCTTGAGAGAGAGGTTGTTGACTTTGATATAGCCACCGATGCCAGACCTGAGGATGTGATTAAGCTATTTAGGAAGGTAATACCAACGGGTATAAAGCATGGGACGGTGACGGTTATTGAGGGGGGGATGGAGATAGAGATAACCACATTCAGGACTGAGAGCGGGTATTCAGATGCCAGGCGTCCTGATAAGGTAGAGTTTGTCAGTTCAATTGAGGATGATTTGCGGAGGCGGGACTTCACCATAAATGCCTTCGCCTATGACCCGCTTGAGCATGAGTTCATAGACCTCTTTGATGGTGTTAGCGACCTATCTAAGGGTGTCATCAGGGCAGTAGGCGACCCCGTGGAGCGCTTCAGAGAAGATGGGCTGAGACCTTTGAGAGCGGTGAGGATTGCCACAGCCCTCGGTTTTGAGATAGAGATGAGAACGCTAATTGCGATAGGTGAGACGCTTGAATGCTTTAAGAGGGTTGCTAAGGAGAGGGTTCTTGATGAATTGAGAAAGATAATGCGGGCGGTGAAGCCCTCAGTCGGGTTTGAGTATATGAGAGAGACGGGCATACTTGAGATAATATTTCCCGAACTGCTTGAGGGTTATGGTGTCACCCAGAACGAATTTCACGCTTATGATATCTATACCCACTCGTTGTATTCGGCTGATTTTGCTCCAATAGACAAGCCACTGGTGAGGTGGGCGGCGCTGTTGCACGATGTTGGCAAGGCGAGGACCAGAGAGGTCAGGGAGGATGGTAGGGTTACCTTCTACAATCACGAGGTTGTATCAGTTAGGATGGCGATGGTGATGCTTGAGAGGATTCGCTTTCCGAAGAAGGAGATGGAATATGTGTGTAATCTAATCAGGTGGCATATGTTCAACTATACCCCTGAGTGGACTGATTCTGCGGTAAGGAGGTTCATAAGGAGAGTTGGGGTTGATGCTGTTGCTGACCTCTTTGACCTGAGAATTGCCGACTTTCACGCAAATGGTCTGAACCTTGGATTTCCACCCTACCTTGATGAGTTCAAGAAGAGAATTGAGAGTATTCTTGAAGCGGGTGATGCTATAACGGTGAGGGACCTCAAGGTGGATGGCAACGATGTTATGAAGATATACGGTATTGGACCCTCGGAGAAGGTAGGAAGGGTGCTCAATGAACTTCTAAGTGTGGTTATTGATGAACCACAGAAGAATGAGCGTGAGTATCTTCTGAATCTGCTTAGGGAGTGGGCCCAGAGGGAGGGGGATGAGGATTAGATGAGGTCGGCTGTCATATGTATTGTATTTGCGTTTTGTTTCTTGTTCACTTCTAATCTCTTGTCTAAAAATAATGTTAATACCAATATTATGCTCAAGGTCTCTGATTTGAAGATTGACGGACACAAGAATATTAAGGAGAGGGAGATAAGGGATGTAATGCAGATAAAGGAGGGGGAGAGCTATAAATCGTATATCCTGGAGTATCTTATTGGTTCGGATGAGGAGATTATTAAGGAGTTTTATCGCAAGAAGGGATACTTCAATGCATTGGTCAGTGTAGATATGAATTATAAAAAAGGTGATGAGGTTGAGGTATCTGTGAACATTGAGGAGGGGGAGTGCTGTAAGATTGTTAGGGTAGATATAATAGGTGAAATGACGGATGAGGAGAGGAAGAGGTTATGGAAGCAGACCGATTTAGATATAGGTGAAGAGTATTCGGAGGATATAGTGAATGCGAGTGAGTTAGATATATTTATGTATCTGGCAGAGCAGAGTTATATATATGCGGATGTATATACTGATGTTCATTTGAATGAGGATAAGACCGAGTGTGAGATTATATTCAATGTGGACAGGGGTCATAAGGCGTTTTTTGGTGATTGTGCTATAAAGGGGCTGAGTGAGGTGGATGAGGAGATAGTGAGGCGTGAGTTTCTCTTTAAGAAGGGTGACCCCTACAAGCCGAGTATAGTATCTGAGACCAAGAGCAGGATATATAGAACGGGTCTCTTCTCTGACCTTGATTTCAAGCCTCTCGGCTATGAAGGTGAACCGACTTATGTTGACCTGCTTTTAGTGGTGAGGGAGGAGAAGCAGCAGTATTTAGAGGTCTATCCCGGGTATGAATCGCCGGATAGGGTAAAGTTCGGTCTGGGATGGGGTCATAATAATTTTATAGGTAATAATCGGCAATTTAGCATTGGTGGCGATATATCTTATGGTTTTGCGAGTAAAGAGGATGAAGAGAATGTGAATGTATCGCTCTTTGAACCATATTTATTTGGATTAAGAGTAGTTGGTAGAGTAGGTCTATACATTCAAAGGGTGGGGAAGAAGACCTATGAGTATCTAAAACTTGGTAGCGAATTCGGCGTAGAGAAGGAGTTGACAGAGAGAGTAAGTGTGTTTGAAACATGCGATATGGCAAGGGTGTGGGCTAAAGGCGACCTGGAGGATAGCGGTCTGGAGGAGGGTCCGAGATATACAACATCCCTAAAGACCACATTGAGGTATGATTCAAGGGACAATCCATTTAATCCTCTGAATGGAGCATATAGTTATGGCTCCTTTGAGATTGCAGGATGGTTCTTGCCGGGGACTGACAATTTTGCGAGGGCGATTATAGAGTTAAATAGGTATATGCCGGTTAAGGAGGGTGGTTTGATGGCTCTTCATCTTCGTCTTGGCGATATAGAACCTGTTGCTGGCTCAAAGAATATACCAATCTATGAACGGTTCTTCACAGGTGGCGCCTATTCAGTAAGGGGATTTGAGCAGGATGGTCTGGGACCCCTTGATGATGAGGGAGAACCACTGGGAGGGAGGGTTCTGGTAACGATGGGTGTTGATTTTCGCTTCAGATTGCCATTACTTACCGATGTAAAAATACCATGGATAGGATTACCATTAGGTAACCTGTGGGGTGCTATATTTATAGATGGAGGGAATGTATTTGAGGGATATGAGTATTTCAAACTTGAGAGGTTGAGGTTCGGGGGAGGTATTGGATTGAGATATAACACACCCTTCGGACCAATCAGGTTTGACATTGCAAGACCGCTTGATTCGGCGGAGGATGAGAGGGAGGAGGGCTTTATATATTATATTGCCCTTGGACACGCTTATTGATTATGCATAGGTTCAGATGGACAGTATGGCGTAGAATTTTGTTTGGTTTCTTTATCCTTATAGCCGTGTTTGCATCGGCAGTCATCTTGCTTTATCAGAGCGGTTTCATCCACGAGAAGTTAAGAGCGTTAGCAGAACAACGGCTTGGTGAATATTCGGGGAGAGATGTGAGAATTGAATCGCTTACAGGTAGTTTGATTTCTGATGCTACTTTTAAGGGTCTGGTGATTGGTCATGAGGATGATATAGAGAAGTGCACCTGCCTTGATGTTGAGAGTGTTACAGTGAAATATAATATCATTGACTTTTTGAGAAAGAAGATAAGGTTGAGGGAGGTAGTGGTTGTAAGACCAATTGTCTACCTTGGAAGGGATAGTGAGGGGCATTTCAGCTTGAAGGAGGTCTTCAGACCCACAAGACCAAGAAAGGGAGGACCATCTAAGTTCTCCATGACAATAGATAATATCTATGTCAAAGATGCTTATTACTCTATGGATGTTAATTTCCCCATCACAGAATATGAGCACTGTTATGTTCATTCCAGATACTCGGTCAGGAGGGGTATCCATACCATTGAGGTTATGGATAGCAGTTGCTATATCCCTGCCTATGACCTTCAGGTGAAGTCATTCGGAGGCAGGATTACCGCCGGTGGGGGTAATGTAATCCTTCAGGATATGTATGCAAGGACGGATTTGATTGATGTGCAGGTAGATGGTCTGGTGGAATACTCGCCCAAGCTCCATTACACCATATCAACTGAGGGGTCGCGTCTTGAAGCATCGGAGATTGACCGTATGTTCTTTGGAGAGAGGGGGGTTATATCCGGCGATATGGATGTGAACTCAACTCTGGAGGGAGGGCATGGTTGGTTTAGGAGTATCGGTGAAGTGAGCATAGTTGATGGTGTGCTGGTTAAATACCCATTTGAGAGTTTCAAGTTTGACTACTTATATAGTGATGGTCATCTCGTCACAGAAAATGTTGTGATTGATATGGAGGGTGGGCATTTTAAGGGCGAGGCGGAGTTGTATAGTGGAAAGAGAGTGAGTATGTATAATCTCCACTTTGATGGCACAGGTGTTGATTTTGCATTCTTCAATAATTTATATAAGATACACACTAATCTTGAGCTGGGTGTTGTGATGGCAGGTAGCGGTTTCACTAAGGAGACACTAAATAGTGATATTGTATTTGATGTTCGTGGCGGTAAGGTGGGGGGTGTAGCCATTGATTCAGCCAGCGGGACTATCGGGCTGAGGGATATGAACTGCGCATTTGAGAACCTAAATATCAGTATAGGTGGTGCAAGCGCTCTCATAAAGGGTAATCTTGCTTTTGATGGCTCCATTGACCTCTTCGTTGATGCTGTTGACATACCGGTTAATGCTATCACATCCGCATTTGACTATGAAGTGGATAGGGGAGTAGCACATACATTAATCCATCTGGCGGGCGATATTCGTTCCCCCGACGTCAGTGGCACGGTGACACTTAAAAATGTGTATTCTGATAAACTGGGAGCAGATGATGTTATATTGAATGTGGATGTGGTGGATGTGGTAGATGAACCTGAAGGTGAATTTGAGTTCAAGGGCTGGGGAATGAATGTCTATGGTGTCCCCTTAAACAAACTTACTATGAAAGGGATGGTTAAACCGAAGGAGATTATCATTAAAGGTGTGGAGGGCTTTATGCCGAGGGGATTCTTTGTAAATGGTGACATAAAATATAGTTATGAAGACATAGAGAGAAAGGAGATACTGCTCACAGATTTTGGTATTTATGTAAGGGGCTTCAATATTCTCTCAACCGATGAGGTAGGTATTGAATTGTTGGAGAGTGGTATTGGAATAAGACGCTGTGAACTGAGGTTTCTGGATGGTGTTGTGAATATTCAGGAATCTTATATTAAAGGCGAAGAAGTGCATCTTGAACTCGCTGGCGGCGGATTAAGTGTTGATGCTCTGGACTCGCTTCTTGGGACTACTGGTATGTTCTATGGCAGGGTGGAGAGATTTAAACTTGAAATAGGTGGTTCTCTGACCAACCCCGATATTCTCTTCTCTATGAAGGCGGGTGGAGGACCCTTCAGATATATGGAGGATGCGGATGTGGATATTGGTCTGCACTATCTCTCCGATGCGGTTCACATAGACAGGTTTGATTTGAGTGGTTCTGTGGGTAGATTGAAGGTGTCAGGTTATGTGCCCATTAGCTTAAGAGACCTAATTAAGCGTGAGAGACCGTTCTATGAGCCAATGAACCTGAAGGTGACCTCGGACAACCTTGACCTGCGTCTGGTCAATAACTTCACCAACTGGGTTTTCGTTGACGGTGGTAGTGTGGATGCGGATATAGAGGTTAAGGGAATGCCCGATATGCCCTATTTTGAGGGTGATATAGGTGTAAGAGATGGCTATGTGGTAATAGGCAAGTATGGCGCTCAGATAAGGGATATAAATGGCGAGGTGAAACTTCAAGGGAGAGAGTTCATAATAGAGAACGAAACCCCTATAAAAGGCAAGATGGATAATGGATATGTGACCACATCAGGCACTATAACACTTCCCACATCTGTTGGTATGCCCGATTTTAACCTTCACATATTAATGTCTAACGCTGTATTAAGAGGTGTTCCAATGGTTACCGGTATAATCACCGCTGATGTGTTTCTTACAGGGACACCCAAGAGGGACTTCGCCCTGAGAGGTAAGGTCAGGGTTCACGAGGGCTTGATTACATATAACTTCTCTGAAGCGGGAAGGGCTGGAACTGCATCCAAGGATAGTATGGATATTGAACTGTATATACTCGGTGAGAATAATATCTGGTTCAGGAACTCATCTGCTGATATTGAGTTGTCCTGCGATATGAGGTTGAAGCGGAAGGATGGTATATACAATATCACAGGTGAACTCAATGCCCTGAGGGGCTATTACTACTTCCTGAGGAAGGACTTCCAGATAGAGAGGGGCAATGTGGTCTTTGAAGGGGGAGGAGAGATTAACCCGAATATAGACATTCTCGGTTTCTTAATGATAAGGGACAGGGAGGAGAATAAGGAGGCACCTGTCTATATCCAAATTGAGGGCACCCTGAAAGAACCTGAGATAAGCTTATACTCCCCGGACTACCCTAACCTATCTCAGGAGGATATAATCACCATAGTGGCGCTTAATATGACCTGGGACGAATACAGACAGACAGGCGTGGGAGAGTTAGCGGGTAGTCAGACGAGGGAGTATATTGAGAGATATGTTGAAGACGAGCTGGCACGCTCTCTCAGAAGGGGAACCGGGCTTGATACTCTCCGCATAAGGACAAACCTTATAAGCGGTGGCGAGAAGGAGTCAATAAAGATAACCGTGGGCAAGTATATCACCCGCAAGTTCTATGTAAGTTTCACCAGCGACTTCTACAACACCCAGGGACAGTCATTCACCGCTGAATATTATCTCGGCAGGCGGTTTTCCATAATCAGTGAGACCTTCTCAGAGGAGGGTGCATATAAATACGCATTCGGTTTTAGGTACAGGTTAAGATTTTGATATAATATCTGAAGGGAGTGTGATATGAAGCACTTGATAATCTTCTTATCTATCGTCTGTCTTTCTGCAATCTCGTCTGCCTCGGGAGACCTCACGGTGAAGAACTCATCGTATAGCACCATCGGCTACATATATGAGGACGGCACCGTGAAGGACGCTAATTACCGCACCAGGGGTTATATCTATGAAGACGGCACAGTGAAGGACGCCGGGTATAGAACAATAGGTTACATATACGACGATGGCACCATCAAGGATGAGAGCTATGTGACCATTGGTTATGTATATGATGACGGCACAATGAAAAGCAGGAGTTATTCAACTATCGGTTATATATACGACGATGGCGACATAAAGAATGCTAATTATTCCACCGTCGCTTATGTGGATGGTTACGACTTCACCGATATGTTGCGGGTCTGTGCGTATCTTTTCTTCTTCAGTCATCTTATCTCCTGGCAGTAGATGAAAATATTACTCTTGAAGGGCATTGCAAATTGTTATAATCGCCCTATGAGATTTTCTGCTATCTTAATCTTTATTGTAAGCGTTTTTTCTATGTCTCTCTCATACGACCTTGAGTTTGCCCTCGGAAGGACCAAGGTCATAACCGCCGACCCGGAGGGAATATCCCGCTCCCTCGCAATGCCTCAGGAGGAGAACGATGAGGTGAGCATGACTGTGAGTATTAAGTATATTGATGAAAAAACAGCGGTGTTGACCTTTGATAACTTCACGCAGATATACATACTTGATGGGACACCAATCTCGCCACCCGACCCCATATCGTCCATCTACTCCCAGCCCATAATGGTTCATCTG
>Ga0164311_10000352_pt1 | contig 19590 bp, 23 predicted proteins | sample GuaBasSedimGuay2_FD_121796 | JGI IMG/M metagenome (GOLD analysis project Ga0164311, IMG submission 121796) | Subseafloor sediment microbial communities from Guaymas Basin, Gulf of California, Mexico - Guay2, Core 4569-9, 9-12 cm | ecosystem: Environmental > Aquatic > Marine > Hydrothermal vents... | reverse complement strand
TAGTTAGGTTATGCTTAAATAGAATAGGAGCATTGAAAAGAAAGTAGTATTAATACTAGTTAAAAACTGGAACCCCCTATTAATAGAAATGGGTTGCGAAGTAATAGAAAGAGTAGTTGACAACTGGTACTTAATAAGTAGTAAAGAAGCATAATAAAATTATTAAAATAGGAATAGTGTAGTGAAAAACTATTTATTTAATGTAGTTAGTTTTGTGGGATAAGGTGTATTTACTGTGTTGTACGTGGTTTTCATTAAGTTAGCGGTAAGTAATTAGGTAAAGAAGAGGATTTGGTTGAGTTAAATGTGTGCATCGTATACTAGTATTTCTTTGTATTTTTTCTTCCATCCTTTGGGTAGTTTTAGTCCGTAGTCTATGAATCTTAGTTGTTTGCCGTTGTAGCTGAAGGTACAGCTTACGAATGCTTCTTCATTGAATTTTTGTTTAAATTCATGGGGAGAATACCATTTCATAAAATCTACGTAGTCTACTTTCTTTAGTCTACGCTCAAGCTTTTTCTCTACTCTATATGCTTCAGAACTACTCACATATTTTTTCGATAAAACTACTATTCTGAAATGCATACTCCACCCACTAGAATTTGCTCACTGAAACTATATAAAGGTTTCTCTCTGTACAGAGAGGACACTTAAATACTCTTTTCCTCTAATAGCTCTTGGTGTAGTTTTAGGAGTTTTGTGAAAGTTGATGCGCCTATGCGCACATTTTGTCCTTTAAGTAGGTTTCGTAGAACTATTAGCTCGACGAAGTTTAATATGGTTCTAGTGTTTTGAGCTGACTTGACTTCTCGTGAAACTGCTTTAACAAAGCTATCTACACTACTCCACTTTCTTGCAGGTAAACCTATTTTCTTTAAAATAGATGCATCATTTTCTTCTAGATTAATGCTATTTTTCTTTAGGGTGAGTGTGTGTTGGTGTAGTGTACTGTTGTAGAGTTCTTTTGGAGGTATCCGGTATTTTAGGCAGAGGTATGTGTAAAATGAGATTATGCGGTTTAGTTTAACAAATCTATTCCATAGTTTTTCCAAAATACTATTGAAGTATTTCTGGAAAATATTTAGCTCCACACTAGTAGCGTTCACTGTAAATATTTTTGCTTTATGTTCTAATCTATATTATTCAGTAAACCATATTGATGAGAGACTTATTAGTTTTTAGGCGAGGATTTCTCCTTTTTGGTTAGGGATACTAATACTTAGGGTTCGTATAGTGTTAATGTTATTGATAGTAGTAGTGGTAGTAGTGCGATATAGGTTACTAGTGCTGTTTTAAGTGAGTTTATTGTTGTAGTGAAGTCTATGGTTGTAGTGGAGTCTAAGTATAGGATGTTGGGGTTGTAGTATAGGTAGACTGTAACGATAATAGCTATGAGTATGAGAATAACTTGCTCTACTTCTCTATCACTCACATCTATACTCTCACAGAAAACCTTAAATAATTTTCTAGAATAAGAAACAAGTATCAATTCCAATTGACTAATTACTCAAATATTTTAAACATATTTTTGACCAAAAGACTGGTTTAAGGTCAGTTTCCTGGAAGAATATAGGTGTCCATTAAGGTAATGGCTACGCAGTACTGATGGCTGTATAAGTGAGCTGTTAATTGCCGCGGGAGTAAAGAAGTTTATCGTCTATGGTGGCGCCGGAGCTATTCATCCCTTAGTTAAGATATTCGATATTGTCGTACCTACATGGGGCATAAGAGAAGAGGGTACTAGCTACCACTACCTACCTTCAGATGTAGTCCCTAAACCGAGTGAAAAAGTCGTAAAGATTCTAAATAAGGAACTCAGCTATGCAGCTCAGAAACTAGGTGTTCAGCTACATACAGGCGGTATATGGACTACTGACGCTATTTTCAGAGAAACAAGAGATAAAGTCAGGAAATATAGTTCAATGAATGTTCTCGCTGTAGATATGGAGAGTACAGCACTCATGTCCGTAGCAATGTACAGGGACGTCGACTTAGGCGTAGCTCTTATAGTCACCGATGAACTACATGGAGAAACTTGGAAAATACACCATGATAGTGCTAAGGCAACTAAAGTAGAGGAGGAAGTAACAAAAGCTCTATTTAAAGCATTAACAAAAATTTAGCGAAGTGAGCCGGCTATAAGGAGGTGAGTGTTCAACGCGCGGTGAGTCCCCCTACCGTTCATCCAAGCCCTGCGGGCCAGTCCCGGCGGCTCCATAAAAGTATTTGCGTATAACGCTTATATATTTAATCCCTAAAGCAAATTGAAAACTTTAATAATATTTATGATAATATATTTTCAGCCTATTACTCATAGTCTGCAATAGGGAGTAGAAGAAAAATTATATATATGTATATACATATATATTTGGGATCTTCGTGGCTCGCACCATTATGGTATCAGACGAAGTCTATGAAATGCTCAAAAAACTGAAGCGGCCAGGAGAAAGCTTTAGCGATGTTATCAAGAAGCTTATTTCGAGAAGAGGAAGTCTCCTCGAAATAGCTGGCTCTAAGACTATTACAGAGGAGGGTTTAAGAGCTCTTAAAGAGTACAAAAAGAAAGTATTGCTGGCTGATATAGAGAGGCTTGAAAGAGTACTAGGTGGAAGTAATGTATCTAGTTGATACAGACTACTTGATAAACCTCACCAGAGGAGATTCAGGAGCAGTAAAGCTTGCTAGAAAAATAGATTATGAGAAAATTTACGTAGCAATATCTGTTGTAACAGTTCACGAATATTTTGTTGGAGTATACTTGTCTTACTGGAGTGATGAAGATAAACTTAAGGAGATGCTAGAGAGAGCGGAGAGAGAACTAGCTAGATTCGATATAATTCCGTATACTGACAAAATTGCCAAAAAATCAGCTGAAATAGCGGCCTATTTATACAAGAGAGGAGAACCTATAGGATTTGCGGATACAATAATCGCTGCGACAGCTATTACTAATAACTTAAAGCTTGTAACTAGAAATATTAAACACTTTTCAAAAATACCTGAATTAGAGATAGTAACATATTGATTTTAAATGACTGTCAATAGAATAAATACGCTTACGACACTTAATGTAGTATTACACTGGTAGACTTAGCGTCAACAAACTACTAGAAGTATATATAAGTCCTCTTATGAGGTACTTATGTTGAGGTTTATGTCGGAGATTAAAGGAGATAAAAGGGTTTTTGAGGAGTTGTTGTCGCTTACTACAGAGCAGATAAATCCTAGGTCAGCGAATTTAAGTGAGCTTCCTACAATAGAGATCCTTAAAATAATTAATGATGAGGATAAGAAGGTGGCTTACGCTGTTGAAAAAGAGCTGCCTAATATTGCTAAAGCCGTAGACACTATTGTTGAAGCATTAAAGAATGGCGGTAAGTGGTTTTATGTTGGCGCGGGAACAAGTGGGAGACTGGGAGTAATCGATGTGGCCGAGCTTCTTCCTACCTACGACGTTGGCCCTGAGATGGCTGAGGCTATTATAGCTGGTGGTCCCGGTGCGGTATTTAGACCTATTGAGGGAGCTGAAGACGACGAAGATATGGCTGTTCGCGAGCTCAAAGCGAGAAGAATTACTGATAAAGATGTTGTAGTCGGTATTTCTGCTAGTGGGCGGACTCCTTTCGTGATTGCTGCGCTTAGATATGCTAGAGAAATAGGAGCAAAAACAGTAGCTATTACCTGTGTTAAGGGAAGCCCTGTAACAAAGTACGCTGACATAGTCATAGCTCCTGATACTGGACCTGAAGTGATAACAGGGTCTACTAGAATGAAAGCTGCTACAGCTCAGAAAATGATTTTAACTATGATGAGCACAGCTATAATGGTTAGACTTGGACGAGTTAAAGGAAACTTAATGGTTTCTCTAGAGCCTAAGAGTAAAAAGCTAATCGAGAGAGCTAAGAGAATAATAATGATTGAGACAGGAGTGTCCTACGAGACTGCGTCTAGGCTACTAGAAGAAGCTAAGGGTAATGTAACCGCAGCTATAGTAATGGCTAAAGCTGGTGTTGACTACTCTACTGCCGTTAAGTTGCTAGAGGCTACAGGTAATGTTCCTACTAAGGCAATAGAGCTAGCTGAAAAATTGAGAGAGGAGAAGAAGCTTGATTAGAGTAAAAACCGGCTTGGATCACTTAATCGAAGTTAAGGAAAGTCTAAGAGATCTAGAAGTAGGACTCGTGGTAAACCATACTTCACTTACAGGAGACTTCACACATTTAATTGAAGTAGCCAAGAATTATGCTAGGAAAATAGTAGTATTTGCGCCAGAGCATGGATTAAGTGGAGCTCTTCCTCCCGGAGCCACGTACACTAACTACTTTGATGAAGACTACAGCGTAGAAGTCTACAGCCTATATGGAGAAACCAGAGAGCCTCCTCAGGACATAGTATCGAGTCTAGACTGTCTAATATACGATATACAGGACATTGGAGTTAGATGCTATACTTACATCTCAACTCTATACTACTGCATTAAATCCGCAGGGAAAACCAGTACTCCTATCTATGTACTTGATAGACCTAATCCTCTCACAGGATCTACTATAGAAGGACCTCTCGTGAAAGAAGAGTATATTTCTTTCATTGGAATAGCGCCGATACCCATGAGATACGGACTTACAGCAGGCGAGTTAGCAGAGTACTTTAACACTAAGTACTCTCTCGGAGCCGAAGTCCACGTATACCCTCTTGAAGGCTGGAAGCGAGAAATGTGGTTTGATGAAACTGGACTATACTGGATACCTCCATCACCGAACATACCCACCTTGACTACAGCTCTAATATACGTAGGCTCAGTTCTCATAGAGGGAACTAATTTATCTGAGGGCAGAGGCACTACTAAGCCCTTTGAGTACATTGGAGCACCTTGGATCAAGCCAGTCGATTTAGCAAAGAAAATGAATAAGCTGAACCTCCCTGGAGTCTTCTTTAGACCCGTGAGATTTACTCCATATACGTCTAAGTACTCTGGCAAAAACTGTGGCGGAGTTCACGTATGTGTAGTTAATAGAAATACATTTAAGCCTATTGAAACAATACTTCATTTAATAAAACTAATTAAAAATGACTACAGCGAGTTCGAGTGGATTAAAAGAAGAGGAGAATACTTCTTCGATCTCCTTACTGGAGGGAATAAAGTCAGATTGATGCTTGAGCAGAACTGCAGTGTAGAAGAGATAGCAGCTTCCTGGAGATCTGATTTAATGAAATTTAAAGAAGATGTAGAAGAGCTACTAATGTACTAGCATTCTTTCAGAAATACCACCAGTTCATCGAATTTCTCGATTCCGGTTAATTTATTCTCTTTAGCGAGTCTATAGCCAATCCACAGCAGGGAATCTAAGTGTAGAGGGGGTATACCTGTTCTCCTAGATATTTTTCGCCAGAACTCTCTTGCCTCTTTTACGCCTAGAGACTTAGATATCTTGAGAATTCTCGAGTCTAAGGGTATATCTATCTGACTCAGCAAAGCACTGTCCGGCTTTACATTTAGAGATATTCTAGATGCATAGCAGAACATTTTTACTGCAAAAACTACCGTCTTAGCATTAGCGCTAGTTTCCAGGCTTCTCGCTAATTCTTGTGTTAGATGTAGCGGATTCTTTAAGTAAGGCTCAGGTTCTTCAAGAACCCTAGCTATAAGTCTTCTCAGCTTAATTACTCTTCTCAGCTTCTGTCTTAGCAACCGTTTATTACACTTAGAGTTTATTAAAAACTCTTTGAAAAGCATTAATAATTCATCAGCAGTTTCGACTTCCAATACTTTACTAGAGATCCTTGAGAAATATTCAGAAAATTCTCTCCAGTAGTCTTCTCCCTTGCAGTTTAGCTGGTAACTACTAATGGCGTTTAAAACTACTAAAGCAAGAAATATTCTCGGCAACTCTATTTTAGAGAAGAGCTCTTTAAGTACTATATACTGTTCATCTAATTTTTCTTCAATCTCCATTACTTCGGTTAAAGTAAACTTCTCTAAGATTCTTAGAAGCACTTCTACTTTACTCCCACTAATTACCATAAGGCTCTCAGCTAGATTAGACTTCTACAAATTTGGCTGCTTTCTTAAATCGGCTAGGCCCGAGTATTTTCCTCAGGTCAATGAAGTCTATTCTCTTCTGCTCCCTAAGCCTAAGTATTCTTTTAGCAGATACAGGCCCTATCCCGGGGACTTTAACTAGCTCATTGAAGCTAGCTGAATTTAAGTCTATTGAACGGTATCCGAGGACTCTTTTAGCGTACTCGAATTTAATGTCTCTTACTGCTGGAAGCATGTCATTTTCGTCGAAGAGGTACTTGAGCTCTCTCAGCATAAAACCATAGTCTTTCAGCAGAAAGAATACCTGGTATAGTCTCCTAGCTCTGCTCACAGGACATGGAGAATGATCTTCGAGCGGAGTATTTTTAATAGGCTCGAACGGACTGTAGTAGACTCTCCTCAGCTTAAAGTTTCTAATCAAGTACTCGGTAGTCTCTAGTGCTCTTAAATCCGATTCGCCTAAACCGACTATCATTTGCGTCACTATTCCCGATTTAAGAAAACCTTCACGCCTCAAGGTTCTCCAGGCTCTATAGCAGTTTTCAAGCACTTTCATCAAGTCATTTCGATAGCTTCCCTTATCGGGAGCTATTTCGTAGAAAACTGTCTTGTCGGGAGACTCTATGTTTACTCCTATCCTATCAGCTATTCTAGCGGCTTCCCAGACTAAGTACTTGGGCGTGCCAGGCATTAGTCTCAAGTGAATAAAGCCTCTGAAGCCCATTTTCCTCAATAGTCGCGCTGCCTCGATCTCCTCTTCTACCACGATCTCAGGATCAGTAAACACTCCGGAGGAGATCATGACTCCATCTATTTTTCCTCTAAGCCACAAATAATACACAAATTTAGCTAGTTTTTCGGGAGAAAACCTATGTCTCTCTACAGCACGCTCTTTTCTGAAGAAACAGTATTTGCAACTATTTTTACAAAAACTCGAAAGAAGAGGCTTATACTCATTAAAACACTTGCCCCTACCCCATACCTTTACGACGTGGGCGTCAGTACGATCCCACTTAGAGATAATCATTCCTTTTATCGAAGAGAGATTATATTCTTTAAGTCTAGTGCTACCTCTCTGAAAGTATTAGTAGAGAACTTAAGTGTTCCTGAAAAGCTCTTCCTCAGGCATATTCATTATTTTCTCTAGTTTCTCCTCTAAGTGTCTTAAGTAAAACAGAGCTTCCTTAATGTTCTGTCTAAATAAATCTATGTTTTTCTCAGCGTATGCTTTTTCAACAAAGTGTACTACGTTTTTAGCTAGCATTAAGCAGTTGAATACTTCTCTGTTATTCATCACTCCTCTTATGTTTCAAACAATTAATAAGCTGATGTAAGTTCTCTGAAAGTATCTCTCAAAGAATACTCTGAGAATACACACTAGTATACAGGTTGTCGAGCCAGCTGCAGCGGTACGGTTAAATTACTGTCTTCAGTTGATTACACGTGACTGTAAATAAGCCTGTCATAGTTTTAGCGGGACAGTTGGGAGCTGGATGTACTGAGACGCAGAAAAGCTTGCAGAAAAACTCAGTGTAAGAGTAGTCAATAGTCAGTTAGCGATAAGAGAAATTGTTGCTCAGGAGAGAATAAGCTTTGATGTACTTGAGAGAAAAGCTAGGTTAGGTGAAATAGACTTAGAGAATGTCATTAAGAGCCTGCCGCTAGACTATATTGCTGAGAGAAATGTAGTAATTGAAGGCAGAGTAGCTTTCCTAGTACTTGATACTCCTAATGTAGATATTAAGGTGTTTCTATGGGCTCCAGTTCAGTTTAGAGCCGAAAGAATAGCTAAGAGAAGAAACATATCTATTGAAGAGGCACTAAAGGCTTTAAGAAACTCTGATGAAGAACGCTGAAAACCTAGTGTACAGGCTTTATAGAAAAGACTAGATTGACGCAGACCTATACGACGCAGTAATAAACAACTCTAAGTGAAGCTTCAACGAAGTAGCTCATATCATCGAAGAAATATACAAGACTAGAGTAAAGTAGCCTCACTACTAATAGAACTTCCTTATATTATCTTTCACAGTATATTATCTATGCCAGCTCCCTCCCTAAAGCTACTCGAGAGAAGCGACATAGAGATTATACACGAGAAAGCTCTTGAAATTCTCGAGAAAACAGGAGTATACATCGATAACGAAGAGGCTCTCAAACTCCTCTCTAATGCAGAAGCAACTATTAAAGGCAAAGTTGTTAAAATCCCGAGAGATCTCGTCGAATACTGTCTAAAGAGTACTCCTTCAAGAGTACTGCTATACGATAGAAAAGGCAGGCCCTATGCTGAGATAGGAGGCGATGAAGTATACTTTGACCCAGGATCAGCGGCTACTAAAATACTGGACTACGGCTCTACTGAGCCTAGGTCTCCTACCTTAAACGACTTAGCTAAGCTAGTTAAACTAGTTGATGCACTAAAAAACATTAAGTTGCAGAGCACTGCTCTAGTACCCTCAGACGTCCCCATAAGGCTTAGAGACCGCGTGAGACTCTATATAGTTTTGAAAAATACTATTAAGCCTGTTGTGACCGGAGCCTTTTCAGTAGACGGAGTTTACGACATGGCTAAGATGCTAGAAATAGTTATAGGAGACTATGAGAAGAAGCCCTACGCTATTTTCGACGTCTGCCCCAGCCCACCACTTAAGTGGAGCTATATTACTTCACAGAACCTAATCGACTGCGCGAAAAGAGGTATTCCCATAGAAATAATACCCATGCCCCAACTAGGCGCCACTAGTCCAGTAACCATCGCGGGCTCCCTCCTTCAACACCACGCTGAAGCACTTTCCGGCATAGTCTTAGCACAGTTAGCTAGAAGAGGCTCTCCCGTAATATATGGTGGAAGTCCTTGCGAATTCTGCATGAGGTACGGGACAGCAAATATAGTGAGCCCTGAGACTCTACTTCTCTCGACAGCCTACATCGAAATAGCAAAGTATTTTGGCTTACCTACGCACGCATACATGGCTATAAGCGACTCAAAGACACTAGACTATCAGGCTGGCGTTGAAGTTTCTTTAAGTGGAATCATAGCTGTACTGAAGCGAGTTAATGTAGTCTCAGGACCAGGTATGCTGGAATTTGAGAATACTCAGTCGCTTGAAAAACTCGTCTTAGACAACGATGTCTGCGGATACCTACTCAGACTCCTAAGAGGCTTTGAGATAACAGAAGAGACACTAGCAGTAGATGTTATCTCCAGGGTAGGCTTTACTGGAACATTCCTTAAGGAGAGACACACTGTCAAACACTTGAGAAAAGAACACTACTTCCCTAAAGTCTTCGATCGATCGCCTAGATACTACTGGAAAATAGGCAAATCTAGGCCTGCGCTAGAAACAGCACATCTCCTTGTCGATAAAATAATCAGAGAACACGAACCAGAGCCTCTTCCACTTGATATTGAAAAAGAACTAGACAAATTTTATGAGAGTATGTTTAAGAAAAAGCCTACTCAGTGACTTCTTCTATCGTTATAGCATTTACAGGACAGCTATCTTTAGCTTCCTCATTACAGCCCAGTTCTTCTACAACTAGTTCTGTGACACCTCCCTTTAGCTGCGCTTTTCCATCATCGCCTATCTCCCAGTAGTCTGGACATAAAGCAGCACAGGTACCGCATCCTATACAAGTCTCTTTATCTACTTTAATTCTATATTTGGGCATACAAATACTCTATATTAAGCTGAAATATATACTTAGCTACTATATTACTAACTTTTCACAGAATCTTTCGTAGACATTTGTTTGAAAATAATTAAAAATCATTAAATTTATTGAACAGCTTACTCGAAACAGTATTCCTGTGTGTTTGCCGCCACTAGTTTGATGAACTGAGCGAGGAGTTTTGCTGTGTTCTCTATGTCGTTTAAAGAAGCTATTTCTCCGAAGCTATGCATATACTTCAGCGGTATTGATACAAGTCCTGTAGCTACACCTTCTCTTGAGAGTTGTATTACAGCTGCGTCTGTGCCTGAGCTTCCGAAAATAGGCTCTAGCTGATACGGTATTTCGGCTTTCTTAGCAGCCTCTTCTAGAGTCTCTACAATTTTTGGATGAAAGTTTGGTCCTATTCCGATTACTGGACCTTTCCCTAGCTTTATTCCACCTACTTTCCGCGCGTCTACACCGTGCTGTAATCCGTGTGTGACATCTATGGCTATACCTATATGGGGCTTGATTCGGTAGGCTGCTACTGTGGCTCCTCTTAGACCTAGCTCTTCTTGCGAGGTTGCTACTATGTAGAGCTTCAAAGGTAGTTCCTGGCAGTTAATGTAGTCTAGTATTTTAAGCATTGACGCTACTCCTGCTTTATCGTCGAGTCCTACTCCTAGAACTCTATCTCCTACAAGTTTTCTCAGTATAAGAGGCGGAGAAATGGGTGTACCGGGTTTTATGCCTAGTTCCTCTACTTCTTTTCTGCTCTCAGCGCCAATGTCTATTGCCATGTCTTCTATCTTTACCGCTTTTTCGCGCTCATCTGGTCTCGTGAGATGAGCTGCTTTTGCCGCTACTACTCCATAAACCCTCCCTTTAGGTGTGTGTAGGACTACATGTTGCCCATAGACTACCCTAGCGTCAAAGCCTCTTGATGCGAACCTGATGTAGCCGTTGTCTTCGATGTAGGTTACCATGAAGCCTACTATGTCTAGGTGTGCTGCTATCATGATTTTCAAGTCTCCTTGACCTGCTGAGCCTATGACGTTTCCTAAAACGTCTACTTTTACTTCGAGATCTTTTTCTCTCATAAAGTCTGCTACTATTTTTCTAGCAGTGTTTTCGAAGCCTGAGACGCTGGGCGCCTCTACGAGTTTCTTAAGAATGCCTAATGTTTCTGTGTTCACGAGTACTTACTATGTTTTCAGGAAATTAATAGTTTATTAGGGAGTCCACTCGAAGTCTTTGTCTAGGGGGTATATTGGTCTTTTTACTTTGCTGTATGGTAGTTCTTCTATTTTTAGGTAGGTGAAGCCTGGTGTTAGTGCCATATATGCTACTGCTGCTAGTTTTCTTATGTCTGAGAAGAGGTATCCTAGTTTGACTACGACAATATTGTAGTTTTTAGGATCTATCTTTAGCGGAGCGTAGTCTTCTAGGCTTATGTAGGGTTTTCTCTTAGAGGATACTATTACGTCTACTTTCTTTACTCTAATGAGAACCTCTTCTTCAGTAGTCTTCATTACTTTCGCCTCTACCTCTAGCGGATAGCCATAAATCTTGTCGATTTTTCCTCCTAGAACTAACTCGACTTTACTTCCCTCTCCCGCTTCTCGACATTTTTTGAAAGATTCTATATCAAATAGTCCTGCTACGAGGACTTTACTAGCGTTTTTTCTCAGTAAGATATCTAGCATTAGTGGTACGTCTCCTCCACCTCCAGCTGTCACGTTGTCGCCTGAGTCTGAAATAACAACAGGCTTCTTGATAGACTGCAGGGCTTTATCTACTATCTCTTCAGGTTCTCCCGCCTCTACGTCTAGTCTATACTTTTTTCTCTTCCTCCATACTTCTTGTGCGAGTCTCTTAGCTTCTAAGAGAGCTTTCTCATAGTTGTTTTCACTGGCTACGATTACTGCGCTGGGTGTAGAGTAGGGGGCGTCTGTCCACGCACAGCCTACGAAGAGCGAAGATACTACTATTTCGGGCTTAGAGTCTATTTCCGGCAAGAGCTTCATGATAGAAGAGGCTGGTTCAAATAGCGTCACGAAGTATTCTCCAGGTAAGAGCATTGGCGGCTTTACTATGGCGCGGGAAGTATTGACTTTCTTCTTGATTTGCTTCGCAAGAAGTGATACTGCCTTAAGTCTAGTCTCTTCTGCATCTACATGAGGCGCGGTTCTGTAAGCTACTAATATATCTAGCTCTTCTACAAGTTCTGCCGGAATATTTCCGTGTAGATCAAAGCTGGCTGAAATAGGGATATCATAGCCTACTATCTCCCTAATGCTCTTGACTAAATCGAGTTCACCGCTTCCGAGATCCTTTACTTCCATTGCTCCATGAAGATCTAAGTATACTCCATCTAGCTTCTTCGCTTTCTCTAAGTCCTGGAGAATTCTTTCTTTGAGCTCTAGGTAAGCGTGTTTTTCTACTAGTCCTGCTGGAGGAGCGTACGCCACTATCGTGGAAACTACTTCAAATCCTGTGTTCCTTAGGTAAGTAGAGTACTCTTTTTCTAGAACTTCGCTAGGCGATAGAATAGCGAAGTCTTTAATAGAGGTTATGAGAGAACTGAAGCTATTTGACTCATGTTTAAGTCCTCCTACAAATACTCTATACACAGAATACTACGCCTCCTAAATATAAGACACTAGTGTACATAGAAGAGATAAGTGTCTCCAGCAGCCTTGTACTTAAATACTTCAGTACGTAGTCCCTCCTTCTCGAGATCCTTCAAAAATAATCTATGACCACTGTTTCTCCACGTAAGTGCATTGGTACTACTAGCTTAGGTCTAACTCGCTTTATAAAAACTATAGCGCCAGTCCAGTAGCTTATTCCGGGGACAGTATTTATGAAAGCTATATCTACTCCATACTTCTCAAGTTTACTCAGCTCTCTGTAGTACACTTCTCGCACTCACTTATTTACTTCAGGAGGCAGCTCTTTTCTCGACCAGTCTGATAAGTCTCCTGAGTGAAAAATATGTAGATTATTTAAGTAGACCATATAAGCGACTCCTAAATCACTGCTGTCGAAAGCCTCCACGCTTATTTTTAATAAGGAAACTCTATCTCCAGGCCTCATTATAATTGCGTTAGAGGGCATTGAGTACCTTTGAGACACGTCATATGATAGTATGAAAATATATTCTTTAGTCTGTTTAGCTAAGGCAAAGATTTTCTTCGTAAAATGATCGGAGTGGCTATGAGACACGAAGAAGAGGGTATTTTGTCCTCTGATTTCTTCTAAAACTATTTGTGGACATTTATTAGGCATTATTTGTTCGTCTGGGTAGTTGAAAACTATAGTTAGGTCTTTCATTTTTATGATAAAACAGTCGTGGAAAAATATTTTATTTGAATTTATAACACGTAGGAGAATAGGCTTTCGGTAGTTAAGTTTTTCTGACCTGGATTTTCTTATGAATTGGAAATATATTCTATTAGCTTGTTATAAAAGAAAGAATGTCCAATTTTATGCAGTAGAGAATATTTTCGGCGCAGTAGGTAGTTTTTCGAAAAAATAGTTAAATAATGATACTTGGCTAATCATTCATTTTAACAGATGTACCTTCTAATGCTAATAGGAACACCCTTGTGCATTTAATCAAGAAATTACTTTTTCATGGAATATCTGGGAAAAAGTTTATATACCAGTCTTCCAATTATATACACGACTATGAATAAAACTAAGATATTTCTTAAGACCCTGTTTAAGAACAGGAAATTCTTAGCGTTACTAATAATAGCAGCAGTGCTGATAACTAAAGTAATAATAGCAGGACCCTCAGCACAGCCACTTGATGGCGGCGACGGTGGATCAGATCCTGATCCTCCTCCAGGAGGAGAAGAAAACCCTGACCTAGACCCCCTAGGTGCGGGGGGAGACTATTCAGCTAAGCCCTAGGGACTGGCTGATAATCACCAGTATCCCGTGCTCATTAGATATATCTAAGCTAGCTCGTAGAGTAAATCTACCTCAGAGCACTGTATCGAGAAGATTAAAGAGCCTGTCCACCCAAATTAGTATAAGTTTTTGTACCTCTAAAAAAGCCGTAGGGCTGAAGCCAACTATCCTATTTTTCACTAAACCTCCTTATAGACTTCCAGCGTATACTGTTTCTGCTAGAACAGCTCTAGTAGACTGCAATGAGTGGTACATGGTATCAGGACTTATTCCTGAGACGTATGTAAACGAGTACATTGAGTTATTCGTCTACCAGCCTCTATTCAAATTTATTGGCGAGGAAAAGCTATTTTGGAGACCTGATATAGCCTTGGAGCTAGGTGTCATAAATATTACACATGAAGGACTTAAAGTGAACTACTACAAGCTTTCTAAAGTTGATTATAAGTGGAATATGCCTGATAGAAGACATATAGATAAATACGATATGCAAATAATGTTTTTCAAAGAGAAGTACGCCTTTACACCGCTTACAGAAATTCTCCAGAAAATCAATAGGAGTAATAGTAGTAGTGTTACTATTCAAGCACTATCTTATCACTTCAGAAAACACGTACTACCTCTCTGGATAGGCAATAGCGTTAAACCCTATAGGAAGGTGAGTGACTATCCGTTACGACTACATGTTTTCGAGTGCTTTGATGCTGAAGACCTCGCATTAAAACTAGCTTTAGTGCCCCACATATACAGTATATACTGCTCTAAAGATGGAGTAGCCTTTACAAGCCAGCTGTCTGTTAAAGAAATGTTTATGTTGACTAAAACTGTTTTAAAGAAGTATAAAGCTAAGCCCGTTTATAAAGAAATATTTCTTGAATCATCGTTTAGAAAATATCTTATAAAATACCATGAGCTCTGGGATAAGGACTGGTTAAAGCCTTTTGTCGCGAAAAAGGCTGTGGTTTACCGAGTATAAGTTATTTCTAGTGGGCAGCCACCACCACATATCGCGAATTTAGGGCATCCTTCACATTGAGAGGGAGCATAGGCTCGCTCTCTAATATGAAGACAGAGCTCGTGATTCCATATTTTACTCCATTTGTCTTTTAGAATATTACCTAGAGGATGGAAGTAGCTTTGGCAGGGTATTACTGTTCCATCAGGCTCTATTGCCAGAGTTAAGAGTGCGGCTGAACAAGTCTTTATTCCTAAACCCAGTTCCACAGGGTCTAATTCACAGTACTTGGTGACACCATACCACGTGAACTTCATTCCAAGGTCTTCTGCAAGCTCCTTTACCTTCATTAGCGCCTCTCTCGTCTTGTCTACGGGAGGCTCAAGCTCTTTGATGAGGTTTAGTGCTTTACCTGAGTATATTAACTTATTAATGGATATGTTTTCTACTCCTAGATTATTTAGAAAAATTACCCATTCTTCTACTTGGTCTATGTTCATCTTTGTTAAAGTCGTATTGACGTCTACGTAAATGTTTTCTTTGACAGCGTTCTTTATTCCTTCAACAGTCTCTTTCCAACTTCCATTGACGCCTGTTATTTTATCATGGGTCTCGGGGTCTGGAGACTCTAGTGTTATCTGTATGCTGTCAAGTCCTGCTGAGACTAGTCTGTGTAAGTAGTGTTTATCGCGTAGTTTACGCCCATTAGTTACTAGTCCCGTGACTAAGCCTTTTCTCTGAGCATATGATATTAAGTTCTCTAAGTCGTTTCTTAGGGTAGGCTCGCCTCCCGTGAAAGAGATATAGGGTACACCTACTTCGAAGAGCTTATCTACTACCTTAAACCAGTCACTAGTACTGAGCTCTTTCTTCTCCGGTGATTTTCTAGGAGAAGAACTATAGCAGTGAATACAAGCATTATTGCATTCATATGTTATCGCTAAGTCTACTCTGTATGGTGCTGAAGGCTTAAAGGTAAAGGGGTCTATTCTCCTAAATCCTAGACTTGATATAGGGCATGTTTTACTAAAAGCTAAACTCAGTGTCTTGTTCACTACCTCGAGGTAATCTTGCTTAGCTTCATTGAAATCCACTCCTTTAAACTTCTTTAAAGCCCTTTTAGCAGCCTCCTCTGGCTTGGCTCCCTTGAACATCTGCTCGACGTAGAAAGCCGCGGATTTATTCAAGTAGACTACTTTGGAAGCATTTATTATAAGAACTCCCGTACCATCAGGATTAAGTCTTAAGTGCATGTGTAGTCCTGAATCTTCGTCAATGTATGAAATAAACTTAGTTTTCTTAATCATAGTGATCACCCTGCGCCACCGCTAGCGCACGCGCAAGCACACGATACGCAAGCACATACACATGCACAGGAAACACAGGCACATACACAGCCAATATCACTGTATGAACGTGAGCTAGTAGACCTAGACCCACTTTCACTCTCCCTCTCAAAGATTCTAGTAATTTTGTCAGCTACTTCCTCTATCCTCGAGGCTATTTCAGACGTAGTCTTCTCTACAGCTGTTGCGATATTATCAGCGACTCTTACTAAACTTACTTCTTCTGCTGGCTGCTGCGGCAGCGGGAGACTACGCCAATACCACCAGTAATAGGTATCCCAGTAGGGGTCGTATCTCACCACTACTTCAGGTACATGTCTTATCCTAGTCGAGAACTCTTCATCTAATAGGAGCCATTCTAGGTTCTCTGCAAGCGTCTTAAATCTCTCTTCAGGTAACCTCGCCTCTTCCACCATTTCCCATGCTCTCTTCACGATATCCTCGTAGTACTCGACCGTCTCTTTAACGCAGTACCCTCTCATCTTTGTTCTCAGAGAGCGGTCTAAGGCTCTGAATACTTTAACTAGGCGCCGTGAATCTATCTCACCGTTTTCTAGTACTGCGTCAGCGAAGGCCCTCTCATAGCTCCTCATCAAGCGGTATTTATCGCGGTCAATCCATATTCTAAGAGGCTCGTAACTCAGTATTCTAGCAAAACCCTTCTTTATCATACCAAATAATATCATACAGAGTATCCTACCGTAGTCCCTTCTTCGCCTATACTTCATTATCAAGTAAGCTGCCTCAACTGCTGTAAGCCCTTTACGAGGACCTAAAGCCTCTATCATAAACGCTGGCTTCTCGTAGGTGGATTTCGCAAAAAAGCCTATGAAAGATGCTATGAAGCATAGAGCTATTACAGTTAATACGAATAGTGTGACTATTATTTCTAAGAGATCTTCAAAGCCCTCCTCCTCTTCTAACGACACGTATTTTTCAACATATTTCTTCGGGAACGATACTCCAACTGAGAATTTATGTTCAGCTGGAAGGTTCCTTCTCTCCCAGTAAAGCGCTACTCTTCCTTCTTCAGTAAAGACATTATCATAAGATGGAGTACACTTGACTTCATTTTTCTCGACATCCTCTGGTAGTACTACTTTTACTCTTAAGTCGCCTATACCAGAAAAGTAGCTGGGATCCCACCAACAGGGCTTAAAGAGTAGCCCAACATTACCTGGATTAGTTTTGTCTTCATAAATAAAGTTCTCTAAGATAACACGGAGAATAAACGTTCGGGCTTCACCAGCATATATTGGCTTGCTTACATAAAGCGTGACCAAGTATGTTCCAGAGCTGCGGTCTACTGTTTTCTTGTATTTCAGCTTAGCTCCTGTCTCAAGCTCATATGCTTCGAGAACTGAGAAGTCTGGACAAGGTATTCCAATTGATACATAGCTCTTAATACTGCCTTTAATGACTTTCACTGTAATGTTGTATAAGAGGAATACGTCGCCTGACTTTTCTATAGAGAGAAGACACCACTCTTTTTCAATATAGAATAGTTTTTCTTGACACTTAATAGAGCTTATTAAGATAAGTGCTGTAAGCAGTAGAAGGACAATAATCTTTCTCGACATCTTCTCTAAATATCTTACACGAAGAAATATTTCTTTCGAATAAAGTAGTTAGTAAGAGAGCTACTAAGGTAGTCTAATATAATTGAAAAAGGCTATTCTCTAGTGGCCCGCAGAGGTATAATAAATCCCTCACTTAAGCTCAGCATGAGAGAAAGGTTTCTCAGAGTCTTTGAGTACAAGGAAGTAGACCATATCCCTGATGTTGAGTTCGGGTACTGGGAGGACACGCTAGTCAGGTGGCATAAAGAAGGCTTACCTGAGTACGTCGTCGACAATGATACAGCAGATAAATACTTTGGCTTTGAAGCCTGGTATAGCTACAAAGTTCCAGTTATCATTCCCTTTAGGGAGTTTGAAGAAGAGGTATTCTATGAGGACGATAAAGTAGTAGTTGTTAGAGAACCAAGTGGAGTGATATGTAAGAAATTTAAAAGGGGTAAGGGGTGTAGCATTCCGCAGTACATAGAATTCCCTGTGAAAGACTGGGATAGCTGGGAAGAATATAAGGCTAGATACAACTTAGATGAAATAAGGCTGCCAGACAATATAGATGAGCTTAAGGAGAAGTGGAAAAACAGAGACTATCCTCTAGGAGTAAATGCTGGCGGATACTTTGGGTGGGCTAGAGGATTGATGGGGCTTCAAACTCTCCTCAAGACTTTCTACAGAGACCCTGACTTAATAAGAGACATGTTCCGCTTTAGAACAGAAATGATGCTTAAGGCAGTACGTCTAGCTCTTAAAGTAGCTGACATTGACTACGCGCACTGGTGGGAAGACATGTGCTATAATAGAGGTCCTATGCTTTCTCCGAGACTATTCAAGGAGTTCATGGTTCCTGAGTACAAGAAAATAACTTCATATTTGAAAGACCAAGGCGTTTGGCTAAACATACTCGATTCTGACGGAAACATTAACGACTTAGTCCCGCTCTGGCTTGAAGCGGGTATAAACTGCCTATTTCCTTTAGAGAGAAGAGCTGGTGTAGATCCGGTGGAGCTCAGAGAGAAATATGGTAGAAAGTTGCTGTTAATGGGTGGGATAGATAAGTTCGCTCTTATAGAAGGTCCTAAGGCAATAGACAGAGAACTTGAGAGAGTTAAAGCTCTCATCGAAGAAGGAGGATATATTCCCCACGTCGACCATAGAGTCCCGCCAGACATATCGTACCGCAATTACCTTTACTACTTGAAAAGAAAAAGAGCTATCATAGGGCTGCACAAATAATATATTACAGTACATAATTTCATTAAAGTGCTTAAAGAGATACTAGTACTGCTTACCGCGCTGGCTTTTGGGTTTGTAAGCGCTATAGCTGGAATAGGTGGAGGTAGTCTGCTAGTACCTACACTCATAGTGTTTTATGGAGTTGACGTTAAGACAGCAATACCTATAGGTGTGGCAGTAGCAGTAGCCACATCGCTTGCAGCTACCCGAGTATACCTAGAGAAAGGTGTAGTTAATGTAAAGCTAGGCTTACTTCTAGAAATCCCCTCTACGGCGGGCGCCGTTCTTGGCTCAATTATATACCAAGTAATCGAGGTAAAGATACTGAAGCTAATTATGGGCTTTGTTTTCCCGGTAATAGCTATATACATGCTTCTATCAAGTCGACTCAAACACAGATCTCGAGAAGAAGACTCCATAGCGAGGAAACTAGAGCTGAGCGGAGAATATTACGATGAAAGTCTCGGGAAAAAAGTGAAATACAAAGTATCTCATAGTCCTCTTCTTATAGCAGGCAGCTTTCTCGCAGGAACACTATCGGCTCTTCTAGGAATAGGTGGAGGTGTGATCAAAATGCCTCTAATGTGTATAGTAGGAGGAATACCTATCAAAGCAGCTACTGCTACGAGCTCCTTTATGGTAGGAATAACTGCCGCTACATCAGCTCTAGTCTACTTTAAGGAGGGATTCATGGAGCCGAGTCTGACATCAATAGTAATCATAGGCTTTATCCTTGGAGCCACAATGGGAGCAAAGACGCAAGTAAAAGTTAAGAGCCTTTGGATAAGACTTATTTTCGCAGGAATACTACTCTATGCTTCTATTCGCTTAATATTGTCAAGCATAGGTGTCTAGCATGAAAACAAG
>Ga0164311_10000351_pt1 | contig 19592 bp, 24 predicted proteins | sample GuaBasSedimGuay2_FD_121796 | JGI IMG/M metagenome (GOLD analysis project Ga0164311, IMG submission 121796) | Subseafloor sediment microbial communities from Guaymas Basin, Gulf of California, Mexico - Guay2, Core 4569-9, 9-12 cm | ecosystem: Environmental > Aquatic > Marine > Hydrothermal vents... | reverse complement strand
CTCAAATACCACTATATGGTATACCATGGAGAGCCGAGTATTATCAGCGTCTGTTCTTCTTGCAGATAGTTTTAGCATCGAGGAGAGGAACGCTAATGGAGCTTGGAATAGGTCCCATAGTAACAAGTGGGCTGATATGGCAGATATTAGTTGGAAGTAGAGTGATAAAGTTAGACCTGACATCTCCTAAGGGAAGATCCTTGTTCACCGGCCTTCAAAAACTGTTTGCCATAGTATTCACATTCATAGAGGCATTAGCTTACATACTCGGAGGAATGTATGGAGTATTGCCCACCTCAACAGCAATTATAGTGTTCGCTCAACTAGTGAGTGCAACACTACTACTGATGTTAATGGACGAGATGTTGCAGAAGGGCTGGGGTCTAGGTAGCGGTATAAGCTTATTCATAGCAGCTGGAGTAGCTCAACAGATGTTTTGGCAGTTATTCTCGCCTTTAGGACCTCTAGCAGATGGCTTTTATGTTGGAGTAATACCTTCGGTTATTAACGCTATTACTGATGTTACAACTACTGGTAACTGGGATCTTCTCAACAAAATAGTCCTTAGACCCTACGGCCTTCCTGACATAACAGGGCTTATAGCAACAGTGTTATTATTTGCTCTTTTGCTTTATCTAGAGAACATGAGAATAGAGGTTCCAGTAGCTGCTAGTAGATATGGAGGCATCAGAACGAAAATTCCATTCAAGTTCCTATATGTGTCAAACGTTCCTGTGATACTGGTCTCAGCTCTCTTCGCAGATATTCACATATTCTCAAGGCTAGCGTGGTCACGCCTTAATCCTGATAATCAAAATATATGGTTTAACTTTATAGCTAAGTACAATGTTACAGAAGGAGGACTAGAACCACTGCCTGGCTGCTTAGTCTATTACCTCTCACCTCCATCAGGCCTCCTAGCTGTAATGGAAGACCCGCTTAGGTTCATTATCTACGCAGCCCTCTTCGTGTTGCTCTCCGTATTATTCTCGATAGCATGGGTTGAGACATCTGGCATGGATCCGAGAAGTCAAGCACAACAACTAGTAGAAGCACAGCTCTTAATACCTGGCTTTAGGAGATCTACAAGAGTCATAGCGTCGTTACTTGAGAGATACATTCCTGTTCTAACGATAGTAAGCGGCCTTGTAGTGGGGCTAGTAGCAGTCCTTAGTAATCTCTTTGGAGTTCTGGGAACCGGAATAGGACTGCTATTAATGATAGACATAATATTACAATATCAAGGACTAATAATGCAAGAGAGAATATTGGAAATGTACCCAATGCTTAGGAGAATAGTAGGAAGGTAGCAGATAAGCGTCTGAGTAATAAATGCAAAGGTTTTTAATTCGCTAGGATACTATATTTTGAGACACATTATAATCAGTTATGGTGTCTGATAATGCCGAGAAAAATCACCGCAAGAGTTATTGAAAGAAAGAAGTTGATATTAAATTTACTAAAAGAGCATGGAGAACTTCCGACTTCAGAGCTAGTAAAACAAACTGATTTAACTCACTCACAGATATTTTATGTTCTCAGGATGTTGCTTAAAGAAGGTTTAGTTGAGGAAGTTAAGAGAGGTAAGGTTGCTTACTGGAGACCCTCTAAAGTGACTAGTGAAGAAGAGTAATCCTTATCATATAGTACTAAAAATCCTAAAAGAAGGGGTTCGCAATGGGAGGTAGGCAGAGGACCTCAATATTCTTTGGCACAGAGTTCGCAGATAAATCACAGGAAGAAGCAGCAAGAGGTAAAGGCTCTAGAAAGTCAGGGAAATCAAAAAAGAAAAAATCTTAAAACTCTCAAATATTGCATTGTTTAAGGAGCACTAAACTATGAAACTCTCATTTGAATTCTTTGCCCCTAAGCCTAAGCCAAAGCTCAGTATAGCCATACCCTCATCTTTACTTGAAGACTGCAGTACTCTCAGAGAGAAAACCATAAAGCTAGGCCTCATCGGAAGAGCTTGTTCGATTTTTAGAGTTGAAGAGGTATTGGTGTTTAGGGACTTCCGCCGAGACGTCTCGAATGATGCAGAGTTAATTAAATTGGTTCTTGAATATCTAGAAACTCCTCAATATCTAAGAAAGAGATTGTTTAAGAGAAACCCAAATCTCAGATTTGTAGGTTTACTCCCTCCACTGCGCACTCCTCATCATCCACTAGCGAGTAATATTAATGAGATACCGAATGTAACCATGAGAGATGGTGTTATAGTTAAGAAAGTAGGTAAGGGCTACTTGGTAGATGTTGGACTAGAGAGCCCACTAACTGTGGTTGATCTAGCTACTGAATACAAGGCTGGAGACAGAGTGAGCGTGCTTATCAACAAGCTAACAGGTAAGCATAGATTCGTTGATCCAAAGAGCTTTAACGTTTATTGGGGATTCAAGGTTAGAGTTCTAAAACGGGGCCTTAAGGAAATCAGGAAGCGTATGAAGAGAGACCTAGTAATAGCGACCTCTAGAAGGGGATGGTTAATATCTAATACGAAGATATTCTCAAAATTAAAGGCGAAGCTCAATGAAGCAGACCACATCATCATACTCTTCGGTTCACCTAGGGCCGGACTCTTTGAGATATCCACTTCCCAAGGTTTGGAATTGAGCAAGATCAGCGACTTTATAATCAACTTCATACCCCATCAGGGGACGTTTACTGTTAGAACAGAGGAAGCCATATTCTCTACTTTATCAATAATTAACTTACTAACTCAATTACGCATTTAATTTTAACTTAACTCGCTCATAGCTCTACTGGGTCAAGAAAAGACACGAAAAAAGTTTATTAAGAACCTTTAAGAATACACGGTAGTCAGGTGTTTGAGATGGTTAAGGACTCAAGGCCACGAAGAGGTTCAATGGCGTATTACCCAAGAGCTAGAGCTAAGAGTATAGTAGCCAGAGTTAGGAGATGGCCTAAGGTAAGTGAAGTTAGACCGCTTGGCTTTGCAGGATACAAAGTAGGCATGACTCATGTTTTCATACTGGAGGATAATCCCAATAGCCCATTCTATGGAAGAGAAGTATTCAAACCCATTACACTATTAGAGTGTCCCCCATTACTAATAATCGGCGTAAGAGCCTATGAGAAAACGCCTTATGGTCTTAAGGCACTTAGTGAAGTATGGACAAAGGACCTACCTAAATATATTGACAGGACCATTACTATACCTAAAAATTTTAGAAGTGTCGAAGAGTTTGTGAGTAAAGTCAGAGACAGAGTCGCTGATGTTAGGTTGATAACATGCACACAGCCATGGAAAACTGGAATAGGAAAGAAGAAACCGGAAATATTCGAAATAGCTGTAGGAGGAGATCCCGTAGAAGCTTTAGAATACTCAATCAAAAAATTAGGGAGCGAATTAAAAATCAATGAAGTTTTTGAAGAAGGGGAATATGTGGACGTCATAGCTGTGACTAAGGGGAAAGGCTTTCAAGGAGTAGTTAAAAGGTTTGGAGTTAAAATATTACCAAGGTGGCACAAGCATAGAAAGGGTTCAAGGAAAATAGGGTCAATAGGTCCCACGAAGCCTGCGGTGATGTTCACAACCCCAAGAGCTGGGCAAATGGGATTCCACCAGAGGACAGAGTATAATAAGCGAATACTAAAAATTGGCACAGATCCCAGCGAGATAAATCCCAAGGGAGGCTTTAAACACTATGGTATAATAAGGAATCAGTATGTAATGATCGAGGGATCAGTGCCTGGCGCCATAAAGAGGCTAGTCAAGTTGAGGCTACCGATAAGGCTTAATATTGCTATAAGGTCAAAGCCTCAAATAACTTATATAAGCATGCCATAGGGGGCTTTATATGTCAAGCACCAAGCTCTTCAAACTCGAAGTGAAAAATCTAAGTGTAAAGGTTTATGATCTAGAAGGTAAACCAGTAAAAGAGATAAAATTACCCGAAGTCTTCCGAGCTCCAGTAAGAATAGATATCATTAGAAGAGCTTTTCACTCTATACATACTGCTAGGATACAGCCTCAGGGGAGGGATCCCATGGCTGGTAAGAGAACGACAGCCGAAAGTTGGGGCGTGGGTTATGGAGTAGCTAGGGTGCCTAGGATAAAGGGGAGCTCAAGAGCAGCTTTAGTTCCGCAAGCTGTTGGAGGAAGAAAGGCGCATCCACCTACCACGATGAAGAAAGTCCATGAGAGAATAAACAAAAAGGAGAAGAGATTAGCACTAGTATCAGCACTTGCCGCTACGGCCGCTCTATACTTCGTTAAGAAGAGGGGACATGTAGTAGAAACGATTCCTCAGGTCCCCCTTATTGTGGTTAACGACTTCGAAGAGCTAAAGAAGACCTCTCAAGTAAAGGAAGTTCTGATAAGACTAGGAGTATGGCCTGACGTGTTAAGAGCTAAAATGGGTAAAAGAATAAGAGCAGGAAAGGGAAAAATGAGAGGGCGTAGATATAAGAAACCTAAGAGTGTTTTGATAGTAATTAGCAAAGACAGAGGCATATTTAAAGCAGCACGAAACCTTCCGGGAGTTGATGTAACATTAGCCAGGAACTTAAATGTAGAGCTATTAGCCCCTGGTGGTGACCCTGGAAGGTTAACAATCTATACCGAATCAGCGCTAAGAGATATCGAAAAACTATGGGGGATATACTATGGATCCTTATAAGGTCATAATCAGGCCCCTAGTGACGGAGAAAGCCGTCGATAAAATAGAGAAGGATAATACATTAGTCTTTATAGTCGACATTAACGCAACGAAGCATATGATAAAGAGAGCAGTTGAAGAGATCTTCGATGTTAAGGTGGTGAAGGTGAACACCTTAATTACGCCTCAGGGAGAGAAAAAAGCTTATGTTAAACTAGCTAAAGAGTATAGTGCTGTGGACGTGGCATCTAGAATAGGAGTACTGTAGGTGTTGTATATGGGTAAGAGGTTAATAGTACAGAGGAGAGGACGTGGAGGCTCGGTATTCATCTCTCCTAGTTGGAAAAAGATCGGAAGAGTTGCTTATAGGCCATACGACCCTGAAGAGTTTCAGAAGAGAGTAATAGTAGGCAAAGTTGTGGAGCTTCTTCATGATCCAGGTAGAGGAGTGCCAGTAGCTCGAGTGAAGTTTGAAGATGGTGTAGAGATGCTCATGATAGCTCCTGAAGGGCTTGCAGTGGGTCAGAAAGTATACTATGGAGCGAAAGCTCCACCGAGTTTAGGCTACATCCTGCCATTAGGCAGCATACCCGAGGGAACTCATGTATGCAACGTTGAATTGAGACCAGGAGATGGTGGTAAAATCGCTAGGGCCAGCGGAACCTATGCCATAGTGTTATCACATCTGGGTAATAGAACGCTAGTTCAACTGCCTAGCAAGAAAATTAAAGAAATAGACAGCAATGCCAGAGCCACTATCGGAATCGTTGCAGGAGGTGGCAGAATTGAAAAACCACTATTAAAGGCTGGGAAAGCATATCACATGTCCCGCTCGAAGGCTTGGAAATATCCAACAGTTAGAGGCAAGGCCATGAGTCCCTATGCACACCCAGCTGGAGGAGGCTCTCATCCTAAAGGCCTAACACCAGCATCTAGAACAGCTCCACCAGGGCAAAAGGTCGGGCACATAGCTCCCCGCAGAACTGGTAGGAGAAAGGGCAAGTAAAGCAGTCAGAAGAATGGTGAAGGACGAATAAACTATTCGTCAGTCAATGTCACCACATTTGTTCAACCATCTCTAAAACTTCAGGAAAAATCTCTAGATAATAGCAAGAGTTCTGAAATAAGATACGTAATGAAGGAGCTAGTAATATTTTCCGAAGATCGATAGGCAGAAAAGTTTTTATCTAGATGCCTCAATAGAGTGACGGGATCCCTATGCCAGAATTCAAGTACAGGGGTTACACTCTAGAAGAGTTACTCAGAATGCCTAGGGATGAGTTCATAAAGCTACTTCCATCGAGACAAAGGAGAAGTTTACTTAGAGGACCTACTGAAGCTCAAAGAAAGCTACTTAAGAAGATAGAGAAAGCCAAGAAGGCAATGGCAGAGGGACGTAAGCAACCAATAATAAAGACCCACGTCAGAGACATGATTATATTACCTGAAATGGTAGGTTTAACCATACACGTCTACAATGGCAAAGAGTACGTTCCGGTTACCATAACACCAGAGATGATAGGACACTATTTAGGAGAATTCTCAATAACAGTAAAAAGAGTCGTGCACGGAGCACCTGGATTAAGGGCTACAAGGTCATCTATGTATGTGCCCTTAAAGTAATTTGTAGAAAATATCTTTTAGAGATACAACTATAAAGACAATCGTGTTAATATTATAAAGAATAAATCTAATCCGTTCTCCAGGCCAACAATCCTAGCCTCATCAGAAAGGATCATATCTAGTATTCATCTTCCTCATATGTCTGATTCTTTAAGATTGGAGGGCGACTCTCTAGAGAATATAATATTACTCAGTGAGCTTTAGGGTATGGATAACTTCACTCTAGATAAGTATTCAACAGCTATTGCTAGAATTATTGCACCGATTATGAGTTTCTTTCCTCTGTAGCTTTCCATTCCAGTAGCCCACAGAAACACTCCTATGGCAGCTAGTACTACATACGCCACTCTCATGATACTGAGCGTTGTGTTAAAGAGTTTAATCAAGGTATCTATGATCTCCGTTTGTATCGTTGTTATAAGCTGGTCTATAACGCTGGGTGCGGCAGTGACTAATGCGTTATTGGTAATGACTACGACAATAATCGTGGTTAATAATGCGGCTTTGAATCTCTTTATAGTTTTCATATTCTCACCAGTGAACTCTTGCAAAGGAGTATATAAGGGAAGCACTTTCAGAGAGAGCTAACGAGAAAAGCTACAATACCGAGAGTCATCCCTAGCAATGATAGCTTTCTAAACTTATCCAGAACTCTTCTAACCTTAGCTTTCCTTAAGACTATTAATGAATAGATAAGCATTGAGTTTGCAAAACTCACCACGACCGAGTATGCGATTTTGTTTTTTACTAAAGCAATGGCTACTAAACTTAAAAGTATAGCCACTATCATTAAGCAAGACGCAATGAGGTAGCATTTCCTAATCCCAATTATGTGGGGCAGTGTAACAAGTCCTGCACTTAAGTCACCAGGGGCATCTCTCACATCCTTAATTATCTCTCTAGAGAGTGTTGCTAAGAACGCTATTAGAAAGAAAAGCCATAAATAGGTAGGAACATCATCTAGTCTAATTACTAGTAGAGCACCGTAGATAAATGGCATAGCCGTTGAGAGTGATACAGCTAAATTTCCTACGAGTCCGTACCTCTTAAGTAAAGCATTGTACATCATGTCTAGTATAACGACAAGGTAAAGCAAAATTGTCGAGCTTAGAGGAAGTTTTAACGGAGCCCACCAGGGCATTAGTATTCCGATACCCAGGAATGCTGAAGAAAGTATTAAGGCCTCATGTAAGCTTAAATCCCCCTTTACGAGAGGTCTATCGGGAGAGTTTATCTTATCTTCTTCAATATTAAAGTAGTCATTAAATCCGAAGACACCCATTTCAACAAATAGTCCTATTAACATTCCATAAACTACACGTAATAGTTCTTCACTATACAGTTTTGCTTCTTTGGCTACTAAAGCTCCCACTAGTATGGCTAAGGACACCATAATTCCATGCTCAATTCTTGTTAACTTCAAAGTAGCCTTTATTTTCTGTAGCATCAGTTGTGATTATTTGAGGTAAAGTTTATAAGAGTTGTTTATCTATCTCCAAAAGCGAGTGATCCTCATGCCTAGGTGGCACTTTTCAGTACAATTAGACCCCTCAAGAACTGCCATAGCTGCTGGCAGAGATTTAAGGATATCCTTTAAACATGCAGTTGAAATATGTAGCTGTATTAGAGGACTGCGCCTAAACGAAGCAAAGAGATTCCTGGAAGAAGTGATAGCCATGAAGAGGCCAGTTCCCTTCAGAAGATACCATGGGAAAGTAGCCCATAGGAGAGGGCTTAGAGGTTGGCCAGCTGGCAGATATCCCGTTAAGGCTGCTAAAGCCATACTAGATGTACTAAAGAATGCAGAAGCAAACGCCGAGTATAAAGGATTGGATTTAGAAAGGCTATGGGTGATTCACGCCTCGGCACATAAGGGCACAAAGATTCGAAAGTATATACCTAGAGCATTTGGCAGAGCAACACCATACTTCCAAGAATTAGTGCATGTAGAGATAGCATTAGAAGAGAGATGAAGATCACCATTATGAATATTTAAGGCTTACATCTGTGTATCGAGTATAAATTGAGGCAAAGATGAAGCTATAGACTTTCTCTCCGTGAATCATAAATATTACTTATTAAGGTAAGGTTAGAGAACGCTGGGCTAATACTTTCGCTCACATGCAAGCTGTCCCCTAGCCAATTTAGTAACAAATAGAACGCTAGCACTTTGGATATTACCTTAGAACCCGGAGGTCCTGGACTCTTCATGTAAAATGCATTAACTTCATATATCGTCCCAAAGTACCTTCTGTCTAAGGCTATTCTTCCTAACCTTATGAGGTCGACTAATAATCCCGCAAACGCAGGACTATCATTAACTCTCATATTTATAATTACTTCATCTATTGCGTTATTGAAGGATTTGTACATTATGTGCATGGCCACAAATTTCTTATCACCAAGCGGTTCAAGATAGCCTGTTGGCTTTATGAAATGAGGGGCATTGTAACCTAACACGTCTTTAACTACCTTAGACTTTGTCCTCTCCTTTGCCTTGTTCCTCTCCTTTAATGTGAGGGAAAGGAAATCCATGTTACCGCCTATGTTAAACTGGGCTATAGATAAAACTTCTCTTCTTCTCTCAACTAAGTGCTCTAACAGGTCCGTAATTAGAGGAGTAGCTCCAGTAGCTCCATCATCCCCAAAGAATGTTACGCCGACTTCTTTGCCTAATTTCACGAATGCGAGATCGTTAGCTATGGGTGTGGGTATACCATTTATAAAGACAACAGGATTGTTATACTTAGCATACTCAATAGCCGCGTAAGCATACAACTGAGTAGCAGTGACTCTCTCTTTCTCATCATTATCAATAGCCTCCCTCAGTTTCTCGATATTGTTAAATGGTTCTGCCTTCTCTGTTGTACATAAATTAATAAATACCTCAGGACTATTTTCACTCCACTCTTCAATTAGCCTCTCTACGCACTCTCTCAACGACATCCTATAGTCTAATCCTCTAACTCTCAATGGTAAGCCTTTGAGGCTATTTAGATGAACTCCTTCGTGAACTACAATCTCCTTTAACGAGTCAGGGACAGAGTTATGATACATTAATGAAACTTCATATACACTCTTCCCAACCTTCCTTAAATCCACGTCATACGCACTGACGAACTCTATGTCTTCGACTTTGTACTTTAGATTGTTTCCTAAAGGAATCCCACAATAATCAAGTTCTCCTCTTTTAATCTTTTCAACACCAACCATCAACGTGGTTCCAACATAACCAAGCCCGAGGACTACCACACGCATTAGACCACCAGTTTTATGTCTATAAAATACTCGAGTTTTATATCTATAAAACTTTTCTCAATGGTTGCATCTGGAGAAGGAAGAGGTAACCCTCATCGGTCCTAACTCTAAATATGCCTAGCGGTAAATTATGGAATCATAATCCCCAGGAAGTAAAAAATTTAAGTTACAGACTCTTAGTTAGTACGGACAAGCATGGGAAGGGGTTAAGTTGCCGACAACTCAGCAAATCTTCATTGAAGAAGGAATTAGGAAAATGGAAATACACGAGTTCCTATCAAGGGAATTGAGTAGAGCTGGCTATATAGACTTAGAAATAATGAAGACCCCCATAGGGACTAGAATAATAATCTATGCGGAACGTCCTGCGTTAGTGATTGGGAGAAGAGGAGCAACTATAAAGAGAATTTCAGCGATATTAGAAAAGCGATTTGGAATAGAGAGTCCCCAAATAGATGTAGTGCCTATTCAAAATCCCGAACTCAACGCAAAAGTAATGGCATATAGGATAGCTAGAGCCTTAGTTAGAGGAATAAAGTTTAGAAGAGTAGCGTTCATAGCACTACGTCAGATAATGGAAGCAGGAGCTAAAGGAGCTGAGATAGTTATAAGCGGAAAACTGACTAGTGAAAGAGCCAGGTTCGAAAAGTTTACAGCTGGTGTTTTGGCTAAATCTGGACATCCGAGGGATATTTTCGTAGATGAAGCTAAGGTATCGGTATTACTGAAACCTGGAGTTTATGGAGTGAAAGTTAGGATAATGCCCCCCTCTCCAATGCCAGATAAAATTGAGATAAAACCAGTTTCACCGATTGCTGAAGAAGTAGCCAGTACTCAATCTCAATAATATTGAGTTGGAATTCTCTATGAGCAGAAAATTAAAAAGTCACTTAAACCTCTAAGAGAAGGGCGAGAGCTTGCCGATTCTAAAGCCCGATGAAATAAGGAAGATGTCTCCAGAGGAGAGGGAAAAGAGACTCAAGGAGCTCAGGCTAGAACTCATTAGGCTAAGAGGCATGGCACACGCAGCTGGAGGAGCACTAGAGAATCCAGCGAGAATAAGAGAGATAAAGAGAGCAATTGCAAGAATATTAACTATACAAAGAGAAGAAGTTAAAAAGCGAGCTAAGTGAAGATGAAAGTGAATCCACGTAACTTAGTTAAACATGAACTGATAGGACTCCTGATAAAGATTTCAGAAAGTACTCATAAAGAATTAATAGGAATCTCAGGCGTGGTGATTGACGAAACAGCAAAAACTATAAAAATATTATCTAAAGACGGCAGGATTAGAGTTATACCTAAAGATATCTGTACCTTTGATATAACATTGCCTGAAGGAGTGATAGTAAGGGTTGAGGGTAAGATTCTCATAGGACGTCCTGAAGAGCGTATTAAGAAAAAGTTGAAATATTGGTGAACTCTTTCCTAGTAAAAATCGAAAAGTATATTATAAAAAGCTTGGCCTGTATTGGCATTTAACTTAGTACAACTTCTTTATTACTCCTAATGCTTCATCAGTCTTGGATATAGACTTCATGGGGTCGGTCTCTATTTCTGTAATGGCACGTATAGCATCAACGTTTTCTGGGATAACGTTGGACTCATTAGGAGTGCTCCACATGAGATAGACTTCATAGCCATCCTCAGATATAGAAATGCCATCTTTCCACACTGGAATCTCATAAAGGTCTCCGCGAGGTCTGCTAATGTCTCTAGCTATCTCGAAGATAACACTAAGACCATCAACACCATCAGCTCCCCTGACGAAGACAACCCTGGGCTCATTCTCTAATACGCTTATGACATCGTCTGAGGTAATCTTACTCTTCATCTCAACCATAGCTGCGTGGAAGTGCATCATGTTGTGTGAACCCTTAGCAGCCATAGTTACAATGTTGAGATCAGGAATCACAGTCCTGGCATCAGGACCATGATGCGATGGTACATGGAGTTCCGGTACTACAGTATTCATAATCCCTGCTCTACCAGACTTCCATGGATCAACAGCTCTCCTGAAAATGACTACCCTCGCCTTCTTCACGCCTAACTTCTCATGTAACCCTCCTACAACCCTACAAATAGCTGTCGTATTGCAACTGACAACTCGTACGAATTGTCTACCAAGGGCTCCCTTATAGTTCCTCTGAGCAACGAAGGAGTAACCAGCTACTTCATGCTTCTCACCACCCTGAAATATCGCCTTAACTCCATACTTTTCATAAAGGGGCTTATTCTTGGCTCCTATCTTCGCAGGAGTGCAGTCTACAATGACATCAATCTCGCCGTTCTTCAATAACTCCTCTAGAGTGCCTTTAACATCTATGCCTCCTTTCTTCATATCGTCAACTTTCTCAGCTAGGGAAGCGTAGATAGGCAGTCCCTTACTCATTGCCATTTTAATTCTCCAGTCACATACAATGTCGGAAATACCGACGAGCTTCATATCGTCTTGCTTCAAAACGGCATCCGCTACTCTCTTCCCTATTACTCCGTACCCATTAACTAGAACTCTCACCGGAGTCTTGGGCATGATCTCACCCAGATAAGTAAAGCGTGAGAGTTATAAAAATCTTTAATTAATGTCTCTAGAAGAGAACGGCTTACTACGGCTTAACTTCAATCGCTGTCTTATAGTAGTACTGAACAGTATGTTATCTCCTTTAATGCTTAAGACTTACGAAATTTTGAGTAAGAGTTAAAAGTCTCAAATATCGAGCATTATTGTTGAGAGTGAGGTGGGCCGTATGATCGAAGAGCTGGGTATAAAAACTTTAGATGATGTAAAGGTTAAAGGAAAGACAGTATTTGTCAGGGTTGACATTAATTCTCCAGTGGATCCGACTACTAAAAAGATAATCGACGACTCTAGGATAAGGGTTCACGCAGACACAATTAAAGAACTAACTCAAAAAGGAGCAAAAGTAGTTATACTAGCACATCAAGGAAGAAAGGGAGAGCCTGACTTTATTAGTCTGAAGCAACATGCCGAGATCTTAAGCGAAATCTTAGGAGTTCCCGTTAAGTTTGTCCCTGACATCTTTGGTGAAGAAGCCAAATCTGCAATAAAGCAGCTTAAAGAGGGAGAGGTTTTAGTTCTCGAAAATGTTAGGATGTGGCCAGGCGAAAGAGTAAATAAGACTCCGGAAGAACATGCGAAAAGCGATTTAGTTAAAAATTTAGCACCACTTTGTGATATATTTGTAGTTGACGGTTTTGCAGCAGCTCATAGGTCTCATGCATCATTAGTTGGCTTCGCTCCAGTTGTTAAGGAATACGTCGCTGGAAGAATAATGGAAAGAGAGTTAGTCACATTAACGAAAGTGTTAAGAGCTCCTGAGAGACCATGTGTATATGTACTGGGAGGAGCGAAGGCCGAGGACTCCGCCGATGTGGCAGAGTCCGTCTTAGGAAAAGGTATAGCTGATGAAGTGCTAACTGGAGGCTTGGTTGCTAATCTCTTCTTATACTCTAAAGGAGTAGACATAGGGGAACCTAATATTAAGGTTCTCGAAAAGAAGGGATTCCTAGTATTAAAGGATCGCATAAAGAAGTTACTAGATGAGTTTGGTGACAAGATACTCTTACCTGTAGACTTAGGAGTCGAAGTCAGCAAGGGAGTGAGGAAGGATATAAAAGTGAGCGATCTTCCGACTGATTACCTAATAAAGGATATAGGTGAGGAGACCATGGAGCTTTATGCTACCAAGCTTAAAGAAGCTAGAACTATAGTGGTGAATGGACCAATGGGAGTATTTGAAGAGCCTCCTTTTGAGAAAGGTACAAAGAAGGTATTCGAAGCGGCTGTAGAGTCTGGGGCCTTTGTATTAGCTGGAGGTGGACACACTATAGCAGCTTTAGCTGAAATGGGACTAAAAGAAAAAGTATCTTACGTTAGCACAGGAGGAGGAGCGCTTATAGAATTCTTAATTAAGGGAACATTGCCAGTAGTTGAAGTCTTAAAGAAGTATGCTAAGAAGACTTAAACTATTAAGTAAGCCATCGAAGCGATTTTAGGCCATCTTTCTGCCGCTTCTTTTGCCACTGGTCCTCTGACTTCAGTTCCCTTGGGATCCCCATCGGGAGTCATTAACACTATGGCGTTATCTTCAAAGCAAATCCACGTACCATCTACTCTCCTGTAAGGTCTTCGTTGCCTAACAACTACTCCCCTCATTATTTGCTTTCTCAGCTCTGGTTTTCCCTCTCTTATTGAGACTACAACCATATCACCGACAGCTGCACCGGGTATTCTTCGTCTAACGGTCTTAGCTCCTACAACTCCTATGATCTTCGCTATCCTCGCACCAGAGTTATCAGTAACCTTGACAAGTGATCCCACGAAGACGCCAGGAGTTATGTGTAGTCTATATGATACACCGGTAACTTTAATACCCCTTTTAGCCACTACCATCACCTCTCTATACTCTCTTTGCTAAGACCACAAATGCTACAGTCTTTGCTAAAGGTCTACACTCACCTATAATAACTTTATCTCCTTCCTTAACGTCTATGCAGGGCGGTAGGTGAGCGTGAATCTTTTTATTACGTCGCTCGTATCGCTTATACTTGGGGACATAATGCAAGTAATCATGCCTTACCACTATGGTTCTATTCATTTTCACACTAACTACAGTGCCCTCTAAAAGTACACCTCTGACCGGTAAAGTTCCATGATAAGGACAATTTGGGTCATCACATTCTCTCTCTGGAGGCTCTATCCATGGTATTGGTCGCTTAACCTTTCTTCTTTCCATATCCTCACCCTCAGACTGCGTACTCACTGATGTTCCCAACTTTATAAACTTTTCTTCTGTGGCATCCATGTAAGAGAATTTACGCATCTAGAGCCTATGTTTAGTTGGAAACCTTTATAATCAATTACTATGTTAGATCACACAGGTCCGATGATGAAGGGGTTTATGAGCCGTTGGATAATGCGGAGGGGGTGAGGATTTGAGGACCTCGATTAGAAACTTTATAATACTCTTTACTGTTTAACTAAATGTTGGTGTCAATACATGGAATTAGACCTCAAACAAATCAAAGAAGCAGCTTTCTTTGAGAAGTTAAAAGATGAGATCGTAAGGTGTAAACTATGCCCGTGGAATTGTGTATTACGACCAGGACAAAGAGGTCTCTGTGGAGTTAGGGAGAACAGAGAGGGTAAGCTCTATACATTAAATTATGGTTTTATTACAGCGTTGAACGTCGATCCCATGGAGAAAAAACCACTATTTCACTATTATCCTGGCAGTCCAATAGTTAGCATAAGTACAGTTGGCTGTAATCTAAAGTGTCCTTGGTGCCAGAACTACACAATCTCCCAGCGCGCTCCTGAGGAAGTAATTGGAGATTACATGTCACCAGGAGAAATCATAAACTATATGAAATCTATCAGAGTACCCTTCTTAGCATTCACTTATAATGAACCAATTATATGGTACGAATATGTTCTTGACGTAGCCAGAGCTGCCAAGAGAATGGGGTACAAGAATGTGCTAATAACTAATGGTCACATAAATATGGAGCCTTTGGAGGAGTTGGTACCCTATATAGATGCTGCTAATGTTGATATTAAGTCGTTTAATGAGACGACCTATCTAAAGGTGATGAGAGGTCATTTGAAGGCTATATTAGAAGCAACTGAATACATGCACGAGAAGGGAGTGCACATAGAAACAACATATTTAGTGGTGCCAAGGGTCAATGATGACGAAGAAGAGTTCAAGCAATTAGTTAAGTGGCAGATAGAAGAGTTAAGTCCTGATGTTCCCTTACATATAAGTCGCTTCTTCCCTATGTATAAGTACATTGATAGAGAAGCAACACCTATTACTACTGTGGAAAGATTGTGGAAAATAGCGAGGAAATTAGGTTTGAACTATGTTTATGTAGGCAATGTGCCTGGTCATAAAGGTGAAAACACATATTGTCCCGAATGTGGGAAACTATTGATTAAAAGAATGGGTTTTTGGATTACTGAATGGAATATAACTAAAGACAATAAGTGCAAGTATTGTGGAACGAAAATAGCAATAGTCGGTAAACGTTGGAGGGAAACTAGATTTGGATATTTCATCTAACAGTGCAGCATCATCAGCAAATACCTTTATTTATCCACTACTTATGCTAACTAGCAAAACCTTTGAAAGAATAGTCAAGGAAGTTAAACAAAGCTATCCAAAGGAAGCATGTGGCATCATGGGAGGTGTGATCAAAGACGGAAGAATAATAGTCAGTTATACAAGCAAGTTATCCAACGTCTTCAGTGAAGAAGGCAAGTTTTGGTTTAGTGAACTCGATTGGATGCATAAGGTTGCATCACTAATCTCTCATGGCCTCAATTATATTGGACTTTACCATAGTCATCCAGACTCAACACCAACTCCTTCATTAAATGACCTAGAAAGAATGATAGAATGTCCTGGAGAAATATGGCTGATACTATCTTATACTCCCTCAAATTCCCTTTCCCTCTCTATAAGGGCTTGGACTATACCAGACTTTAACTCAGGTCTTATGAGGATCCCAGTGGTAGTGAATCATGAAAAGTTCAAACGATATACAAAAGCAAGATATTTTTAATAGCAACCTAGGGGTGTATATACTTATGAGTAATAGAATCATCTGGGAGCTTCTAGGCAGTCTGATTATGAGGACACTCGATGAGCTAGGAGATCTAAAGATTATAACAGAAGTAGAATGTCAAAGGGAGAATCATCCACTAATATTATACATAGAAAGTTATCTCAGGAAGTTCTTCGCTCCAAATGGAGGACTGTCCTGTCCAGAGCTAGGCAAGCATATTGAAGAGTTAAAGAGAAGAAAGCCTACAGAGTTAGAGCATATAGTTAAGGCTCTGGTAAAGGAATACTATAGTAAAGTTACCCTCAGTCAATTTAGATACAGGTTAGGTGGAAGAAAGAGTTTACATGAAAACTTAACACTGGCTTATAGATAACTAAATCAGAGAACTAATTGGATAAATTAATCAAGGAAATTTACCCAATATTGCCCTATGGGTCAATCATGAGAATGTCTGACGTAATAGTCATAGGAGGAGGTCCATCAGGTCTCATATTATCAGCAGAATTAGCCAAAAAGGGTATAAGTGTTCTCGTATGCGAGGAGCATAATGAAGTCGGCTATCCAAATCATTGTGCGGGACTAGTCAGTATAAACTGTATTAAGGACTTCATGAACTTCTCGCTTAATGAAGACTTCATATTAAATAGAGTAAGAGGAGCTAAGATATACTCACCAACAGGCGAAATAGAACTGATCGTGGAGAGATCTAGACCTCAAGCAGTTGTCCTAGACAGGAAGCTGATGGATAAGGCCTTATATGAAATTGCTTTAACTCAAGGAGTAAGAGTGCTTCTAAACACCAAGGTTATTGAGATAGTGCTCAAAGAACCCCTACATGAAGTTAAAGTGAATAAAACCACGTTGGAGTGTCAAATATTAGTCGACGCTGAAGGCACAAAATTCAAGTTCGTTAAAATAATTGGCGCAAATTCACCCATTATGTTTAAGGATATACTACCAGCGATTCAGGCAGAAGTAAGGGGGATTAAGGATTTAGACACGAATTATGTCGAAATATATCTAGGACGTGTATGGGCCAGTAAGTTCTTCGCATGGATTATTCCATTAGATGAAAAAACTGCCAGAATAGGTCTGGCATCCTCGAAAAGAGCACCCTTTCAACTTTTGGAGTCTTTCATGAGACATCACCCGAGAGTTAAGGATAGAGTGACTAAAGCTAAAATAAAACGCTTATTTGCGGGACTAGTGTACATTGGTGGTCCTCTAGATAAGACTTTCACTACCAGAGCACTTTTGATTGGAGACGCAGGTGGGTTCACGAAGCCCACTACTGGTGGAGGTGTGTTTACTGGAGCTGTCTCCTCTAGGATCGCAGCTAGAGTAATAGAGTTAGCACATGATACATCCAACTTCAGCTATAATGTCTTCGCTCTTTACGAAAAGCTATGGAAGAGAGCTCTGGGAAGGGAGCTTATGTTGATGAAGTCCTTCCGTAAATTGTTATGGAGCTTACCGGACTCTTTGCTCGAGAAATTGATGAAATACACTAAAGAGCTAGATTTATCATATATTGTAAAAAGATATAGTGGTGTCGATTATCAATTGTCTAATATTGGTTTTGAGAGCTTTCTTAAAGCGCTATTAAATATTATTAGAAACATCATCACTTAACTACTTTAGTCAATTTTGTCGGTTTATCCGGATTGAGTCCTTTACTTATGGACGTGTAATACGCTAGTAATTGAACGGCTTTTATCACTGGAAATATAGAGTACTCCTCCTCAACTTGCGGCACTTTGATGACTTTTGTCACACTATTGGTAATCTCTACTTCCTCGCCACAGATCGCTATTATGTTAGCCTTATAGTTAGCAAGCTTAGTTAAAGTCTTCTTGGACTCCTCGAGCACTTTCTTGTTAGGAATAATTATTATCACGGGTGTTGTTTCATCGACCAATTGTATTGGCCCATGCAAGAACTCTCTCACTGCAAAACCCTCAGCGTGAATCATAGCTGTCTCCTTTAGTTTGAGACTTGTCTCAAGAGCGTTGGGATAATTTATTCCTCTACCTAATACAAACAGTGCAGTTGTATTCTTCAACCCTGTGCTTAATGAACTTATCTCATCGGACATTTTAATGACGCTCTCTACAGACTTGCTGACTTCACTGAGTCCTCTGATTAGGTCGTCTTTCTTGGCGAGTGAATATGCTAGAACTGATGATGCCATTAACTGAGCATCATATGTCTTAGTAGCAGCTACTGCCTTTTCCTCTCCAGCTCTAGTTAATAAGTAGACATCAGCCAGCTTAGTTAAAGTACTACCTGGAGTATTGGTCACACCTATTACAGTAGCGCCCCTCTCCCTAGCCCATTTAACAGAGACTATAACGTCAGTACTCTCACCCGATTGAGAGTAAGCAATTAAAATATCGCTCTCTAAGTTAGGAGGAGACCAGACGATGAATTCTGAGGCCGGTATACTCAAGTATCTGTAGTTCGTAAACTTATTAACTAAATATTGAAGCACAAGACTGGCGTGAAAACTAGTTCCACTACCTATTATAAAACCTCTATTCAGCTTCTTTTCCTCGATCAATGAAATTACGTTGCTAACCTCCTCCATTAGTCCCTTATATGTCTTCTTTAGGACCTCAGGCCCCTCTTTTATTTCCCTTATCATGTAATGCTCCTGCATGGGGACACCGTTTTACAGAGTAAGGAAAAGTATATTTAATGTTTATTCATCAACTAATGCCCCAGAGAGAAAGTTTGTGCTTAATAGGTAGAAAAGAAGGGCTCATGGTAACTTGAAAGCTCCCTTAATAACTCCTCCTCTTATTCTCTCCTCCTTAGTTAGCTCAAATACTTTTCTAATCACTTCAATTTCGTAGTCTTTAAGCTCCTTCTTCCTTCGAGCCATCATTCTTCTTTGAATCTCTATTGCTGAATCTAAGTAAAGTTCTACCGACTTAGCCCCTAGAGATTTAGCATATATTGTAAACGAAGGCACATCTTCATACACTATACCATGCAAGTGAGAAGCTACACCTATCTTTTTCCCTGTATATATTAGGACTCCTATTGAAGTCTTCGCCATGTCAGCTATAAAACAACCCACCTTTCTCAATCCAGTGTCAATTCTTTTGGTGCCGATAGTGACTTTAACTGTACCATAAGTATCCTTTAAATCTGAGTTAGTAGTCATGGCACCTATGTTAACCCACTCTCCTATATACGCATGTCCTATGAACCCAGCGTGGTACTTATTGCTATATCCATGCATAACTGACTCTTCAAACTCTCCTCCAACCCTACACACATCACCAATATTACTACCCTCTCTTACTTGAGCTCCTCCAACTATTATCGTGTCTCTCCCTATGAACGTGGGGCCCTCTATTCTCGCTCCTGACTGCACTTTAGTTCCCTCACCTATATAAATAGGACCATTTCTAGCATCAAAGACTACGAAGCTCTCTACCTCAGCACCCTTATCTATGAAAACATCTTTCTCATTTCCGTAGATCACTACTCTTT
>Ga0164311_10000347_pt1 | contig 19670 bp, 21 predicted proteins | sample GuaBasSedimGuay2_FD_121796 | JGI IMG/M metagenome (GOLD analysis project Ga0164311, IMG submission 121796) | Subseafloor sediment microbial communities from Guaymas Basin, Gulf of California, Mexico - Guay2, Core 4569-9, 9-12 cm | ecosystem: Environmental > Aquatic > Marine > Hydrothermal vents... | reverse complement strand
GTAGGTACAGCGGCTAGGGTTAAGGCTGGTGACGTGATAGCGACTATAAAAGTCCCGCTCGACAAGCTTGAAGTGGCAAAAGAGGCTGCTCGAAGAGCCGCTTCTAAGCTACCAATGCCATGTGAGATAAGGGTTACCGTAAACGTGGAGGGTCAAGTAAAGCAAGCTTTGTAGCGCTGTAGCTCATGCTTTATGCTGGTGGCGCTGAGAACATCATGAACATAAATATTGCCATAAGCCCTACTATCATTAATAGCCACACTATGTTGAATATCTTAGACCTCTTCTGTCTTTTCGCGAACTCCTCCTCACATGCCCCTTCGCAAAGCGGAGGCTCACGCTCTGGAGGGACTACTCCTCCACATATTATGCAGTGCCTGTGATTGGCAACGTTAAAGCCTTCCTGCTTCTTCCTCTTTGACGTACAACATCACCCACTTAGCACTTAGCTTAAGCTCACAGGAATATAATAAATGTGCTGCTCATAGTTGAGGTAAGCTTATTTGCTCTTACCTCAACACATCTTTATAGGGTCAGTAAATATTTTTGAGGTGAGAATTTTTGAGTCAGGAGCTAATGAAAAAGTACGCCTCCATAAGTGAAGCGGAGTTCGAGAGCCTCCTAACAGCTGAAGAGAAGAAGTGGGGTAGCGGCTGGGATCCAGCCTCAATAAAGGAGGAGTTGGGGTACTTCGAGCCCTTGCCTTATGCCACGGCGCTACAGACTTGTGAAGCTCAAAAGACGAAGATGTTCGGAGCGCTCTTTAAGAAGCCTTCTCCTCAGGAAGTCGTAGTGACGTCGGCTAGGCTCGAGGTAAGACCTTACTGGGTGGTGTCAGGTTACTACTTCTGTGCTTTCCTGAGGGATGCAGAGTACATGGTCTATGTGAATCCAGATGTCTTAGCGGTGTACCTTGAGGGCAAGGTCAGGCAGATTGCTCAGCCACAACCACAAGTAGCTGCTGCACCAGCTCCTGCGCCTCAACCTCAACAACAGGAGAAAGGGAAGCTAGGCTTCCTAAAGAAGCTTACTCCGATAAGTAGGCAGCCTCAGCCTCAACCTCAACAGGTGCAACAAGGATTCTTCCAGCTTAAAGATGCCATAGAGCTAGCGAGGGTGTATAATGAAGCCTACATCTACATGAACGGGATCACGGGGGTTGAGGACATCATGTTCGCTCAGACATACGCAGAGCATTATGGTGCTGTTAGGACGGCTAATGACCTAGAGGAGATAAGGAAGGCCTATTGGGAGAGGGCCTCTGGCATCCATGTAATAGGACCAGACCCCCCTGCTGTATCAAAGGAAAAGGTGGTAGAGGACTTAAAGGTTAAAGTGTTTTCACAGCCTGCAACCTACAAGAAAGTCGTGGAGAATGTCTTTGACATAACAAGGCTATCCCTCGTGTACATGCCCTTCTACCACTTCGAATTGCAGTACAGAGATAGGATAGGGACTATGATAATTAACGGGGTCTCTGGAAAAGTCTTAACGTGACGTAAACTTCCTCCTACTTTTTATTGCCTCTTCGAGCAGTATACGCTTCTCGACGTGAGCAATGACCTTCCTTACCCTCACAACGGCGTCAGGGTTCACCGATATGCTGTCAATGCCTTGCCTCACAAGCCACTCTACGAAGTCCTCGAAGTATGAGGGTCCCTGACCGCATATGCTCACGGTCACGCCATGCTTATGGGCAATCCTTATGAGCCGGCTTATAGCCCTTAGAACCGCTGGATCCCTTTCATCGAAGTACCTTGGGTCGAGCTTGGGCAGTATCTCAGAGTCCCTATCGACACCTAGGATTAGCTGTGTAAGGTCGTTGCTGCCTATGCTGAAGCCATCGATGTACTTGCAGAACTTATCTGCTAGGAATATCACGCTGGGGACTTCAGCCATGACCCACACTTTGAAGTCCCTTCCTCTCTCAAGCCCTTCCTCCTTCATTATCTGTAGGACCTTCTCGACCTCCCAAGCGGTCCTGACGAATGGAAGCATCACCCATACGTTCTTGAGTCCCCACTCGTCTCGAACTTTCTTTATCGCTCTACACTCAAGCCTAAACGCCTTCTCGTACTGGGGGCTTATGTACCTCGAGACCCCTCGGTAGCCTATCATGGGGTTCCTCTCTTCAGGCTCGTACCTCTCACCACCCTTCAGCTGCTTGTACTCATTCGTCTTAAAGTCGCTGAACCTCACAACGACTGGCCTGGGCTGGATATGTCTAGCCACGGTGGCTATGCCTTCAGCCAGCTTCTCAACGAACTTGTCCTGCTCACCCTTCTCAATGAGGTATAGTGGGTGTTCGCCTATGTGGGCGGTCATTATGAACTCTATCCTCATGAGCCCTATGCCGTCGAAGGGCAAGTTTAAGTACTCAGCTATCTTCTCGGGTACTCCTAGGTTCATGTACACCTTGGTCCCAGTGGGCTCGACGTACTCCATGGCTGAAGGGCCTCTACTCACCTCTACAGCCTCCACCTCCTTCGGCTTCGCTAGCTCCTCCACAACCCCCTCGTAGACTACACCTGTCGTGGCATCCACAGTGTATTCCTTGCCGGTGCTCATGACCTTAGTCGCGTTTCCCGTGCCAACTATTGCTGGTATGCCTAGTTCACGGCTCACGATGGCGGCGTGGCATGTTATCCCTCCCTCGTCAGTCACTATGGCCCCTGCGAGCCTCATGTACGGCACCCAGTCGGGGTTCGTCATGACAGTCACCAGTATGTCCCCCTTCTTGATCAGCTTGGACGCCTCCTCAACGCTCCTGACAACCTTCGCCTTACCAACCCACACTCCAGGGCTTGCTGGCAGACCTTTGGCGATAACCCTTCTCTCTATTGTTACGGGTGCCTTCTCCTCACTTGGAGGCTTACCCTTCTTGAGGGACATCACAGTCTCAGGTCTGGCTTGAACTATGAAGACGTTGTCGGGGAATGGAAGGTCTTTGTCTATGGCCCACTCGATGTCTTGAGGATACTGGTAGTGTTGCTCTATCTTCACTGCGAGCTCTGCAAGCCTTCTAGCCTCATCATCGTCTAAGCAGGGCTTCCTCCTCCTCTCAGGAGGGACATCAACTTTAATCGTTTTGCCAGTAGCAGGGTCGCGTACAAGTTCAAATGTCTTCTCTGCAATCCTCTTCTCCAAGATTTGAAGGGTGTTCTTGTCAACTACGTATTCGTCTGGTGTCACAGATCCACTTACAACTGCTTCGCCTAATCCCCAGCTACCCTCAATTACTATCTTGGTTTCATCGCCCGTGACCGGATGTATCGTGAACATCACGCCAGCCGCCTTCGCGTTAACCATCTTTTGAATAGCGACACTCATCAAGACCTTGTCGTGAGGTATCCCCTTGTCCTGCCTGTAGAATATGGCTCTAGGCGTGAACAACGACGACCAGCACTTCTTAACCTTCTCGAGGACCTCATCCTCACCCTCAACGTTGAGGAACGTTTCCTGCTGTCCAGCGAAGCTTGCTCCCGGTAAGTCCTCAGCTGTCGCTGAGCTCCTCACAGCTACAGATACCTTGCTAGATCCAAGCCTCTCACAGAGCTTCCTGTAGCTTTCCCTTATGCTGTTGGCTAGGTCGTCTGGTATTGAGCTCTCCTCTATGAGCTTCCTTATGGTCTTGCTTGCCTCCCTGTACTGCTGAGGATTCGAGGGGTCTTTGATGACCTCTTTGAGTACTCTCTGAATCTCGTCTTTTATTCCAGTTTTCTCTATGAACACCTTATAAGCGTAAGATGTCACAGCGAATCCTGGAGGTACAGGGACACCAGCCTTGGTTAGCTCACCTAAATTCGCGCACTTACCGCCTACTAGCGGGAGGTCTTCTTTGCCTATTTCTTCAAACCACAAGACGTACTTCTCTTCCCTACTCATCCTCCCACCTAGCTTGAAGTGGTGGTGTTTTATTTACTGGTAGAGTCATGGGATTTAAGTGTTGCTAAGAGCATGGTCTTCCCAGGTTAAGTAATACTTAAGGTTAATGCCATTATTTCTCAGTCTTGTAATACCTCTTCATGTAGTAGCCGAATTCCTTGTGAGGGCCGAAGCTCTCAAGTCCCTGTGAGTAGAGCTGCTCTCTAAGTTCGCAAGCTTTCTCTTTGCTTATCTGTTTAGTTCTCTCTAGGTATTCTATGACCTCTTCGGCTTCGTTGACGCTTTTGCATCGCCTTATATAATCAACGGCGTCAGGAAGCTTAGGGTGGTAGTCCTCATCGTTTGTCCGAGAGCCTCTAATCTCTACGCTCATTAGCTGTTGCTCCATCTCCCTAGCTAAGTTTGGATACAGCTTCTTGAAGGTCTCTATGTCCATCTCGACCATTACTACTTCCTCTTCAACTTCTTGGCTGCTACGATAGATATTACGTCGTTCTCCTTTAAAACGGTATTCTCTCCAAGCTTCGTCTTCTTACGGACGTCAACAGCGTATATGAAGCTCTCTCCAAGCTCTGTGTGTATCATGTAGGCAAGTTGCTTCACAGTAGTCCCTCTAGGGACTAGGTACACGTCGGGTAGGACGTTGCCTTCGCTGTCGGTTAAGCTACTAGCGTCTGCAACGGGGTAGACTGGTATGAGACCGAGCTTATCGAAGTACACCCTATTGAGAACCTCTTGAACCCCCGTTGAGCCCCATACGTCTAGCACCCTCTCCTTAATGGACTCTAGAGCCCTCCTCTGCTGAGGGGTTAATAGATCCTCTCTCAATACCGTGAAGGTACTATCGCCAGGCGTATAGCTTATCAAGCCCTTCTCTGAGGCTCTCCTCAAGGCTAGCTCTGCCTCAGCGCTACATGGGACAACGTTCTCATCTCCATACCTCTCCTTTAACCTCTTTATGTTGTCAATGCTCTGAGGCATGTCGGCCTTGTTAGCCGCTATAACCATCGGCTTAGCCTCCTTCATAACAGTAGCTGCGAAGAGCTCTACGTCATCAGCTGACCAGTCCCTCAGCTTCCTCCCAGATAACCCCGCCTTCTCCATAGCTTTATCGACGTGGCTTTCCATAACACCTAGGCCACTAAGCCTCGTGGCCAGAATCTTGCTTACATCTGCTCCTCCATGCTCCACGAGCCTTGTGGTCTTAGCCCAGTCCCTCCTCAACATCCCCGAAACCCAGAGTACAACCTCCCTCTCTATGGCCTCCACTTCGAGCAACGGGTCATAGGAGCCTGGTGGACATGGCCTGCCCTCAGCATCAGTTGAGCCTGCTGCGTCCACTACGTGTATCAACGCGTCAGCCATCCTCATTTCGTCTAAAAACTTATTGCCGAGACCCCTCCCCTCATGAGCGCCGGGTATGAGCCCCGCTAAGTCTATGACCTTAACTGGAACATACCTAACGCCGTCAATGCACAATGAGTTCTTTGGGTTATCCTTCACGCCGAACTCTTTACACACGCACTTCACCTTCAAGTAGGCTACGCCTACGTTGGGCTTTATAGTCGTAAAGGGCCTCGCCTCTATCCTCACGGGAAGCATTGTTAAAGCGGCGAACATGGTGCTCTTGCCGACGTTGGTCTTGCCTATTAGCGCAACCTCGGGCATGGTGCTCACCAAGAACTACAAGTATTACCACGCCTTCCTCTATTAAGCGCTTGCCAAGAGTTCTGTACGCACAAAGTTAAATAGCCAGAATCTGAGGAATAAGGTGTTTCAGCGGGGTGGTTGCAATCCGCCAATCGTGTTTCATGGGGTAATCGCTTTAAACCTGCTCTTTATGTCTACAGCCAACAGCATGCTCGGTGACCTCCATGACCTTTAGGGTGCTCATCACGGATAACGTCCACGAGGAGTGCGCATCCTTCTTAAGGGCTAGGGGATGCCATGTAGACGTTAAGCCCTCTCTAACTAAAGAGGAGCTCCTCAAGGCTGTTAAGGAATACGACGCGATTATAGTTCGAGGCAAGACGAAGTTCACTCGTGAGGTCCTCATGGAGGCCAACAGCCTTAAAGTCATAGGTAGAGCTGGGGTGGGGCTTGATAACATAGACGTCGAAGCTGCCTCTCAAAAGAACATTAAGGTCGTTTCCACGCCACAGGCATCTACAGTAGCAGTCGCCGAGGCCACCATGGCCTTGATGCTGGCCTTAATGAGGATGATACCTGAGGCCAATAGGACGCTTAAGGAGGGCATGTGGCTCAAGAACAAGTTCATGGGGTGTGAGCTCAGAGGCAAAACACTGGGCATCGTGGGTTTTGGGAGGATAGGCAAGGCTGTTGCAAAGCGAGCCCTCTCATTCGAAATGAGGGTCATAGCCTACGACGTTAGAGACATACGTGAAGAGGCTTCAGCCATGGGAGTGGAAGTAGCTGAGTCCCTTGAGGACTTGCTGAAGAGGTGCGACATACTGACTCTTCACATACCTCTCAATAAGAGCACTCGCGGCCTCATAGGGGAGAGGCAGATATCCCTTATGAAGAGAGGCGCGGTCATAATAAATACGTCGAGAGGCGGCATAATAGACACGAAGTCGCTTCTCAAGGCCCTTAAGGAAGACAAGCTCTCAGGAGCAGCTCTCGACGTCTTCGAGCACGAGCCTCCTCAAACAGATGAGGAGTGGGAGCTGATAAAGCTCCCTAACGTCGTAGTCACTCCTCACATAGCCTCTCAGACTCATGAAGCTCAGCGGTCAGCTGGGATAATGATAGCTGAGGAGGTCCTTAAGGCGCTAAACGATACGAAGATCACGGGGACACGTTAATAAACACCGTTGATAGTAAAACATTGTGGAGATGCCATGCTTAAAGAAGCCCTAGAGAGAATGGGGTTAAGCGAGGCGGAGTCCTCCATCTACCTCTTCTTAAACGAAAACCCTAGGAAGAGACTTGAGGAGATAGCTGACAGCTTAAAGCTGAAAGAGAGCGAGGTGGAAGGCGCCTTATCGTCCCTTTATAGCAAGGGCCTTGTAGTCAGGGTTGAAGAAGGGCTCTACGATGTGGTTCAGCCATCGAGAGCCCTTGAGAATTTGTTGCAGCTAAAGTTAAAGCTCATGGAGGCGGAGGTCGTAGAGCTCAGAAGGCAAGCCTCAATGCTTAGAGAAGCCTTAGAGTCCAAGTACTGGGAGAGCAGGTATGGCATAAGGGAGGAGCTGATACTAGACCCCCTCGAGAGCTTAACGGCTATGGAGGTTAAGACTGTCAAGATGATAATGGATGCCAATAGCGAGATAATGATCTTCACGGCGTCCTTTGAGTGGCTTCCTAAGGTTAAGGAGGTGTTATTGGACTCCGCTAGGAGAGGTGTCAAGGTGAGGGTGTTGATGAGGGTTAGCGACGAGGCATCTAAGGCAAGGGCTATGGAGCTACTTAAGGGAGGTGTCCATGTAAAAAACGTTGTTGAGAAGTGGTACCCAGTGCGAGGAACCATAGTCGACAGAAGTAAACTCCTATTCCTGATATGGGCAACGGAGAGGAAGACATCTTACTATAAGCCTCACTACACCGAAAACCCAGGTTTAATCAAAGTGTTCTTAGATGCCTTCGAGAAGAGGTGGGAGAGGGCTGTCGAAGTAGCTTAAAGGGCGATCTTCCTTGAGCTCCGCTAGAGCTACATCAGTCGAGTATACGGCTTTCATACATGCAACTGAGGACCACGATAAAGTTTTGACGGCAGTTCTAAATGTTATGCCGCCGAGGCTTCGAGGACGTGCAGACATCTCCGTCGAGGAGACGCATGGGCACTATGAAAACCCCATAACGATACTTAGAGCATGCTTCAGAAATCCCGATCAAGCCTCCGAATCTCTAACTTGGGTTTTGAGCAACATGCCACCTGAAGACAGAACTTTCTTAGCTGGAAGGTTGGATTTGCACCTCGACGAGAAGTCCAGAGTGTACATACGCCTAGACAAGCAAGAGGCCTTCCTTGGACGCATAAAACTATCCTATGGGAACGACGTGATAAGGGTTAGATTCACGTTTAAAGGCGCTAAGAACGAGGTTAAGGAGCTTCTGCTATTAATGCTAGGTTAGGGGATTGATTATGCCTAAGAGGAGGTACGTTGATCTACACGTTAAGCTCTATGGAGATCACGATCCTCCAGAGTTGCTTGCGAAGATGGCTAAACACTTAGGCTTCTCTCTCATAGCCTTCTCGCTTGACCCCACTCCTCTGCAACGGTGCAACGAGATTATGGGGGAGGTCAAGAAGACCTGTGAACAGCTAGGCTTAGATGTTGCCTTCAGGTTAGACTTGCAGCCGTTGCGTAGTGGAGAGCTGAAATCACTCCTCCGAAAGTATAGGAGAACCTTCGAGGTAATAGCGGTGAAGTGCAGGAACGTCAGTGTGGCGAGGGTAGCCGCTAGAGATCGTAGAGTTGATGTAACGTGCTTCGACCCCAGCGACGTGCCCTCACTTCTTGACGAAAGCCAGGTAAACTTGATGGTTGAGAGCGGCCACTTCATAGAAGTAAACCTCTTAGACCTCGTTTATGAACAGCCTGAAAAGCAGGCTAGGGCGTTATGGAACTACAGGGTAGCCATCGAGGCAGCCGTAAAGAAAGGCGTCCCCTTGATATTCTCCTCAGGCTCCTCTAAAGCACTGGAGATGAGAGCGCCAAGAGAGCTTTCCTCAGTAGCATTATTAGTAGTTGGGAACGAACGCTTGGCAAGGGACTCCGTTAGTATAAACCCCATGAAGCTCATTGAGGTCAACAGGGAGAAGCTAAAGCCAACATACGTACAGCCTGGGGTTAAGGTGGTTGAGAGTTGGTGAAGAGGGTTAGGTGGCGCTACCTAATATTTCACTTACACACGACAGGCTCTCCCAGCTTGGAAGATGTTAAGAAGGCTTTAAAGAGAAGTTTTAGATGTCTCTTCGGTGTTTATGGCTTATCTCTCTGCCAATTGAAGGTGATATCGTACGACGAGACGTCTAAGCTTGGCGTGCTCAAATGCCCGCATAAGGGCGTGCCTATGGTCAGGGCCTCTATAGCCCTCCTAAGCGATATAGCTGGTAATCCCTCATCGATTCACGTAGTTGCCATTTCAGGTACCCTCAAAAGGGCTATGATGAGGCTGAACTTTGCATCTGAAAAACTTAAATCCCACTGGCGCGAAGTGGAGGAGGGGATGAAGAAGCCGTCCCAGGCTACTGAGTGAGTGAAGAGCTCGCGACGAGCTGACCCTCAAATTTCGTGCCTCGAGGGATGGTGACATCACCATTCCTAATCCACCTGAGATCCCTTCAGCACCTAAGATTACCGACCCAGCTAGCTACTTCGTGCTCGGCTCAATCCTCGTCGCCTTAGGCCTCTCAATCCTCGCTAGGAACGTCGGCTTAATAGATGATAGAGGGCTTGTACTTGCATCTCTCACGTCAGTGGGCATGGTACTCATAGCGTCATTCGCTATTAGGAGGCATAAGCCGTGGGCTAAGAAGAAGGCTACATTCCATGGAGCCCTAGGCCTCGTGTTTTTATCAGTGGGGATTACAGTTTATTTAGACCCAGCCGTCTGGTGGCCTCTCAATCTGGTGGTGGTCGCAGTCATCATCCTAGTGAAGGGCTTATCGCTTCGGTCTAGAAGAGGCTTAAGAGGTGAGAGAAGATCTTTTGAAGTTTAAAGCTCAATGAGCTGGCTAAGCCATGTCTCCCGAGGACCCTAAATAGCCTACCATCACTACAGCACTCTACGAGGTCACCCATGCGGTATCTAAGCAGGCTTGGAGTTGTCACTATTAGCTCGCCAACTTCGCCCTGCCTCATGGAGTAGAGAGGCTTAACCTTTCCTCCAACCCTCACCTCATAGAAGTAGGCGTTGTAGAAAGGAGCTAACACCCCCCTTTCATCGTACTGGAGAGCGAGCATCCCTTCTGTGGCTCCATAACCTTCAACCACGCTTAAACCCTCACCGTAAAGTCTACGCAGCTCATCGACGTAGCTCTCCTGGATATCGGGCACGCCAAAGCACATCACGACCTCAACGCGTCGCACATCAGCTGGGCGGCGCTTCAACCTCTTCTTGACGTAAAGCCCAAACTCGTAGATCATGGGGGCTGGGCCCAGTATCAAACTCACGTCGCGTTGAAGAAAGGCGTCTAAGGCTTCTTCGAAGTACTTCCGCCAGTACTGCTTGTCACCTCTAAGCTTAGAGCTCCACTCAGGCGTTCCTCCAGTCAGTATCTCCGCTAGTATACCTGAAATGTAGCCGCAGGCTATCTTCCTACCTTTAACCTCTAAACTCGCCACTCTAGACGGCAGGCAAAACATCAGGGAGTCTCTACCATGAAGCCTCTTCCTCCAAACCTCTTCGCAGTGCACCATGCCTATCAACATGAGCTTACGCCTGGTCTCAACGTCACTTTTAGTCAGAGGTATCAGCTTGGGTTTCCCTGTCGTTCCTGAGGAAAGCCCGAAGATCACGGGGTCCTCGGGCGTTATGGTGCATCTCCCCTCAATCATCAAGTTTATGTAACGAGCGTACTCCTCATAGCTTCTAACGGGTACCCTACGGGAGTACTCCTCATAACTATCTATCTCCAGCAGCCCCAAGCTCCTTCCCATATCTGTGCAAGCGAAATACTTCAAGTAGTTCCGTAAGACAAGATTTTGATGTCGCTCCGGCTCTAATAGAGAGTTGTACCATCTCTTCAGCTCCTCTCTCACCACGAAGCCAACCCTCGCCATAAGACGAGTAAGCTAAATACCTCATTCACTATACAAGCTTAGTGGCCTATGAAGTGTAATCCCGAGGTGCTACTCGTAGACCCTCCTAAGGAGCCATGGTGGCTTCTCGGAGAGACTGTAATGCCTCCTCTTGGGTTGCTATACATAGCTTCTTACCTTAAGAGCAAGGATGTAGACGTAGCCTTGCTGGACTGTCAGGCCTTAGGCTACTCTTGGCGCGACTTGAGGTCAGCCTTAGAGACCATAAAGCCCAGCGTAGTGGGAGTGGGAGGTCCAACGTGCTATAGCTACAAGGCCCTCGAGGTCTGCAGGATATCCAAGGAAGTTGATCCGAGCATCACGACCGTCGTTGGAGGCCCTCACTTCACCTTTACGGCTGAGGAGACTCTAGCTGAAAGCGTTCACGTGGACTTCGTCGTAAGGGGTGAGGGCGAGGAGACCATGTACGAGCTCGTCAAGGCTTTGCTGCAAGGAGGCCTCGACGTGAAGAAGATTAAGGGCCTATCTTATAGGGACGACCTCCACGTAAGACACAACCCTCCCCGCCCCCTCATAAGGAATATCGATGAGATACCAATGCCAGATTGGTCTCTACTACCCATGGATAAGTATAAGCTAGTCGCTTGGGGGAGCAAGGCGATAATGACCCTGAGTAGCAGAGGCTGCCACTTTAAGTGCAATTTTTGTAGCGAGTGGATATTTTGGGGTGGGGTTTGGCGTCCCCACAGCCCTCAGAGAGTCGTGAATGAACTCGAGCACTTAAATAAAAGGTATGGGAAGGAGGTCTTTTGGTTCGCTGATGACACGTTCAACGTGGATAGGGGGAGGCTTATAGCGATATGCCGCGAAATCCTTGATAGGGGCTTAAACGTGCATTGGGGGTTTGAGGGTAGAGCTGACCTGATACTGAGAGACCTCGACATACTGGAGCTCATGAGGAATTCAGGTCTATTCTGGGTTCTCGTGGGGGTAGAGGCTTCAACTGATGAGGAGCTTAGATCCTACAACAAAGGCCTAACGATAAGGCAGGTGGAGAACGCCTTTAAAGCCCTGAAGGAGCACGACATCATAACTCAAGCCATGTTCATAGTGGGCTCTCGCGAAGATGATGAAGCCTCCATAAAGTCTAAGCTCAAGTTCGCCCTTAAGCTCGACCCAGACTTCGTGATATTCACCCCCCTAACGCCTCTACCAGGCACGCAGCTATATGAGGAGGCTGTAAGAGAGGGGTGGCTCTCAACAAGGGATTACTCGAAGTTCGACTTTGCACATGCTGTCTTAAACACGAAGCACTTGTCATCGCGTGACGTCGACGAATTAATGATCTACTGCTACAGGAAGTTCTACAATAGACCCATAAAGACGCTGAAGGGACTTCTCTCAAGGAACAGGTTTCGAAGAGCTATCAATGCCTACTTCTTAAAGTTCTTCTTGAAGAGGCTCCTCGCCCCGTAAGCACGTTAAGCTTTTAGCTCTTCTCGACTTCTTCTCTATTGACTAGAGATGTCCAAGGAGAGGCGGGGCTTAAGCCTATTCTGGATAATAGTCGGCGTACTCCTAATTACGTGGGGTGTCTCGGAGATCTTCAACCTGCCCTGGTGGCCATTAATGCTCATAGCAATAGGCGTAGTCATCATAGTGGCTGGCGTCTTAAGCAGGAGGTACACGATATTCGAAGAGAAAAAGCATTAGAAAGGTGCCTCCATGCCCCGCGATAAGCCCTCAAGGCTCGGCATGGCGGTCTTGGTGCTCACAGGGCTCTTGATGATATCCTCAGGCTTAGCGATATACCTCGACGTAACGCCTCTACGTGAGGTGGACTTGCTGGAGGTCGTGGGGTACTCAGCGATCCTCATGGGCTCCATAGTCTTAGGAGCTGAGCTGACTAGAGCTTCAGAGAAGAAATTCCTCAGGCTCTTAGCTGTAAGCGTCTTCATCCTGCTCCTATCCCTTAGTGGAGCTTTGTCTTACCCAATGCTACTTGGAGAAAAGACGTGTAAAGCGTTGAGCTACGAAGCTGAAGACCTCAATAGAAGTTGCTTAATACTTCACGTATCGCTCTCCACAGGCTCTGTGAAGGTTTTAAGCTGCGTCAACGAGAGCTATCCGCTCACGTTGAACATCACTGTACCCAAGGACTTCAGCTTCCAACTGCGCGAAGTGAGGGACCATGCAGGTACGGTTGAGGAGCTATACGTTGAAGCCAGTGCTGGTGAGGTCACGGTTTACGTTAGCTGTGAGGTGGCTCTGCGCTTAGAGGCTGACGTGGACATAGGTGTAGTCGACGTGAAGGCATTCAATGCGAGTGTTGAGTCATTAAAGCTGCACACCTACATGGGGATGGTGGAGGCCTTAATCTCTGAGTGCACGAACGTAACCTCGATATCCGCCTCTACATCTCTAGGCTCCATCCACCTAAAGGTGGTTTCTCCTCAACACTTGAGCAACACCACTATTACGTTGAGCAACACTATGGGCAACATAGGGCTAGTCATGGAGGTAGGGAACGACGTAGGTGTTTTAGTCAAGGCTAGGGTTAGGATGGGTGAAGTGGAGCTCTCAACATCTAGTGACCACGAGCTCTACGAAGAAGAGGGCTTTGAAGTGCTCAAGACCTTGAACTACGAGAAATCAAAAGCGAGGTATACCGGCGTCCTCGAGAACTACTTGGGCTCTATAGAAACGTTAATCAACCCTTGACGCGCTACCCATACCTCAATGAGGGGTTGTCTATGGGAGTTAAGGACATAGTTGAGGACGAGGAGCTGACCTTTGCCGAGAAGATGCTGAGCATAAAGCAAGTCGAGGGCGGGGGAGCTAAGCGAGCTGGAGAGATAGTTGTGGTATCCGTCGACCTAGCTGCAGGTCAAGATGGCACCTCGCCGCTCGCTATAAAGGTCTTTAGGGAGATGGGAGGCGACAAGGTGTGGGATCCATCCAAGGTCCTCTTAGTGATAGACCACACGTATCCCTCCTCGTCACCTCAAATATCCAACCTGCACAGCTTGATGAGGGGTTTCTGTCGTGAGCAAGGCGTTAGGCTCGTTGAGGGTAGCATAATACACCAAGTGATATTGGAGGACTACGCCTCGCCTGGCATGCTAATCGTGGGTGCGGACTCCCACACAACCACTCACGGAGCGGTAGGGGCGTTCGCCACGGGTATAGGCAGCACGGAGCTTGCGGCTGTGTGGCTTGAAGGCAACATATGGCTTAAAGTACCTTCGACCATTAGGGTGAATCTCTCAGGCAACCTCCCAAAGGGGGTCTACGCCAAGGACATAGCGCTGTACTTCGTGGGGCACGTGGGAGCTGATGGCGCAAACTACATGTCAGTTGAGTGGAGAGGAGAGACTATTAAGGAGCTTTCAATCGCGTCGAGAGCGACGCTCTGCAACATGAGTATGGAGGCTGGCGCTAAGAACGCCGTCGTCGAGTATGACCAAGTAACGGAGGAGTACTTGAGGTCCGTGGGACGAGGCCCCTTGATGATTGTGAGGTCCGGCTTCAAGGCTTCTGTGGAGCGTGAAATCGAAGTCGACTGCTCAAAGCTAGAGCCCATGGTTGCTGCTCCCAGCAGAGTTGATAACGTCAAGCCCGTCACGGAGCTTGAGGGCACACCTATAGACCAAGCCTTTATAGGCAGTTGCACCAACGGTAGGCTTGAAGACCTAGAGGTAGCGGCTAAAATACTGCGAGGTAGGAAGGTTAAGGAGGGGGTTAGGCTCATAGTGACGCCGGCCTCTCGAAGGGTTTACTTGGAGGCCCTGAGGTCAGGCATACTTGAAACACTAATCGAAGCTGGTGCAACTGTGACTAACCCCACGTGTGGAGCGTGTGTAGGCACACACCTAGGGATTCTCGGCGAAGGTGAAGTCGCGATATCATCGAGCAACAGGAACTTCGTCGGTAGAATGGGGCATCCATCCTCAAAGGTCTACTTGGCATCACCCGCAACCGTAGCTGCTTCAGCTATAAAGGGGGTTATATCCGACCCGAGGTGTTTTCTATGAAGTGCAGGATTAGAGGTAGAGTTTGGAAGTTTGGCGACGACATAGATACAGACGTCATAATACCATATAAGTACAAGGCTAGAACCCTTGACCCAAAGGAGCTAGCTCAACACGTCATGGAGGGCATAGACCCCGACTTCTCTAAGAAGGTTAAGCCAGGAGACGTCATAGTTGCTGGGAAGAACTTCGGCTGTGGCTCTAGTAGAGAGCAGGCGCCGATAGCTATTAAGGCTGCAGGCATATCCGCGGTGATTGCTGAGTCCTTTGCTAGGATATTCTTCAGGAACTCCATAAACATAGGCCTACCGGTGCTTGAGGTTAAGGGAGTCTCCAAGCTCGTCGATGAGGGCGACGAGGTTGAGATCGATTTAGCTGAAGGCGTCATAGTCGACTTGACGAAGGGCTTGACCCTTAAGGCTACTCCCTTACCACCAAAAATTAGAGAGATATTAGAGGTAGGAGGGCTCGTAAACTACTTAAAAAAGGTGAGGGCTTCTCATCGCTCCTAGTATAGCTTGCTGAGAACCCCCAAGTTTCTATCCGTTTTTTCGACGGAAGCTCTCCAGTCCTTCTCTAACTCTGTCAGAGCTCTTATGGCGTCTACGTTGTCTGGGATCACGTTGGACTCATTTGGTGTAGCCCACATCAAGTAGACCTCGCCATCCAGCACTGCTATGCTGTCCTCCCACACTGGTATCTCGTAGAGGTCTCCTCTAGGTCTTCCTAGGTCTCGGGCGAGCTCAACTATGGAGTTTAGGGCTTCAACTCCATCCCTACCGCTGACAAGCACTACTCTAGGCTCCTCCTCTAATGCCTTAATCACGTCCTCCTTTGAAGGCTTGGCGCCTACTTGAACTACGCAGAAGTGCATGTGGTATAGGTTGTGCGATCCCTTGGCAGCCATGGTCACTATGTCGACGTCGTGAAGAACTGTCTTAACGTCTGGCCCGTGGTGTGATGGCACGTGGAGCTCAGGGACTACCGTGTTTATAACTCCGGATCTATGTGACTCCCAGACGTCGCATGCCCTCCTGACTATTACGGCTCTAGCTTTAACTATGCCGAAGGCCTTCTTAAGTGCGTTTAGGACTCTGCATAGGGCTGTGGTGTTGCAACTCACAACTCTCGTGAATTGTTTTCCAAGGCTCTCCTCGTAGTTGCAGGTGGCTACAAACGATACTCCTGCAGTCTCGTGCTTCTCTCCGCCTTCGAACACAGCTTTTACACCGTGCTTCTCGTACATCTCCTTGTTCTTGGCTCCGATCTTAGCTGGGGTGCAGTCAACCACTACATCGACATCCTTTATGACGTCGGTCAGTAAGCCCTCAACCTCTATACCACCCTTCTTCATAACCTCCAGCCTATCGGGGGATGAGCAGAACACCTTGTATCCCTTCCTCATCGCCAGCTTAACCCTCCAATCAGCCACGACGTCGGATACTCCTACAAGCTCCATGTCGTCCTGCTTTGCTACGGCGTCAGCAACCCTCTTCCCTATAACGCCATAACCGTTAACCAACACTCTAACCTTGGCTTTCGACATAGATTCACCCGCTAAAACCTCTTAGACTTAATCAATTTTTGTTTTTCTGCTAGCTTCTTGCCCATCTCCAAGGCGTCTATTATGGGCAGCCTCCTGCCAGCAAGCAGGTGCAGTAGTGCTCCTCCCGCTGTGCTTGTGTAAGTCACTTTGTCCTCAGCCCCGAGCTTACGTAGAGCTGTTGTTAGGTGCCCGCCGCTTATCACGGTTAAGGCGTGGCTCTCAGCTACTGCTTTAAGAACCTCGAGAGTTGCTAGTGCGAACTTCTCTTCTTCAAAGACTCCTAGAGGACCGTTCGCTATTATGCTCCCTGCCCTCAATACCTCCTTGGCTATGGCCTCAGCGCTCTTAACCCCCAAGTCCTTGATCCTATACTGAGGAGGTACCTTCTCTACTGGGAACTCTGCTCTCTCACCATCTTTGTCGACAGCGACGTCTAGGGGGAGCAGGAAGACGTCCTTCTTCCACTTTAAGAGCTTCTCGGCTTTCTCGACGTAACCCCTGAAGTCCTTCCCCTTCTTAACGTTGTTCTCAGAGAGAGACACGCCTCCAGCCTCTAGGAATACTGGTGCTAGTAGTCCTCCAACAACTATCTTGTCGACAAGCCCTGTCTTAGCTAGGGTCTCTATAACCTCCAGCCTATCGCCCACCTTGGCCCCGCCGAGTATGTAGATTATAGGCCTCTTTAACTTTGGCATGAGCGACTTAAGTGCCTTCAGCTCTTTCTCAACAAGCCTCCCCGCTAGTGATGGTAACACGTAGGCGAAGCCTACTAGTGAAGGCTGCGACCTATGGGCTGCTGGAAAAGCGTCGTTTATGAAGACGTCGAAGAGAGGGCTCAGCTTCTTGACTAGAAATGTCTTGGCGCACTCCTCCATAGGTGCCTCTATGTTCTCCTCAGAGTATATCCTCGTGTTCTCGAGCAGCAGTACATCCCCGTTCTTCAGCCTCGCTATTTCACTCCTCGCCGCGGGCCCCATCAGGTCGTCTATGAACTTAACGTGTCTACCGACATACTTCTCGAGGACCTTAGCGTGATTTTCAAGAGATACGAAGTCGCTCTTCCCAGGCCTACCCTGATGAGACATTATAACAACTTTGCTTTCCGAGAGCTCCCTGATCGTGATGCTAGCCTCTCTGATCCTGTTCTCGTCCATTATCTCCCCGTTAGGGCCTATGGGAGAGTTTATGTCGACTCTCACCAAGACTCGCTTGTCCGTGAGATCCACGTCGTCCATTGTCAAGAACTGAAACTCAGATATCAAGCCTATCCCCCCTAAAATAACGATTGAAGGTTGCTTTATATCTCTTCAACAAAACTAAACTAGTGTGTCGCTCTCTCCACAAGGTGGAGTTAAGCTGTACGTCTACATGGCTGAGGAGTGTGACCCTCGTAAGTGCACAGCTAATAAGCTCGTTAGGTTCGGCCTAGTCAAGCCGCTGTATAGGGTAAGAGATATGCCTCGCGGCTGCATAATTCTTAACCCCATGGCTATTGAGGAGCTCTCACCTAAGGATCAGGGCATAGCTAAGTCGCGAGGCGTAATAGCCGTAGACTGCTCTTGGAAGAGGGCTCAAGAGTTCTTCTCAAAGGTGCGCTTAAGGGGTCTCCACAGGCGCTTGCCGAGGCTTATAGCTGCTAACCCAGTAAACTTCGGGCAACCGCATGTGCTTTCAACAGCTGAAGCCCTAGCCTCAGCCCTATGCATCTTAGGCTTCTACTCTCAAGCCTTGAAGCTGCTATCGCTATTTAAGTGGGGTGAGACCTTCATAGCCCTCAACAGGGACATCTTAGGTCTCTAACGGTCACTTCTTAACCTTCTCCACGATGAAATCAATTATCGCCTTAGCAGGCTTCACGCCAGTGGCCTCCATGAGTCCATGCCAATCAGGAGCTGCGTTAACCTCGAGTATTAAGTACTCTCCCTCTCTCTCTATGACGTCGACGCCAGCGTACCATAAGCCCAAGACCTCGCAGGCCTTTATAGCCATCTCCTCTACCTCAGGCGGAGCCTTGTAAGCTTCAGCCTTACCTCCCTGAGCTATATTTGTCCTCCACTCGCCTGGCACCACAGAGACCCTCTTTATGCATGCCAAAACCTCTCCTCCTAGCACGAACACCCTTAAGTCGAAGTGTCTCTTAGCGACGTACTCTTGAACGTATATGACTTGGTTGAAGCTAATCAACGTCTTAAACACTCTAAGAGCAACCTCAGGGTCTTCTATGAGCACTGAGCCATAACCCCTTGAACCTATAAGTGGTTTAACGACGACTCTCCCAACCTCCTTAGAGAAGTTGTATGCTAAGCCTAGGTCTTCAGTCACTAGTGTTCGAGGCACCTTTATTCCATGCCTAGACAGCAGGGCTAGGGCTCCATACTTATCTCGAGCCATAACCAGCCCTTCAACAGGGTTCATGACGGTGATCCCAGACCTCTCCATCTCCTTTAGCAAAGCTATCCTCCTAACGTACTGCTCAACGCTTACAACGCTACCTAGAGACCTCACTATTGCTCCATCGATCCTGCTAAGAGACCTCCTACCATAATAAAAGGATCTTAAATGACCGACTTCTGATGATAAGCCTGAGAGCCTTAAGAATACGGCTTCCAGCCCCCTGCTCTTAGCAGCCTCCAAGAGCTCTCTTGAGGGTAAATCGGGGCTCTTCGAGTCATGGATTACAGCTATCCTCGTGGTCAGCCACCTCCAACTTCTCTCGCAGTAAAGTCTGCGAAAAGCTGAATAATAACTCAGCTCTCCAACAATAAAGAGGTCGTTTAAGATGTCGGGAGAAGAGTTTGACTCGGAGCTTGAGAGGCTGAAGATGAAGAAGTTCGCCGAGCTCATGTCAAAGGCCTCTCGGCGTGGAGAAGGCAATCCAGGTGAGGTTGTACACCTGTCGTCGGCGAAGTTCAGAGAGCTCATGACGAGCGAGAGCAGACCAGTGCTAGTAGACTTTTGGGCTGAGTGGTGCGCTCCATGCAGGATGTTGACCCCCATAATAGACAAGCTGGCCAAGAAGTACGCTGGCAAGGTTGTCTTCGCTAAGCTTAACGTGGACGAGTGTCCTGACGTAGCGTCTGAGTACGGGATTATGGCTATACCGACGCTAATACTCTTCGTCAAGGGCGTTGAGGTCGACCGTATAGTGGGTCTCGTGCCCGAGGCTTACATAGAGTCTATGCTCAAGAACTACGTCAAGTAGCCTAAGGCTATATCGTTAGCACCCCGACCCTGTACCTCTCCTTGAGCTCCTTCTTCTTAGCTTCATTCCAGCCTGAAACCTCCTGGTAGTACCCTGTGACCCTGCTCCAGTACCTCACGTTGGGTGAGTTGCATCGTGGACACTGGTCAAGTATTCCTCCACTCACGTCACCGCAGTCCTCGCATATCGTTAAGTCCTTGGTGTAGGCGAAGTAGCCTACTTGACTTGTCTTAGCTATCTTCCACGTCAACTTGTAGAGAGCCTCGGGGTCTGGATAT
>Ga0164311_10000346_pt1 | contig 19688 bp, 19 predicted proteins | sample GuaBasSedimGuay2_FD_121796 | JGI IMG/M metagenome (GOLD analysis project Ga0164311, IMG submission 121796) | Subseafloor sediment microbial communities from Guaymas Basin, Gulf of California, Mexico - Guay2, Core 4569-9, 9-12 cm | ecosystem: Environmental > Aquatic > Marine > Hydrothermal vents... | reverse complement strand
TTTACTCCTACCATCTGTACAGCATCCTTTGCAAATTGCCCTGATCCGGCGACTATATCCGGTTTGAGCAACACATGGTAAATACGCCCTTCTGAATCCGCCTGCACATCGAAAATCGCTTCAAAATACCTTGCACCAGCTGCAAACACCTTTTGATAAATTCGTTTGCCCGAGCGGCTTGAAATAGCAAGGCAGACAGATTCTGTTGAAGGTTGCGCCAAGTCAAATTCCACCCGGTAGAGCCCAGCGTAAGGTGATGTAAAAGACCGCACCTGCCCTTGTTCCTCTAATAAAATAAGTTCCCGCTCTTGGTCGCCATATGGATGCGCACCCAGACAAACCCACGCTCCAATGCTTGGATCGAAAAACAAGGGTGCGATCGTTTCACTGACCGGCCATAAACCCCGAGGTAGGCTGGCAATGAATTCTCCCTGCGCATGTTTGTGCCCATAAAACAGCAAGTTTTCGCAAGTCTGAAGATCGTGATACTGAACCTGGTAATCCTGAAGTTGAATGCAAGAGTCAGGCTTTAAAACCGGTACGCAGCTGCCCTCCTGTAATTCGAGACAGTTCTGTGGGATACCCCGATATGCAACACGGGAAAAAACAGATTGACTGACAGCCTGATAGGTATCCAGATCCATCTCATTAATATGATGCGGGTTGAGGTTATCCCCAACAGGACTGAAGAGCTTCTGGTTGGGTGTGGTCACCATGCAAAAGCCTTGCGGTTTAAGCACGCGTTTGATCTCGGATAAAAAAACTTCAGATGACATTATATGTTCGATCACTTGTGACGAAAAAACAAAATCAAATGACTCATCTGGAAATGGTAGGTTAAGGGCACTACCACACGAGAATCTCAACCGTGGATGAGCATAAACATGCTGGGCATAATCCAACGCACCTTTATGAACATCGATCGCATCCACACTGTTTGCTGAATAACTCGCTAAGAAGAAAGCCCCATATCCAGAGCCACAACCCACATCTAATACCCTCCGCCCGAAGGCATAGCGCAGCGCTTCCCTATAAGCTGCCATATGCCCAAGGTGCATTGCTGCATTATACTGCTTCGCCAGAGGAACATGGCGTTCTCCTAACAAGGCATTGACGTCATCTGTCGGGCTTGAAAATGAGCTCACATCTTCTGACAAATGTAGTACAGCCATAAAATTCTCCGCTTGATAAGTTTGCTTCTCATTAAGCCAACTCTTATTATATCCATCTCGTATCAGATTTAACAAACATCTTACCTATGCGCTAAGGTTCAGGATTTAATAGGCATACAAAGATTATCATCTAACGGTCATCCACTTCCTGGCCGCCTATAGACTCTAATAAAAGGTTAATATGCCTGCGGTGCTGTCATTCTTGACTCGTATATTTGCTCATGGTATTATTAATTGCTTGAATTTAGCACTCTCGTTACGAGAGTGCTAAATTCAATAAAAAGGTGCTATGAACGAATTATCCGAACGCCAAAAGCTGATCTTAACCCTCATTGTGCATGAGCATACGCACACGACCCAGCCAGTGGGCTCAAAAGCGATGGTAAATAAATATAATCTGCGTATGAGCTCAGCAACGGTACGCAATGAAATGGCAGCCCTTACCGATTTAGGTTACCTGCGCCAGCCACATACTTCAGCAGGACGTATCCCTACTGAGGAGGGTTACCGCATTTTCGTCAGTAAACTATTGCAGCAAACAAATCTGCCTATGGCAACGCGGCGGACAATTAGTCATCAATTTTATCAATCAAGTCAGGACCTTGAACAGTGGCTGAGATTAGCAGCGTCCATCTTGGCAAATCAATCTCAAGCCGCATCTTTAGTAACTGCACCACATTCAGAAAAAGCACTCTTTAAACACCTTGAGCTTATTGCAACGCGTGGTCGTCAGGTACTGATGGTGATGGTGATGGTAGGCGGAGAGATTCGTCAACAAATCTTCTCCCTTCCAGAACCAGTTTCGCAAGAACAACTCTCAACCATAGCCACAAAGATCACGAATCTCTGTCAAAATTGTAGCACTGATCAACTTGATGCGCTGCCCCCTCAACTTGACCCCGTCGGAAAAGAGATACTGACTATAGTTCAAGAAGAAATGGCACTTTCAGATAAACTGATCACCGGTGATATCTACCTGGATGGTATGACCAATATCCTGGCTGAGCCAGAGTTCGCCGAGTCAGAAGAAGCTCGTCATGCGCTGAAACTTTTAGAAGAGCGCCCCCTGCTAGAAGATTTGCTTGCACGCACCATCATGACCAGCACAATCGGTGGTGTGCAGGTACTCATCGGTGGGGAAGGCACCTGGGATGAGCTACGTCAGTGCTCAATAGTTCTGGCGCGTTACGGCTCGCCCGGAACACTTACTGGCACGCTTGGCGTCCTTGGACCCATGCGCATGCCTTATAGCCACACTATCTCAACTGTAAGATTCGTTGCTGACGTTCTCAGCGACCTCGTGACAGAGACGCTCATTGATTAACTTATAAATAGTTTTATCTCATTTTTATTATCATGGAGATTTTTATGCGTAAAGATAAAAAAGAAGACAATAACCTAAACCCTGAAGAGGAAAACAACAAAGAGAATGAAAGTTCTGAGGGTTCCTCAGAACAAGAACCAGAATCCGAAGTTCAACCTATGGTTGCTCTGAGTGTTGATGAATATGATGGGCTGCAAAAGCAAATTGACCAGCTCCAATCACAAGCAGATGAATATCTGGACGGACTGCAGCGTGAACGTGCAAACTTTGCCAATTACAAGAAACGCATTGATCAAGAAAGTGTCAACACTTATAATAATGCGCTTTCTGATTTTGTAAAGAACTTCTTGTATATTTCAGATGACCTTGAAAGGGCGCTTAATAATCGCCCCGCAGATAGTGAAAGCACCTCTTGGGTAAACGGGATCGAGTTAATCCATCAAAAATTGTTAAACACCCTGGAAACTCATGGACTCGAGCGCATAAAAGTATCACCTGGGGATGAATTTGACCCCAAACAACACGAGGCTGTCACCTACGAAGATAATTCCAATTATGAAAACGGTCAAATCATTGAAGTCCTTCAACCTGGTTATCAAATAAACGAACATATCATTCGCCCCGCCCTTGTGCGGGTCGCAAAATAGGAGAAATAATATGTCAAAGATCATTGGAATCGACCTTGGAACAACGAACTCCGCTGCTGCTGTCATGATGGGCGGGGAAGCGGTTGTTATCCCTTCAGCTGAAGGTGAACGACTAGTGCCTTCAGTTGTTGCTATAAATAAAAATGGAGAACGGCTTGTTGGCCGCGTGGCTCGCAACCAGGCAATCATTAACCCGGAAAACACTATCTTTTCGATCAAACGCTTCATGGGCCGTAAATTTGACGACCCGGAAGTAAAACGGGCATTGAAGCATGTGCCATACAAAGTCTCCAAAGCTCCTAATGGTGATATTCGCGTTGTGTTGGGTGGTAAGGAATATTCTGCACCTGAAATCTCGGCGATGATCCTTGCTAAGATCAAACACGATGCAGAAGCTTACCTTGGCGAACCTGTTACGCAAGCAGTTATCACCGTCCCGGCATACTTTAACGATGCTCAACGTAATGCCACCAAGGATGCGGGTAAAATCGCCGGTCTCGATGTTCTGCGCATCATCAACGAACCTACAGCTTCCTCTCTGGCTTATGGCTTAGACAAACGCAAAAATGAGGTTATCAGTGTTTACGACCTTGGCGGTGGTACATTTGATGTTTCCGTCCTTGATGTCGGTGAAGGTGTTTTTCAAGTACGGTCAACCAGCGGTGACACTTTCCTGGGTGGCGATGATTTCGATCAACGCTTGATCGACTACCTCGCTGACGAATTTAAGAAAAACCAAGGCATTGACCTACGCCAAGACCGCCAGGCTCTGCAGCGTTTGAAAGAAGCAGCTGAAAAAGCAAAGATTGAGCTCTCAACCGTGATGCAAGCCGAGGTAAATCTCCCATATATCACTGCAGATGCTTCTGGCCCTAAACATCTCGTAACAACACTAACGCGTTCCAAGCTTGAGCAACTCACGGAAGATCTCATAAACCGCAGCCTTGGTCCGGTTAAACAAGCGCTACAGGATGCAAACCTCAAGCCGTCTGATATTGATGAAATCGTAATGGTCGGTGGTATGACACGTATGCCCGCAATTCAAGACCTTGTACGTAAAGAATTTAATAAAGAACCCCATAAAGGTGTTAATCCAGACGAAGTAGTCGCTGTTGGTGCTGCCATACAAGCTGGTGTGCTGGGTGGTGAGGTAAAAGATATTCTGCTTTTGGACGTCACACCTCTGACCCTCTCTATTGAAACACTCGGCAGCGTTGCCACTCCCTTGATCAAACGCAACACAACCATCCCGACGCGTGAAAGTCAGATATTCTCAACCGCCAGCGATAATCAAACCCAGGTCGAGATCCATGTTTTACAAGGCGAACGTCCCCTAGCAATAGATAATAAATCTCTTGGCAAATTCAATCTAGATGGTATTCCCCCAGCGCCACGTGGTGTACCTCAAATTGAAGTTACTTTCGATATTGATGCCAACGGTATACTGGAAGTTACTGCAAAGGATAAAGCAACCAGCCGCAGCCAAAATATCACCATCACCGCCTCTTCTGGTTTGAGCGAATCTGAGGTTGAGCAAATGCGGCGTGAGGCTGAACTACATGCTGAAGAAGATCTTAAACGGCGTGAACTCATCGAAGCGCGTAACAATGCTGATAGCACGATCTACTCTGCCGAAAAGACCTTGCGCGACCTTGGCGACAAAGTACCTGCTGATATCAAATCACAAGTAGAAGATGCCGTTAGGAAAGTTAGCGAAGTTAAAGATGGAGATGATACAGAGGCGATCACAAAAGATGTTGAAGCGCTTGTTCAGGTGTTGCAACAGGTCGGCCAAGCGGCCTATGCTCAGGAACAAAGCCCCAAAGACGAAACTTCTCAAGATCCGGGATCAGACTCCGAATCTGCCTCTGAAGAAAAAGCCACACCTGATGATGAAGATGTCGTTGATGGCGAATTCAAACAAGTTTAATCAAACCTGCATTATCAATACTGAACATAAAGAGGTGCCCTGCTGGTTTTGGGCACCTCATACGAACCAGACAAGAATGATCATCAATATTTTAAACTGACCAAGGAACAGGTTCGTTCCACCTAGAAATTATATGCCACGACGAACTGGAAAGAGCTTATGAGTAAACGTGATTACTATGAAGTCTTGGGTGTCCCGCGCAATTCCAGCCCAGATGACCTAAAAAACACCTTTCGCAACCTCGCACGTAAATATCATCCTGATGTAAACGATGCGCCTGACGCAGAAGAGAAGTTTAAAGAAATAAACGAAGCTTACGCAGTCCTTTCAGACTCTGAGAAACGCGCTGCCTATGACCGCTTTGGTCACTCAGGTGTTAATTTTCAAGGTATGCCCGACTTCTCAAGCATTGATCTTTCTGACATTCTGGAAGGTTTCTTTGGCTTCGGTGGTTTTGGTAACTCTAGGCGCCGCAGCCGTAATACCCCACGCAGGGGAGTTGATCTCAGCTCTCGTATTCATTTGACCTTTGAAGAAGCTGTCTTCGGCGTCGAAAAAGAGATTGAGATCACACGCGATGAAAAATGTAGCTCATGCAACGGCAGCGGTGCAGCGCCTGGTTCCAGACCAAGTCTCTGTCCAACTTGCAAAGGCCAGGGTGAAGTCCGCCAAGTTCATCAAACATTTTTAGGATCTATGGTACAGATTGTAACTTGCCCTAACTGCAATGGCAAAGGTAAGATCATTGAAACGCCCTGCCATGCCTGTCGTGGAAGTGGCCTTGAGCGAAAAACAATTAAGAAAATTATACCGATCCCCGCCGGTGTTGATGATGGTAACCAGATCCGTCTAGCTGGTGAGGGCCAACCGGGAATTAATGGTGGTCCAAGCGGCAATTTCTATATCAAAATCGATGTTGCTTCACATAAGTTCTTCCGCCGTCGTGGATTTGATATCTTGCTCGATTTGGATATCAATATAGTTCAAGCCACCCTTGGTGATGAGATCCGCATCCCAACCGTTGATGGCGAAGTTGATTTGCGCATCCCTCCAGGTACACAGCCTGGCAAAGTATTCAGACTACGGGATAAAGGTATACCCCATCTACACAAGAATTCACGTGGAGATATGCTGGTCACAGTTTCGATCCAAGTGCCAACCCAGCTTGATGCAAATCAGCACCAACTCCTTGAAGAATTGGGAAAAACAATGGGTACTGATATAAAGATTCAAGAACGCAGCTTCTTTGATAAATTGAAGGATATGTTAGGTGGCTGAAGGCGTTTATTGGATAGAAGTTATGCTCACCTGCTCCGGTGAACTTGCCGAAACCATGGCTGAGGCATTGGGGCGCTTTGTATCCAATGGCGTCGTGATTGAAAGCGAAACCGAATTCGACGAAATTGAACAGGAAAATCGCCCAACTGGAAAAATTCGCGTATTTGGTTACCTGCCATTTGATAAACATATCGAAAAAACGCGCCAGGACCTCGAAGAAGTGCTTTGGCACTTAGGGCAAATCCAAGAACTTCCCAAACCAGAATATAAGCCTATATACGACCAGGATTGGATGACTTCTTGGCGTAAACACTATCAACCAATCCAAGTCGGGAAACAGTTGCTTATCCTACCAGCCTGGATGGAAACCAAGCCTGAATATACTCGAAAAATTGTTCGCATCAATCCCAATTTAGCATTCGGTACTGGTACACATCCTTCCACGCAACTTAGTCTTCAAGCCTTGGAAGAACTGCTCCAACCCGGACAAAACGTCATCGATATCGGCTGCGGTTCGGGTATCCTCTCTATAGCTGCTCTGAAACTTGGTGCTGAACATGTTCTGGCTGTTGATGTTGACAATCAAGCCGTACGCTCAACCAAGCAAAATGCTGAGTTAAATTCGATTCTGCCCAATCTTGAGACAAGCAAAGGTTCTGTGCGAGAGATCCTCAATGGTGACTTTTCAATTAGCCAGGCACCGCTTGTGCTTGTAAATATTCTCGCCCCCATCATCATCCGCCTATTTAAAGATGGTCTGGCTTCAGTGCTCAAGCCTGGTGGAAATATAGTGCTGGCTGGCATTCTCTCGCCACAAGTACCCGTAGTAGAAGCGGCTGCAAATGAAGCCGGACTCGGCCTGGTTGCACAACTGGAATATGAGGATTGGGTCGCACTAATCATGAAATGATGGATTTCCCAGAGTGCCCCAGCTGCAACACATGCGTAACCGGTATCAATTAAGTAAACTAAGTCTGTTCTTCCTCTTCACCAGAACCAATGCCCAATGGTTTCCATTTGCTGCTATCAGCGCGCAATCGGTGCTGAGTTCCACCTCGGACATGCAATTGATCAAAACCTTCCGGTTTAATGGACATCTCATCGCCATCCAGCAAGCCAAACACACCATCCTGACCTGGTTCCATAAGCGCTTTCCTAAAGGGTTCCGCTAATTTCGGGTCGGGGGGCTTATAATCAAGAGGTTCCTCATAGGTGGTGATGTAACCTTCATAATTGCGCAACACAATCTTGTGGTCAGACATTGAAATCAAATAATTAGGCCCCAGTGGTATCTTTCCGCCACCGCCAGGCGCGTCCACAACAAAAGTAGGCACGGCAAAGCCTGAAGTGTGTCCGCGTAAGGCTTCAATGATCTCAATCCCTTTAGCAACCGGCGTTCGGAAATGCCCAGCTCCCTCCACCAGGTCACATTGGTAAAGGTAATATGGCCGCACGCGGATGCGCACCAAGTCCTGCACTAAACGCCTCTGGATGAATGCATCGTCATTTACACCTGCAAGCAAAACGGACTGGTTACCTAATGGAATACCGGCGCGCGATAATTTATCACAGGCTTCTGCGAGTTCAGCCGTGATCTCATTGGGGTGATTAACATGGATGTTGAGCCACAAGGGATGAAATTGCTGCAGCAAATCCGTCAGTTCTGAGGTAATACGTTGGGGCATGAAGACAGGAACGCGGGAACCTATGCGTACAATCTCAATATGTGGAATCTCGCGCAGCGCGCGCAGAATACGCTCTAGGATGCGCGGGGACAAAGTCAATGGGTCCCCACCAGATAGGAGCACATCCCGCACCTGGGGAGTCCTCCGCAAGTAATCAAGTTGAGCTTCAAAATCTTCACTGGAAAAAGTCTGACTTGGATCCCCAACAATACGGGATCGGGTACAGTAGCGACAATAACAGGCACACTGCGTAGTAATCAACATCAACACCCGGTCAGGGTAGCGGTGCACCAACCCCGGCACAGGCGAATGTTTGTCTTCAGCCAGCGAATCTTCCATCATGCCAGTATAAGGAAGGATCTCTTCAGCAGTAGGGACTACCTGCTTACGTATAGGATCGCTAGGATTATCAGGGTCGATAAGAGAGGCAAAATAAGGCGTAATATCTACCCTGAAAAGTCCCTGTTGGCTGAGGGCTTTGCGTTCACTCTCGCTGAGCGGAAAAAGCTGTTCGAAGTCTTCAACCGAGTTAAGGCGATGGCTGAGTTGCCAGCGCCAATCGGTCCATTTTTCATCTGGAACATCAGCAAAAGCTGGCGCACGCTTGGATGGAAATGGGGTATTGGACATTAAGTTCTCCTCTTTATAAAATTGCCATCCTGAGTAATATAGCAAAACAATCGCATACTGCCATAGTGAGAGATGGACTCGCCTCAATTGTAATACGGATAATGCAACGGGGTCAAATTCAATATATTATCTGAATATCTGCACCCTCACCAAACAGCCATAACGCGTTGCAATAAGATGGTCTAGGAAGTCGGTGGAATTGGATCGTTTCCTGAAACATCACTTGGCTTGGATATCAAATTCTTGTTTCCTAGCGCCAAGCCAATCATCAACAAGATAAGTGTAACAAAGATCATTAAACCACCCAAGCAAAGCTTCCATCCACCCTGCAGCACGCCAATAAGAAAAGCATCCAACCACAAGTTTTGATCCGAACCAGCCACACTAAATGCATCGATAACTGTGAAGGCACTACTGAAAATCAGCGAGCAACCAAGACACCCACAAATAAGAACTGTCACCAAAGCTGCGATCAAAAGGGCTCTTTTGGTATCCATTTTATGCTCTCCTGCTCCCATTTTACCATGCAGCTTTTAAACGTTTGGATCGCTTTATAACCAATTCCTATCAAGAAATTTCCTTAAAACACACCCCAATTAAAGATTTTCCTAGGTGCATGCATCTTTTCAAATCTACTGACTGCGCAAGACAGCGCTGAGTTCTTTCTCAAGCTTTTTGACGATCTTGTTACGCAGCTTGGCAGCTTCCTTATCCGTCAATGTTCGATCGGGTGCTATATAGGTCAGATTATATGCCATACTCTTCTTGCCCACACCGATCTTTTCATCGCGATAAACATCAAAAAGCCGCACTTTGTTGAGCATCTTTCCACCAGCGTGCCAGATCAGGGCTTCGATTTGCGCTGCCGGAGTCGTTTCATCCACAATAATGGCAATGTCTTCAATCACTGGAGGATAGCTTGGTACAGCTTCAATGTCAAAAACAATGGCCGCGATTTCGAGCAATGAAGCAACATCAAGCTCCGCTGCCAGTACAGGATAATCATTAAACTCGTAATGTGCCTTCACCAGCGGATGCAGCTCTCCAAAAACACCCAGCATCTTTTCTCCGAACATAATTTCAGCACATTTCCCCGGATGGAAGCTTGGATGTTTTACGGGTTGATAACTTAGATTGTGGATATGTAATCCATCCATCAAACCTTCAATGACACCTTTCAGGTCGTAAAAGCCCATCACTTCGGGGCACTTATCCTGCCAAGTAACTTGGCTGCGTAGTCCTGTCATGCCGATGGACAGCTTTAACACTTCATCAGGGAGTAATTGATCAGCATTGGGTATGAAAACGGGTCCGATCTCGAACATCGCCAGGTGTTGACGCAGACGACAGTTATGCTCAAGTATCTCAAGCATGGTAGCTAAAATACTGCGACGCATCACAGTGCGGTCTGCTGTGATAGGATTCTTGATACGCAAATATTCAGGAACTTCACCAGCAGCATCTTCAGGCAGAATGCGCATTTCTCTTTCAGGTGAAGTCTGGCGATATGCCACGGTATCCTGCAACCCCAGATCAACCAACAGATCGCGCATTAGTTCTTCCATGTCAAGCGCCCGGCTGCCATGTTGCGGCGGTAATTCCTCAGAGAGCCGTTTGGGTGGAATACGGTCAAAGCCATAGATGCGGCTAATCTCTTCTAAAATGTCTGCTTTGCCGACCAAGCCCGGGTTGATGTCCAGTCGCAGCGGCGGGGTTTTTGCTTTAATCGTATCCCCGTTTAGTTCACAATCAAATTCCAGGCGCGTTAGAATATCCTGAATTTCATCGATTGGTATCGCTGTACCCAGCATACGTTCCACGTCGTGCATCGATATCTCAACTGCTGGGTCTTCTGGAGGGGCTGGATATTCATCAATCAACCCATCTGCAACCATGCCACCGCCCCATGCAAGCATACGTTTCAGGCATAAACGTACTGCCTGATCCGCAAGTGCAGGGTGTATACCGCGGCTGAAGCGATATGAAGCCTCCGAATTAATCTTGAGTCTGCTAATCGTCTTGCGAATATTGATGAAGTTCCATGCAGCGCCCTCAAGCAACACCCGGCTGGTTTTTGCGTTGACTTCGCTCTCTTCACCGCCCATCACACCTGCCAGCGAAAGCGCACCCGCTTGATCAGTCACCAATTCCATAAAGGATTCTAGTTCATACGTCTCTCCATCTAGGGTAGTAAGTTTTTCTCCTGCTTCAGCAGTGCGGGTGATGATAGTCGGTGCTTTGCCACCTGCGCGCTTGATTAAGATATCATAATCAAAAGCATGGAGGGGTTCACCGATTTCCAACATAGTGTAATTGGTCGCATCCACAATGCAGTTTATCGGACGCATATCAGCCAAGTTCAGCCGCCGCTGTACCCAATAAGGACTGCTCTTGATCTCAACGCCTTCAACCAGCCCTAAAACAAAACGCGGGTTCAATTCTGCATCACGTATCTCAATCGCAGCACGCCCTTTGATCGGCTCCCCCTTCATTTCTAGCTGATCGTCTGGTTTATGGAGAGGACGCTTGATAACAGCCGCGATTTCGCGCGCCATACCCACAATACTGGCATCGCGCACCATATTCGGCAAGATACTGATATCCAATACAGCATCGCCCATATAATCCACTAAGGGCATACCTGTAGGTGCATCATCATCCAAAATGATCACCCCTTCATGCGTCTCCGAAATACCTAATTCCTTTTCGGAACAGATCATCGAAAAAGATTCCACCCCACGGATCTTCATCCTTTTCAGTTTGGTCAGTACAGATCCGGGTTTATGGCCATCATAAAGTACAGCACCTTCACGTGCATATGCGACCTTGAGCGGTTTTTCAAGCTGCCCCACCCCTTTGTAAGGATAAAGATTTGGCGCACCGGTCAACACGATTAGTTCCTTCTGACCATCATTCAAACGGCATAAAACCAGACGGTCTGCATCCGGATGCGGTAAGACCTCTTCCACCTGTGCCACAACGAACTTATCCGCCGGCCACGAAAGCCCCTCATACTTAAATTCATGATGCTCTCCAGCTGGCATTGGTAGCCCAACCAGTCGAATACCATCAACTTCCAAACCGACCATGGTCATGACATTTGCGATCTCTTCAATGCTCAAATCGTCAAGATCAATGTAATCTTTGATCCAATTCAAGGGTGCTTTCATAAAATCCTCATTCTAATTATCTTCTGGTTGCGATCTCTAATACGAATTCACGATTTAGAACTGCTCTAAAAAGCGGATGTCATTATTGCGAAAGTGGCGGATATCATCAATGCGGTAGCGCATCAGCGTACTGCGGTCAATGCCCATCCCGGCAGCAAACCCCGAATAGACAGCTGGGTCGTATCCACCGTACTTGAGTACAACAGGATGTACCATCCCACAGCCCAGGATCTCCAGCCAACCGGTCCCCTTACAAACACCACAACCTTTCCCGCCGCATACAAAACATTCCACGTCCATCTCAGCGCTGGGTTCAGTGAAGGGGAAGTGCGAAGGCCGCAACCGCGTTCTGGCTTCTTCGCCAAACGTGAGCCTGGCAAAATCTAACAGGGTGCCTTTTAATTCGCTAAAGGTGACCCCCTTACCGACCACCAACAATTCCACCTGTACAAATTCGATCTCCGAACGTGCGGTTAACTGCTCATAACGCGCAGTTGCACCGGGTAGGATCACGCGGATATCCTCAGGTGCGCGTTCGCGCATCACACGGATCTGACCAGGTGATGTATGCGTGCGCAGTAATACACCCTCGTCACTGGTATAGAAAGTATCCCACATATCACGTGCTGGATGGTAGGGAGGCATATTGAGATAAGTGAAGTTATTGTCATCTGTCTCCACCTCAGGTGAGCGGTAGATCTGGAAGCCCATATCACCAAAGATGCGGTAAATTCGCCGCAGCACCTGTGTTAACGGGTGCAAGCGCCCACGCAGTACAGGACGGCCGGGTAAGGTTACATCTAAATGTTCAGCGTGCAATGCACGCTGCAGGCTGGCTTCTCGCAGCACTTCCTGGCGTTCTGCTAGAGCTGCTTCGAGGGTTTTACGCACCGCATTGGCAGCCTTACCCATTGCAGGGCGTTCTTCTTTGGAAAGAGATCTCAGATTGCTGAAAGCCTGCGTGACAGCTGAGCTGCGCCCCAGGTAAGTCACACGCCAGTTGTTTAATTCATCTTCACTATCAACTGCTTTAAGCTGTTTCAGGGCTGCCAGTTTTTCCTCTTCCAGCTCAGCTTGTGTTATTGCCATCATAAAAGAAACCTCCAAACGATCTGTATCACAATCTCATTGCTCACTCGTACACCATTATAATCAAATTTAATATCCCGGAGCGAGTTTGCTGTATGCAAAACAATAAAAAAGCCCTGCAGGAAGTTGAAAGTTGCTTTTAGCATGTATGCAATTCCTACTGGGAATATTGACTGCTCAATTCTAACATAGCAACTGAGTAAGTAAGGTTAATTATGGGTGTGCGGTCTGCAGCAGGGTGTGCAATGGAGTTTTCGCAAGAATCGCAACGATTTCTACACACCCCCCCTTATTTTGTAAATAACGGCTTTAGGCGAAGTCTCCTCAAAAGCTGGTAAGCATACACACCGCACGCCCAATCCTTGACAAAATTTTAGCAATATACTATACTCGGGTACAGTATATTGATCAAGCAAAGGGAAACTCGATAAACCATGCCTTTATATGAATATATCTGTTCAGACTGCGGTTCAGAATTCGAAAAACTAGTCAGCTTTTCTGATACCAATATTAATTCCCCCAATTGCCCTGAGTGCGGCTCCAATAACACAAATAAACGCCTTTCGGTGATCTCCTCATTGGGCTCATCCTCAAATCAGAATGCTTCAAGCGCTTCCTGCGGCAGTTCCGGCGGGTTTAGCTGAGCAGGCTGACTTAATGCTGAACCGGGTGTTCAGAGATGATTGGTGAAATAATGCAAATTAACGATCCAAAGGTTAAATCTAAAATCAAAAGCCGTCTGGCACGCATCGAAGGCCAGCTGCGCGGTATTCAAAAGATGATCGATGAAGAGCGAGACTGTCGTGAGATCATGCAACAGTTGATCGCCGTGCGCTCAGCCGTACATGCATCCAGCCTTATATTTATGCGTGAGGTAGCCAGTGATTGCATGCTTAATTTAGAAGATCAAAACGATCCACAATCATGGCAAGCCACGCTGAATGATATTATCGATCTACTGGGTAAAGTCTCTGCTTGAAACCCAAGCAGAATATGGAGGATTATTCATGGCAAATAACACAACTTTAAGATGGCTCCCGAATGGTAAACGTTTTATTTCCACCGATTCAACCGGCCATTCGGTTGTATTATCAACACCTGATGAAAATATGGGTATGAAAGCCTCTGAGCTGATCCTCTCCGCTCTGGCAGCTTGCACTTCTGTAGATGTAATCGAGATCCTGCAGAAAAAACGCACCCCCCTAACACATCTCGAAGTCAATGTTACTGCCGAACAAGATCAAGACCCACCCTGGGCTTTTCGCAAGATCCACCTGAACTATACATTGAAAGGTGAAGGCTTGAACGAAAAGAATGTTGCACAGGCAATTGAACTCTCCCAGCAGAAATATTGCTCCGTGGCAGCCACACTGCGGGGTGTCGCCGAGATCAGTACGGATTTTGAGATATTACAGAATTAATTTTTTTATTGACAACATCACCCTCCAACAATTCCATAAAGTCTTTTACCTATGGGCTGTACTATCCAGCTGACCGTTTGAATATACGGCCCAGTAATCCCGATCCTTCTGCAAACTGTCAATCCCTATAGCCACGAGCCATAGTAATTGATAAGTTGAGCACTTCGCGGACTCCCCCGCTTACAAGATTTACTGAAACCAAGAACAAACGCAAGCCTACAGTCTGGGTAAGCGATCCCAGGATAATGAGCGACTAATTTCCAAATTCCCGCCATATAAATACTTTCTTCATGCAAGTTTACTGCTTGACAAAGAACAGATGTTCGCATATACTATTAGTTAATATAGCACAAATGAGCGCTTTTGTTGGAGGTTTATTATGATGGCGAGAAAAAAATCAGGATTGAGCCAACGGCATACCCGCATCCTAGCTTTTTTGGAACGTTTCCAGAAAGAAAATGGTTTTCCACCATCTATCCGCGAAATCGGTGAAAACACAGATATCAGCTCTACCTCGGTTGTAAACTATTACCTCAATCAACTACAAGAGATGGAGTACATTGAGCGTCAAAGCAAGGTCTCACGCGGCATCAGAGTACTTAAGAACCTTGCCGGTGAGGTTGGATCAACATTTAAACAAGCTGCCGATTCGTTTGCGGATGTGCTGACCATACCAGTTATGGGCAGTATTGTAGCTGGCGAACCAATGCCTGTACCCCCATCCGACTTTAACTATTACGACCCGGAATCTGGCATTGACATTGCGCGCAGTCTGCTGCCTGCCCGAGAACGCAGCGATAAGCTTTATGCACTCCAAGTCCACGGCGACTCCATGATTGACGCCATGGTCAACGATGGCGATATCGTTATCATGAAACAAGTTGAGGAAGCAAAAAACGGCGAGATGGTCGCAATTTGGCTTCGCGACCGCGACGAGACAACACTGAAATACTTTTATCTTGAAAATGGTCGCGTACGTTTGCAGCCTGCTAACCCCCTCATGAAACCAATCATTATTGATGATCCCAGCATCGTTGAAGTGCAGGGTAAAGTAATAATGGTAATCCGTCAGCTTGAAAAAGCCTGAACTAGATTTTCTTAGGTTACTACACAATTAAATTACAAAGACAGATGCACTAAATCACTGGCATCTGTCTTTGTTTTATTTATATCTGGATCAATTAGACTAAAGCAACTTCCGCGCCGGCTGTTTCCAGTTTTTCCTTTGCGTCATTGGCAACATCCTTACCAACACCTTCAAGAACCTTAGTGTCGGGGGTTTCAGCCATATTCTTGGCGTCAACTAAACCGAGGCTGGTAAGCTGGCGGATGACCTTGATGACTTCAATTTTCTTTGGGCCAGGGCCCTTGATGACGACATCAAATTCAGTTTTTTCTTCAGCAGCTTCCTCAGCAACAGGTGCAGCAGCCACAGCAGCAACAGGTGCAGCAGCGGAGACACCCCATTTTTCTTCAAGCATTTTAACCAGATCTGCAGCTTCCAGAACAGTTAGTTCGCTTAATTGTTTAAGAATTTTTTCTAAATCAGCCATTTTATTTTTACTCCTTAAGATAATTTATATTCATTTTTTCTTATTACCTGAGCCGTTTGGATCAAGAACGACAGTTGCTCAGGCTGCAGCTTGGGCTTGCTTATCAGCATTCGCTTTAACAACAGCAGCTAATCCGCGCCCAGGCTCTACCAAGGTCCGTACAAGTTTGCTCGCAGGTGCTAAAATTGTACTCAGCAGCATTGCGCGCATCACCGGCAGTGTCGGAAGCTCAGCCAAATATTTGACTTGTTGTGCTTCCAAGGGTTTCATGTCAAGATAACCTGCGCGCAGCTCGAAGACATCATTACCCTTTGAAATCTCAGCTAAAACTTTTGCCACCAAGGGTGGATCTTCAAATGCGATACCGACCATATTGTTGCCTTCCCAGAACTTCTCATCGTAAGGCAACCCTTTTTCATCGAGAGCCAATTTGAAGAGCCGATTCTTGACTACATGCAATTCTCCATCGGTTTCACGCATGCGGGCACGTGCGTCGTCGACAAATGACATACCCATGTTTGAATAAGACAATACAAATACGGCCTTACTCTTATCGATCCATTCAACATACTTTTTTACCAGGTCTTCTTTTTGTTTTCGTGAAATCGCCAATTTACGTTTACCTCCTTCCAATAGATATTAATATAAAAAGTCTTTACTCGATCTTCCCTCAAAGTAAAGACTTGCGTTATTTTAATCTATACAGCATTATCATAACGTTGCATCCTCACCTCGGCGGGCAATTAAGCTTGAAACAGCACCAGCTTTCTTAAGTGAAGCTCGTATTCAGTTATTAACTATAAATCAATTATACTCGAGAACCTACACACTGCAAGTCCTCAGCTGTTCATTCAGTATGAGAAATACTAAACCTGAAATGCTTCCAATGCCAGAGCGCTATTGGGCTCAACTTTGACACCAGGTCCCATCGTTGATGTCACCGTTACTTTGCGCACGTAAGCGCCTTTGGCTCCTGCGGGCCTTGCCCGCCGAATGGCCGTCATCAATGCCACAAAATTTTCATATAACGCGTCTGTGCTAAAAGAAACCTTACCTATCGGAACATGAATATTTGCGGTTTTATCCAGACGGAACTCAACCCGTCCAGCTTTTGCTTGCTCAATAGCCACAGCAACATCTTCCGGTTGAACAACCGTTCCAGCCTTAGGATTAGGCATCAAGTTGCGTGGACCAAGCACACGACCTAAACGCCCGACCTTACCCATCATATCCACTGTGGCAATAGCAACATCAAACTCTGTCCATCCCTGTTGGATCTTCTTAAGCACCTCATCAGTATCAGCAACTGTATCGGCACCAGCAGCTTTCGCTGCAGCTGCCGCATCACCCTGTGCAAAAACCAATACTCGGACAGTTTTCCCCAGACCATTGGGCAGCACTACAACATCACGAACTTGTTGATCTGCTTGGCGGGGGTCAAGTCCCATCCGCAGATGAACCTCAACGGTCTCATCAAACCCTGCAAAGCTGGCATCTTTTACTAATTCAACTGCTTCACGCGGGCTATATACCTTCTCTACATCAATCTTAGTGCACGCTTCTCTATATTTTTTGCCATGTTTAGGCATGATAAACTCCTTGGTGGTCATAGCGGATGCAAAACACCCTCCCACAAATTCTTGATAACTATTCTTCGACGACTGTAATACCCATATTACGGGCTGTACCTTCAATTTGGCTCATTGCCCCTTCGATATCGACAGCGTTCATGTCCTTAAACTTCAGCTCCGCGATCTCACGTACCTGTGCGCGAGTTACTGAACCAACTTTTTCACGATTGGGTTCTGAAGATCCTTTTTCCACACCCGCCGCTTTACACAGTAAAACTGGCGCAGGTGAAGATTTCAGTACAAATCGAAACGATCCATCGGTGAAGATCGTGATTTCCGCCGGGATGATCTCGCCCGCTTTTGCAGCAGTACGTGCGTTATAGTCCTTGCAGAAAGCCATGATATTTACACCATGCTGTGCAAGCGCCGGCCCAATCGGGGGTGCTGGGTTCGCCTTGCCGGCTTGAATCTCCAATTTTATAACTGCTTTTACTTTCTTTGCCACTAATAGTCTCCTTTGTGGTTCTAGCGGGTTCTGTTAAAGATCCCTCCCACGATATTCCGGATAAGACCGGTTTATGCTTTTTCCACCTGTATAAATTCCAATTCAACAGGTGTTTCACGTCCAAAGAAATTCACCATGACGCGAACCTTTGAACGTTCCATATCAATCTCAGCTACAGTACCTCTGAAATCGTTGAATGGGCCATCTGTAATACGTACACGTTCACCAGGGCGGAACGTAACCCTATACTTAGGTGCTTCATCTTCCATACGACGCAATATCTGCGAGACTTCTTCCGACCGCAGAGGGGTTGGTTCCTCCCCCATACCGACAAAGCCAGTTACGCCGGGTGTGTTGCGAACAACATACCATGATTCTTCCTCCAAGATCATATTGACCAAGACATATCCCGGGAAGACATTGCGTTCCACAGTACGCCGTTTACCATCACGCAGTTCAATTTCTTCTTGCGTTGGAATGACCACATCGAAGATCTTATTCTTCATGTTCATGGTCTCAATGCGCTGTTCAAGGTTTTTGCGAACTTTATTTTCGTATCCCGAATAGCAATGAATAACGTACCACTGACGGTTATCTGTAATTTCGGGTTCAGCCTTAGGCGTTGTATCAACTTGTTCTGACGGCTCAGCCTCTTCTTCGTTTGCTTCTTGTTCTTCAATCGCTAACGTAGTTTTAGATTCTTCCTTATCAACGTTAACTGAAGAATTCTCACCCTCAGAAGATGCGAGGTTTTCTAAATGAGTATCCGCCTCTAAAACTTCAGCTTCAGAAGATTCAATATCCAATGGCGCGTCAATATGATCCTCTTTGGGGGAGATATTGTCCATTTCTCCTTCAGGAACCAATTTTTCTTCGTGCTCGGATGCAGCCATTTAAAGGATACCTACTTTTCTGTCGTTATCTAAAACCTTCTTACACAGTGACTAATAAACGAATGAGTTGTGAGAAGCCAAAATCCAACAACCCTAACACAATTGACATGATTACCATCACAACCAGAACTATCTTGGTCATGTCCCAAGCTTCTTTGGGTGTCGGCCACGTAACCTTTCGCAGCTCGCCGACTGTCTCGCGCCAATAGCGCTTAGTTCGTTGAAAGATTGATAGTTTCTTTCTTTTTTGTTGTTTCTGTGCCACAAAACACTCCTTGCTTACGGCTAAAACGCCGCCTTGTCGACGGCGTTGTTAGAGCTCAGACAGGCCAGGTAGGAATCGAACCCACAACCCCCGCATTTGGAGAGCGGTACTCTGCCAATTGAGCTACTGGCCTATGTAAGTTTGCTAAACATTGCCCAAAAGGTTAATATCTCATCACCTTATCTACTTAACTTCACGGTGCAACGTATGTGTACGACAACGCGGGCAGTACTTGTTCATCTCAAGTCGGCCTGGATCGTTACGTCTGTTCTTTTCAGTCGTATAATTCCGTTCCTTGCACTCAGTACAGGCCATATTTACAACTGGTCTAACATCTTTCCTTTTAGAAGCCATTATATTTATTTTATCATGGTTGCCCTTTTATGCAGGGCAACCATGCATACCTCCATGTAAGCTTATTCGATAATCTTGGTGATCACACCGGCACCAACCGTCAGACCACCTTCTCGAATAGCAAATTGCGAACCTTGTTCCAAAGCTACCTTTTCAATCAACTCAACTTCCATCTTTACGTTATCTCCAGGCAGCACCATC